>Ga0207669_10000015_pt1 | contig 125492 bp, 120 predicted proteins | sample KBSM33metaG_FD_184329 | JGI IMG/M metagenome (GOLD analysis project Ga0207669, IMG submission 184329) | Miscanthus rhizosphere microbial communities from Kellogg Biological Station, Michigan, USA - KBS M3-3 metaG (SPAdes) (version 2) | ecosystem: Host-associated > Plants > Roots > Rhizosphere...
GGGGTTCGGTAACGTCTGGGCGAAGCTGACGGAGGGCAGCACCATCACGGCTGCAGCCGATGCGAGCAGCCACGCAATAGTTGGGCGATTATCCCGTTCCATATTGACCTTCCCCGTTTTTTGGCTTTTGCCGCCATTCAATGCTGGACGGTCAGTCGCCGCCTTTGACCGGGGATAGTGATCGACATGCTGCGGTGGCGATTGACAGGATGCGACGCGCCGTTGAACCAGCGCGCCAACATCCGCACCTCTGGGCTCTTCCAGGAGGAAGTGCGCGGAACGTTCGGAGCTGTACGGATAGCGGGCGCGCATGCCTCGCCAACGCGAGTGGCAGATGGTCGCGAGCTAGGCAGCTGCCCTCAAAGGCCGAATACCATCGTGGAGAGACGGGTTCGCGTTAGACTGACAGCACCGCCAGCCAGTCTATAAACTCAGAGTTCCCGCGCTCTAGCGGGCCAAAAGCCGACAGTTCTGCGCAATTTGCGGCGTAAATCCGTACCGCGGAGAACGCGCCCGACCGCACCTTTCGCCGCAGTTTCTCTGGTGCCTCGCGGCGCAGTACGCTTTGGCTTTCAACGCATCTAGCATCGGCCCGAAGCGATAATGCCCCTTATGTCGAACGTCTGGGTTGCAAAGTGCCTCAAATACGCTCTGGCACCGCGTATCGAGCGAGTTCAGATCCGGCGCCCGGCGATGATCGCTCCACCCAGACCTTGCTGGGCGATCACCACGCTTACGAGGCCGGACGGCGCCGCCGGTAGGCGAAAGCTCGTCGGGGCGCCCGTCCAGACGCCTAACCGGATCAGCTGTCGCACGATGTTGCGGTGCGCGATCGTTCGTCCGCCATTCTCCCCGGCGCGGATCGGCACCGCGATCGAGCGTGGATCGTAGCGAACCAGCCAGACGATCGCCCTGCCCTTCCCGGCACCGATGCCGACCGTTGGGCCGTGGCTGGCGATCGCCGGACCGCCTGGCGGACGCGCGAAGCGCCGGATCGCGTCCTCGACCTGCGCCTTGTCATTTCCCGTGACGACGCCCCGTCCGTTGACGACAACCTGAGGCGTCGCGACGAACGTGCGCCCTGCGGCATGAGCATAGTCCCATTGGCGTTGCGTGAACGCCGGGTCGGCGAACGTGTCCTTCCATCCGAGTTGATCCCAATAGGTCACCGCGAAGCTGAGCGCGATGACATCGGGGCGGTCGGCTAGCGCGTTGAGCACGGCGTCGGCCGGCGGGCAGGACGAGCAACCCTGGCTCTGGTAGAGCTCGACCACGGCTGGGTTGGCGGTGTCGATCGCCGCGCTCGACTGTGCGGAGCAAGCGCCGGTGACGGCCAACAGCGCGATCCAAAGCTTTTTCATATCGAAACCGGCCTTTCCTCGACCCTCGAGATCAATCCGTCAGCCAGCCACTGGCCCAGCAGCTGGCCGGAAAGTGCGACCCCCCGATCCTGGCCGCACGCCGCGACGATGCCCTCGCACATATCGGCGAAGGATAGGCCACCGCGCGCTGCCAGCAATGCCTGGCGCTCGATCTGGTCGATCGCCCGGAAGCGCGACACCTGTTCATGTCTCCAGACCAGCACCGCGCCGGGCTCGGGCAGATACTCGACCGCCGGCGGCATGTCTCCCGCCGCCAGCGCGCTCCAGATTGCGGGTGCATTGGTCGACAGGTCGCCGAGATCGAGCGTGGGCGTGAAATGCAACATGGCATTATCCCAGTCGATCTCGCCAAGCATCGCCGCATCGGCGACCGACGCGTCGGGGCCGACGAACGCCTCGCCGAGCGCGCAATCGATCCACGCCAGTTCGGCGACCTCGGCATCGCTCGGGTAGAGCAGGCTCAGTGTCGCGGGGAAATCGCGGGTATAGGCGTCGAGCGTCCAGCTGCTCGGCGGCACGCGTTCGACATGGGCGATCACCGATTGCCGAAACGCCGCCTCGCCGATCCAGTCGCGCGTCCGCGCGAAACTGTCGTCGAGGCACGCCACGAGTTGAGCCCGATAGTTGTTGAGATAGACACGCAGCCCTGGCGCGGCATCGTCGCCGAGCCGGCGCGCCGACCAACGGTCCTCTCGGACCAGCCAATCGCGCAGGTCGCGCTGAAGTTCGATCAGGCTCATGCCGCCTGCCGCATATGCTTCCGGCCGATATTGCGTGCCACCGCCAGTTCGGCGAGCAGGTCGGCCAGCGGCGGGATATCGTCGTCGCGTTCGATCATCGTCGCCACCGGCCCCAGCCTCGGCAGGACATAAGCGTAGAGATCCCATACCGACCCCGGCACGGGCTGATCATGCGTATCGATGAGCAAATCCTCGCCCATGCTGTGCCCGGCCAGGTGGATCTGGCGAACGCGATGGTGCGGGACGCCATCCAGATAGGCGATGGGGTCGAAGCCGTGGTTGCTCGCGCTGACGAAGACGTTGTTGACGTCGAGCAACAGCCCGCATCCGGTGCGCGCGCACATCGCGTCGAGGAACTGCCATTCGGTCATGTCGGCGGGCGAGAAGTCGATATAGGTGGAGGGGTTCTCGACCAGCATCGCGCGACCCAGCGCGTCTTGCGCGCGGGCGATATTGGCGCAGACCAGGTCGAGCGCCTCGCTCGTGTAGGGCAAAGGCAGCAGATCGTGCGAGCTAAACCCCTCGATCCGCGTCCAGCTCAGATGGTCGGAGACGAACAAAGGTTCGATCTCGTCGACCAGCGCGCGCAGCCGCGCGAGATACGCGCCGTCCAGCCCGTCGGCCGAGCCGATCGACATCGACACGCCGTGCAGCGCGATCGGATACCGCGCGCGGACGTCGCGCAGGATCTGGCGCGGCCGCCCGCCCTCGACCATGAAATTTTCCGAGATGACCTCGACAAAGTCGACCGGCACCCGGTGCTCGAGGAACTTGGCATAATGCGGCTTGCGCAACCCCAGGCCAAAGCCGGCAAACGGAGCGGTCACGGTTTCTTCTCCTGCAAGGGGCAATGGCCCGGCCGCTTCTCGGCGACCGGGCCGAGGCACACTCAGTTCGGCGCGGTCAGGCTGCCGCCGGCGGTCTTGCAGGCCTTCGCGGTCATTTCCTTGAAGCCCTGGCCCTTGCAGTCGTTCTGGCCCTTGCAATCGTGATTGCCCGACTTGCAGTCCGACGTGCCCTTGCAGGTGTTGACGCCATAGCAGTGAATCTTGGCACTGCCCTTGGCGACGGCGGCGCTCGGCACGGCGGCGGCAGTGATCGCGACAACGGCCGCGGCGGCGGCGACGCTGACGCCGGTACGAAGAATAGTCATTGGGGTCTCCCGAAAGGATTGTGCCTGATTGGCTCTTCCGGTTCGCGGTCGCGACTGTTGCGGTTACATCCGCGGACAAATTACCAGCGCAGCAACCGCGGCCCCAGCAAGGCACCGGCCGACGCGGCCAGCAGGATACCCAGCGAATACCAGGTCAGCACGAAGATCGCCGACACTTCCGGGCAGTGGATGCAATAGACCGTCGCCGCGAATGCGCCCGCGGCCAGCCCAGCCGCGGCACCGGCGGCCCGCAGGCGCGTCGGGGCGAGGCGGCGGAACGACCAGAGCAGGCCGACGAAGATCGGCGCGGCCAGCGCCAGCACGCGCCACGGGCAAACCATCCAGCTTTCGCCCAGCCACATCGCCAGCCATTCCCCCGGCGGCGTGCGCAACAGTTCGAGCGCGCCCAGCCCCGCCAGGAGTACGACCGGTATCGCCAGCAGCCATAGCCATCGCAGCCGGGCGCTGTCGGGCCGCGCGAGTTGCGCTGTCACCACCACCGCAGCGATCGACAGCGAAATCGTGTAGCCCCACTTCATCCAGAAAGAGAAACCGTGCATCGCAACCGACAGGTCCGGGCGCACGCCCATCGCCGACACGACGATCGCGAGCGAGATCAGCATGCCGCCGGCCACGCCCAGGCCGAGCCGCCAACCGATGGCATGGCGCCGCACACGGGGTACCTCGACGGACAATTGCGAGATCAGGTCGTCGGTGTTCATCGCCCACCTCCCTGAATGCGCGCCATCAATGATTTCAGCCCGCGATGGACAGACACCTTCACGTCGGATTCGCCCAGACCATCTGCCGCTGCCGCCTCGGCAATGCTGAGGCCATCGATCCGGGTCGCGCGGATCACCCGTGCCTGTTTGGGCGGGAGCGTACCGAGCAGTTCGTCGACATCGATCCGCGCGATCGACGCCCCCTCGAACGCTTCCGCGACCAGCAAATCCTCCATGCCCTCGATCGGCTGCAGCCGCCGGACGCGGCGGAAGTGGTCGATCATCTTGTAACGCGCGATCGCGAACAGCCAGCCGGTGAAGGGTCGATCGCGGTCATAGGTGACGCGGCGCGTGTGCACGGCGATCAGCGTTTCCTGCACCAGGTCCTCGATATCGTCGGCGGAGCCATTGGCATGGCGCCGGTAATAGCTACGGAGCAATGGCACGAGCAGGCGCAGCAACGACGAGTGCGCGCCGGCATTGCCGTCGAGCCCATCGATCATCAACCCGCGCAACTCGTCCTCGTTTGCCCGCATCTGCGCTCCTCGACGGGAGTTCGGCATAGCCGGGGCAAAGGTTACACGCCGACGCGAAAAATCCCGCCAGCAATTTTTGTAACCGCGGCTCGTCCCTCCCCGAACCGGCATCGTGACCTGGGCTTTACCTGCCTCCTTCCCCGGTCATCGCGCGGCCCGGCATTCCCCCCGCTCGGGCCGCGCGTCCTGGGGCATTGTCATTCAAAGGAAAACCTCATGCGTTCCACCCACGCCGCTCTGGCCGCCACGCTTGCCCTGGCCGTCGCGGGCACTGCTCTCGCGACCTCCGCCTCGGCCCAGACCAAGCCCGCGATGGAGAAATGCTACGGCGTTTCGCTCGCCGGCAAGAACGACTGCAAGGCAGGTGCCGGGACCAGCTGCGCGGGTACGTCCAAGGTCAACTACCAGGGCGACGCCTGGAAGCTGGTCAAGGCCGGTACTTGCACGTCGATCAAGACCCCCAAGGGCAACGGCTCGCTGACTCCCAAGGCCTGATCCTTTCGGCCGGAGCGCCGTCGCGCGCTCCGGCCCATCCATGCTGGAGGACCGCATGACCACGCTGATCGCGCTTTACGAGCGCTTCGTCGACCGCGCCACTGCCCTGGTACCGGACGCCCTTTTGCTGCTGGTCGCACGATTGGGCATCGCCGCAATATTCTTCATGTCCGGCAGGACGAAGGTCAACGGAATCATCCACATCACCGACGGCACCTATGAGCTGTTTCGCACTGACTATGCGTTGCCGCTCATCCCGCCCGACATCGCCGCGGTCGCCGCGACCTGGTCGGAACATGTCTTTTCGATCCTGCTCGTGCTCGGCCTGTTCACGCGTTTTTCGGCGCTCGCGCTCTTCATGATGACGCTGACGATCGAGATCTTCGTTTATCCCGACGCCTGGCCGACGCATCTCAGCTGGGCAGCGATCCAGCTGCCGCTGATCTTCCGCGGCGGCGGCGCGTGGTCGCTCGACAACCTCCTGAAGCGCGAGGGTGCAGCAAGGTCATGACTCGACTTGCCCGCAGCTTCCTCGTGCGCGCCGCGCGATGGTCCGATGTCGCGGCGATGCCGGCGCTCGAACAATCGGCGGGAGAACTCTTTCGCCTCATACCCGAGCTCGCGCATCTTGCCGACGACGAGAACCGCAGCGAATGGCTCTACGGTAGCCTGGTGGCCGGCGGTTGGTGCCGGGTCGCCGAAGACGATGCGGGCGAGCTGTGCGGGTTTCTGTGTGCCGAACGGCACGAAGCCGACCTGCATATATGCGAACTGGCGGTGCGGCTCGACCGCCAGCGGCTGGGCATCGGCCGTCGCCTGATGGGCGTGACGATCCAGGCCGCCAGGCATCGCGGCATCGCGTCGGTCACGCTGACCACCTTTGCAGACGTCGCCTGGAACGCGCCCTTCTATGAACGTCTCGGCTTTCGGCGCCTTGCCGAGCGCGCTTTGGGACCCCGATTGCGCGCGGTCCTGCACCACGAAGCCGAGTCCGGTCTGCCGATCGACCTGCGATGCGCGATGCGTCTGGCGCTGGTGTCGAACGACGACGAGGTGAGCCATGCAACGGCATGATCTTCTGCCGGTCACCGACGATCCGACCGCGGCCGACTTGTCCGAACTCGACGACCGCATCAACGCGTTCAACGCCGACCGGACCGGCATCCACGACGCGCGCTATCTGAGCATCATGCTGCGGTCGGACGGCGGGGATTTCTATGCCGGTCTCCATGGCCATAGCTGGGGCGGTTGCTGCGAGATCAAGCTGTTGCGGGTCGCGGAAGACCGTCGCCAACAGGGGCTCGGCGCGCGCCTCCTGCAATCGGCCGAGGTCGAGGCGGCGCGACGGGGATGCCGCCTGGTCCTGCTCGCAACGCATAGTTTCCAGGCGCCCGGCTTCTATCAGCGCCACGGCTTCTCGCGCATCGCCACCGTCAACGGGTATCCGGCCGGACATGCCGAAATCTTCATGATGAAGCTCCTGTCACGCTGAGGCGCGACCTGTCCGTCTCGTCGTCAGCCGCCGACGCCGGCAAGGCCGGGATAGTCTTCGGGCCGCGGCGCCGGTCCATCCCACAGAAAACGCCGGTCGGCTTCGGCGATCGCAACGTCGTTCACCGACGCCTCGCGCCGACGCATCAGTCCGTTATCGGCAAACTCCCACTGCTCGTTGCCATAACAGCGATACCATTGCCCCGCGGTCCGGCACTCATATTGAAACCGGACCGCGATCCGGTTGTCGGTGAACGCCCACAGGTCCTTGACGAGGCGATACTCCTCCTCGCGCGCCCATTTTTCGGTGAGCAAGGCGATAATCGCGGCGCGTCCTGCGAGGAACCTGTCCCGGTTCCGCCATTCGCTGTCGATCGTATAGGCCAGCGCGACGCGTTCCGGGTCGCGGCTGTTCCAGGCGTCCTCGGCGGCACGCACCTTGAGCAAGGCGGTTTCGCAGGTGAACGGCGGCAAGGGCGGCCGTGGAATCTCGATGTCGGTCATGCTGAACCATCCTTAGTGGAAAGCGCCTCGCGAAGCGCTGCGTTTTCGGCCTCGAGTTCGGCGAGCCGCGCAGTCAGGGGCGCCGCTGCCGTCGCAACCTCGGCTGCGGTGAAGCGCTGTGTGATGTGCTGCGGGCAATTCCAGTCGAATGCCTCGAGGTGGAGGACGAACGCGCGTTCGATCACCGCGCGATAGCCGGCGAGGTCGAGCGCCGCCCCGAGGTCCGGGTCGGCGGCAAGATCGCGCGCCTCGATCCGGGCGAACAATTTGAGCCGCCGCCGGCGCGCATAGTCCATCAGGAAGATCGCCACGCGGTCATCCGCCGCCGTGTTGCCGAGACTGATATATTGGCGATTGCCGCGGAAATCAGGAAAAGCGAGCGTGGTGTCGTCGAGCAATTTGAGGAATCCCGGCGGCCCACCGCGATGCTGCACATAGGGCCAGCCGCTTTCCGAGATGCTGGCCATGTAGAAACTGTCGCGATCGGCGATGAATGCCGCTTCCGCCGCGCCGAACCGGTCCGACGGCCGCTGCCCGCCCACCTTGTCGTAGAGCCCGGCGCTGCCGTTCGCGGCCTGGGCGGCGAGCACGCTCGGGGTCGTCGCGATCTTCAGGAATGCGTTGCCCATGATCGGTCTCCAGATTGCCGCGAACGGGCCGTCGACGGACGGTGGCGGTCCACCGACGGCCGGACGTCAGGCCGCTTCGGTAGCCAGCACGACAGGAAAATCGATGTCGGTCTCGGCCACGTTGTTCACATAGTTGGTGAGCACATTGAGCGCGACCGCGGCGACGATCTCGATCACCTGTGCTTCGGTGAACCCGGCGAGGCGAACCGCGGCGAGGTCGGCGTCGCTCACGCGACCGCGCGTGTCGAGCACCTTGCGCGCGAACACGACCGCGGCGTCGGCCTTGGCGTCGCCCGAATGGCCGGCGCGGTTGAGCGCGATCTCCGCGTCGTCGATCTTGGCGAGATTGAGCCCGAGATAGGCGTGCGCCGACAGGCAATAGTCGCAGCCATTGGCCTGCGCGATGGCGAGGGCGATACGCTCGCGAGTCTTGGCGTCGAGCGTACGGCCCAGCGCGCCGTTGAGGCCGAGATAGCCTTCGAGCGCCGCGGGGCTGTTGCCGATCAGCCGGAAAAGGTTGGGGACCACGCCAAGCTGCTTTTCGACAGCGTCGAGCAGCGGTTGCGACTTTTCGGCGGAGTCTTCACGGGCGGGGATAGCGATACGGGACACGGGGTTTCTCCTTACCAGGCAGCTGGGTGCGGCCTGTCCATTCGAGATGCCATTCGCCGAGCGACGTGATAATCCTGTCATTCTACATTTCACTCATGCGGAAATCGGGATAATCATGGACCGGCTCGATATGCTGCGGACGTTCGTCGCCGTCGCCGACAATGAAAGCTTCGCCGAAGCCGCGCGGCGGCTGCGCGTGTCACCGACCGCGGCCAGCCGCGCCGTCGCCGCGCTCGAACAGTCGCTCGGCAGGCCGCTGCTCCGCCGGACCACGCGGTCGGTGCGATTGACCGAGGAAGGGGCAGTCTATCTCGAGCATTGCCGGGCAGCGCTGGCGGAGCTTGACGATGCGGCGCTCACCCTGCGGGGCGACGGCGCAACGCCCGGCGGCACGCTGGTCGTCGCCGCGCCTGTCGCCTTCGGGCGGATGCACGTCTTGCCGATCGTGGCCGACCTGCTCGGCGCCTTTCCCGCGCTCAAGACCGAGCTGACGTTAATCGATCGCATCGTCCGACTGGTCGACGAAGGCGTCGATGTCGCCGTCCGCATCGGCGATTTGTCGGACAGTTTGCTCCAGGCACTCAAGGTCGCCGAGGTCAGGCGCGTGCTCGTCGCGAGCCCCGACTATCTCGCGTCGCGCGGCACGCCGGCAAACGTGCCGGCGCTCCACGACCATTCGCTGATCTCGTTCACCGAGATCGACCGCGCATACGAATGGCGTTTCGGGCCGACCGGAAAGGCCGCGATCCGGATCGAACCGCGATTGGCGGTGAACACCGCCGATGCCGCGATCGCCGCCGCCGCCGCCGGCGTGGGGATCGCCCGCGTGCTGTCGTACCAGGCGATCGAGGCGATCGCCGCGGGACGGCTGGTAACCGTGCTCGACGCGCTGTCGCCGCCGCCAATCCCCGTCCACCTCCTCTGTCAGGCCAATCGGCGTGCGTCGGTCAACGTTCGGGCATTCATCGACGCCGCCCGAGCGCACTTTGCCGGACAGAACCTCACAGGTTGCGATCGGGCGCTACCGCGGTAGCGGCGACTATTTGCGCTCGGGGGGCAGCCGATCGAGGAAGTCGAGCATCGCGTCGGCGATTTCCGGTGCATGGGTTTCCAGGGCGAAATGTCCGGCGGCATAGCTATGGACCTCCGTCCCGGGCACCAGCGCCTGGTAGAGATCCCGCCCCTTGGTCGTGAAGATCGGGTCGTTCTCCCCCCAAAGGACGAGCGTCGGAAGCTTCGCCGACTTCAGGAACGCCTGCCACCGGGGGTAGAGTGCGATGTTGTGCTGATATTGATAGAGCAATTCGATCTGGATCCGGTCGTTGCCGGGCCGATCGAGTAGCGCCTGATCGACGATCCAGGCATCAGGGTCGATCCTGTCCGGTCGCGAAACGCCCTCGACATATTGGAACCGCGTGGCGTCGGCCGTGAACGCTGCGCGAAACGCCTTTTCGGTTTCGGTCGTGCGCCTCGCCCAGCCCTTGGCGAAGCCGGCGACGATGGCCGGATTCCAGCCCTCGACATTGGCGACCGCGTTCTGCACCACCAGTGCACGGACCCGCTCGGGATGCAGGATCGCGAGGCGAATGCCGATCGGGCCACCATAATCCTGCATGTAGAGCGCGTACCGATTGATGCCGACCATGGTCACGAACTCGTCCATCACGGCCGTGACATTGGCGAAGTCGTAGGCGAATGCTTCCGGCGCGGGCGCGCTCGAATTGCCGAAGCCGGGATAGTCGGGCGCGATCACATGGTAGCGTTCGGCGAGGCGCGGAATGAGGTCGCGGAACATGTGCGATGAGCTCGGAAAGCCGTGCAGCAACAGGATGGTCGGCGCATTGGCCGGCCCCGCCTCGCGATAGAAGATATCCAGCCCGCGGACTTTCGCGACATGGAAGGTCACGACTGGTTGGGCGGTGCTGGATGGCGGTTGGGCCTGTGCCGGGACGGCTCCGAGACTCGAACCGAGCAGGGATGCGGCAATGAGGGCGGCGAAGATGGGCAAACGCATGGGGTGTCTCCGGGACGGATCAGGTCCCCCGCACCTGCATCCTTCCAGAATGAGAGACCATCATCTATGATCGGAAGGATGCCTTCCGAATAATGGATCGATCGTGGACAAATTCGAATCGATGAAGGCTTTCGTCGCGGTGGTCGAGGCGGGCGGTTTCACCGCCGCGTCGCGCCAGACGCGGATGCCGTTGGCGAGCGTCAGTCGAAAAGTGTCCGACCTCGAAACGCTGTTGAACGTGGTGCTGTTCGCGCGTTCGGGACGCGGCATCAAACTCACGGAGAGCGGGCAGCGATATTATGCCGACTGCCGCCGCCTGCTCGACGAGCTCGCAGAGATCGAGCGAGCGGCGAGCGGCGAATATGACGTGCCCCGCGGCGACCTGGTCGTCACCGCTCCGGTCGTCTTCGGACGACTCCACCTGACACCGATCGCGGTCGAGTTTCTGGAAGCATGTCCGGACGTCAATTTGTGCCTGCGCCTGCGCGACGACATCGCCAATCTGGCCGAGGAAAAGATCGACCTCGCGGTCCGGATCAGCCGATTGCCGGACAGCAGCATGATCGCGACGCGCATCGCCGACATCCGCCACGTGATCTGCGCCAGCCCGGCGTATCTGCGCGAGCACGGCCTGCCCCGACATCCGCGCGATCTGATCGGTCACCGATGCATATCGATCGCACCGCTGGCGACGCCCGACGTCTGGGCCTTCGGCGTCGGCAAATCGCTGCGATCCTTTCCGATCGCGCGGCGACTGGCGGCGACGACCTCGGAAGCGACGATCGACGCCGCGCTTTCGGGTGCCGGGCTCGCCCGCGCTTTGCACTATCAGGTGATCGACCACGTCGCGCGCGGCGATCTGGTCCTGGTCCTGGAAGATTTCGAGCCCGAGCCGTCGGCGCTCAGCCTGGTCTACCCGGCATCGCGGTTCATGCCGCGCAAGCTAAGGGCCTTTCTCGATTTCGCCGCGCCGCGGTTGAAGCAGCGCCTGCGCGCACTGTAGCACGTCAGGCGGCGGTTCCGGCCTTCCGCACCCGATAGTGCGCGACCTTGTCGCGATTGCCGCAGATCGACATGGTGCACCAGCGCCGCCGGTTATTCTTGCCGATGTCGTAGAACTGCATGGTGCAGGCCGGATCATCGCAATGGCGCATGCGATCCGGGTCGAATTCTCCCAGAAACCGCGCGAAGTCCCAGGCGACCGCCGTCGCCACCGGCGGCCCCACCAGGGTCGTTCGTTCCTCAAGGATGGGAGGGCCGTCACGGTCGACGAGATGCGATCGCGTGCCGGATCGCTCGATCCGCCGGTTGATGTCCGCGAGCGTCTCGCGCGGTATAGGTAGCGAGGCAGCGAGCCGGTCGAACGCCGTGGCGAGAATCGCCCGCAGTGCCTTCAGGTCTTCGATGCTGTCGCTCTCGCTTCCCGTCGACGTTTCGATGTTGGCCTGTCTGGCCCATTTTCCCAACGACTGCCGGTCACCGATCAGGTCCAGCGGAATGCCCTTCATCACCGGCAGGGTGTTCAGGAAGTCGATCCACAAGCGCCCGCCGAGGAACGGCATCCCCTCGCGAAACTCTCCGGCAAATCGTTCCTGGCTCATGGTCGGCGGCTCCCATTCGGGGGTCGATGGGACCCGGTATTTTTGTAACCGATAAAATACGTCTTGACAGGTTCTTTGTAAAGAGACACCATTGAAGTAGTTTTTTAACGGTTACGAGGAAATCCAATGTCCAAATCCACTCGCGCAATCGGTCTGGCGGCAGCCGCAGCCGGCATGATCGTCACCCAGCCCGCCTCGGCGAGCGCACCGGCGGCCGCCGTCGCGGCCCCGGCCGTCCGAACGCTGTACAAGACCGAGACGGTTGACGGGCTGAAGGTCTTCTACCGGGAAGCGGGCGACCCCTCGCTTCCGACCATCGTGCTGCTCCACGGCTTCCCGACGTCGTCGCATATGTTCCGCGACCTGATTCCGGCGCTAGCGGGCCGGTTCCACGTGATCGCACCCGACTATATCGGCTTCGGTCAGTCCGACGCCCCGGCGGCGGCGGCCTTCACCTACAGCTTCGATAACCTGACCTCGCACGTCACGGGACTGCTCGATAAGCTGCACCTGACCTCCTACGTGCTGTACATGCAGGACTATGGCGGTCCGGTCGGCTTCCGCATCTTCGCCGAGCGTCCCGGCCAGGTGAAGGGCCTGATCATCCAGAATGCGAACGCCTATCTCGACGGCGTCGGCGACATGCCCAAGCAGGTCTTCCTGCCGCTCTGGGAAAAGCGCAATGCCGCCACCGAAGCAGCCGCGCGAAACTTCCTGAAGCCCGAAACGACCCGCTTCCAATATACGTTCGGCGCGCGCGATCCGGAGGCCATCAGCCCGGACAATTGGACGATCGACCAGGCCCTGCTCGATCGCCCCGGCACCGACGCCTATCAGCTCGACCTGCTGGAAAACTACAAGACCAACGTGGCGCTGTACGACAGCTGGCACGCCGCCTTCCGCAAATACCAGCCCAAGACGCTGATCGTCTGGGGAAAGAATGATCCGTTCTTCATTCCGGCCGGAGCGGAAGCCTTCAAACGCGATCTGCCCAAGGCGAAGCTGGTCTGGCTCGACGGCGGACATTTCGCGCTCGAGGAGAATGTTGCTCTCGTCGCGCACGAGATCGACCTCGCCTTTGCCGGCGAATAACGACGCCGGCAACGGCCGCCGGCGCTCCCCCCATCCTCCATCCGGAGGGCGCCGGCGGCCACCCCATCCCACCAAGCGCCGACCTGTAACGATCCGTCGGCGCGCCACGAATGGCTGAGAAGATGCCCCATCAAACACGCACCGTCATCGTCACCGGCGCGAGCCGCGGAATTGGCCGTGCCACCGCGCTTCGTCTGGCCGACGACTTCGACCTGGTCGCCCTGGTCGCGCGAAGCGAAGATGCCCTGGCCGATTGCGCCTCCATGATCGAACAATCGGGCGGCAAGGCGCTTGTCCTGGCCAGGGACCTGCGGCTGCCGGAAAATGCCGCGGCGGTCGTCGCCGCTGTCGCCGGGGTTACTGGCCGGATCGACGCGGTCGTGAACATCGCCGGCGCGGTGCCGCAAGCGAACCTGATGGCACTCAGCGATGACGAATGGGACGATGGCCTGTCGATGAAATTCCACGGCGCACGGCGCCTCGCGCTGGCCGCCTGGCCACACCTCAAGCAATCGAACGGCGCGCTGGTGTTCATTTCCGGCGCCACTGCCGCTGTGCCGAGTGCCGCGCTGGCCGCCGTTTCAACCGTCAACGCAGCGATCGCCGCTCTGGCCAAGGCCTTTGCGGACCAGGGGCTGCTCGACGGCGTGCGCGTGAACTCGGTGCTTCCCGGCGCCGTGATGACCGGTCGCAGGCTGGCGATGATCGCGCGCTACGCGGAGGCACGCGGGCTCACGGTCGAGGACGCCTTGCTCCACTATTCGAGCGAAGCCGGCATCGCCCGCTTCGGCGAGCCCGAGGAAATCGCCGAACTGATCGCCTTTGCCGTCTCCCCAGCCGCTGCGTGGATGACGGGCACGGCGTTGCGGATGGATGGCGGCGAGACGCGGGCGGTATGAGCGACGACACGCCATCGTGGGCGATCGATGCGACCTCGGCCGCGCCCGATCGCGATCCGTCAGGTCGCGTCGGCGCGCGTCCGTCGCGACGGAGCGCGATCGCTGCGATCGCCGTCGGCGCCGCGCTTCTTCCCGGCGCGGGCAAGGCGCTGGCCCATGGGCCGGTCGACGCCATTGCGTTCGACGGCTTTCCGATCTTCGACCCGCGCTCCGTGGTTCAGAAAGTGGTGGCGCTGGTGCCGGACCGTGGTCGCGACCTGGCGCAGGCATGGTCGACCAAGCTGTTCGGCAACAGCTGGCTGTATGCGGCGGCCGGCCAATACGCCACGTTCGACGAGGTGGCCGACAATGCGCTGCGCTACGCGGCCGACGCGATGGGGTTGGTCCTGTCCGCCGCGGGTCGACGGACGCTGGTCGCCGCTTATTCAGGCCTCGACGCCTGGCCGGACGTCAGGCCCGCCCTGCAGAGGTTACGCGACGCCGGCATCCGGCTCGCCTTTCTTTCCAACCTTGGCGAGGCGACGCTTCGCGCCAATATGGCGCGCAATGGACTGGACACGCTGTTCGACCACGTCCTCAGCACCGATCGCGTGCGCGCGTTCAAGCCTTCTCCCAAAGCCTATGCAATGGCGCTGGAGGCCTTCGGCTTGCCGAAATCGCGCATCGGCTTTGCGGCGTTCGGCGGTTGGGATGCAGCGGGCGCGGCCTGGTTCGGCTATCGCACGGCGTGGGTCAATCGGCTCGGCGTGCCGCTCGAGCGCCTCGGTCCCGGGCCGGCCGTCGTCGGATCGGATATGACGGCCGTCCTGCGACTGGCGGCACTGGCCTGATCGGCAGGAAGAAGATCGTCGATGCGCGTCCTGCTCGTCTTGGCGCATGCCGAGCCCACCAGTTTCAACGGTGCGATGGCACGCGCCGGCGCCGCCGCGCTCGAAGCCGCCGGGCACGAGGTGATCGTGTCCGATCTCTACGCCATGGGATTCGACCCGGTGTCGGATCGGCGCAACTTCACCACTGTCGCCGACCCGGATCGCCTGGAGCAACAAGCCGAGGAAGCGTTTGCCAGCCGGCACGACGGCTTCGAACCCGCGCTGCAGGCGGAGATGGACAAGGTTGCGTGGTGCGACGCGCTCGTCTTCCAGTTTCCGATCTGGTGGCTCGGTCTGCCCGCCATCCTGAAGGGTTGGGTCGATCGGGTTTTCGCGCTCGGACGGGCTTATGGCGGCGGCCGGTGGTTCGACGGCGGCATCTTCGCGGGCAAGCGCGCGATGTGCGCGGTCACGGTGGGAGGATCGGAGGACGTCTATTCGGAGGCGGGAGTCTATGGCCCGATCGAACACATCCTCTTTCCGATCCATCGCGGAATATTCCAGTTCACCGGCTTCACGGTCGTCGAGCCGTTCGTCGTCTACGCGCCCGGCCGTGCCAACCTCGCGGAGCGCGAGCGGTATCTGGCCGCCTATGCCGGCCGCCTGCTTGGATTGGCGGAAGCGCCGACCCTGGCCGGGCCGAACGGCGCCGATTATGACGGCCTGGTTCGCAAAGACCGGGGGAACCGCCTCGGATTGACCGGAGACAGACGGTAGCCGAGCGGGGCTCGACCATGCCCCACGCCTCGACCGTCGCGGCGCGCGGCACGGCGAGGGAAAACGAGCGACTCTGGTGTAACCGGCGGCGGCGCTGCCGCGTATCCGTGGTGGGGACCGGCCGATCGGAAACCCCAGGGAGACGATCTGATGTACCGCAAATTGTTCAAGCCGTTGGCCGTCGCGTTGCTGAGCGCAACGTCGTTGTCGGCTATCGTCGCCGCGCCGACCGCTCACGCAGGCGTCAAGGGATCGACGTCGGCGATCAACGTCGACGCACGCGGCGTTGCCCTCGGCGGCTACGACCCGGTCGCCTATTTCGATAGCGGCAAGCCGACCCGCGGGCTCGGTACGCTTTCGGCGTCCTATGGCGGCGCGCGCTATCTCTTCGCCAGCGCCGCGCATCGCCGGGCGTTCCTCGCCAATCCGCGCAAGTACGTCCCCGAATTCGGCGGCTTCTGCGCGACCGGGACGGCGTTTGGCGAAAAGGTCGATGTCGATCCCGAGACCGGCAAGGTCGTGAACGGCAAATTGTATCTCAACAACGGCCCCAAGGCGCTGCAGATCTTCAACCAGGATACCCCCGGGATCATCGGCAAGGCACAGGCCAATTGGCCCGTCGTCAAGGACAAGGCGTTTTGACCGTCCGCTGGCGATCGCCGGCGCGGCTGGCGGCGCTGGTCCTGACCGGCATGGCGCTCGCCGCCGCGTCGCCGGCCGCGCCGCGCGCGCGACCGGCTGGCGCCACCGATAAGGCTGGTCCGTCCGCCCTGCCGCCGATCATGCAGGCCGACGGCTCGCGGCTGGCGGTCGGCGCGTCGCGAGGCAAGATCGTCCTGGTCAATTTCTGGGCGAGCTGGTGCGGCCCCTGTCGCAAGGAACTGCCGAGTCTGGATCGCCTGGCCGCGGCGCGCCCGGACCTGGTCGTCATCGCGGCGTCGGTCGACGCCGACCGCAGCGAGGCGGTCAGCGCCTTCGCCGGCCGCTATCCGCACCTGAGGCTGGGGTTCTCCGATCTCGCGACGGTGCGCCGCTACGGCGCGCTGGGCATGCCCTATTCGGTGCTGCTGGCGAGAAGCGGGCGCGAAGCGGCGCGCGTGCCGCGCGCACTCGCCTGGGACGGTCCGGAGGGAGCCGCGGTCCTGCGCGGGGTACGTTGAGCCCGTTTCCCCGGACGAAGCAGCGCCGTGCCATGCCGTGCCGATGGCGGCATGCGCGGGCGTCATCGAACCCATAACCAGCCGCCATTTCACTCTCCCGGCGCGGCGCCCGATAGCTCGGCGCGCACACGACAGGAGATTTTATGAACCGACTGATCATCCTCGCACCGCTGGCCGCGGCACTTACGTTTGCCGCCCCCGCTGTCCAAGCCCGTCCCGCCGGACCGCAATCCCCCGTCGCGCAGCCCGTAGCGGCAGCCGATGGGGTGGTGCGGTTGCGCAGCGCCAACAGCTTCGACGATACGGTCGCGCGGCTGAAGGCGGACGTCCAGGCCAAGGGCATCCGCTTCTTCGACGCGATCGACCAGAGCGCTCTTGGCGCCTCGGCCGAGCTGAAGATCCGCCGCTCGACGCTTGTCCTGTTCGGCAATCCGCCGCTTGGCGTCCAGTTCCTCCAGTCGAACCCTTATGCCGGCCTCGACTGGCCGGTCAGGATGCTGGTGATCGAAGACGCCGATGGCAGCATATGGGTGGCGTGGACCGATTTCGGCTTCATCGCCAAGCGGTACGCGATCACCGACAAGGTGGCGCAATTCAAGATGGCAGGCGAGGTCGCGGGCTCGATCGCGACCGCCGCCACGACGCGGTGATGACCGCAACGCTGTTCGCGATCGCGCTCGCTTCCGCCGCGCTGATGGGTCTGGCCATCCAGCGCGGCGCGACCTGTATGGTCGCCGCGGTCGACCAGGCGGTGAACGAACGGCGTTTCGGCCGAGCATTGGCGCTCGGCGAGGCGGCCTTGTGGGTCGGCGGATTGATCGCGCTGGCGCAACTGGGCGGGCTGCTGCCGATGCCACCCGCGCGATATGCGGCGAGCGGCTGGACGGTGCTCGGCGGCGTGCTGCTCGGGCTCGGCGCCTGGATCAACCGGGCCTGCGTTTTCGGTGCGATCGCGCGGATCGGGTCGGGGCAATGGGCGTGGCTCGCGACCCCGATCGGCTTCTTCATCGGTTGTCTGGTTCCGGTCGCCCGCCCCGACGTAGTCGGCCATCCCGCGCCCTTCGCGAACGCCGCGCCGGTCGCCCTCGCTTTCGCCGCGCTGGCGCTGTGGCGGCTGGTCGAAGCTGTCCGCGCGCCCGGCGTCCTTTCGCACCTCTGGCACCCGCATCGCGCCACGTTGCTGATCGCGATTACCTTCGTCTCGACGCTGCTGACGGTGGGCTTCTGGGCTTATACTGATGCGCTCGCCGCCATCGCCCGCGCAATGGACGCGCGGATCGGACTGCGGGGCGCCATGGTGCTGGCGCTGCTCGGCGGCGCGATTATCGGTGGCTGGTTCGCCGGCAAGTTACGGCGGGAAATGCCGACGCCTGCCGCAGTGCTGCGTTGCCTTGCGGGCGGCGCGCTGATGGGTGTGGGCGGGATGCTGGTGCCGGGCAGTAATGACGGCCTGATCATGGTCGGGCTGCCCTTGGGCCAGCCGCACGCCTGGATCGCCGTACTCACCATGATGCTGACAATCGCCGCGCCGATCGCGCTTGCGCGGCACGTCCGCCGGCCGGCCGTCGCCTGAGGGAATGGCCGGCCGGATCGGGCCGCTCTGGTCCGATTTACTGATCGATGGTATGATTGCGATTGCGCCGCCCGGGGACCGACGCCGATGGAAATGCAACAAGTCCGCTATTTCGTCGCGCTCGCCGAGACGCTCAATTTCACGCGCGCGGCGGACCAGTGCAACGTCAGCCAACCCGCGCTGACGCGCGCGATCCAGCAGCTCGAACACGAATTCGGTGGCCCGCTGTTCCATCGCGAGCGCAACAACACGCACCTTTCGGAGCTGGGGCGGATGATGCTGCCCTATCTCGAGACCGTCCACGCCTCGACCCAGGCCGCGAAAGCCGCCGCCAGATCGGCGAAGAAGATCGAGAATGTGACGATGACTCTGGGCGCGATGTGCACCATCGGTCCCCAGCTGATCGCCGATCTGATCGTGCGGTTCCAGGCCGAGCATCCCGACATCGAGGTCAATGTCATCGATGGCGAAGCGCGCGTGATGATCGAGAAGCTCGAAAAGGGCGATCTCCATCTCAGCATCGTCGGCGTGCCCGAGGAATTGCCCGACACCCTCCACCAGGTACCTGTGTTCAGCGAACGCTTCGTGATCGTCATCCCGCGCAACCATCCCTGGGCGGAGAAGAACGCGATCCGCGTCGCCGAGCTGCACGGTGAGCCCTATGTCGGGCGGACCAATTGCGAGGTGTTCCAGATGGTGACGCAGGATTTCGCGCGCCGCGGGGTCACCACCAAGAAGGTGTTCAGCTCACCGCGTGACGACTGGGTGCAGAAGATGATCAAGGCCGGGCTGGGTTTCGGCTTTTTCCCCGAATATTGCGTCACGGATCCCGACCTGGTCGTGCGGCCGCTGATCGAGCCCGAATATTCGCGCACCATCTATCTGGCGACGGTACGCGGCCGGCCGCATTCGCCCGCAATCGGTGCGTTCGTACGCGAGGCGCGGCGTCACAGCTGGCCCTCGCTCGACACCTCGACCTCGCAGGGCTGACAAAGCGGGTCGCGCTCGACGAGCAGGTCGTGGCATTCCGCCAGCGCCCCTAGCGCCACTGGAATCCCGGCGTGCGCGGCGCTCTGGATCAGGACTTCGGTAAGTTCGACCTTGCTCCAACCGAGATGCAGCGCGGCGGCGATCTGGGCGCGAAGCTGGTCCGGCCGGGCTGGGTTCGCGGCATGCATGGCTACCGCGACGAGCAGGCGCGATTTGAGGTCGAGGCCGGGCCGGGCGAGGATCTCGCCATAGGAAAAACCGACCGCCAGGCGAACGAAATCGGGCGCGACCTCCGCGGCCCGGTTGCGCAGGTGATCCTGCCCGGCGCCGGTCTTCGCCAGCACGTCCAGGCCCGTACGATAGGGATCGGTCACATCGAAATTCCGTGATCAGAAGGGGAGACGCGGCGCCCGCATTCGCTGTCGGGCACCGCGCCGGGGCGCACCGGATGGGAGGGGGGGATCCGGAGCGCCCAGGGAGTCAGTCGCGCGCCTTGACGTCGGCCGACAACAAGACCGCGGGGACCTTGCCGCTGTTCTTCCACCAGTGTGAGATGCCGTCGGACTCGCTCGCGATCTCGCCCGTCTTGTGCAGGATGCCGACCGCGCAGGTGCTGCGATATTCGGTGACGCTGCCCGACACGACGATGATCAGCGCCGGACGGCCGGCATGGCTGTGGAGCGGCACGATGCCGCCCGGCTGGACGACCAGGCGGCGCATGCGCAAGTCGCGATTGTCGACGTTGATTTCCTTCTGCAGATCGACTGACCCGATCACCGTGTCGGTGACCTTGACCGGCGCGGTCGGCGCACCGGCCAGCGGGTTCGCGCCGGTCTGACCGGCAGGGCAAGTGCCGGCGAATGCGGGTGTGCCGGCCAGCATGGCGGCGGATGCGGCGAGGATCGCCGTCCAGCGGATATTGAGTGTCATTGCGTTCATTCCTTCCGAGATTTGAAAAGCATGTCACGGGAGGCGGCGCAGCCGGCTCAGGGGGCTTGGGGGGAAGGGTTGGCCGGAGCGGACCGCATCCCGTGACGTCCCGAAAAATACGGGCGGGCGGGGATTGGGGACATTCGATTGTCCGCATGGTTTCCATGCACGACCGGCATTTCAGTCGATGCGCGCAAGACGGCACTCTTGAGCCAATCACGCTCAAGGAGATTTGCCATGACCGTTCCGCCACCGGCCGAACGAACCCCTGAAAGGCCGCTCGCCGGCCGTGTCGCGATCGTCACCGGATCGACCAGCGGCATCGGCTTGGGCATCGCCCGCGCGCTCGCCGACGCCGGCGCCGACATCGTCATCAACGGCCTGGGCGATGCGCAGGCGATCGAGGCGACCCGCGCGAGCCTTGCCGATGCCAATAACGTCCGCGTCGTTTATGACGGCGCCAACCTGATGGACCCGGCGGGCGCCGTCGCGATGGTAGAAAATACCGTCGCCGCATTCGGCCGCGTCGACATGCTGGTCAATAATGCCGGCATCCAGTTCGTCAGCCCGATCGAGGACTTTCCGGCGGAGAAATGGGACGCGATCCTCGCGCTCAACCTGTCGGCGGCGTTCCACGCGATCCGGACCGCGTTCGGTCCGATGAAGGCCGCCGGCTGGGGCCGGATCATCAACGTCGCCTCCGCGCACGGCCTCGTCGCCTCGCCTTTCAAGAGCGCCTATGTCGCCGCCAAGCACGGCATTGTCGGCCTGACCAAGACGGTGGCGCTCGAAGGCGCAAGGGCAGGCGTCACCTGCAACGCGATCTGTCCAGGCTATGTCTGGACGCCGCTGGTCGAGAACCAGATCGAGGACACCGCCAGGGCGCGCGGGATCAGCCGCGAGGACGTGATCGAGACAGTGCTGCTCGCCGCCCAGCCGAGCAAGAGCTTCGCGACCGTCGAGGAGCTCGGCGCGCTCGCGGTATTCCTCTGCTCCGACGCGGGCCGATCGATCACCGGCGCCGCGCTGCCGGTCGATGGCGGATGGGTGGCGCAATGAACGCGCCCTGGCCCCGCCCGCGCGAGGGGCGGCAGCTCCGCCCCGACCTCGCCGCTTATTATGCGATCCGCCGGGTGAGCCCGGATCGGCTCGACCGCGTCGATCCGCCCACCCTCGGCGTGCTCGCCGAGCTGGCCCGCGATGGGAGGCAGGGATGAGCCGCCAGCACGTCGTCATCGTCGGCGCCGGGTTCGGCGGGCTCGCCGCGGCGCGCGCTCTGGCACGGGCCAAGGTCGACGTCACGTTGATCGACCGGCGCAATCATCACTTGTTCCAGCCCTTGCTGTACCAGGTGGCGACCGCCGGCCTGTCGCCGGCGGACATCGCAGCCCCAATCCGCTCGATCCTGCGCGGACAGAAGAACATCCGCGTCGTGCTCGACACCGTGATCGGGATCGACCGCGAGGGACGCCGCGTCATCCTCGCCGAAGGACGGCCGGTCGCCTATGACCGGCTGATCATCGCGACCGGCGCGCGGTACAGCTATTTCGGTCGCGACGACTGGGCGCAGCACGCGCCCGGGATCAAGACGATCGACGACGCGACCGCGGTGCGCCGCAAGGTGTTGCTGGCGCTCGAGCACGCCGAAACCGAGAGCGACCCCGAGCGCCGCAAGGCGCTGCTGACCTTCACCGTGATCGGTGGCGGACCGACCGGCGTCGAGATGGCGGGCGCTATCGCCGAACTCGCGCGGCGATCGGTGTCGAAGGACTTCCGGTCGATCACGCCGCGTTGCTCGCGCGTGCTGTTGATCGAGGCGGGACCGAGGCTGCTCGGCACCTTTCCGCAACCGCTCGCGGACAAGGCGCGCGCCGCGATCGAGGAACTCGGTGTCACCGTTCTCACGGGCAAGCCTGTCGAGGCGATCGCCGATACCCATGTCGACATCGCCGGCATCCGCATTCCAACGCATACGGTGATCTGGGCGGCAGGCGTCCAGGCATCGCCCGCATCGACCTGGCTCGACACGCCCGCCGACCGTGCCGGACGCGTGGTGGTGCGGCTGGACCTGACCGTCCCCGGCTATCCCGAGATATTCGCGATCGGCGACACGGCGTCGTTCGTCCGCCCCGATGGGCGTCCGCTGCCCGGAATCGCGCCAGCCGCCAAGCAGCAGGGCAAGCACGTCGCCAGGCAGATCGCGCGCGGACTGTCCCTGCCGTTCCGCTATCGCGACTTCGGCAATCTTGCGACGATCGGGCGCCATCGTGCGGTGATCGATTTCGGGCGCGTGCAGCTGTCGGGCACCATCGCCTGGCTGCTCTGGTGCACCGCGCACATCTTCTTCCTCGCCGGATATCGCAACCGCCTCGCGGTCGGCGTCCACTGGCTGTGGAATTACCTGACCTTCGAACGCGGCGCCCGGCTCATCACCGGCGACGCCACCCCCCGATAAGGAGAATGATCATGGCTCGTCCAAGCCTTCACGACGAATTACGCGGCCACGGCCAGCAAGTGCTTGTGCTTCAGGGCGGCGGCGCGCTCGGCGCCTATCAGGTCGGCGTCTATCAGGCGCTGCATGAGGCGGGCGTCGAACCCGACTGGGTGATCGGCACGTCGATCGGCGCGATCAATGCCGGGATCATCGCCGGCAGCAAGCCCGGCGAGCGGATGGACCGGCTGAGCGAGTTCTGGAAGCGTGTCGAACACGGCCATTTCTTCGAATCCGTCCTGCCGACCGAGCTGTCCAACCTGTGGCGCAACTGGACGACGATCTGGGGCGGACTTCCGGCCTTTTTCGATCCCAATCCGATGGCGTTCCTGGGCCCGCATGCGACGCTCGGGCCCGAGCAGGCAGGCTATTATTCGGTCGACCCGATGCGCGAAACGCTCGCCGACCTGATCGATTTCGACCAGGTCAATGGCGGCACCGTTCGACTGACCGTCGGCGCGTCGCGCGTGACGTCGAGCGAAATGGTCTATTTCGATTCGCGCGACATGCCGCTCGACCTGCGTCACGTCATGGCCTCGGGCGCCCTGCCCCCAGCTTTTCCGGCGGTGCGGATCGACGGCGAGCTCTATTGGGACGGCGGGATCCTGTCGAACACGCCGGTCGAGGTCGTGTTCGATGATAATCCGCGCCGCGATTCGATGGTCTATGCGGTGCATATCTGGAACCCGCACGGCGCCGAGCCCGAGACGATCTGGGAGGTGATGAACCGCCAGAAGGACGTCCAATATTCGAGCCGCGCAGCAAGCCATATCAAGCGCCAGCGCCAGCTCCACCGGCTGCGCCACGTCATCACCGAATTGTCGGCATTATTGCCCGCCGAGCAGCGGCAGACGCCCGAGGTGGCCGATCTCACCGCCTATGGCTGCCCGACGCGAATGCACGTCATCCGTCTGCTCGCCCCAGCGCTCGACTGCGAGGATCATAGCAAGGACATCGACTTCTCTCCCGCCGGCATCCGCGCGCGATGGGAGGCAGGGTATGCCGATACGATGCGAACGCTCGACGCCGCGCCGTGGCGCGGTCCCGTCGATCCGCTCGAAGGTTTCGTGCTGCACGAGGCGATGGGCGGCGAAATGGTCCGCACGTCGGCGGCCGGCTGACGCTTTCTGCATCGAAACCATGCGCTCTGGGTAGCGGACGCCGCGGCTCTTTCGGGCGACACCGTCATCCGCACCTCGGGTGCGCCGAACCCATCGAAAGGACACAAGATGAAGACCGTCAACCTCGCCCTCACCGCCGCCGTGCTGACCGCGCTCGGCACGGCCGCCGCCAATGCCGGCCCGGTCAAGCCCCAGCCCAACAAGGACAAGTGCTACGGCATCAGCCTGGCGGGCAAGAACGACTGCAAGGCGGGCGCCGGCACCAGCTGCGCGGGCACCAGCCACGCCAATTATCAGGGCGATGCCTGGAAGTATGTCGCCAAGGGCACCTGCGCCAAGATCCAGACCCCCAAGGGTCCCGGCTCGCTGACCCCGAAGCGCTGAGCCATGACCCGCCCGACCGCTGGCGTGGCGTTCAAGCCACAACATTTCGACGAGGCGATCGCCGCGCCGGCGGCCGGTTTGTGGTTCGAGGTCCATGCCGAGAACTATATGGTCGCTGGCGGCCCGCGACTGACGATGCTGTCGGCATTGCGTGAGGCGCGCCCCCTGTCGCTCCACGGCGTCGGCCTGTCGCTGGGTAGTGTCGAACGGCCCGACCCGGCGCATCTCAAGGCGCTGGCGGACCTGGTCGACCGGTTCGATCCTTTCCTCGTATCCGAGCATCTCGCCTGGTCGCGGATCGGCACGCGATGCCTGCCCGATCTGCTGCCGGTGCCGCGGACCGGCGAAGCGCTGCTCACCGTCTCGCGCAATATCGATATCGTTCAGGACGCGCTCGGCCGCCCCATCCTGATCGAGAACCCTGCGCACTACGTCGCGCTCGACGCGATGTGGAGCGAGCCCGATTTCCTTGCCGAGATCGTGCATCGCACCGGCTGCGGCCTCTTGATCGACGTCAACAACGTCGCGGTCGCGGCCAACAATCTCGGCTATAACGCCGAGCGCTATCTCGCCGAGCTGCCGCATGGCGCGATCGGCGAGATCCACGTCGCCGGGCATTCGGAGGACCCGTTGCTCGGCGTGCACCTGCTGATCGACAGCCACGACGCGCCCGTGTCCGACCAGGTCTGGGATCTGCTCGCAGCGCTCCTCGAGCGCAGCGGCGAACGCCCTGTGCTGCTCGAACGCGACGGCAATGTCCCCGCCTTCGCCGACCTCTTGGCCGAGCGTGATCGAGCGGCCGTCATTCTCGCCCGAAAGGTCTCCGAACATGCCTGATCTCGCCACCTTCCAACGCGATTTCGTCGACACGCTCGACGGCCGCCGTGCCGGTCACCCCTTGCTCGCCGTCTATCGCAACACCGCCTTCAAGGGCGTGATCGACGCACTCTTCGACAATTATCCGACGATCGTGATGGTCCTGGGGACGAGCGCCCTCGTCGCCCTCGCCGCGGACTTCGTCGCCGAGTCACCGCCCGACAGTCCGGTCCTCGCTGGCTATGGCTCCGGGTTTGCCGATTGGCTCGAGGCGCAACCGATCGCCCAGGCGCTGCCCTATCTCTCGGGCGTCGCACGGATCGACCGGCTGCGGACCGAGGCGCATCTAGCCGCCGAAGGCCAGCTGCTCGACCCGGCGGATTTGGCCGCGATGTCGGCCGAACGATGGTCGAAGAGCGCGGCCGCGCTCCATCCCGCCACCCGCTTCGGCTGGTTCACCGTGCCCGCACCGTCGATCTGGCTAGCGCATCTCGACCCCCATGCCGCCGAGATCGCGCCCGCATGGCGCGCCGAGGGCGTACTGCTCACCCGGCGCGACGGCGCGGTGATCGCGCAACGCATCGGCACCGCCGCGCATCGCATCCTGTTCGGCCTGCGTCTGGGGGAGACGATCGGCCAGGCCGCCGCCGCCGCGGCGGGCCTCTACCCGGACGCCGATATCACCGGCGCGTTCCGCGACATCCTCGCTTCGGGCGCGCTTTCCTCGCTCAAGACCAAGGGATTCTGACCATGCTCGACACCACCACCCCGCTTGCCGCCGCCCCCGACGTCGCGCGGCGCAACCTGTTCGATCGCTTCGCCGGCTTGGCCGAAAAGGCGTTACCCATGTCGCTGCTGCTGCTCGTCCAGCGTTTCGGGATCGCGGCGGTCTTCTTCCTGTCGGGCCGCACCAAGGTCTCCGGCTGGTTCACGATCACCGACGATGCGTTCGAACTGTTCCGCACCGAATATGCGCTGCCGCTGGTCCCGCCCGAGATCGCGACCTATGCCGCGACCTTCTCCGAGCATTTCTTCCCGGTGCTGCTCGTGCTCGGCCTGTTCACCCGCTACGCGGCACTGGCGCTGCTCGGCATGACGCTCGTCATCGAGATCTTCGTCTATCCCGACGCCTGGCCGACGCACCTCAGCTGGGCGGGACTGATGCTGCCGATAATCGCGTTCGGCGGCGGTCGGGTCGCGCTCGATCGGTTGCTCGGGATCAAGTGAGGTGACCGGCCTCACCATCCCGATCCTGTTCGGATCGGTGCGCCACGACCGTGCCGGGATCCGGGCTTGCCGCTGGCTGCTCCGTGCGCTCGAGGTGCGCGGACACAAGGGTGTGCTGATCGATGCCGCGGCGCTCAAGCTTCCGTTGCTTGACCGCATGTACAAGGAGTTTGCCCCTGGTACCGCCCCCGCGCCGCTCGACGAGCTGGCCGATCTCTATCGCCGCGCCGATGGCTTCCTGATCGTCAGCGGCGAGTACAATCATGCCGCGCCCGCTGCGCTCAAGAACCTGCTCGACACCTTCCTGGCAGAGTATTTCTGGCGACCGTCGGGGATCGTCTGCTATTCGGCCGGCCAGTTCGGCGGCGTGCGCGCGGCGATGCAACTGCGCATGACGCTGGCCGAACTCGGCATGTCGAGCGTGCCCAGCCTGCTACCGATCCCGCGCATCGCCGACGCGATCGACCAAGATGGCAACGCGATGGCGCCGGGTCTCGACGCCTCGCGCGACCGCTTCCTCGACGAATTCCTTTGGTGCGGCGAAGCTCTCGCACATCGACGACGGCAGGGTGTCCCCAGGTAGCGCCGATGCCCAATGACAGAGACGAGTTCGCGTTAGACTGACAGCACCGCCAGCCAGTCTGCTCTTCGCGCGTCCGCCTGGCCTAAAGCGCCGTTTTCGGCGCAGAACTGCGACATTCCCGGGCGCCTTCCGTATCGCGGAGACCGACGTTTGTCGCAGAATCTCGGGGCTTTCTCTGCTCGGTCGGACGCCAATACGGTTTAACCTTTGCCGCAGGGAAATTCCCTGTTCACCTGAAACTCAAATTCGCATCGCATGAAATTCGCGTCCTGGCTCGGCAAGAGCGGCTGAAATCTGCCATTTCGATAACAGGCCTTATGTTGGCTGCGATCTCTGTCACACCAAACCGGCACCAAGCGGCGCGGGGGACAGCAGATAGCGATCATTCCCCTGGGCGCGTTCTCGTCTAATATGAGAACGCGCCCGATCGCCATCCTAAGCCGTCAATAGTCCCAGAACGCCGGCACCCACCGAAAGCGGTCGCCGTTGCGCGCGACATGGCCGACCGAGGGGAATGGCATGTGCGTGGCGACCAGTAATTCGCCGCTCGCCGCCGCTACCTCCAGCAGACCCATTCGGACACGAACCGACTCCTGAGGATCGTGCTCGAAGCCATTGTGCCAGTCCGGGTGATCGAAAGCGACCGGGAAGACGATGTCGCCAGCAAACGTCAGTCGCTCTTCTCCGGCCGTTACGGTAATCACGCTGTGGCCGGGCGTGTGGCCGCCGGTGCGCCGGGCGACGACGCCGGGCGCAACCTCATGCTCGTCCTCGAACGTCTGCAGCTTGTTGTGATACTGATCGAGGAACTGCTTGGCGGTCGACCGGAGTACCTCTGGAACAGGATCCGGCATATCGGTTTGCGAGAAGTCGGGCGCCGCCCAGAAATCGACCTCGGCGGCAGCAACGTGAATCCGCAGGTCCGGACGCAACCGACTCTTCACCTCGTCGCCAAGCAGCCCGCCGACATGATCCATGTGCATATGCGTGAGGATGACGTCGGTCACCGATCCAAGATCGATGCCGGCAGCCTCGATCCGCCGAAGCGACTGGCCGGCACGCGGAAAGCCGTCGAACTGCCCGCCCAGACCGGCGTCGATGAGAATGGTTTGATCGCCGCTACGCACCACTAGCACGTTCAGCGCCCAGTCGAACGCGTCGGGGCCGAGGAACATATCCTTGAACCATTTCTCGCGCGCGGCGGGATCGACATTGGTGGACATGGTTTCAGTGGGCAGCGGCAGTACGCCGTCGCTGATCACGAGCACCTCAATGTCGCCGATCCGCAACGCATAGCGTGACGGGACCAGTTCGTCGGAGCCCGGTCCAACGGGGTTTATAATATTGTCCGGCTTCATGTTTCTAACCTCCTGATCACGATCTCAAGCGCGCCTTTGCGCGGCATCGAGAAAGTTAGGTCCCACCGTGTTTGCGGTCGATTGGGGTCGAGGCAGTGACCGAACCATACGAGGGTATAGGTCGCGCCACCCATAATGCCGGGCACCGCGAACTGGACATCGCCGAAGGGTAGTGTCGTGGCTCCCAACGCGCCGGCCATCACCGCGTCCGATCGGGATCACCACCTTCTTTTCGCGCCGTGCGGAATGCATCGGCCAGATCGACATATTTACTCAGACAGTCCGGATTCGCCATGGCGGCGGGGTCGATTACTTCGGTCAGTGATCGCCTTTCGAACAGGCGCTTAATGGGCAGCTCCTGCTTCCTCATCGAGAGCGTCCGGGGGATTGCCTGGACGATGTAGACATGATCCGGGACAACGCGCGGCGACAGCGATGCCCGGATCGCTTCGGCTATGCCCGTCGTGAGCTCCGGTTGCGAGCGGGGCGGCATCCGATCGTGCCGCACAATAGTCCGGTTTCGGTGGCATCTGGCCCGATCCACGAACCTTCATATTGGCAAGAAAGGTCGCGGGCGCCTGCGTGACGCGGAATCGGGCGTGGATGCAGCCTTTCTCATCAAATGCGATTGTGACGTCGCGTCCCTCGACCGTCTGCCCCGTCGCTAGTCCTGGCTGAAAGCGGAGCTGGCGGATGCGCCGGCGGCGGCGCGGAGCCGCCCGACCAGATCGTGCAGCACCTTGGCGGCCCGTTGGCAGCGCGGATCGGCTTGGCCGGTCGCGCCCGCGGCCGCGCTCAGTTCTTCCATCCGCTCAAGAAAATACCGCCGCGCGCTCGACCCTGGCGGCAAGGACGCAGTATCGCGCAAGGCCGTGAATGAGACTCCGGCATGGCAGTACGGATTGGACGGCCCTGCCGGCAGGCGCGCGGCGCGCTCCGCGAGCGGCGTGAGCGCCTGCATTAAGCCCACCGCCGTGCCGACGTAGAGCAATTTGTCATCATCGCTCGACGGCAATGCGTAGACCTCGGCGAGCAGACGCAGCATCAGCGCGTAAGCCGCGTTTGCCAGGTCGATCGTCGCCATCGCCTCGGTATCTTCAATCCAGACGTGTCCCTCGGGCCGTGGCGGGCGCCGCAAAACGGGATTCACCGCAGCGGGGTACGCGGGTGAGAAGTCGGGGTTCTTGGCCTTGAGTGCCTTGAATTCCTCGCGGATCGCTCTGAACCGCTGGAAGTGCGAATTATCGCGATCCGCCGGCGCGCCTTCGCCTTCGATGATGATGGTCTCGATCGCCGCCAGGGCGCTTTCGAGATGCATGACCGGCCAGGCGCCGACCAGACGGATCTCGGCTGGACTCAACTGCAAGGCGGGATCGCCGCAAAACACCGCCGCCTCGCCGATCTGATCGACGAACTGGCGCAGGTTGCCGCTGATCTCCTCATAGAATTCGCCGACGGTGCGATAATCGTAGCCGGTCGGGGTAAGCCGCAGCCCCGGAATTGCCCGTGTCAGGTTGGCCGGGCTTTCGAACCCCGGTCCATCGGGTTCATCCGACCCCTCCGGCCGTTCCAGGTAGATGAAATGCTGGATTACCGCCTCGTTGAACGGTGCCAGCCGGACAACCAGCCCCGCCGGCAGATAGCCGGGATCGAGCGGGAAGTTCGCGCGACCAAGATGCGGAGCCCCCCCCAACGCCGCGGTAATGTTCCAGACCGCCACCAAGTGGCTCATCTCGTCGATCGCCACGCCGAGAATGGCGCGGCGCCATCGCGCCACCGCCTCGGCCTCTTCCGGCGTCAGCCCCTCGCCTTCGCCGTCGCGCAGGCTGAACGCGGCGTAAAGATAGGTGCACATCAGACAATGTTCGACTTCCGCCGCTTCATAGAGGGCGTGCATGATCTTTTCCCGGCTGACCGCCGGTACGAGACTATCCTTGGGCATGTCGTTTCCTCGTTTGGAGCGTCGGATGGTCTGCCGCCCTGCGGCGTTATTTCGCGCCGGCTGCTTCCTCGATCATCGCGGCGACTTCGGTGGGATGCGACACCATTAGCGCGTGCGACGCCCCGGCAATGGCGACGGTGTCGCGCGCGCCGGCGCGTTCGGCCATGAACTTCATCACCGCTGCAGGGATGTTATGGTCCGCGGTGCCGTAGATCACGTAGGAGGGCAGCGTCTTCCAGCTCGCGATTCGCGACGGTTCGCCCAAGGCAGAGAGCGTAATGGGACGCTGGCTGGCCGCCATCAACGCTGCCTTCGCGGCCGGGACATCGGCGGCGAATTGCGTGCGGAATTTGTCGGTCTGGATGTAGAGATCCTCGTCACCGTCAGGCAGCGCAATGCTGGTCAGGCTGGTGCCGAGCGTGCTCCCGGGAAATTTTGCCGAGAGTGACGAGCTGGATTCGCCGACGTCCGGCGCGAAGGCCGCGACATAGACGAGCGCAGCGACATTGGCATTGCCGGCGGCGGCTTCGGTGATCACCGGTCCGCCATAGGAATGGCCTACCAGCACGACCGGCCCGTGGATCGATTTGACGATCCGGGAAACCGCAGCGGCGTCGCTCGCGACACCACGCAACGGGTTGGCGGCTGCGATAACCCGATAACCGTCCTTGCTCAACCGGGCGACGACCGGGTCCCAGCTTGACGATTCGGCGAACGCGCCGTGCACCAGGACGATGGTCGGCCTTTCCGGAGTGGATTTGTCTCCAGCGGCGGCAATGCCGGGGTGAACGAGAGCGGCGGCAAACAGAAGAGTACCGAACAGAGAAATGCGCATATGTGCCTCAGGATGTGGTTGAAATAGGGGGATCGGTTCGGCGCGCCTCAGGCCGCCGGGATACTGGTCCATGCTGGTTGAAGGCTGTCGCGCAGCCAGTCGTCGAGCCCATGCGGGGCAATCGATGCGCCGGGACCGGGAAGAAGCGAGCGTTCGCCCAGTTCCGCGCCGAAATATCGCGCATGAACATCGGCAATGATGCGGCGGCCGTCCTCATAGGCAGTGGCGATCTCCACCGCGACCTCGTTGAGGCGCAATCGCTCGGCACCGGCAATCTCCAGCACGTCATTTGCCGGTGCAGATGACAAAGCAGCAGTCAGTGCGCCGGCGACGTCTTCGGCGGCAACCGGCTGAACCAGCGCTGGAGATATCGTGATCTCTCGATCCGTCCCCTCCTGCACGACATCGCGGATGAACTCGAAGAATTGCGTCGAGCGAAGGATCGTGAAGGGAAGACCCGATGCCCTGATCAGTTGCTCCTGCAACCGCTTGGCGCGAAAATAGCCGCTCGTCAGGCGGTCAACACCGACCACCGACAGCGCGACATGGTGCCGCACGCCGGCGGCGCGCCCAGCAGCGAGAAGGTTGCTTCCCGACGTCTCGAAAAATCGTACGGCGTCGGCCTCTTCAAGCGACGGGGAATTGGAGACGTCGACCACGACCCCCGCGCTGTCCACCGCCTCGGCCAGCCCGACGCCGGTCACGGAGTCGATGCCGAAGGTTGGCGACGCTTCGACGACATCCCAACCGATCCGCCGCAATGTCCCCACCAGTTTGCGGCCGATGCGACCGCTGGCGCCAAGCACCACGACTTTCATATCAAGGCCTCGAAAGACGAAACACCGATCAGGGTACGCGCATCGGGCAGCCCTTCTTCCGACAAGGCCCGCTGAACCGACGGGCGTTCGGCCACGCGCTCGAAATAGCCGTGCAATTCGGGCGAAACCGGGACGCCGTATGCGCCGGCCCAGCGCAGCATGGCGAACAGATAGGCGTCCGCTACCGTGAAGCGCGGCCCGAACAGATAGAGTTCGTTGATCCGTTCCGAGATGATCTCGAGAAGCTTGGCGACGACATCCACCGCATCTGCTCTTTCCGCGGTACGGCTGGAGTCCGCGAATGGCCTGAACGCGACGTGCAATTCGGTCGAGAGCCAGGAGAGAATCTCAAGCAGCCGCGTGCGGCCCAGCGGACCTCCTGGCGCAAGGGCGGGATCGCGATCAGCGATGAACTCCAGGACCGCGATGTTCTCGGTGATGGCATTCCCGTCGTCGAGCGCCAGCAGGGGAACGTAACCCCTGGGATTGATCGAGAGGTAATCATATCCCTGCTCGGTGATCTTCGTCTTCATGTCGACGCGCTCGAACTCGGCGGCTAGTCCGGCTTCGTGAAGCGAGATGCGGCCGGCAAGGCTGCAGGCGCCGGGAGCGTAGTACAGTTTCATCGACCTGACTCAACTCGGGGAGATGTGGGCGCCGCGGAGCCACCGACCGCCAACGGCGCGGCGTTCGCCGGCAACCGCAGCGCAATCGTGGTGCCGATGCCGGGCTCGCTGTCGATCGCGATGGTTCCGCCGGCTTCGCGAACGAAGCGCTCGACCATCGGTAGGCCGATTCCACCCAGTCCATCGCCCTTCGTCGTGAAGAAGGGATCGAAAACGCGTGCGAGCGTTGCCCGCGACATGCCTATGCCGTCATCCAGAACGCGCAGTTCGACTTCGCCATGCGCGAGCGCCCGCGCGTCGATGCCGACGACGCCGTTGCCGCCCATCGCGTCGCGGGCATTCAGGACAAGATTCAGAACTGCTCGCCGCAATCCCACCGGGTCGCAGCGGACCGCCGGCAGATCGGGCGCGATGTTCAGGTCGAGAACGAGTCCGGGCTCGTCCATCGCCTCGACCAGCGTCACAACATCGGCGAGGCATGCGGCGATGTCGCTTTGCAGGGCCGCCATTGCCTGGTCGCGCAGGTGACCGACATTCTGCCGGACGATCGCGCCGGCATGCTCCAGACAGAGCCGGGCGCGATCCAGAATCGAGCCAGCATCCGCAGGCGTCATAAGAGGTGAGCGCCCGACGATGTTGATCGCAGCAGATGCGATCTGGATCAGATTTCCAAGATCGTGAACGATACCGGCGGTCGCGATCCACGCGGTACCGCCGGTGCCGGCCGCAGCCTCGCCTTCGCTCAAACGGGAATAGTCCGGAGTAGCGGGCGCGGACATCTGAAGTGGTTTCACGATCTATGTCCTTTCAAAAAAGAGGGCTGCGGGGCACTAGGGGGCGAGGCCGCGCAACCGCGGCGGTCAGGCTGCGGCCGCCGATCCTTTGTCCGAACGAACTGCGCGTTCGCCCACCGACCAAAGCGCGAGCGCCGCACTGATCAGCGCAGGAAGCGTCACGGCCGCGAAATCGCGGACCAGTGCCGAGGGTCCGCAAATGCCCACGGCGACTTCCCAGAAATGAAACAGCGCATGGCCACACAGCCACAATGATGCCGCCGACCAGAGCGCGGCGCGCCATGCCGGCTGGGCCGTTCCGACCAGAAACGCGGTGCCGATGAACAGAAAGATAAGGCCGATATCGCGCAGGAAGTGCTGGTTGAACGGACCCGTCGTCGTCACGCCCGGCACCGCGAAATACCAGTTCGCCGGCGAGATGAGTATGAATGTACCGTTGGCCAGCGCAGCAACGCCGAGCACGACGGCGGCCCCGAGGCATGTTTGCCGCAGCATCGTTCGATCTCCTGATAAGGTGAATGGTCGCCGGAAGCGGACGCCTATTGCGCCGGCGGAGGCGGAGCGTGGGCCAGCCACCAGTCGAGACGCGTCGATCCCAGCCTGGCGCCGGCTTCGGGAACCAGCGTACGATCGCTCACCGCGACCCCGAAATAGGGCGCCGCCGGATCGCTGATCACCTCGCGCGAGTCGCCGTCATGGGCGAGTATTCTGCGGACGGGTTCGTCAAGCGTGAAGACCTCGGGACCGGCGACCTCGATCGTCCCGTTGAGCGGTGCAGCCAAGGCCGCGTCGACGATCGCAGCGGCGACATCCTGCGCCGCCATTGGCTGGAACTGGACAGGCGGCAGACGGATAGCACCGTCGACAATCGAGAATTGGGCGATAGAGCGCAGGAATTCGAAGAACTGGGTCGCGTGAACCAGGGTGTACGGAATGGGTGACGCCTTGATCAATTGTTCCTGAGCGAGCTTGGCGCGGAAATAGCCGCTCGCTTGCAGCCGCTCGGTGCCCACGACGGACAAGGCGACGTGATGCCGGACGCCCGCGGCCGCTTCGGCTGCGGTCAGATTGGCGCCGGCGGTACTGAAGAAGTCCGTGGCAGCCTGTTCTTCGAACGATGGCGAGTTGGACACGTCCACCAGCACGTCCGCCCCGGCCAATGCCTCGGCAAGCCCGTCGCCGGTGATGGTGTTGACGCCAGTGCTCGGCGCGGCGGCGACCGCATCGTGATTCCGCTGTTTCAACAGCTCGACTGCCTTCGAGCCGATCAGGCCCGTGCCGCCGATGACGACTATCTTCATGGTCTTTCCTTCCGCTATGGCCGGTAACGAGTTGGAAGATCGCCGGGATCTGTTCGACCGGCCATTGTGCGGATGGGTGTCCGGGACTCGCTTATGGTCGGGCAATCCTCGCCTTTGGTGCAGGTCCGACGCGCCACATGGCTGATCCGACGGTACCTGTGTGCACCTCCCGACATGTCGCTGGTTCGCAGCCACGCCGCTGGTCGAGGACGTCTCTTCCCAAGACGGGGTCGGGATAGCCGTCTGCGCGATCGTTAGCCCCTCCCCACGGTCATAGGCGCTCCTTGCCGAAGGCGACCCGTGGTGGGCCGCCGGGCGCTCAATAGGAGGCCCCGATGCCGACGATCACGACCAAGGACGGACACGAAATCTTCTATAAGGACTGGGGCGACGGCCCCGTGGTGACCTTTTCGCACGGCTGGCCGCTGAATTCGGATGCGTGGAGCATCCAGATGAATTTCCTCGTCCAGAACGGTTTTCGTACGATCGCTCACGACCGCCGCGGCCACGGCAAATCGGCTCAGACCGCAACGCGCAACGACATGGACGGCTATGCCGACGATCTCGCCGAGCTGATCGAGGCGCTCGACTTGCGTGACATCGCGATGGTCGGACACTCGACCGGCGGCGGCGAAGTTGCCCGCTATATCGGCCGGCATGGCACCGGCCGAGTGACCAAGGCTGTTCTGCTCGGTGCGGTGCCGCCGGTAATGGTCAGGAGCGACGCAAATCCGGATGGTTTGCCGGTCGACGTGTTCGATGGCCTGCGCCGCGACATCATCGCCAACCGGTCCCAGTTCTACAAGGACTTCGCGATACCCTTCTACAGCGCGAACCGCCCCGGCGCCCAAGTGTCGCAAAGCTTACTCGACGAATTCTGGCTGCTGTGCATGCAGGCCGGCCTGAAGAATGCCCATGACTGCATCAAGGCTTTTTCGGAAACCGACTTCACCGACGACCTCAAGAAGTTCGACGTGCCGACGCTGATCGTTCACGGCGAAGACGACCAGATCGTGCCGATCCACGATTCCGCGCACAAATCGGCCAAGCTGATCCAGGGTGCGCAGACGATCTATTACCCTGGGCTCCCGCACGGCCTTACCGCCACCCACGCCGACCGGTTCAACGCCGACCTGCTTGCTTTTCTAAAGAGCTGACACCGTGTCGCCCGGCAGCCACGCCAGGTGCCGGGCATCACTTCTTCCCGGCGGCCGGCAGCGCGAAGCGGAAGATCGCGCCTCCTTTTGGATGGTTCCCCGCAACGATGGTGCCGCCATGCGCGGTGATGATCGACTGGCAGATCGCCAGTCCGATGCCGATCCCTTCTTCCTTGGTGCTGAAGAAGCTGCCGAAAACGCGGCCGAGATTCTCGTTCGCGATGCCAGGTCCGCCGTCATGAATGGTGAGTTGGACGGTTCCGTCGAGTGCCGCCAGCGTGCTGATGTCGATCAGGCCTTCATGCCCAGTCTGTGCCTGCACGCCGTTCAGCAGCAGATTGACGATCACTTGCTGCAATTGAACGCGATCGGCCAGGACCAACGGCAGCCGGCGGCCGGACCTGACCGAGAGCTTGATCGAACGCGATTCAAGTTCATGGCGAACGAATTGCAACGCTTCTTCGACGACTTCGTTGAGGTCGAGTTCGACCCGCTCGGGCGGGCGCCGCGCCGCCATGCTGCGGATACGCTGGACGATGTCGCTAGCGTGCCGCGCGCTATCGACGATCCGCGTCGTGAGCTGGTGTACCTTGGGAAGATTGGGTTCGGCGCGCGACAACCAGCGCAGGCTGGTTTCGGCATTGGTTACGATCGCTGAAAGCGGTTGATTCACTTCATGGGCTATCGACGTGGCGAGTTCGCCGAGCATCGAGATCCGCGTCGCGCGGCTATAGTCCGCCTGCAACTGGCGCAACTGCGCCTCGGTGCGGAGCCGATCGGTGATGTCGATAAGGCTGATAAGGGTTACGTCCACCCGTTCCGGCGGCGTGGGATAGGTTACCGCAATCTCGACATCGCGGATGCGCCCGTCAAGCGTGTAGATCTTGGTGATTTCGGCGTGAGTCCGCTGCCCGGCGAAATGCGCGGCGATCACCCGTCTTGCCGTATCAACCGAGGCGGCGAACAGGAAATTGACCGGGCCGATCAGATCTTCAACGCGATTGACGCCGAACAATTTCAACGCGGCGCCATTGGCATCGGTGACCTGAACCACGTCTCGCGAATGCTCGACAAGATCCGGGCGCGCGTCGAGATAGGCAGCGATATCCGTAACACCATCTTGCCGGAGCTTGTCGAATATCGCGATCATCGGCCGGGAATCGACCTGTAGCAGCGCGCCGGGAAGATGATGGATCAGGGTGCGATACCGGTCCTCACTGGCGCGGACGGACCAGAAGGAACGGTCATCGGCCACGGTGCCGCCAACCGCGATGTAGACGATATCGGGGTGCGCCTTGTCCGTAGAGACCTCGGCCCAGCCGTCGCGGAAAGTGATCGACGTGAAAGGGCGAGAGCGGGGTGCTCCCGGAGGATGGTTCGCGACAGCCGCCAGGATGAATTCCGCGCCGACTTGCCAGCTCTCCGGCGGACAGTAAGCGGTGAATGGTTGCCCGATCATTCGCGCCCGTCCGCCAGCGCGCCCGAGGAAATGGACATTGTTCTCGTCGACATCGGCGATGGTGACGCCCGCCAGCAGCGCCTCGACCCAATGCGCCGGGCCATCGCCGCGAACGATCGCGGCAATGGTGGAACGCGCAGCCGATATGTCGAGCGCCCACCAGGCAGTCATTTCGGCGGCCAGCGTCGCGCCGTTCCGCGGCGGCACCAATCGTTCCGGCCCCTTGTCGTTCGCTTGATCGGCATTTGTCAACGGAACCGGAACGGCGCTCATCTCCCGGCCTTCCGACACTCCAGCGCGGCCCGCAATTCAACCAGCAATTCAGCGTCGGCGATCGGCTTGGTGAACCAGGCAATCGCGCCGTCCGACAGCGCTCGCTCACGGGTACCTTCATGGACCGAGGAGGTAATGAAGATCACGGGGATGGCCGAACCCAAGCCGCGCAATCGCCGCTGGAGTTCGAGACCGTCCATTTCAGGCATTCTGACGTCGGTGATGATGCAACCGAACTCGAGACAATGCGCATCTCCCAGGAAGGCCGCTCCGTTCTCGAACATCCGCGCAACCAGCCCTTCCACCTGCAGCAGATCGAAAAGTGCCTCGCGTACCGCGCGGTCGTCGTCCACGATTGCGATCACCGGCGGTTGGAACAAGCGAACGGGCCTTACTGACGCGGCCGGATTGGCCGCCCCCGCATGTCGCCGAGTGAAGACCGGATTGTAACCATACCATGGTCTAGGTCGCTCGTTCGCGGATGGCCGCCGGCAGCGTATTCCAGACGCGAATGAGCTCCCCGATCGTCGAAACTTCCATCTTCTTCATGACGCTGCTGCGGTGCAATTTGACCGTCACCTCGGTAATGCCGAGCTCGAACGCGACCTGCTTGTTGAGGCGGCCCTGTGCGACGAGGTGGAAGACCTGCCGCTCGCGCGGTGTGAGCGTAGTGTAGCGATCGGCATATTCCTTCACCAGCCGCGCATCGGCGCGCTGCGCGACGTCGCGCTCGATTCCGATGGCAACGGCATCGAGCAGTGACTGGTCACGGAATGGCTTGGTCAGGAAATCGACCGCACCGGCTTTCATGGCCTGCACGGTCATCGGAATGTCGCCATGTCCGGTCAGGAAGATGATCGGCTTGGGATTGCCGGTCGCGGCGAAATGTTGCTGCAGATCGAGCCCGCTCGACCCCGGCATGCGCACATCGAGGACGAGGCAGCCAGGGCGTTCGGGCAAACTGGCCTCAAGCAACTCGCGCGTCGAGCCAAAGCCCGCAGCTTCGATACCCACGGACAGCATCAATTCCTCAAGTGAGGTGCGGACGGCTTCGTCGTCGTCCACGATCACGACAAGGGGCCGTTCCTCTTCGACGGTCGCATGGTTCATGAAAGGACCTCCTCGCCGGACGACGACGTTGCTGGCTTTCCGAGACGCCCGCTCAGTCGGGTGGCGATCCAGCCATCAACGTCGGACAAAAAATGGGACGGTGCCTTTTTCGCGACGGTTTGCCCGATATCGGCTAGCGACTGACTCGCCAGCGTGTCGCGCATCGCCTTTTCGGCGCGCAGCATGACGAGATGGATCGCGCAAACGCCTCCGGTCGCCCATTCGGGCGGCGCGCCGCCGAAAACCGCACAGCGCCCCCGGATCTCCTGGCAATCGAACAGCGGCTTACGACCTTCGATCGCGTCGACGATCTGCAGGACGCTGATGTCCTCTGGCGCGCGGGCGAGGAGATATCCGCCACGCACGCCGCCGGTCGCGTGGACGACCCCCGCCTTTTCGAGCTTGGGAAATATCTTCGCCAGGAAGCTGTGGGAAATCCCTTGAAGATCGGCAAGATCACGGCTGCTGAGCGGTTTGCCGTCGGATTCGGCCAGCCACAAAAGGCAGTGAAGGCCGTATTCAACACTGACCGTTATATGCGCCATAACGCGGACAATATCAGTCCGCGTTATGGCGCGCAATTCGAAACGCCCGCGAGCCGGATTGTGAAGCACCACTAGCCATCGACGGACAACACGGCCGCAGTGATCGAGGTCGGCACAGGCCGGGGTTTCTCGAAGCGCGCGATGAGCGGCAGCTTGTCGTCGATCCGGCACGTCACCGGATGGTTCGGCTGATATTGCCTGGCCCAGGGAAGCTCATCAGCCGCTCCATCCCATCCAGGTCATAAGCGCTGTCGATAGTGACGACGTCCGGGATTAAGTTTTCGATCGCTGGATCGACGATGGACGTTGTCATGAGAAATTCACTCCGTAACGGGCGATGAACGAGCAGCCTGCGCATCACAGCAGCGCCATGCCGCCATCGACGCGGAGGTTGACGCCAGTGATGAAACTGCCGGCGTCCGAGGCGAGGAACAAAGCTGCTTCCACCAGTTCTTCCGGTCGGCCGAACCGGCCGAGCGGGATTGCCGCGGCCATCCCCGCCTCGAATGCTTCGAGCTGGTCGGGCGGCACGCCGAGCTTGTTGACGATATCGGTGTCGGTCGGCCCGGGGCTCAGCACATTGACGCGAATGCCCCGCGCCTTGAGCTCGATTGCCCATGTCCGCGCGAACGCACCGATCGCTGCTTTCGATCCGGCATAGACGGCATGGCCGTCCAGCACCTTATCGCTGGCGAGCGAGCCGGTCAGGATAATCGCCCCGCCGTCGCGCATGATCGGCAGCATCTTCTGCACGCCGAAGAACGTGCCGCGCGCATTCACCGCGAACTGTGCGTCATATTCCGCTTCCCCGACCTCCGCGGAGTGGCGGATGGCGATGATCCCGGCATTGGCCATGTAAATATCGAGCGCTCCGAAGTGCACGGCGATATCCTCCGCGACCCGGTCGTGATGCGCGGGATCCGCGACGTCACCGACCAGCCCCAATGATCCCCATCCGATTTCAACGGCGGCTTTTTCCACCAGGTCGCCACGACGGCCGGTGATCGCGACTTGGGCGCCCTCGGCGGCCAAGCGCTTTGCCGTGACAAACCCGATACCACTGCTTCCGCCGGTGATCAGTGCCGTCTTGCCGGTAAGTAGTGACATTGCCGCGAGCCCTTCGGATTGTGCCCCGGAAAGTAACGGCCGCCGCCACCTGCAAAACCTATGCGCTGGTCGAGCCTTTCCCTGATAAAGGGTCAGTTCCTCATCTTCCAAAGTACCACATGCCCTCCCTGACTGCATCGTCCGGACGGCTATGAGAGCCCACCCATCACCCGCCCAAAGGTTGAGCCCCACACCTTCCAAGGTCTTGGTTGGACATCCCCCTGTCCAGATGCGCCCGCCGCACGGCCGCGCCACAAGGCGAGCCGAAGCTCCGGTCGAAATATTGGAGCAGCTTGGGGAGCCGTGTTAATCGGACGCGACAGGGATGACGAACACAGGGGTTTTTCCGATTTCACCCTGCGGCCAACGAAATGGCAGTCGAGCGCCCCACCTGTCCGGCCCTTCCAATGCCCAAGGAGGAATCCATGTCGTCCCCTATCCGTATCCTGCTCCAGACGACGATCCCGGGAACCGAGGACGATTGGAATATAGGCCGCTTCTCGATGCTGCGCGATTATCTCGCCGGGTTGACCGATGAGGACGGGGCGCCGCTGTGTGACGTGACGGCCCGGAATCGCACCGCGCCGGACAGCCCAGATCCGATCCTTTCGACGATCGATCGCTCGGATTTCGACGAGCTATGGCTGTTCGCGGTCGACACCGGCGACGGGCTCGATCCCGAAGATTGTACTGCGATCAGCCGCTTCCGCGAAAGTGGGCGCGGCCTGCTGGTGACGCGCGACCATATGGATTTGGGTAGTTCGGTCTGCACGCTGGGCGGCGTCGGCGCGGCGCATTTTTTCCATAGCACCCATCCCGATCCCGATCCTACCCGCCGTGTGATCGATGATCGCGAGACCGGCTACATCCTCTGGCCCAATTACCATTCTGGCGCGAACGGCGACTTCCAGGAGGTCAGCGTGGTCGATCCGCCCCATCCGGTGCTGCGGGACCGGGAGGCACCGAACGGACTGATCCGCTATTTTCCCTCACATCCGCACGAAGGGGCGGTCGATGCTCCCGCCGGAGACGTGACCGCGCGCGTGATCGCCACCGGCGTGAGCAAGGTGAGCGGCAGATCGTTCAACCTCGTGGTGGCCTTCGAGCCGACTCGGGACAGCGGGCCCGCGATTGCCCAGTCCACCTTCCATCATTTCGCCGATTACAATTGGGATCCGAACAAGGGTTGCCCCAGCTTCGTCAGCGAGCTGCCGGGCGACGGACTTGCCCACTCGCCCGAAGCGCAGGCTTCGATCCGGACGTATGTGCGCAACCTGGCGCTATGGTTGGCCGGGCGACCGACCGGGGACCGGCAAATGCGCCTGGAGGAAAAACTCGACGAGGCGCTCGAAGAAAGCTTTCCGGCCAGCGATCCAGCCGCGATCGGCTGACGGGGTCCGACATGCTCAAAAACTACGCTTCGTCGGCGATCGTGCCGTGCACCGATCTCGCTCGGGCCAAGGCCTTCTATGGCGACACACTCGGCCTGCCGCTGATCGCCGACCACGGCAACGGCTTCGTCTTCGGGACCGGGGAGACAAGGCTCAACATCTACCGCAGCGATTTTGCCGGCACCAATCGTGCAGATGCCGTGGTGTGGGCGGTCGGCGATGACATCGAGGCAATCGCCGTCGCCTTGCGCGCTAAGGGAGTGACGCTCGACGAACATCCCGACGGTTTCGACAAGGTAGTCGAGGGAGTCCATGTCAGAGGCAAGCTAAGTGTGATCTGGTTCAGGGATCCGGACGGCAACATTCTGCACGTCACCAGCGGTCACGCTAATTAGGGTCACCGGGGCGGGCAACGTCCGACCGATGGCCGCGCGGCCGTTTTCATAAATCGATAGGCATCGTCCAGAGAGCGGTTCGCGTTAGACTGAAAGCGCCGCCACTTGCGCCGTCTTTTTGACTCCCCGGTGCACCCATAACCTGCTATAACTCCTTCAGAAATTCGCGAGAAATCGTCTCAAATGTTCAAAGTCGGCGCCAGCGACTTGGTGTTTCCCGGTCAGAACGTGAAGAAGCCGCTTTCTGATATGACCCTCCTCAAGATCCTACGAGACATGGGTATCACGGTGACGGTGCATGGTTTTCGTTCCGCGTTCCGCGATTGGGTCGCTGAGAAGACAGACTATCCTGGGGAAGTAGCGGAGGCTGCGCTCGCCCATACGGTCTCGAACAAGGTCGAAGCGGCGTACCATCGAACTGACTTCCTTGAGAAACGCCGACTGCTAATGCAGGCTTGGGCTGCTTTTTGTAGCGGCTGGCGAGTTCGTATTTCCGGCACTTCACACAACACAGCGTTCAATCTGCGAGAATACCCTGAATATTGCACTCCGACGGTTGGGCTATGGGCCGGACGAGTTGACCAGCCACGGTTTCCGGGCGATGGCCAGCACCCTGCTCAATGAATCAGGTTTGTGGCATCCCGACGCGATTGAACGAGCCCTTGCTCATGGCGAGAAAGACAAGGTTAGGGCAGCTTACCACCGCGGTACCCATTGGGACGAGCGGGTCCGCATGGCGCAATGGTGGTCTGATTATCTCGACCAGCTTCGAGTCGAAGGCAAAGTGATCAAGGGGAAGTTTCGCAAACGAGCATGATGCAAGAAGTGGTTGCCGAAGTGCCGAAGCGGACGTTGCCGCGCCTCACCAACGAACGGCAGGAAGTGGGCCTAAGCCGACAGGCGGCTTTCAATCTCTACTTGGGCGAAAGTAGACATTCCCATTTCGATCGTCGGAGTATTTGATCGGTCGGCGTGGCACTCTGCTTCAAGCGCTTCCAATGACGCGCAGTCGAATTGCCCGGGTTTCGAGCAGATAGATTTCGACGCCGGCAAGCAGATGAAGTCCCTCTTGCGTCACTGCGGCCTTGGACAGCTACCGGCGAAACCTGAAACGTGCGCTTCATATGTCCACGCCAGCTTCGTAGCCTTGACGGTTCGTACGACGCATATCTGAGAAAGTACGATGCCGCCAAGGAGCTTGCCATCTGGCAAGACTATCAGCTTCCGGCAAATCGCGAGCGGTTGGCTCCGATCGCGACGTGGGAGGCTTTAGGGGCAAGTAATCGCCCCCCCTCAAACCACACCGTGCTGACCGCGCACATCGTTACACGGGTCCGCTAACCGTTTCGCGACCGCTTCTCGATTTGTCCTCCGAGCCGCACTGCTAGTTGAGAGCTGTAACGAGTGCCGACGGTGAGCGCTGGCAACCGCGACGTCGGGCACGATCGACCAGCCTCAATCAGACATCGTGCCGGTTCGGCAGCGCATTTTTCGTCGCCCGAAAGGAGTGGGTTCTGACATGAAAAAAATCGGTGAAGCTGCCTTGGCCTTGGTCCTTTGTTTACCCGCGTTCAGCGGTCCGGCTGTGGCGCATCATTCTTTCGCCATGTTCGATCAGACAAAAATCACGAAGCTCAAAAACGTGACGGTTGTCCGGTTCGAGTGGACCAATCCGCACGTATTCGTCGTCGTCCAGAGTGGCGGGACGACCTACACGCTGGAAGGCAGCAGCCCGGCACAGTTGAAGCGCACGGGTTGGAAATTCAACATGCTCCAGGCCGGGGAACGGATCGACGTCGCCTTCAATCCTCTGCGCAGCGGCAAACCGGGGGGATCGCTCAAGCTCGTGACGCTATCCGATGGGCGTAAGCTGGAAGCAGGATGACGGAATTCCGCGTGGCAGGTGCCGAACTGTCAGCAAAGCCTGGGCGCTTCGCCTTTCCCTTGGTGGAACCACGCAACCGTCAGACCAGAACAAGCGCATATGGAAAGGGAGGCAGCTCCTGATGATATTCAAGAACATCGCGGGCTTTGCTCTGGCGTCGGCCACTGCCCTGGGGCTGGGCGGCAGCGCGGTTGCAGCCAACACCGCTGGAGAACCGACCCAGGCTGTCAGTACCCAGACAAAGCCGAATATTACCGGCGTGTGGGAACGCTACCCCAGCCCTTTCCCGGAAGGGCTCAGCGACGCGGATGACATACCGCCGCCCGGCAGCGGCCCGGACCTCAAGGAACCCCATGCGAGCCAGTGGAAGGCACAACGCTCCAAGCGTCAGGCGGCGCTGAAGGCTGGCACTCCGCTGGTCGACGATAGCACGCGCTGCCTGCCTGAAGGGACACCAGGTATCATGCAGGCGATCTATCCCATCCAGATACTCCAAACGCCCGGGCAGATCACCGTTTTGGCGGAACTCTTCATGCAAACGCGCCGCATCTACCTCGATCAACCTTTTCCGGCGGCCGACGATCTTGAACCTTCCTATTTCGGTTTTTCATCGGCGCATTGGGAAGGTGATACTCTCATCGTAAAAACGCGCGGCGTTCGGAAGGAAGTCCGGTTCTTCGAAATTCCTCATGGCGACGCGATGACCGTCACCGAGCGTTACCGGCTAACCGCCCCGAACATGCTGAAGCTGGATATTTCGATCGAGGATCCGGAGTATCTCAATACACCTTATCGCTTCACATGGGAGTATAAGCGAAACGACACCTACCGCGTTTCGGAATATGTTTGCGACCATCGCCTCGACATCGTCAATCCCGACGGGACCGTATCGCTGCGGGTGCAATGAAGTCCGAGCAGCGAGTATGGCCATCGGCCGCCAAAGCCATAATAATCCGAAGGACGGGCGGTGGCGACAAACCGCAGAGGCTTGCATGGCTCGCATAATGGGCGTTGCCGGTGCGGAACGAAGGGGCGAATGAACGACATCAGCAACTCCGCTTCCGATGCTAATGCCGAAACCCTGGCCGGTGAAGGGCGCAAGGTCAGGGCTTTCATCGCCTCCAACCGGTCCGACGCCCTGCTTCGCCTCTTCGATTTCCTCCTTCAGCAATCGATCGAAGGACGGCGCCCCAAGGAAACGGAGATTGCCGAGGAGATATTTCGGGATGGCGTGGCCGGGTCGGGCGGCCAAGGGTCGCGGGCTCGTGTCGGTATCCACCGTCTGCGCAAAAAGCTCGATCTTTATTACGCTGACAAGCCTGGCGCCCGGCTCGTCATTCCGCAGGGCGGATACGGATTCGTCATCAAATTGCCAGAGGCTCCCCGCAATGCGGAAATGCCAGCTGAGAACGCGTCCAAGCGGATGCGCTTCAGCACTGCCATATGGCTGGCTGCGTCCACCCTCTTGCTGATGAACGCAATTCTTGCCTGGCTTCATTTCGGAGATGCCGGCGGCCTTCCAGCTCCGGCTCGCTCCCTGCTATGGCAATCAACGGATGGAGGGAAAAATCCCACCGTCATCGCCCTAGGCGATTATTTCTTGTTCGTCAGCAAACAGAATGACAACGGCAGTGAGGAAGTAACACAGGATCTTTCAATCGATTCTGCTGATAAATTCTACGAATATGTGACCAGCACTCCGGGCGTTCGGGGCAAGGTCAGGAACGAGGATCTCCATGCAGTAAGTTCCGACATTGTGGGATCGATCAGCGATTTGTGGAGGTATCTCAAGGCGGACAGGCCCGTTGCCGTGGCGTCATCGGCCCTCGATCCCGACATGATGGAATCCTCGAACATCGTCTATGTCGGTGCCCTTGACGCTCTTAGTCCGTTGCTAAGCAACCCGCTCTTCCAAGCCTCGCGATTCAGTTGCGGAACCACCTGCTACGAGTTGGTCGACAAGCCCTCGGGCCGAAGGTTCCTGTCCGACAGCCCCTATCTGTTGGATGACGGGGTCATCCCCCGTCGTGACTACGGATATATCGCCAGCTATCCTGGTCCGTCGGGCAACCGGATACTGATCGTCTCGGGTACCGGGGATGCTGGTGTCAGACAGATGGTTCGCATCGTCACCGATCCAAAAAGGCTCGAGGAGGTGTGCAAGCAGATTGGAGGAAAGTTTGAATCCTTCGAAGCCCTCTATCACGTGCGCACGATGTTCAATCGGACCTACAGTAGCTCGCTGGTGATAGCCCGTCCGATCAACACCGAAAGGATGTGGGACATGACGCAGCGCATCAGGTAATTGCTCGGCCGTTGGTCTGGCCTACGGGCTGGTTCGGGATCCATCCGTCTTCAGCGGCCGTGCAATCAGCAGGGTCGTGTCGAAGACGATGCCTCCGAGGATCCTCACCTGATAGAGCGCTTCAAATGCATTGGCACCGCGTGTCCTCTCGGCCAGCAGATCAAGCTGCCGCCTGTCCGATACGAGTGCAACCATTTGAGCCAGCGCGGCATCCTCTAAACCGGAGATGACGAGAATTCGGTTGCCCGGCGAGCCAGGATAGCTGGCGATATAGCCATAGTCATAGCCGTAGGACTGCGTGTCGCGCCGCTGAGAGGTGGGCGCATCGGCGGATTCCGGGCGCCGTGCCCTGAACAGCTTGCCTGAGCGACTGTCCTTCAGCTCGTCGAAATCCTTGCCGGGGGCGAAGCCCGACATGTGGAGAATGGGCGAGCGAAGCATACCCAACTGGGGGAAATGCTCGATGTAGATGATGTTGCTCGAGGCGACCCTTTCCTGCGACACCTGCGATACCGGGACGATGTCAGGAACGCCATGGTCGGAACGCATGGCCGATATCAGCGGCAAGATTGTCGCCGCTCCCGTCGCAACCACGGCTGGCACACGATGAATGTCGCGATCGTGGAGCTTGCTATACTGGTCGGGATGTAGGGTCAGATAATTGTCTAGATCCCGTCCCGACTGGATCATGGGGCGGATGGTAAGACGCCGCATTTTGCCTTCGGGCCCACTTTGCCCAACCAGATAGAAGTCGCCCACAGCGATCAGGGGCAGTCGTTCATGCGCCGCGATCGGCGTCCAGAAGGCTGTCTGTCCAAGGGGCGATGCGACGCGATGCTCCTGCCCGAAAAGGAAGAGCGCAGCCCAGAACAGCGCGCTTGCAGCGAGGATGATCGCGATAGCCCAACAGGCCTTGTTTCGCGCAAGGGACGAAGCCGATTCGGGAAGGGCCGGCGCTTTCTCCGCCGAATCCTCCGGTCCGTGGACCAGAACCAGGCGATATTCCCCTTTGGGAATCTGCAACCGGAGGCCGCTCTTTCCCGCGTTGAAACTGTCCAGCCGCTGACGAAGCCGGTGCATATGCCCTCGCACCAACGAATCCTGCGACGTGTCGAAATCCGCGCTCTTGCCGAACACCGCCATGGCGATTTCGATCTCCTTGGGAGGGCGGACATCCGCCGAGCGCTCAAGGAGAAAATCCAACAATTGCGGCAGGGTGGCGGAGCGGCTTTCTCCCTGCAACACGATGCGGAACTGAGCAGCCTCAGCGGCGATCTGCGCGCGACCATCCTCGCCCGATCGATCAGGTAGCAAGGGGATACTCAAATGCGCCGCGGCTCGCGGCGGGATACTCTCCACCCGAGTTCGAGTATCAATTCTCACCTCCATCGATCGAGTGCATTCTTCAGGCCGCTCCGTTGATTACCGCCCAATGCCTCGCCCAGACGTACCGACCCCGAAACCGCAGAACCCTTCATCGGCCCGGGACGATCGAGAGGCGCTAACAACCAAGCGAACAACGTTTCGCAACCGTTCACGTGCGGTTACGTGCGTTCACATTTCGCAACAATGGCATACAAAATACCGACAGTGATGCATTTTTCAAGATAATTGCCGGGCGTCCGAGCCTCCTAGTCGTCGCGCGTTGGGGAGGATTTGGCGCGCTGCGCCATGCTTACGGACGGGCGATCAACAGCGAGCGAACGGGACGCCCATCGTTCGTCGAAAGAGTGTTCAACAAGCAGAAAAAACTGAGTCGGGGAGAAGCGAAAACATGAAGCCATATGCTGCAACGAAGACGGGGGAGCAGCAATGCCTCGCCAATTGGAGACGGGTTTATGTGAGCAGCCTTCTCTGCGGCGCTGCTTTTGCAGCGACCACAGGCACGGCGATGGCTCAGGACGCGCAGCCCGCTCCTACAGCTCAGCGACGGGACCCCGCCCCCTCAAGTGCCGCTGACTCGATCGACGCCCAGGAGATCGTGGTGTCCGCCCGGCGCAGGGAAGAAGCGCTGACTGACGTGCCAGCCTCGATCACCGCCTTTTCCTCCGACTTTCTGGATAAGCAGAATATCCAGAGCTTTACGGATTATGCGACGAAAATCCCCAATCTGAGCTTCCAATATGGCCAGGGGGGAAGCCTGCTCTGGAGCGGTGATCGTGAGACCACGATTAGGGGCGTCGTCGGCACTGGCACCACGGCCTATTATATCAATGACACGCCGATCCCTGCGTCCGTCAGCCCCCAGACGCTGAATCTCGAACGGATCGAGGTGCTGAAGGGGCCGCAGGGGACGCTATTCGGCGCCAGCTCGATGGGCGGCACGCTTCGCTTCATCACCAGCAAGCCCTCGCTTCACGAGGACATGAGCACGATCCAGCTCCAGGGCGGCAGCACGCGGCGCGGTGGGTTCGATTTCGACGGGAACGCCCGGGCGAACATGGTCCTGGTGCCGGATAAGGTCGGGCTGGATGTGGCGTTCGGCTACATACGTGAGTCCGGCTTTATCAACCGTCGCTTTCCTGATGCGTCGGGCCAGCTCGTCACCAAGGGTGGCCAAGGGCGCAACGAGAGTTATTCCCTGTCGCTGACCCTGCGCGTGAAGCTTTCGGATTCGCTGGAAGCGACGATCAGCGCAATGGGACAGACGTCAGAGCTTCACGGCTTCCCGGCGGCTTATGTGCCGCTCCCGGGCTACAGGCCCTTGTCCTACACGGTCGATCGTGACCGGGACGTACAGGAATATTCGAGGGATCGTTGGGGTCTGGGCTCTTTGGTCCTGCATTATTCGGGCGACGGTTTCTCCGTGGTCTCGTCCACCAGCCTTTTCGCGCGCCGCATACGGGAATTGGAAGACGACACCGAAGGGACGAACCATTTTTTCGAGCAAGAACTCAGCATCGACCTGGGGAGGCCGCCCTTCTACACTCAAAGCTACCAGAGGGACAGGAGCTTCACCCAGGAAACCAGGTTGTCCTTCGACGAAGGCACGATACTGCCGAAAATGTCGGGCATCATCGGTTTTTTCTACCTGCATGAGAGCCGGCGCGCGGTTGCGCCGGGCATTTTCGTCCAAGAAATGGCCGATGCCGGCCTCAGCCCCCCGTATCTGAGCTACGCTGCGGAGAGATCGCACAGTCGCAACAGTGCGTTCTTCGGTGAGCTCTATTATGAGCTTGTCCCCAAACTCACCGTGACGCTGGGGCTGCGGCAATATTGGATCACGCAGAACAGAGATGCATCGACCGACACGGGATTCCTCTACGGCCCCGAGGGCATGGCCGATAATCCCGCCCTGCGTAGCAAGGAGTCGGGCCTGGTACCCAAAGCCGTGCTGTCCTACAAAATCGGCGATCAGGGCAACATCTATGCTTCGGTCTCAAGAGGCTTCCGCCCGGGCGGAAGCGAGGCGCGGCTGCCCGACTTTTGCTCGAAAGACCTGGCGAACCTCGGACTCACCGTGGACGACGTGGGCCAATACCGGTCCGATACCTTGTGGAGCTACGAGGTCGGCGCCAAGAGTCGGCTGGCGAGCGGGCGGCTGAGCGCATCGGTCGCAGCGTTTCGCATGGACTGGTCCAATATCCAGCAGACTGTGTTTCTACCGATCTGCGGGATTCCTTTCACCACCAACGCGGGCAAGGCACGCATAAAGGGCGGCGAAGTCGAGATCGGGGGGCGACCCTTTGGAGGCCTCCCCCTGTCGATCCAGCTCGGTCTTGGTTATACGGACGCCACGTTGCTCGATCCCGGCCTGCTTCCGCAAGCGCCGCACAGTAGCCTGAGCCTGGTCCCGAGATGGACCGCGTCCGTCTCAGGCTTCTACGAAACCCCCATCGGCGATGATGCCAGCCTGTTCGTCGCAGCCGACTACAACTACACCAGCTCGGTCAAAGTGGCGGACGGGATCGGCGGATTTATCACAAGGCAGCCGATCAACTTGGTCAACGGCAATTTCGGCATCAATTTCGGCCGATCGAAGCTGATGATCTACGCCAAGAACCTGCTCGACAAGCGCCTCAACTTCGGTGACCAACCATCCACTGGCTTCGAACGGCAGGAGCTTCTTGTCGATGGAATCTATCAGCGGCTGCCGCGCGGCATAGTCAGCCGCCCGCGGCAGATCGGCGTGCAATATCAACTGGATTTCTGACGAGCGAAGGCGGGGTGGCCTTCGCCACCCCGGGTACGTCACCTGGAGACTGGGTTTATGAAGCTGTTCAGCGTGTGGAAGCGGGCCTTGGCCAAAGGCATAGCGCCAGGCGGCGTGCCCGCCGCCAGCCACCTTTCCTTTGCGATGTTCGCCCATCGGCGTGCCGCGATCGTTCGTCCCTCGACAAGAGCGATGTCATGAAATGGTTTTTCCGTTGTCGTCTCGCCGTGCCGGTCGCGACCGCTCTCTTGAGCTGCGCCCTGCCCGCGTCGTCCCTGGCCCAGACGCCGAACTTCGGCGGCGTCTGGAACCGCTATCCGGCCATGCCTCCGACCTTCTCGGGCCTGCCCGACCCACCCGAATGGGATCTTGGCGATCCACCACTCAGGGAACCCTATAGATCAGAATGGAAAGCGCTCCAGGAGAAGCGGGCGGCGGCCGAAAAAGCGGGCAAGCCGCTGCCCGACGACAGCGCATTATGCAGGCCGGACGGCACTCCGATGATCATGTGGGCGCATTACGCGCTTCAAATTCTGCAGAATCCGGAGCTGAAGCAAATTACGATCCTGGCGGAATTCATGACACAGACTCGGCGCATCTATTTCGATGAGAAGCTGCCGCCCATCGACAGCATCAATCCGAGTTATTCCGGCTATTCGGTGGCCAAATGGAATGGTGACGTACTCGAGGTCACGACAGCAGGCGTGAGGGAAGATGTGCTCTTCAATGACATTCCGCATTCAACCGAGATGGTAGTCAGGGAGCACCTATTCTTGGACAACAAGAATTTCCTGATCGATGAGGTCGCGATCGAGGATCCTCGATATCTGACAAAACCATATCAGTTCAGGTTCATGTATAAAAAGGAATCACCCTCCTACAAGATCACGGAATTCGTGTGCGACAATCAGCGCACCGTCGTCCAGTCGGATGGGACGCTGGGGCTGAATGTCGAGAGCGATCCGGATCGCGGTGTACAGACTCGCAAACGGCAATGACCGTGGTCGCCTGCGGCGTTCCGACCACTTGGGCTTCGACAGGCGAGCGCTGGCGGCAGTTGGCGGCGTCCGGCAGAACATAGTGGAAAACGCTGCAGGACTGCGGTGATGTATCGCTACCGCAGAATTTTTCCCATTGCGTCACGAATAGAACGCTGGTCGGCGCCCTTTTACGCCGATTGGCTCGCGGCGCTGTGCGTTGGTCAGGTCGAATCGTAGAGGGCAACCCAGCTCGGACGCTGGTGAGCTTACGCCGCGTGATATGCAGCCGCCAGCTAAGTAAGTCCGCTCCAGAGAGGGCGCCGAACTGATCACCGGCGTCCTGTCATCTGGACGGGGTAAGGTTCGGTGAGGCGCCGAACTTGACCTCGCATCCGACGCGACCAAGCCCCCGCAGCGAGATGCGCGTTCCGTGCCTTCGGAGACAGCGGAGGCGAGCGGAAACACGCCGGCTCGCGTACGGTTTCGTAACGTCGGCGGCGGGTGCAGCACCGTTCTTAACTTTCGCCCGCCTCTCCTGCCGGCATCCTGCTGTTTCGCTTGCAAGACGAGCGACGGCGGGAGCGGAAAAATGATCGGGATACAACAATTGGCCAAGGGCGTGATAATGCTCGCTCTGACCGGCACGCCTGCAATGGCCCAAGCGGACTCGCCCTCGCCCATTCCGGACGGCCAGTCTCAGGCCGAACCACGACCAGCACGTTCGCCAGCTGCCGACAAGGCGCTTGCCGGCGACATCGTCGTGACCGCCTCGATGCTAGACTTGCTCGGCACCGCACAGACCTCCAGCCAAGGATCGATCACGCGCCAGGAGGTCGAGCGGCGCCCGGTCTATCGTACGGGCCAATTGCTGGAAACAGTGCCGGGCCTGACCGTTACGGTGCATAGCGGGGAAGGCAAGGCGAACCAGTATTTACTGCGCGGTTTCAACCTCGACCACGGCACCGATTTCGCCACCTTCGTCGACGGAATGCCGGTCAACCAGCGCACTCACGCGCATGGCCAGGGCTATACCGACCTCAACTTCCTGCTGCCCGAACTCGTGGGCGGAATCGATTTCACCAAGGGCACCTATTTCGCCGCGGCCGGAGATTTCTCCGCAGTCGGATCGGCGCGTCTCGGCATCGTCGACACGCTGCGACCGACCGTGTCGCTTGGAGCGGGCACGGTTGGGGACCGTCGCCTGTTCGCGGGCGGATCGATCAACGTCGGTGGCGGCACGCTGCTCGGCGCGGGCGAGATTTTCCGTCTCGATGGTCCCTGGGACCATCCCGACAGCTTTCGCCGCTATAATGGCGTGCTGCGCTGGAGCACCGGCAACGCGACCGATGGGATCTCGCTCACCGCGATGGGCTATAGCGGACGTTGGAACGCTACCACGGATCAGCCCAGGCGTGCGGTCGACCAGGGATTGATCGGCCGGTTCGGCACCCTCGATCCCAGCGATGGGGGCCGCTCGTTCCGTTATTCGTTGTCGGCGCAAGGCGCAGCGACGCTGGGTGGCTGGCAGCTGCGCGCGAATCTGTATGCCGTACGCCAAATTCTGACCTTGTGGAGCAACTTCACCCATTATCTCAACGATCCTCAACGCGGGGATCAGCATGCACAGGGCGACCGGCGTTGGATTCTCGGCGGCGAGCTGGCGGTATCGCGCACTTTCACGCTGGGCCGCATTCGGCACGCCGTGCGGCTGGGCATCCAGTCGCGCTACGATGCGGTCCGGGTCGATCTTGGCCATACCGAACGCCGCGCGCTGCTCTCGCTCGATCGCGACGATCGCGTCGATGAGGCAAGCATCGCCGCGTTCGTTGAGGATGAGATACACTGGACGCCCTGGCTGCGGACCACGATTGGGCTGCGCGTCGATCGTTTCGGCGTTCGAGACTTCAATCTTCTCGACGCGACGATCCAGCGAGAGCGCGCCTCATTGTTTCAACCCAAGGGCAGCCTGGCACTAGGGCCATGGGCGAAGACCGAGTTCTACCTCGCCGCTGGCCGGGATTTCCATTCGAACGACGGGCGTGCCGGTCTGATCGCGACAGACGACGGCGCATTCAGGCTGGCTCGACCACCATTGCTGGTCCACGCGGACAGTATCGAGGCGGGCATCCGCAGCAACGTGATCCGTGGCATGACCCTCGCGGCGACCGCATTCCAGATCGATTTCGCGTCCGAATTGACCTATGACGCGGATAGCGGCCAGACCGTGGCCGGACGACCAAGCCGGCGGCGCGGCCTCGAGTTCACCGGCCAGTACCGGCCGCTTCGCTGGCTTGAGCTGCACGCCAATCTGGCGTTCAGCCGTTCGCGCTATCGCGATGGCGCGCCGGCGTTGCGGTATATCGAGGATGCGCCCAACTTCATCGGTTCCGCCGGTCTCTCGGTCAGCAACCTCGGGCGCTGGTCCGGAGCGATGGTGTGGCGCAAACTCGGTGCCCATCCCCTGGTCGACGACAATCGCCTCCGCTCGCCCGGCTATAGCGAGATCAACGCCAGTATCGGATACCGCCTGACGCCCCGGCTCGACCTGCGCATCGACCTCTATAACGTCGCGAACAGCCGCCAGAACGCCGCCGATTATTATTATACGACCAGGCTTCCGGGCGAGCCGGCACAAGGGGTCGACGATCTCCAATTCCATCCGCTCGAACCCCGTTCGCTGCGCCTGACCATGATCGCGACCTGGTGAACATCGCTGTCGCCGTATCGAACCGTTTCAGAATGTCGACCGGCCGCCACGGCCACTAGGCTCGGCTGTGACAGGGCTCGAGCGCGAACGATGCCCCGATCGATCAGGGAGAAGCAAAGAGATGTCCGTCGAAACCTTCAGCGGCTGGCTTTACGAAACGCCGTTCAGCACGGCGTTGCGAGACACCGACTGGGTCATTCCCACAGTACAGACTATCCATATTCTGGCGATCGGAGTGGTCTTCGGGTCGGCGCTCATTTCCGATTTGCGGCTGGCAGGCGTGCTGGCGACGCAGGAAACGCCCGCCACGGTCGTCCGCCGCTACCTGCCCTGGATGTGGACAGCGCTGGTCGTCCTGCTGCTCACCGGGCTGCTCATGGTGCTGGCCGAACCGGGCCGCACGCTGGGCAATGTGGTTTTCTGGAGCAAGATGGCGCTGGTCCTGCTGGCATTCGCCCTCACCTTGTTCTTCCGCAAGCCGCTGCTCGACCCCGCGTTCCAGGCCGAACATGCGCGCTGGCGAAAGGCGACGAAGCCGGCCGCGTGGCTGTCGCTGGCAGTGTGGGTCACCGTGATCTTCTGCGGCCGCTGGATCGCATACGCCTGAGCGCCTCGTCCGCATTCACCCAAATCACGCACTGTATAGAAGGAGGGCCCAAAGTGACCCTAGATATCTTGCTGCAGCAGATTTACGACTCGCAGCTCTCCGCGGCGATCCGCGAGAACAACAATGCCTTTCCGTGGATCGAATCCTTCCACGTCCTTGCTATCGTCGCCGTGTTCGGCACGATCAGCGTGGTCGACCTGCGGCTGCTTGGCTATCGCTCCCATCGGCGCGGCGCGCGCCAGCTGATCGTCGACCTGCTGCCCTTCACCTGGGGCGCCTTTGCGCTGGCGGTGGCGACCGGTCTGCTGATGTTCGCGTCGAACGCGGTCGCTTATGCCCACAATGCCCAATTCCAGTGGAAGATGCTGGCGATCCTTGCCGCCGGCCTCAACATGCTCTTCTTCCACCTGACCGCGCACCGGCGAATCGTCGACTGGGACGAGGACCTACCCCCACCGCGCGCCGCGCGGATCGCGGGAGCCACGTCGCTGGCGCTCTGGATCCTAGTGATCTTCCTGGGTCGCTGGATCGGATTCACCCTTTCGATCTTCGGGTGAACAGGCACGGCACGGCCGGGAATGAAGCGCCAGGCCGTTACAGGGTGGCTGTAACAGTTTCGCAACCGCAACCTCCACCGACCCGCGACAGTGCCGTGGTACACGGGGATCCATCGGGAGTCCGATGCCGGCGCGCGGCCCGCACTCCTGCATTTTTTTCGGTCTTCGCGACGGCAGGGTGCCCGGCTCGGAAGGCCGCGACCACCAACGCACAGGTAAAATTAGGAGAATCGTAAATGAAGACGTCCGCAAAGCTGGTTCTGGCGCTCTGGCTCATTTTGGCCACGGTGCCACCGGCCACTGCGCACCATTCGTTCGCGATGTTCGACCAGACCAAGCAGGTCGCGCTCAAGAGCGTGACGGTCACGCGCTTCGAATGGACCAACCCGCATTCGTTCGTGATCGTGAAGGACAATGGGACGACCTACACGCTCGAATGCAGCAGCCCCAATCTGATGTCTCATCAGGGATGGAAATTTAATAGCCTGAAGACCGGCGATCAAATCAACATCGTCTTCTATCCGCTTCGCAACGGCAAACCAGGTGGGATGCTCAAGACAGTGGTGCTGCCTGGCGGCGCGACCCTGAGCGCATGGTGACGTCCGGATCCTCGTCGCCGCCTCGGCTCTATCCCGCCGGCGGCCGGTTAATTGCAGTCGCCGGAATTCTCCTCGCTGCGGCGCTCGCCGGCTGCGGATCGCGCAGCGACAAGGTGTCGGATGGCGATACAGCCCCGGCCTCGAACAGTGCGCCGAGTACGTCGATCAAGCCAATCGCCTCGATCAAGGAGTTGATGGATTCCACCGTCGATCCGTCGGCCGACGGCCTGTGGAATTCAGTCGCCACGATCTCGTCCAGCAGCGGCGTCGATCGACATGAGCCGCGTACCGACGCCGAATGGCAGGCGGTGCGACGCCATGCCATGACGCTGGCCGAGGCCATGAATCTGCTGATGGTCGAGGGGCGTCGTGCCGCGCCCCCCGGCACCCAACCCAATCTCGGAGAATTGACGCCTGAGAAGATCGACGCGCTGGTCAACGCCAACCGTGACGAGTTCGACCAGTTCGCCAGTAGCGTCCGCGATGAGGCGGTGAACGCGCTCGCCGCCATCGATCGCAAGGACGCCAAGGCACTGTTCAAGGTCGGCGGCGACATCGATCAGCGGTGCGAGGCGTGCCATACGACCTTCTGGTATCCGGCTTCGACGCTCCGCCCCTCGCCCGCCCCCTCCCGGGGACATTGACATGGAGCGCATCGTGACTGCTCTCAAGATTATCGTCGTCGCACTCGCCGCCATACCGGCGGTGATCGCCCTGCCCATCGCCGCGAAGGCCCAGGCGACTGCCGCGCCCGACATCACCGGCATATGGGAACGCTATCCCGACCCATTCGCCAGCGACGCCAGTGTCTTTATGGATCTGCCGGTGCCCGATGGCGGTCCGGACCTCAAGGAGCCCTATGCCGGCGCATGGAAGGCACAGCGCGCAAAACGGCTCGCGGCGCTGAAGGCTGGAACACCGCTGGTTGATTCCAGCACGCTTTGCTTGCCCGAGGGGATGCCGACCATCATGGGCGCGATCTTTCCCATCGAGATTCTCCAGACGCCGCGCCAGGTCACGGTGCTGGCGGAGTTCCTGACACAGACGCGGCGCATCTATCTGGACAAGCCAATGCCGCCGACGGAGGAAATCGCGCCATCCTATTACGGCTTCTCTTCGGGTCATTGGAACGGCGACACGCTGGTCGTCATCACGCGCGGCGTCCGCAAGGAGGTCGAGTTCTTCGAGATCCCGCATAGCGAGCAAATGACGATCACCGAGCACCTGCGATTGGTGGGACCCAAGCTCATCGAGAACAAGGTGGTGATCGACGACCCTGCTTATCTTAAGAAACCCTACGCCTTCACCATCGGCTATCGGCGCAAAGACGATTACCGCATCATGGAATATATCTGCGACGCCAAGAAGGATGTGATCAACCCGGACGGCACGGTTTCGATGAAGGTTGAAAGCGACAAGCGATGATGTCTAACCGGGCGAGGCGTCGGGGTCGCGCCCGTCACTCCCGAGAGCGCGCGCGACCTGCAGGGTGGTGCTGACGTTCAAGGTGCCCGACGTGCGCACTTCGTAGAGCGCTTCGAACGCGCCGGTGCTCCCCACTCTCTGTCCCAGCCGATCGAGCTGTTCGCGCTGTGACGCCAGATCGACCATCCGCAATAGCGCGATATCGGTCATGCCCGCCACGATCAGCATCGGGCGACCATAAGGCCCAGGCATCCGCGCGAGATAGCCATAGTCATAGGTGTAGGGTTCGCCCCGCGCGGTCGCAGAATTGTCCGCCGAAGGTTCAGCCCCACCGATGTAATGTTTGCCCGATGCCCGGTCGATCAGCTCGACCGCGGATGCGCCAGGCTCGAAGCCCGAGGCGTGGAACATCGCGGTTTTGAGCGGCCCCATGTCATCCAACAGGCCGATATAGACAATATCGCTGCCATGCGGCGCTGCGTCCCCAAGTCGCGATGCCGGCATCACCACGGGAACACCGCCTTGGGGGCGCAGTGTCTGGAGCAATGGCAACAAACTCCAAAGCGCATCGGCAGTCCCCGCCGACATGTAATGGATGTCGAGATCGTAGAAGCGGTAGAATTCCTGCGGGTGATCGACCAGATAGCCGTCGAGGTCCTGCCGCGAACCGATGCCGGGCTGCATGATCAAGCGCTTGACGTCCTTGCGATTTTCGGTCTCGGCGAAGAGATAGGAGTCGCCGGTCGCGACGAGGACCGGATCTCCGCTCGTGGAGAATGCCCGCCAGAAAGGCGTCTGGACGAGCGGCGACGGTTTATCGGCACGCCGGTCAGGGATCAGCGTCCACATGCCCCACACCAATGCGCCGAGTACCGCGAGCATCGCCGCGATCCACCAGGGATCGACCGGCCACCGGCGCGAACGGGCGGCTTCGACACCCGCGGCACCGGGGCCCGGTCCGTCAACGAGTACGATGCGATATTCGCCGCTGGGAATCACGAGGCGCGGCCCTGCGCAGCTCGCATAGAAATCGTCGAGCCGCTTGCGCAAGCGGTGGACATGGACGCGCACTGTCGAATCCTGCGACGTATCGAACGCGCCCTCTTTTCCGAACACCGCCAAGGCGATCTCGATCTCTTTCGGCGCGCGCGAGGCCCGCGACCGTTCGAGCAAATAGTCGAACAACTGGATGAAATTGCCCGATCGACTCTCGGCCAGCACTGCGCGGAAGCGCTCCGCCTCGACGCCGACACGGCTATCGGCAGCGCTCCCGTCTGGCGCAGAAGGCGACGTAACATTCACTGCAGTAACGGTTTCGAACAGTTCATAAATCCCGCCGCCGTTTACAATATGCAACTAATGCTGCCTTATAGTACCCTTCGTTACGAATACACAACATGCGCCCGAACTCAGGGCGCCGACAGGGGCCAAGGTGCGGAGCACCACCCCTCAGCACATCGACAACATGGACGCCCGGTCCCATCAGGTCCCGGTTTTCCTTGTTGCTACCAGGGAGGACACAAGTTGGTGGAAATACGCAAGCTCCGTTCGCGCGCGCCGCAGCGAAGCATGAGCATCAAAAGCTTTCTGGCGATCGTCATGACGACAACCGCACTGCCGGTTGCGGCTCAGACCAGCACTCCCCCACCGCCCGCCGACCAGGCGGGCCAGACAGGCGAGGCGAATGCAAATCAGGCGCAACCGGCCGCAGTAACCCAAGGACAGGATCAGGGCGGCGACATTATCGTCACCTCGACGCGCCAGTCGCAAGCGCTGAGCCGCGTAGCGCTCAGCATCGTCGCGAAGGATCAAGCAGCACTGGACAAGCAGGGCGTTCGCTCGATCGCCGATATCGCGCGCGTGACCCCCAGCATCACGTTCGGTCAGTCGGCGCTCTATTACGGCACCGGGCAGAGTGTCATCGCGATCCGCGGCGTGCAATCCGATTCGGGGATTCCAACCACGGGCGTCTATATTGACGACACCCCTATCCAGACGCGCACAGGCGTCAGTCCGTCGCTGACCAACGCCTACCCGCAGGTTTTCGACCTCGAACGGCTCGAGGTGCTACGCGGGCCTCAGGGCACGCTGTTCGGATCCGGCTCGGTCGGCGGCGCGATCCGGTTCATCACCCCTGACCCATCTTATGACGACGTTCATATCTATGCGCGCAGCGAGATCGCGAGCACCCAGAACGGCGCTCCCAGCTACGAAGCGGGCGCCGCCGTCGGAGCACCGATCGTTGAGGACCAGTTGGGATTTCGGGCCAGCGTCTGGTATCGCCGCGATGGCGGCTATCTCGACCGCCTCGATCGCTACTCGAAGGCGCTGGTCGAGAAGGACATCAACCGCCAGGACAGCCTGTCGGGCCGCATCGCGCTCGGCTGGAAGGTCACTGACACACTGACGCTGACGCCATCCTTGTTTTTCCAGCGGCTGAGCATTGCCGACGGCTCCCGGTATGAACTCGCCACGTCCGATCCGGCGCGCGAGCAGTTTCGCACCAGTTTGTCGAAGTTGCCTGAGAGCCATCATGACACTTTCTATCTGCCCGCGCTCAAGGTGAACCTCGAACTCGGCAGCATGACGTTGGTGTCGAACTCTTCCTATTTCACGCGGACGACCGACACGGTGAGCGACGACAGCACGCTGAGCTTTGCGGTGTTCGGTGGCTATTCGGGCCCTTTCCCGGCCGGATTCGAGAATTATCTGTCGGGGACCCGATCGCGTACCCGCCAAGCCGCGTTTACCCAGGAACTGCGGTTGCAGAACGCCAACCCCAACGATCGCTTCAACTGGGTCGCCGGACTGTTCTATTCGAACACCACCGTGCGCGACGTGTTCAACTCGTTCGATCCGCAATTGCTCGATGTCCTCAATCTTGGCCAATCATCGCTCGGCGAACCACCGTTTGCGTCGATCTCCGACGCGTTCGGCACAGGCCTCTATCAGGGTCAATACAGCAACGCCGCGCGCAATACCCACCGAGACAAGCAATATGCCGCTTTCGCGCAGGTTGATTATACGATCGTGCCGCGGCTGAAAGTGACGGCCGGATTGCGCTATACCCATGCCGACTACGTCTATGATGGTTTCATCGCCGGGCCGCTCTACGCCACCGACGGCACACGCAACCAGATGAGTGTCAAGGGCGATCCGGTTACGCCCAAGATCGGTCTCGCCTTCCAGGCGGACCGCGACAATCTGTTCTATCTGAACGCGGCCAAGGGCGTGCGGGGCAGCGGCATTTCCCCACCCGTCGGTGCGAGCTGCGCCAGCGACGCAGCGGCTATCGGGTTCGATCCCCTCGTGCCGCAGAACGTCCGGCCCGACACGATCTGGAGCTATGAGGCAGGCACCAAGAACCGCCTGTTCGGCGGACGGCTGACGATCGATGCGTCGGTCTACCATGTCGACTGGAGACAAGTGCAGACGCTGTTCGCGCTGCCGAAATGCCAACTCTACACAACGCTGAATCTCGGCAATGCCAAGATCGACGGATTCGACGTCGCGCTCAGTCTACGTCCAGCCAGGGGCCTGACGATCGGTGCGTCGGTGTCCTATACGAACGCCCGGTATACCTCGAATGTCCCGGGCCCGGACGGCACGACCATCCGCCGCGCGGGTGAGCCATTCAACATCGCGCCCTGGTCGGTCCAGATCAACGGCGAATACGCCCACAAACTGCGCGGCGCCGAGATTTACGGCCGCGCCGATTTCTCCTACAGCAGCCACAACGACAAACCGCTCGACCTGGCATCGCCGCTGGTCGACCCCAATCTGCCGCGCCCGCCGGCTTGGTCGCAACTCGATCTTCGCACCGGCGTCCGCTTCGACCATCTCGATCTCAGTCTGTTCGTCAACAATGTGACGAACAGCCATCCGGTGCTGAGCCTCTATCATGATTCGCTCGACTCGGTCTGGTATCGCGCCGGCACGCTGCGCCCACGCACGATCGGCCTGACCGCGACCCTACGCCGATGAACCGCAGTGCCTCCTGCTGCCTTCCTTCATGGGAACAAGATCGATGAACCGGTCCTGGTGGCGTCACGCCCTCCTGCTCGCCGTCAGTGCCTGGTCGGCCCCGCTGCTAGCCGACACGCCGAACATCAGCGGCGTGTGGAACCGCTATCCGCCTTACGCGGATACCTTTTCCAACCAGCCCGATCCGCCCGAGCTAGCGCTCGTCGAGCCGCCGCTGCGCGAGCCCTATCTGACCGAGTGGCGTGCTTTTCGAAAGAAGCGCGAGGATGCCGACGCTGCCGGCAGGCCGCTACCGACGCCCAGTTCGATGTGCAAGCCGGAGGGAATGCCCGGCATCATGGGCGCACATTACGCGCTGCAGATCCTCCAGGATCCGGGCGTTCGCCAGATCACCGTGCTTGCCGAGTTCATGTCGCAGATTCGCCGCATCTACCTGGACGAGGCGATGCCGCCGCGCGATGGCGTTGATCCGGGCTATTTCGGTCGCTCGGTCGCGAAATGGAACGGCGACACGCTCGAGGTCACCACGCTGGGGATCCGCGAGGACGTCCTTTACGAGGATATTCCGCATTCGGATGACATGCAGATCACCGAGCGCATTTACATGAAAAGCAAGGATATCCTGGTCGATGACTTTACGATCGAGGATCCGAAATACCTGACCGGCCCCTACCGCTTCACCTTTTCCTACAAGCGTGAACCCGCATCATACAAGATTAGCGAATATGTCTGCGACAATCAGCACGCACGCGTCGGCGCCGATGGCAGTCTCGAGATGCAATTGGAAGGTGCGCCGGCACCAACCAAACCCGCGGCCAAGGCGCAATAGGGCTATGACCGATCTCGCCCACCCTGCCAGGGACCGTCGCACCAGTATCGCCTGCGCGATCGCCGCGCTGTTCCTGGCCGCCTGCCCGATACCGCTCCACGCTGAAGTACCAGCAATGCCGGTCGCAACGCCCGTGCCGCCGAGCGGTCAGCTTCCCCTCTCCTCGGCACGCCGCGCTGACAATCCGGGAACGGAATATGTCGATCTCGCCCGCGCCGGCTATATCGAGGAGGAATATTATCTCTCCGGCATAGCGCCGGCGATCACGGCGCAGGGCAAAGAGCTATTCCCCGCCCCCTATATCACACGCATTCTGGTGCGTCGTCCGAAAGATCCGGCGAGGTTCAACGGGACCGTCGTGATCGAGCCGTTCAGCTGGATCGGCGAGCGGGGGGCAGGTTGGATCCTGACCCGCGACTATCTACTGCGCCGGGGCTATGCGTTCGTCGGCTATACGCTGTCGATCAACAAGCCGGCAAGCGATCCCAAGACCCGCACCGATCCCGAGTGGCAACCCGACCCGGAGCCCGCCGACCTCAATTTCGATTTCATGCGCCGTTTCGACTATGCGCGCTATGCGCCGCTCGGCAGCTATTATGATCCAACGCGCTTCCAGCGCGGCGGCCATGCTGATCCCTTCGTCCCGCAATCACAGGGTATCGGCGCCCAACTCGCGTTATTGTTGAAATCGAACCGGGGAGACGGGCCGCTGGCCGGGCTCAAGGTCGAGCGGGTATATGTAAACAGTTGGGCAGTCACCGCGCAGGTGTGGATGGACTATCTCGACCAGGGACGACACCAGCAATGGCGCATGCCAGACGGGCGACCGCTGATTGATGCCTATATGACCGGCAAGATGTCGTTCGGCGAGGTCGGCGGCGATGCGATTCGCGTGCCGCGCCGGATGCCGGCGGACGCTCCCTTTGTCACCGTCTACAGCGAGTCGGAAGCGATGCACGATGCGCTCGAGAGTATCGCGTTGCCCGCAGACAGCGATACGCCCCGGTTGCGTTATTATGAGGTCACCGGGATGCCCCATCTGCGCCTGGCCGATCTCGGGACAGAGGAAGTCGAGGCACTCCCGTCGGACATCGGCAAACAGGACGATCCGCGATGCCGGACGCTCTATGACGAACCGTCCGAAATGGTGGTCTCGGCGCTGCTCGACGCGATGGATCGCTGGGTTCGCGATGGCAAACCAATGCCGCATGCGCCGCGGATCGCGCGACGCGGCAAAGGCGTCGCGCGGGATGCGACGACCGGCAATATGATCGGAGGCGTCCGGCCGCCATGGATCGACGTTCCCACCGCCGCCTATATGACCGACCAGGAAACCGGCTGCGGCATGATCTTCGATACGAAGTGGGTGTATGACCGCGCCCGGTTGCGCCAGCTCTATGGCAATTACCGCACCTATGCCCGCCGTTTCGATGCGGCAAAGAAGGACGCGGTCGCTCAAGGCTTTCTGCTGCCCGAAGACGCCAGGCGGCTCACCCCGGTCGCGCGGCCTGGCGACTTCTAGCCTAGGCCCAGTGGCATAGGTGATCGTGGGGATCGACCATGATGAGTCCGGCGGAGGAGGTGCCGGCCGATTCGGATCAGGCCGTAGTCAGATGTGCCGGATTTCCTTCCGGCCGGATACAAATGGGACTAGATGCTCAAGCGCTGCGAGACTTTCGCATTGCAAACTTGCGAGCCCCTGAATGAATATCGAAGATCCTGCATTGGCTCCCTTCTTCCGCCACGATTTCGATCGGGAGAGGCGGCGGATTCACATGCGCTACACCGGCTTTTGGAACGCGGACGTGGCGCGCGATGTACTGAACGCGTTTCGGGCCGCCCTGCGAAGCGCAAGTGCGGACGCGCGGCCCCTCACGCTGCTGGACGATTGCCGCGACTGGCAACCTCAGTCGCAGGAGGTGAATGAAATTGCCAAGCGGTTCGTCGAAATCTGTCGCGACTTCAAGATACGACGCAATGCCATGATCATCCCCAGCGTGCTGGTCCAGATGCAGGTGCGCAGGACATTGTCAGACTTCGATGCTTGCGAGATATTCGGGACTTACGAAGAGGCTGACAGATGGCTTGCCGAGGTGGAGCCCGGCGCTCAAGAATGACCCGCCGGCGACTTGGGCTACGCCACCGCTGGCCCGGAAATAAATGACGCATCGAGTTCGTCTTGGCGATGATCTTTAATCGCGATGGGAGCGCGCGACCGCGCCTATTGCGGGTCAGCCTCTAACATCTCGTTGGGAAAGTGCTGGCTGGGCTGGGCGCGGTCCCAGATACCCTTCACGTCGAGAGCCCGCGCGATGACCAATTGGCTCCCGAGATTGGTGCTGCCCAAGGTACGGACGCGAAACAGCGCCTCGAACGCCTGATCATGCCCGTTGAGGCGCTTGCGCAGTGTCGCCAACCGCCTCATGTCACGGACCAGTTCGGCCATCTGCAGCACCGCCGGGTCGCGCATTCCGGAGACGAACAGGATGTGATTGCCCGAAGGTCCGGGCAGGCTGGCGATATAGCCGTAATCGCGGCGCGCGATCCGGCCATCGGCCAGCATTGCGCCGTCTGACGCGAACCGCTGACCCGACGCCTTGTCGATCAACTCGTCATAGCTCGCGCCGATCTTGAAACCCGACGCCTGGAACAGGGGATGGCGCAAGAGCGGACTGAGCCCCTCGAACGCGCCGATATAGACGATGTCGTCCGACTTCACATCGGCGGTCGTCAAGGCCGAGGCCAGGGCGAGTCCGGGCCGGCCGGCATCGTGCCGCCCCGTCGCCGCCATGCCGATCATCACGTCGCGCAACGCGATCGCCGCGCTAGACGATACATAACGGAGATCACGCTCGCCTACCCGTTCGGTGCTTTCCGGGTGACGCATCCGGTAGACGTCGAAATCCTCGCGCGACCGTATCCAGGGTTCGCGGAATAGCCGTACGGGTTGGCCGTCGGCCCGCGTCTCCGTCACCAGATAATAGTCTCCGATCGCCACCGTCGCGCTCCGCCCCGCTCCGCCGATCGGCGCCCACAGGAAGCCGATGGACGCGTTGGCCGGCACGGAGGCGGGCCCGAGGCGGGTGATGACGGCGGCGCTCACGAGCGCGCCCAGAATGACCGCTATCGCCACGATCCGCAGCCGGGCGCGGCCGCCGCGCCACGCGGGCACGGTGGACGCCAGTCCGTCGCTTTTCGCTGTCGACGCTTCGGACGACCAGGACAGGCGATATTCCCCGCGCGCGATCAGAAGCCGTGGGCCCGGGCGATTGGCATAATAGTCGTCGAGTTTTCGGCGCAGCCGATGGACGCAGACCCGAACGGTCGCGCCTTCCGACATGACCGACGTGTCGCCGAACACCGCGTGCGCGATTTCGTGCTCTTTCGGACGTTGCCCCGCGACTGAGCGTTCGAGCAGGAAATCGAACAGGCGGAGCAGCGTGTCCGACCTTTTCGAGACGAACGCATGGCGAACCCGGGCGCCTTCCTCGGCGAGCCCAGCAGTCTGTTCCACCGGGCCACTCACCGACGACACAAACACAAGCGTCGCGGAGTGGATCGAGAAAGGCGATGATCAGGCACGACCCACGCCTACCATACCCGCCGCCCGGCCGTCACCAAAGGCGAGGCCAGGCGGGGGGCGGGGGGCCAAATCAGGCCGCGATGCCGCCCAGCAAACCATATTTGATATCGAGATATTCGTTCAGGCCGTGGGACGCCCCTTCCCTGCCCATGCCCGATTGTTTCACGCCGCCGAAGGGGGCGGTTTCGGAGGACAATATCCCTTCATTGACCGCAACCATGCCATATTCCAGCGCTTCCAGGACGCGCCAGATCCTGCCGATATCGCGGCTGTAGAAATAGGCGGCCAGTCCATAGATCGTGTCATTGGCGATCCGAACAGCCTCCGCTTCATCGGAAAAGGAAATGATCGGCGCCACCGGACCAAATATCTCGTCACGCACCAGGGGCATATCGGAGGTCACGCCAGTCAGCACGGTGGCAGGATAAAACGCTCCTTCCGCCTCCGTGCCCCCCGCGCGCACCACGCACCCTCCGGAGACAGCCTCTTGAGTCAGCATCGCCACGCGTTCGGCCTCGCGGGCATCGATCAGCGGGCCTAAGTCAACCTCCGGGTTCGTTCCGTCCCCCATGCGCAGTTGCTCCACGCGTGCGACCAACCGCTCGACAAAGGCATCGTGGATGGTGTCCTGCACGAGCAGCCGGTTGGTGCAGACACAGGTCTGCCCAGCATTGCGGAATTTCGACTGGAGCGCGCCTTCGACTGCGGCATCGAGATCGGCATCGTCGAACACGATGAACGGCGCATTGCCGCCGAGTTCGAGACTGAGCCGCGTGACCTGCTGCGCGGCCTGCGCCATCAAGATCTTTCCGACCCGCGTGGAGCCCGTGAAGCTGAGTTTGCGGACCAACGGATGCGAGCAGAAGAGTGAGCCGATCTCGGCGGCTTCCGCGGTCGGGACGACCCGGAATAGATTGGCGGGGACGCCCGCCAGATGCGCGAGCTTCTCGAGCGCAAGGGCGGTCAGCGGCGTCGCTTCGGCCGGCTTCAAGACGATTGCGCACCCGGCGGCCAGGGCCGGCGCGACCTTCCGCGTGATCATCGCGAGCGGGAAGTTCCACGGCGTGATCGCGGCACAAGTGCCGACCGCCTGACGGAGGGTGAGGATCCGGCTGCGCGCGGAAAAGCCAGGGATCACCTCGCCATAAGCGCGTTTGCCTTCTTCCGCGAACCATTCGACATAGGCGGCCCCGTAAGCGACCTCTCCCTTGGCTTCCCGCAGCGGTTTGCCGCTTTCCCATGTAATGAGATCGGCGAGGTCCTCCAGGTGCCGCAGGATCGAGCTATGCCATCGCCGCAGGATATTGGCGCGCTCCTGCGCCGTGAGCTTCTGCCAGGCCGGACGCGCGGCATCCGCGCGATCGATGATCGAGGATATCTCTTCCCGATCATGGCTATGCACATTGGCCAAAAGCCTGCCGTTGGCGGGATTATAGACCGCGATGCCACCGCTATCAGATAGGCTGTCGCTGATCTGCGCAAGAACATAGGATGTCATGTTGGCATTTTTCCGAAATTAAAGCATGCGTCGAAGGACATCCGTGTCACCATTCTTATCAAGCAGGCGATGTTTCAGAACACCTGCGATATGAAGCCCGATGAATACGATCAGGGTGTAGGCAAGATATTTGTGAAGAGCTTGGAAGACGGCAAAGGCGTCGTCATTCTTGGAAAGAAGCTCAGGTAATTCCACACCGAAAAAGGGAATCCCATCGCTTTGGGTGAAGCTGCTCGACATCGAATAGCCCATGAGCGGGACTATCACGATGAGTGCGATCATTGCGCGGTGTACCGTTTTCGAGAGGACCACCTCCCATCTGGAAAGCCCATTGGGCGACGCTGGAAGAACCGAGCGAGAGCGCACTAGCATCTGCGTGATGGCAATGCAGAAGAGGAGAACGCCGAATTCCTTATGAAGGGGATAGAGCGTCGCGAACTTTGCCGGCGAGGCGTCAGGAAGCGAGACCATGATCAACCCCAAGGGTAGCAGGCCCAGGATGAGCGCCGCCCTGACCCAGTGCAGGAGGCGCAGGGCGAGCGGATACCGGTTCACCATGGCCGTGGAGTCGCTCATGCTCTCTCCCCCCCTACAAATAGATGCCGCGAGAATAGCCGCCATCGATGCTGATCGATTCCCCGTTGATCGAAGCTCCCCGCCGATCGGCAAGAAAGGCGATCGCATCTCCGATCTCGTCGGGCGTCGAAAAGCGCCGGATCGGAACCTGACTGATGAACTCGGCCTCGACCGCCTCTGGCGTTGCGCCGCGCGCGCCCGCCATCTCGCCGAACAGCTCGATCAGGTGCGGCGTCAGCGTGAGCCCGGGATGCACCGCATTGACCGTGATGCCGTGCGGCCCGAGCTGATCCGCCATGACTTTGGTCAGGTGCGAAATGGCCGCATTGCGCATCCCGCTGAGCGCGTCGCTCGATCGGCCGGTCAGGCCACCGACATTGACGATCCGGCCCTCTCCCTGGCGTTTCATGACTGGGGAAACGGCCTGAATACACCGCAGATAACCCCCGACCTTGGTATCGAAGTCCGCGATCAGCGCCCCGACATCCAGGCGCTCGATGGCACCTCCTATGGGGGTGCTGCTGGCGGCAGCGTTCACGAGAAGATCGATGCGTCCCAAGCGGTCCGTTACCGTCATCGCCATCGCCGATACGGACGCTGTCCTGGTGACGTCGCATGGAACGATTTCGATGCGCGCCTGGGTGCTGCGCCGCAGCGCCTCCGCTGCCTCTTGCAGCTTCTCCGCATCGCGGGCTGCCAGAACGAGATCATAGCCCTGTTGGCCAAGGATACGGGCGATGCCCGGAGCCAATCCTCCGCTGCCTCCCGTGATGATCGCCACAGGGCAAGCCCTGTTCCCGCTCATGGCAGCTCGGCCTGGATAAGCAGCGGCCCATCCATTGCCAGACCGCGCTCGAGCGCGGCATCGAATTCCGCGACCGTCGCGACGCGCACCGCGTCCACGCCATAGCCCGCCGCCAACGCCGTCCAGTCCGCGCGCGGATTGTCGAGCCGCGTCAGCGACGCGATGACAGGATCTTCAAGCGGTGCGGCAACGCGGTTGAGCTCGGTCTGAAGGATACCATAGCGATGATTGGCCGCCAGGATGATCGTCACCGGCAGCTTCTCGCGTGCCATCGTCCACAACGCCTGGAGCGTATAATGTCCGCTTCCGTCCGATTGGAGGGCAATGACGCGCGCGCCCGGTGCGGCGAGGGCAGCTCCGAGGGCGCAGGGAAGCCCCTGACCGATCGCGCCGCCGGTATTGGTCATTACGCGGTGGCGCCGCGCGTGACGGGCGTTGCGCAACCATGGTCCGCCGAGCGTCGAGCCCTCGAGCGAAATGATCGCCCCGTCGGGGAGGCGTCCGATCAAGGAGGAGACGATACTATCGGGAGAAAGGGCGGTCGCCGGCGGCGACATCTCGGGCCTTGGCGTGGCCACGCTTCCTGCATGGTCAGCGGCACCAAGGCGTTCAGCCAGGCTTTCAAGGGCGGCGACGCCATCCTCTTCGGGTGTGGCAAGGCAGAAGAGCCGATCATTGGGGACCAGCTGGCTGGGATAGCCGGCATAGCCAAAATAGCTAATCGGTGGCCGCGCTCCGACCAGAATGACATCGGCACTGCCCATCTGCCGGATCACGTCATCGGGAAAGTACGCCTGTCGCTCGATCGACGGCAGGTCGCCACCAAGCGGAACGATCGCGGGATACGGCTCCATCAGCACGCGGCCACCGATCTTCGAGGCGATGGCCGCGGCTGCGTGCTGGCCGCGTTCGGCAAGCGCATCGCCGCCCAATAGTAGGATGGTGTCGGCTCCCCGCTCGGTTACCGTCGCTGCCGCGACGATCCGCGTGGCATCGACCGCAGGCCGGCTCGGTGGTGCCGTAACCGGGTCCGGCCCGGCTGCAACATCCGCTTCCATGACGTCGGTCGGCAGGATCACCGTCACCGGCCCCGCTGCCGTCTCGGCAGCAGCGGCGAGGACGCGCGCGGCGGAGGCCGCGATCGTGTCAGCGTCGCTAAGGCGAATGACCATGGCGGATACCGGCGCGGCGAGCGATTCTATGTCCGAGGTCAACGGCGCGTCGTACGGCAAATGCCAGCTAGCATGGTCGCCGATCAGGTTGATGATCCCCGACCCGGCGCGCCGCGCGTTGTGGAGATTGGCGATGCCGTTGGCGAACCCCGGCCCGAGATGGAGGAGCGTCAACGGCGGCGCGCCGGACACGCGGACATAGCCGTCGGCAGCGCCCGTGCACACGCCCTCGAAGAGGCACAGCACGGGCCGGATCCCGGGCACCGTCGCAAGTGCCTCGACCAGGACCAATTCGGTCGTCCCGGGATTGGCGAAGCAGATTTGTACGCCGCCCGCATGCAAGGCCTTCAGTAGCGCGACCGCGCCATTTACCTTGGTATCGCTCACGATCGTCCCCCTTGGGCATGGCGGGCCGCGGCCGTTGCGCGCACGCCCGCCTGCCAGCCTTCGATCAATCCCCAAAACGGACCCGGCGCATCGTCATGGACATAGTGGCTGGCCAGTTCGACCGTCGCGTGCGTGAAACATGGATTGCGGCGCTCCATTTCGTGCACGGTTTCGAGCCTGCAGAAGTCCGAACGCCCACCACGGATCACGAAGGCCGGCGTCCGGATCGCTTCGACGACTGGCCAAAGGTCGACGACGCGGGCGGGGTCGGGCTCCAGCCTCGTGCGGCTGATCCCCCGCGCGTCATATCGCCATCCGATACGCCCGTCGGATTGTTCCTGCAGGCTCTCTGCCAGACGCTGCTCGAGCGCCTCGTCCCCGACGCTCGGCCGCGCCGCTCGCCAATAGGCACGCGCCGCCGCCCAATCGGCGAAATCGAGCGGCAAGGCCGCCATCTCGGCCTTAATCCGATCGGCCCCGGCCCCGCTCGCCGACGAACCCGGCGCGATGTCTTCGATGATCAGGGCGTCGAGACGATCTGCGTGGCGGGCGGCATAAACATATGCGGTCGTGCCGCCCATGGAATGACCGAGCAGCGTGAAGCGACCGAGCCGGAGATGATCGACCAGCTGTTCGAGATCCGCCAGATAGGCATCGGTATAATAATTACAGTCGGGGTCCCAACTGCTGTCCCCTCGCCCTCGCTGATCGATGGCGATCAGCCGTCGCCCTGGTTCGAGCGCGGCCGCCAGCCCGCGCCAAGTGCCCGAATAGCCGCGCAGGCCGTGCAACAGCACCATCGGATCACCGTCCGGATCGCCCCATTCCCGAATGCGCAGCGACAGCCCGTCGCGCGTATCGAAAAACCCTTCCCGTTCGCTTCTCGGCTTCGGTCCGGCCTTGGGCGGAGCAGCCTCGATCGCGGGCGCCGACATAGCCATGAGCTCAGACCAGCCCGTCTTCGCCGCGGACCTCGGAGGCCTTGAGGCCGCCCAGGCGCGCGTTCAGCCGCCCGCGGGTCGCGAACGCCCAGCACACGATGACCTCGTCACGATTGGGTGCATCGTCGAATGACACGCTCATCGTGTCATAGTGCGAGCGAACATAGAGCGCGTCCTTGTGCGCCAGCGGAATATCGAGGATCGTGCCCGGAACGCCGCGCTTGCCTGTCGAGGGGACCCAGGATTTGCCGCCGCCCACCGCGTCGCGCACCGGATTGGCGGCGGGATTGGTGAGCAACGCATTGCCATGCTCGTATTCACCGTCGAGCCCTACCAGGACCGCCTTGCCATAGCTCTCGATCGCCGCGCCGCCGGTGACTTGCTGGAGGCGGCGGCCGATCTCCACGCCGAGCGCCGGGGAAGCCTCGATCCAGCGCCCGAGATCCTCGACATATTCGCCCGCATAAGGGTTCTGCAGGCACGCCGCGATCAGGTATTTGAAAACCGGCGCGCCATCGGCGGGAGCGCCGGTTTCGCCCGAGCTTATCTCCTCGATCTGAGTGAACCATTTGCGAATCTTGAATGCGCCAAGACCATTATTGTCGCTCATCGAAATCCCTTTCTGTTTAGGCAAACGCCCCTCGCCGCTATCGGCATGGCGTGGAATTGGTGCCGGGGCTTCGGCCGGATTCAGTCGCGCAACGGATCGAGCGATACCGGCTCGGCCTGGCCCTCATTTGCACGCAGCGCGGCAATCGCGGCGCCATCGTCGGGCGCGACATGCTGGTGCAAGACCTCGAGCATATGCCCATCGGGATCCAGGAAGTAGATTCCGGTGGACACGCCGTGGTCGAGCACTTCCTGAACCCTGACACCACGATCGAGGAAGAAAGCGTAGATGCGGCGCAGATCCTCTTCGCTGTCCGCCTTGAGGCGAAGGCCGATATGCTCGAACTCGCGCCCTTTCGCGGTAGCATCGTCCGACTTGAACAGCGCGATATCGTGATCGTGCTCGCCGAACGTCAGGAAGACTCCGCCCTTATAGGGTCCATCGCCGGCCCTTGCGCTGATCGACAAGTTGAGAATGTCGCAATACCAGCGCGCCGATGCTTCCGGATCGCGCACGAACAGCACGATATGGGCGATCGCGGCGACCTTGACTGGAGAGATATCAGCCTGTGACATGCGGCAACTCCATGTCCCGAGGAACCGCGTCGACCCACGTGAGATCGGTGATCTCGTTGAACTCGCGCCATTCCTTCTGCCAGTGACGCCCGCCGTCCTGGCTTCGATAAAGATCGCCGAACTTGGTGGCGGTCAGCATGAAATCCGGATCGGCCTCGTTCGAACCGAATGCCCAGATGCAGCTGTTCCCCGGCTCGGACAATTCCGAGCGGACCCAGGTCTGGCCGGCATCCGACGAGAGCAGAACGGCCGCCGTCGTCCCGGGCGTCCCGTCGCCGATGCCGAGCGCGAGGTCGGTGGCGCTGCCGGGCTTGCGCTGGAGGCAGCGGGAATAGCGCAGGCCCCAGGCCTCGCGGGCACCGGTGCGCGTCCAACTCTTGCCGTCATCGATCGAGCGATAAAGCGAGATGACCGTCAGCACGAGAATGACCTTGGGCGTCCCCGGCAGGATCACGATATCATGGATATCCGAATTGCCTGGTTGCTCTTCCCACATCGTGTCGATCCGCTCCCAATGGTCGCCGCCATCGCGCGAACGGAAATACCCCCCTTCCTCGACGCCCACCATGACGTCCATGGGATCGTCCGGATCAACCGCAATCGCCAGCATCCGCGGCCGGCTGACGCCGGCGCAGCGCTCGGGCATCTCGAGCGGAGTTGGCTCCCAGTTGCGCCCCCCATCGCGCGAGCGGAACAGCAACGACCGGGTAGGCGCTCCCGTGCCGGCATAAAGGATCCTCGGATCACTCGGGCTGGCCGCGAGCTTCCACACGGTATAGCCGTTGAGCGCGCAATCGACCCGATCCCAGCGTGACCCGCAATCTTCGCTCCGGAAAAGACCGTGCTCGGCGCCAGCGAAGATCGCGCGTGGATCGCTCGGGTCGACCAGAAGGCAGCGTACTCTGTCATCATATTCGAGATCCTGCCCGACATTGATGCGGTACCAGTGCTTACCATCGTCATGGCTGCGCATGATCGCCTGTCCGTCCGTCGCGACGATCAGCGTGCGTTCGTTACCCATAGCATCTCCATCCATAATTTCGCGTTGGCCGCTGCAGATCAGCTGAGATTGATCCACACGCTCTTGATTTCGCTGTAGAGTTCCATCGCACTGCGGCCGTGCTCACGCCCCCAACCCGACTGCTTGAAACCGCCAAACGGCGTCGCATTGTCGACCATGTTGAAGCAGTTCACCCAAACCGTGCCTGCCCTGACCGCTCCGGCGAGGCGATGGGCGCTCTTGACGTCATTGGTCCAGATGCCGGCTGAAAGGCCGAAATCGCTGTCGTTGGCCTGGCGCACGAGGTCGTCGGGATCGTTCCACGACAAAGCGCTCAAGACCGGTCCGAAAATCTCCTCGCGCACGACCCGCATCGAACCGGTGGCGCCGGCGAGAATGGTCGGCTCGAAGAAAAAGCCCTTCTCCTGTCCCTCCGGGCGCTTGCCACCGGTCACCAGGTCGGCGCCTTCGGCGCGGCCGATCTCGACATAACTGTTGACCCGCTCCCATTGCTCGTCGGACACCAGCGGGCCAAACGTCGTCTGGGAATCGAGGCCGTTGCCGATCCTGAGCTTGGCCGCCTCATCGACAACGAGCTGCAGCAAGCGGTCATGGATCGATGCGTGGGCGTAGAGGCGCGAACCCGCGGTACAGGTCTGCCCCTGATTGAAGAAGATCCCGCTCGCGATCGACACCGCCGCCGCCTCGAGATCGGCGTCGGGCAGCACGATCTGCGGCGATTTTCCGCCAAGCTCCAACGTCACTTTCTTGAGATTGACGGTCGAGGCGCGCACGATCAGCTTACCGACCTCGGTTGAACCGGTGAACGCGACCTTGTCGACGTCCGGATGGTCGACGAGCGCGGCGCCTGCATCGCCAAATCCTGTCACCACGTTCAACACGCCAGCCGGGATTCCCGCCTCAAGCGCCAGCTCACCAAGGCGCAAGGCGGTGAGCGGCGTCTGCTCGGCCGGCTTGAGGACGACCGTGCAGCCCGCGGCCAACGCCGGCGCCACTTTCCACGCCGCCATGGAGAGCGGATAGTTCCACGGAACGATCAGTGCCGCGACCCCCACCGGCTCGCGCGTCGTATAATTGAGAATATGCGCGCCGCTGCGCGGCGACACCGGAAGAGTCTCGCCGCCAAATTTGGTCGGCCAGCCCGCAAAATAGCGGAAGGTGCGGATCGCGCCCTCCACCTCGACCCAGCGCGTCATGCTCGCCGGCTTGCCATTGTCCAGGCATTCGAGGACCGCTAGCTCTTCGGCATCGCGCTCGATGAGGTCGGCGAGCTTCAGCAGCAAATTGGAGCGCTCCACAGCGCTCATGTGCCGCCAGGAGGGGTTGTCGAACGCGCGCCGCGCCGCCGCAACCGCGCGCGCGACGTCTTCCGCGCCGCCGCGCGCCACTTGTGCGATCTCTTCTCCGGTGGCGGGATTGATCGTCGCGAAGGTCTCTCCTGACCGAGCCGGCACCGCTTGGCCATCGATAAGGAGCAGTTGCGGGCGCGCCGCGAGGTCGGAGGAAAGCCGCTCGGCGATGGCAAAGGCATCTCTCGGCATCGTTCAACATCTCCTTTGCTGCGACGCGAGCTGGCTGGAACGCGACCAATGGACTCGCTCTTAACGCACCTTCAAATTTCGAACAATAGAAACTTTTTACGATTGTCTGTTGCGTTATCGAGACAATGAGATCAAGGCTTCAACGCGAAGAATATCAATTGCGCCGGGGGCGTGCGTCCGTGAGCGATCTGGTTTTAACCATTCTTGACAAAGCGCGCCGGTCCGGCTGCAAGGCCGCCCTGCCCAATGGCCGCCTTTCGCTGGCGCAAGCCTATGCGGTGCAGGCTGCGCTCTTTGCCGCCGGGGGCGCCGACCTTGCCGGATGGAAGATCGGCCTGACCGGACAAGCAATCCGTGATGCGATGGGAGCTGTCGAGCCGGCCGCGGGCATGCTGGCATCCGCCGATATTCTCAGGGGGCCGGCTTCGGCTACGCTCGACGGCGACGAGCATTATGTCGAGGCCGAGCTGGTCTTCGAAATTGCCGCCGACCTCCTGCCGTCATCGGCCCCATTTGGCCACGGCGATGTCGTCGCCGTCATAGGCGCCGTCCATGTCGGGATCGAACTGGTCCAGTCGCGCTTTGTCTCCAGCGATCTCCCGCTTGATCTCCTGATCGCAGACAATTGCATGGCCGACCGACTGCTGGTGGGCGACAAGGTGGCCGACCATTGGGACGACCGCTTCGCCGATCTGGGGATGACGCTGTACGGCCCAGGCGAGGGCATCGTCCACGGTTCGACGGCGGCGGTGATGGGCAATCCGCTCGACGCGGTGACCTGGCTCGCCAACCATCTGGCGCGATGCGGGATGGGCTTGCGCCAGGGCCAGCTAGTCAGCAGCGGGACCTGTACGGGCGCGACCCTGGTCAGACCAGGGGATCGTGTCACCGCGGATCTGGCAGGCGGGGCGTGCGCAACGATCGAGTTTTCCTGAACACGGACGGAGAATAGGGATGAGCATCGAACTTGGACTGAAAGACAAGGTCGCGATCGTGACCGGGGGCGGCGTCGGCATCGGCAAGGAGACAGCGCGCAAGCTGGCACTGGCCGGGGCCAAAGTCGTCATCGCGGCCCGCACCCAGTCGAAGCTCGACGAAGCCGCCGCCGAGATTACCGCCTCGACTGGCGGTGCCGTCATGCCGGTACGGGTCGATACGACAAGCATGGCGTCGGTCCAGGCGCTGGTCGATCGCACGGTCGATCTTTTCGGCGCCGTCCATATCCTCATCAATTGCGCGGCGGCCCCCGGTGGCCTGGTGCGCAATGCGATCGAGGAGGCGGATGAGGAGGCATTGCTGCTCGATCTCAATACCAAGCTGCTGGGTTACTTCCGCACGTGCAAGGCCTGTGTTCCCCATATGCGCCGCGCCGGCTGGGGGCGGATCGTGAACGTGGGCGGCCTGACCGCGCGATGCACCGAGGCCTTGAGCGGCATGCGCAACGCAGCCCTCGTCCACTTCACCAAGACTTTGTCGGATGAGGTCGGGCGGGACGGGATAACGGTCAACATCATCCATCCCGGCGTGACGCGTACCGAGCATATCGAAGAATGGTTCGCGCGGATGGCAGCCGACGAAGGCGTCAGCGTCGAGGCGATCATCGAGCGGGAGGCCGCGGGTCCGGCAGCACTCAAGCGTATGCTGGAAGCCAGCGAGGTGGCCGATCCGATCGTCCTACTGGCGTCCGCTGCCGGGAGCGGGATCACCGGCGAATCCATCGCCGTCGATGGCGGGCTCTCCCGGGCGGTGTTCCTGTAGCAATTTCGCTTGGCCACCCCCTCAAGGGGAACAATGCGTCGGAAAAAGGCGCGTGCGGACAGTCCGCGCGCCCTTCATCCGCCTGCCATTACCGGACGACGCGGTGGCAAGCCTCGCTCAGCGAAGCGCTCTGCGGCGAATGCCCAGGACGACGATAGCGAGGCTGAGGATAAGAATGGCGCTGCTAGAGTAGATAGCGATGCTGAAGTCGCCACCGCGCAACGTCGCGCCGGCGGCGGCGGGCCCGAGCCCGGTGCCGAACGTCTGGATTGCGCCCATCGCGCATACGACCCGGCCGCACTGGTCCGCTTCCGCGCAAATACCCGACAGCAGCGGCTGTGCAAAATTCCAGCCCAGGAGCAGCATCACCGTAGCCGCGATGAACGCTGTTGCTGGAATGACACCCAGCAACAGCTGGAAACTCGCAATCGAGATTGCGCCGCTGGCGAGGAGCGGCAGGCCGCGCCCCCAGCGAGCCGGTACCAAGCCCGCAAGCCCTGCCCCGACCACGCCCGCGAGGGTGCCCATCGATAAGCCCTGCGCGATGACGGCGGGGCTAAGGCCGCTGCCAAGACCGATCCGCTCGACATAGCTCCACATCGCACCGGTCGCGAAAAAATAGAGAAAGACCCCAACCAGCGCATAAGCCGCTAGCGACCAGTCGATCCGCCCGCCCACGGCGAATATGTCGTCCTCGGAGGCGCGTCCGTCCGGAAACCGCAGGAGGCTCGCGAACGCCGCCATCGTTAGCAGCGCGTTCGCGAGGAACAAGTTGCGGGCCCCAAACTGCGCTAGCAGCGTGGGAATGAGCAGAAGCAGGAGCGAGCTCACGAGCGCGCCTGCGACCAGATAGATGGCGAAGGCCCGGTCGGGGTTGCGCGCCCGGCCGAGCGCGGCAAAGGCAAAGCCCACCGCAATGCCCTCGCCCGCGCCCGCCACGATCCGGGCAGCCGCGATGCCGACATAACCGGATGCGAAAGCCGTCCCGATATTGCCGAGCGCGATCAGGCCGAGGCCGAGGCCGACGGCGAGGCGCCAATTGCAGCGGGTGAGCAAAAAGGCGCTGACCCCGATCGCGACCGCCATCGCGTTGATGTCCCAGGCCGCGATATAGCCTAGATGGGAATCGTCGAGGCCCGATTGTGCCGCCGTCACCGCCAGAAAGCCGGGCGTGATGAAGATGACCAGGGCACCAATGATACCGATGACGATCGCGCTGGCGATACCCCCTTTCGAAAGGCGCGGCGCATGCGTCGCAAAATGCGCCAGCCCTTCTACCGGCGATGACGTTTCCATTGATTCCGCTCCCTCGTGTCATCCCCGGTCTATCGCGTGCCGGGTATCAATCCAGCACGTCGCCTACGGCCGCCGCGAACTTGTCGACGAGTTCGTCGATCTCGACCTCGTTGATGACGAGCGGCGGCGCAAAGACCAGTGTATCGCCCAGCGCGCGGGTGATCAGTCCGCGCTGTGCCGCGGCCTTCAGCACCTTGCGGCCCGTGCGATCCTGCATGGGAAACGCTTCCTTGATGGCGCGGTCCTTGACCAATTCGATCCCGATCATGAGCCCGCGACCGCGGATTTCCCCGACGGCATGATGCTGGCCGAGCCGCTCGCGCATTGCATTATGCAGATAGGGGCCGACCCGCGCGACATTGTCGACGACGGCTAGATCATCGATGAGCTCAAGCGTCGCGAGCGCCGCTGCGGCACCGACCGGATGCGCCGAATAGGTATAGCCATGCCCGAATAGGCCAGCCTTTTTCGCCTCGCCCTCGATCACGTTCCAGATCTTTGGCGAGATGAAACAGGCCGACATCGGGAAATACCCGCTGGTGAGGCCCTTGGCCGCAGTGAGAAGATCAGGTTCGAGGCCGTAGGCCTGCGCACCCCAATAGGTGCCGAGGCGCCCAAAGCCCGAAACCACCTCGTCGAGCACCAGAAGGATGTCATGCCGTTTGAGGATCGGTACGATCTCCTCGAAATAGCCTTCCGGTGGCGCGATGAGGCCACCGGCACCCATGACCGGTTCGGCGAAGAAGGCCGCGATCGTGTCGGCGCCCTCCCGCGCGATCAACTCTTCCAGTTCGGTAGCGAGCGACCGGGAGAAATCGCGTTCGCTCATCCCGGCCGGCGCCTTGCGATAATGATGCGGGGTGCTGACGTGCAGGATGGGTCCCTGCGGCAAATCGAACAGCGCGTGCATGCCCGGCAGTCCCGTCAGGCTGGCCGTTGCCACGCCGGAGCCATGATAGCCGTTCCAGCGCGCAATGATCTTCTTCTTCTGCGGCTGACCCCGCAGATTATTATAGTACCAGATCAACTTGATCTGGGTTTCATTGGCGTCGCTGCCTGAGGCTCCAAAGAAGATCCGCGCCATCGGAACCGGCGCCTTTTGCAGCAGCAGATCAGCGCATTCCGCGACGACGTCGCTCGTCATTCCGTTGAAGCTGTGGAAAAAGGATAGGCGCTCGCTCTGCTGGGCGATCGCCTGCGTGATCTCGCGGCGGCCATACCCCATGTTCACGCACCACAAGCCAGCCATGCCGTCGAGATATTCGCGGCCCTCGGCATCGGTTACGCGGACGCCCTGCCCGCCGACCATCACGGTCGGCCCTTCCGCGACGAGATCGGTAATGGCGGTGAAGGGATGGAAGAGGGATTGCTGGTCCTTCCGGGCAATCTCGGCCGCGCTGCGAGTCATCTGGCTCTCCTGCTCGTGAAACACGCGGCGGCAGCTCGATGCCACCACGCAAGATCGATCGCCTCACCAAATTGGATTGGCCTCATCGTGACAACAGTCACCTTATTTATTGATGTATGGTTGTCAATGGTAAACAATGCCACGTCAACGTCGCGCGGAAGGCGGAGGGCGCGTTTCGATTGACAGGATACAAAACAATGGGGATGGAAAAGCATGGAAGACAAACCAGAAATCAACAATGTCATCGCTATGATCTCGTTTGCCGCGGTCGTGAGCACAGGCGGATTTTCAGCAGCGGCCAATGCGTTGGGCTATTCGAAGGCGGCTGTGAGCCGGCAGATCGCGCGCTGGGAAGCTAGCCTCGGCGTCAAGCTGCTCGACCGCACCACGCGAGCCGTGACGCTGACCTCGGCCGGCCGGGAAATGTATGCGCGCTGCGCCCGCATCGTTGACGAGGTGAACGAGGCCAATACGATCGTGACCGGCATGACGTCGCGACCACGTGGCGAACTCAAGATCAACGCGCCCGTGGTCTCGTCGCTGTTTGACCTTACAAAACTCATCCCCAAATTCCTGCGAACTTATCCCGACGTGCGCCTGTTCGTGAATCTTTCGGACAGCCGGGCCGACCTTCTCAAGGGGCGCTTCGATGTCGCCTTCTGGATGGGCGAACCCTATGACAGCGATCTCGACGCGGTCCGCCTCCGCAAATATCCGATGGTCCTGGTTGCTGCGAAGACCTATCTTTCGACCTACGGCTATCCTTCGGTCGCCAGCGACCTCAAGGAGCATATCTGCATCCTCGAGACGCATTTATCACGTGTGGGCGAATGGAAACTTTCGGACGACACGACCGTGGCAGTCAATCGCGGACCGCTCACCTCCAACTCGGTGCGCATGGCGCGCGAAGCCACGCTCGAGGGGCTTGGGATCAGTTACCTTCCCTCGTTCCTTGTCGAAGAGGATATCGCCTCGGGGCGCCTCGAAGCCGTCCTGCCGGACTTGGTGACTGAACGGATCCCACTTTACCTCATGTTTCCCAAGGGGAATTATTCGCTCGCCAAGGTACGTGCCTTTGTCGACTTCCTGGCCAAAGAGATTAGCGACGATAGCGAGACGCCGGTGCAGAGGGGAATCGGTCTGGCGGCGGTCATGTGAAGGACGGTGGCCACGCGGCCACCCTTCGCCCTTAGATGTCGTAGCAATCGTTTGGTGCGCCAAAGGCCATCGCGCCGAAGTTGCGCGCATAGGGATAGGGATTATTCGCGACATGGGCGCGCGCGCAATGGATGTCGAGGAAGGCGCGTTGGATGACGTTGCCCCGATAAATGGCTTTGCCACCACTGAATTGCATGAGCTGATCGACGGCGGCAACACAGCGACTGACCATCGACGTGGTCGACAGGCCGAGTTCGGCCCGACGCTCGATCGGCCAGTCCTGCCGTTCCGCGCGTACCGAGAGCTCCGCTAGATCGCGGGTGAGCCGCAAGTCGAGATCATCGAGCGTCAAGGCGACGGAGGCAACCGCTTCCTGGATCGCGAAGTCATTGGCGAGCTTCTGACCGGTATAAGTAGCGCGCTTGTCGCGCATCCCGGCCCGAAACACGTCAAGCGCGCGCTTCAAGCTGCCGAGTGACGTCACCGACACCGTCCGGTTGAATAATTGGGCAAACGGAATGCGATAGAGATTCGCGTCATGGACCACGTGGCCCGGACAGCGCACATCGAACATATCCATCTCGCGAATGACCCGATAGTCCGGCACAAAGACATCGTCGGCGAGGATGTCGTTGCTCCCTGTGGCACACAGCCCCATCACGTCCCAGGTGTCGATAATCGCATAATCGGTGCGAGGGACGAGAAAGTTGCAGGGATCAGGCGCACCCTTACCCTCGGGATGGGGCACATGGACTCCCAGGATCACCCAGTCGCAATGTGCCGACCCGCTCGAAAACGCCCACCGCCCGCTTAGTCGATAGCCGCCCTCGACGCGAACGACCTTGCCACCCGGCATATAGGACGAGCTGATGCGAACATCATTATTCTCTCCCCAGACATCCTCGGACGCACGCGGATCGAACAGCGCAAGCTGCCAGTTGTGCACGGCGACGACGCCATAAACCCAGGCGCTGCTCATACACCCTTCGGCAAGGGTGCGAGCGATCTGGCAATAGATGTCTGGCGAGAATTCATAGCCCCCGAATCGCCGGGGCTGAAGCACACGAAAGAAGCCGGCATCGGTGAAATCCTGGATCGTCTCGGCAGACACTTGACGAGCTTCCGCCGCCGCCGCTTCGCGCGTCTGCAAGACCGGCACGAGCGACCGCGCTCGGCCAAGCAGCTCCTCTGCGGCCGGCACAATCGATGGCGTCACCATAACCGGGGCCTCTCCAAGCATCGAATCTTCCTTGCAAAACGTCTTTGAAGCGACGCTACAGCATCGCTTCAATCGTGACAATATGACGATTTTTGGTCTATTGTTGCATTTTGGAAACATCGATTTCCGGTCGATTCTGTTTATATTATAACTGTATATCAGCTAGTTATGTCATATCATTAGCCAAGAAAGCCGATCGATGGAGATTGCCGACGATGAGATCATTGTATCCCGATATTAGGTTGCAAATACGGAACAATGGTCATAACGACTCGCTTATCGTTTGATAAACTAGGCCCTCGAAGCAGGGCAGTCTCGAACGGCGCAGGCAGGAACGGAGCGGGGGCCGCCTCCCCGACTATCGTCCGGACACTAAGGGGAGAATAGACATGAATCATGTCAACCGTTCTGGAACTGGCCTTCTGGCCTGCTTGCTTGCCGGCACCATCCTGGCGAGCCCGGCCGCCGCGCAAAGCGCCGGCGCCAACGCCCCACCACAGGCCGGTGCCGATCCATCGCAAGCGACACCCACTCCTGCGCCCGACACGCAGGGCAGCACGCTCGGCGATATTATCGTCACCGCCAACAAGCGCGGGGAGAGCCTTCAAAAGGTGCCGATCTCGGTCAGTGCCTTTTCCGGTGAACAGATCCAGCGCCTCGGCATACGCGAAACGACCCAGATTACTCAGCAGATTCCGGCGCTCCACTTCAATGCCTGGTCGCCGAACCTCACCATCTTCAGCCTGCGCGGCATTTCCCAGAACAATTTTACCGACAATCTAGAAGCGCCGGTCGCCGTCTATCAGGACGACGCTTATGTCGCGTCGATGAACGCGCTGGCTGGGCAGCTCTTCGATACAAAGCGCGTCGAGGTGCTCCGCGGCCCGCAAGGGACGCTGTTCGGCCGCAACGCGACCGGTGGCCTCATCCATTATTTCAGCAACGATGCGAGCGATGACAAGCTCGACGGCTACGTCCAGGGAGATTATGGCCGTTTCAATTCGCGCTCACTCGAGGGCGCGATCGGCGGCGGGATCGCGCCGGGTCTGCGTATCCGCGCGGCCGGGCGCATCGAGAAAGCGGACGGCTATATCAAGTCGCGCGACACCACACTCGCCGATGGAACCGTGCTCAAGGGCAGCGGCCAGGATCTCGGCGGACGCAATGGATGGGCGGCGCGCGTCAACCTGCAATACGATGTCTCGCCCAACGCTACCATCAGCCTCTGGTACAAGCATTCCGAGGATAATCACGTGGCGACCGGCGGCTATGTCTTTGAGAACTGTGATTTCGAGGCCAATGGCTATTGCCATACCAACGCAGCGGGCCTCAGCGATGGCACCGGCGGCGTGGTCAACGGCCTGACTGGACAGCCCGCTTCCCCCTGGGAGCATTTCGGCGAGCGCAAAGGCTTTCTCGATCGCGCCATGAACAGCTATCAGGGCAAGCTTGACTGGAAGCTTGGCGGCGGCGTGACTTTGACGTCGATCACGAACTACCTCAAACTGAACAAGGTCTATGCGGAGGACGGGGATGCGACGCCCCTCCTGACCGTCAATGTCGATACCGGTATCCGCTTCCATCAATTCTCGCAGGAGCTGCGGCTCGCCGGCGATATGCCCGGTCTCAAATGGCAGGTCGGCGCCTATTATCTCGACATGCTTTACGATGGGCATCACGCCGTCACCGGCGCGCCGGTCATCGATCTGGCGGTGGCTAATAACGGCGCCTTCGCCGTCCCCACGGTCGATCAGCTCTATCGGATTCCCTCGCGCAACTGGTCGCTCTTCGCGCAGGGAGACATTACCCTTACCGATAAGCTGAAACTGACGCTGGGTGGCCGCTATTCCGTTGATCATAAATCGATCGACTATCGTGCCCTTTTGATCGATCCGACGATCAATCCCAATGTCGTCACTCTCTTCACGGACAAAAGCCTGGCGGCGATCGTGCCGGGCGTAAACCGTGACGTCTTCAAGGGGTGGGCCGGCCGCGTTTCGCTCAACTATCAGGCAACCCCGGACACCTTGTTGTTTGCGGCGTGGAACCGCGGCATCAAGGGCGGCAACTGGTCGTTGTCGTCGAACATCAACCCTGCCGATTTCAAGCACAGGCCGGAAACCCTCAACAGCCTCGAAGCGGGCTTCAAGACCTCGCTTTTTGATCGGACGCTGCGGATTAACGGCACATTGTTTCATTATATCTATAGCGACTATCAAGCCTTCTCACTGGCCGGCGGCGTGCCGCACATCTACAATAGCGATGCCCTCTCGACCGGCGCCGAGCTCGAGACCTTTTGGTCCCCGTCGCGCCGGTTCGATGCAGTGTTCGGCGCCACCTGGCAGATTTCGAAGGTCAAAAGCGTGCCGGCAACCGGAACCCAAACCGGTCCGGAATTCTTCCCGGGCGCACCCAACACCCAATATTGCACCAACCAGGGCGGCTATTTCATCTGCGACTTTCCACAGAAGACGATCGACAACGCTCAATTCCCCAACGCGCCGCGCTTTAGTTTCAACTATCTGCTGCGCTACAATGTCGATATCGGCGGCGGCAATCTAGCCGCACAGGTCGATGGTGTGTGGTACGATGACCAATACCTCGAAGTGACCAATGGACCGTCTTCATTGCAGAAGGCGTATAACGTCACCAATGGCTCGCTGACCTTCACCGACCGCGGCACTGGTATAGCGCTGACCGCCTGGGCCAAGAACATATTCAATAAGGCCTATCGCGCCTACGTCCTCAATCTCGGCATTCTCGGCACAACATCGATCTATGCGCCGCCCACCACTTACGGGGCAACGCTGCGCATTCCGTTCGGACGCTGACCCGTAGACGGGAGCGTCGATGTGGCGGCCATCTGATCCGGCGCCCGAGGCAGCATGGTAACGCGTTGCTCAGCGGCGCCGGAAGGGAAGCTCCGTTATGACCCAGCACCTCTTCCGCTCAGGCATGGCGCGTCTCGGTGCCGCCGTTTCGGTCGTCACCACAGACGGGTCTGCCGGACGGCACGGCATGGTCGCATCTGCTGTGAGCAGCGTGACCGACAATCCGCCAACCTTGCTGGTATGCGTCAATCGCAATGCCCGATCCAATGCAATCATCGCGGCCAATGGCGTGTTCTGCGTCAACGTCCTTGCGGATGAGCATTGTGACTTTGCCGATCGTTTCTGCGCGCCGTTGACGGCAGATGAGAAATTCTCCGGTAGTCATACCCGATGGGAGTGCCTGTCGACAGCAGCGCCGGCTCTGCTCGACGCATTGGTCTGCTTCGATTGCAAAGTTGATCAGGTGCTGGAGGTCGGGACTCACTCGATCTTCATCGGCGCCGTAGAAGCTATCCACCTCGGCGAGAATCGCTCGCCGTTGCTCTACTTCGAGCGCCGCTATCACACCGCGCGGGCTCGACCCTAGGGCCAGGACTCGTGGCGGATCGGTTAATGCAAACCTCAACTCCTAGGCCAGCGGGAATGCGCCACGTTCATTGATTGCTCAATGCGCGAGCTTCTCGATCAGTCAGACGTCCTGGAGGGGCGCCGGCCCGCGCGGTCCAGCCGTAAGGATGTTGCTGTTGTCCGCGACGGGCGCGCCAGCTGCGTTTGTGAATGGAAGATTGTTGTCGTTCGCCACGGCTTCATGCCCCCAGCACGGTGTAATTCTCGCGGCACGTTCGCCGATGGTAAGAAGGCTGAATTGCAGGTTACGCGCAGATTTGACGATGCGGACTGTCTTGCTGCGAACCGCCCACTTCTGTTGTCCAACCTCTCAGACGGATCGGCTTGCGAACAGGTGACCACCAACAAATCTGTGCTTCGGCAGACACTTTCCCGGCATGCCTGCCGCGCGAATGACTAGCGAGAATCCGGATGCGTTCTGGCAAATCCGGGTTGGAGACGAAAAGCCCGCCGAAGGTAACGGATCGGCATCTCCCGACTCGATCACCACCCCCTCAGACACCTTATCGAAACCGCCTGCGGCGATGATGCAGCCCGCAAACTCGCAATGAATTACCGTCATAGGTCAGGGTTGTTGGTGGCCTGATAGAACATCGGATTGCGCGTCCAGGCGTTGATCGCGGATTCACGCCAGCCAGCGCATCGTTCGCTGATCTGGACGTTTCTCGGGAAGGTTCCGCTCTGCATTTTGCGATAGAGGGTCGAGCGGCCGAGGCCGGTACGATCGAGCACGGCGTTCTGAAGGATGCGATCGGGAGTGTCGGTCATGGCATGATCCTGGATTTGGCGCGGTTCGATCGCTCCCCGCCGGTCATTTGAGACCTTGATTGTTGGAGAATGCGATCGGTTATTTGCTAAACCGCGCCGGCGACCACGGGCATCACGTGTCGCATGGATTTCGAGCGGCCTTCTCGACGATCATGAACGAGTGGGCGGAGCGAAATGGCGATCCGCATGACCGCAAGGTGATCGACCTGATGCTCGCCCATGTGCCCAAGGACAAGGTGGAGGGCGCCTACAACCGCGCAGCTTATATGCCGCGTCGACAAGAGTTGGCGGAGATCTGGGCCAAACTGTTAAGCGAAGGCCTGCCCGATGCCGTGACTTTAATCGATCGGCCAGTGAAAGAAATCAGCGCGCGCTCGTGGCGGAGATTGCCGAAGAAGATCGGATGCACCTGGCGCGGCCGATAGACGTCCGCATCGCTGGTCAGGATATGATCTGGCTTATGCGGGTATTCGCGCGTGACATGGCCGAGCGCGATGGCGGCGAACGCAGCGGCGCGCTCGGGCGTCAGCGCCTCTTCCGATGGCTCTTGGATGTCCGACCCAGGCTCCATCATCCCTTCGTCCCTGTTCGATCGCTTCTCAACAGAGACCGCACCCGCTTACGCGGTGAACAGCCCGTTCAATGCCGTTTCGACCGGCCGCCAGTCCACATCACGAGCTTCCAGCCAGTTATCGTCATAATAGGTGCAGCCATATCGCTCGCCCCCGTCACACAGGATCGACACGATCGAACCCCTTTCACCCTGGCTCGCCATCTCTTCGACCAAGCGGGCGATCGCCACGAGGTTCGTGCCGGTGGAGCCGCCCACCCTCCGCCCGAGGCGGCGAGACAGCGCCCGCATCGCGCCGATGCTGGCGGCATCGTCGACCGCGATCATCCGGTCGATCACCGAGGGGACGAAGCTTGGTTCGACGCGCGGCCGCCCGATCCCTTCGACACAACTGGCGCTCCCTTCCGGCAGCGACACGATTGTCGGATCGGCGAAATGGCGATGGAAGACCGAGTGGACCGGATCGGCGACGCAAAGTCGGGTCGCATGGCGCTGATAGGCGATATAGCGGCCGATCGTGGCGGACGTGCCGCCCGTGCCGGCGCCGCACACGATCCATGCGGGCACCGGATGTTCTTCGGCGGCCATTTGCGCGAAGATGCTTTGGGCGATGTTGTTGTTGCCGCGCCAGTCGGTCGCGCGTTCGGCATAGGTGAACTGATCGAGATAATGGCCGTTCGTCTCGCGCGCGAGACGATGCGCCACGTCATAGACGGTGCGCGGATTATCGACCGCGTGGATTTCTCCGCCATGAAAGCGGATCGCTTCGAGCTTGGGTGCGGCGGTGGACGCAGGCACGACGGCGATGAAGCGCAATCCCAACATTCGCGCGAAATAAGCTTCGCTGACCGCCGTCGATCCCGATGACGCTTCGATCACGCAGGTGTCGGGACCGATCCAGCCATTGCACAAAGCGTAGAGGAAAAGCGATCGCGCCAGCCGGTGCTTCAGGCTACCGGTTGGATGGCTGCTCTCGTCTTTCAGATACAGCGTGATCCCAGGATAGCGCGGCAGGTCCAGCCGGATAAGGTGTGTGTCGGCAGACCGGTTGAAATCGGCTTCGATGCGGTGAATCGCCTCAACCCGCCAGGACCGTACAGCGCCGTTTGTATCGAGGGTCATCGGCTCACCAGCCCGTGCCGCATCAGCATTGCCTGCGGATCGGCGTCGCGTCCCCGGAACGCGCGGAAACTCTCCGCCGCCGGACGGCTGGCCCCTTTCGCCAGAATTTCGTGGCGAAACTTGGCGGCGGTGAAGCGATCAATCAGGCCGGCCTCAGCAAAACGCTGGAACCCGTCGGCGGCCAGTACCTCTGCCCAGAGATAGCTGTAATAGCCCGAGGCATAGCCGCCTGAGAATATATGGGTGAAGGCGTGCGGGAAGCGGTGCCATGAGGGCGGACGCACCACCGCGACCTCATCGCGCACCGCCTCGATCACCTCGATCGGATCGTTCCCCAATGTTCCGAGATGCAGCAGCAGGTCGAACAGCGCGAATTCGACCTGCCGCACGATGAACATGCCCGACAGGAAATGGCGCGCGGCGATTAGCGTATCGAACAGCGCATCGGGCAGCGGCGCGCCCGTTTCATGATGTCCCGACATGTCGCGCAGGACGTCGCGGTCCCAGGCGAAATCCTCCATCAGCTGGCTGGGCAGCTCGATCGCATCCCACTCGAACCCATTGGTGCCGGCGATATTCGGGCGGTCGACCCGGGTGAACAGGTGATGCAGGCAATGCCCGGTCTCGTGCAGGAAGGTGACAACCTCCTTGTGGCTGAGCAGTGAAGGGCTACCGGCGGTTTTCGGCGCGAAGTTGCAGACGAGATAGGCGACCGGCACGCGCCGGACATTGCCGTCGTTCAGCCGGGGCCGCGCTTGCGCCATCCAGGCGCCGCCGCGCTTGCCGGCGCGCGCGTGCAGATCGACATAGACGCCGGCGAACACCATACCCTCCTCGTCCGCCACGTCATAATAGCAGGCGTCGGGATGATAGACGGCGACATCGGGCCGCGCGATCAGGCTGATGCCGAACAACCGGTCGAGCAGGCGCTGCCATCCAGCGACGACGCGCTCGACCGGGAAATGCGCGCGCACCTGCTGCTCGTCGATCGCATAACGGGCCTGACGCATCCGCTCGGAGACATAGCCGATGTCCCAAGGCTGAAGGTCGATGATGCCTAGATGCCGCGCGGCGTAATCGGCGAGTGCCGCGATCTCCGCTTCGGCGGCGGGCTTGGCGCGCGCGGCGAGATCGCGCAGGAAAGCGATGACCTCGCCCGCACCCGGCGCCATCTTCGTGGCGAGCGACCATTCGACCGGATCGGCAAAACCGAGCAGCCCCGCCGCCTCATGTCGCCGCGAGAGAATGTCGGCGATCCGTGCCGAATTGTCGAACAGCCCCGCCTGCGGCCCCTGATCGGATGCTCGCGTCCCCGATGCAGCATAGACACGCTCGCGCAGGCCCCGGTTTTCGGCGAAGGTCAGGATTGCGTTGACGCTGGGCATCTGGAGCGTGACGACCCAGCCGGATAAGTCTTTTGCCCGGGCCGCGTCGGCGAACATCGCCTTGTCGGCGTCCGAAAGCCCGGCCAGGATCGCCTCGTCCTCGACATGTTCGAGCCATGCGTCAGTCGCGTCGAGCACGGCATTCCCGAAGGCGGTCGAAAGCTGCGACAATTCCAGGGAAATTTCCGCGAAGCGGGCGCGCTCCCCCACCGCGAGCCCGACGCCGGAAAGCGTGAAGTCACGGATCATATGCTCGACGGCAGCGCGATCCGCCTCCGGCAGGCCCGCGAAATCGACTGTCCTGGTCAGCGCAACCAGTATTTCATAGAGCGCCCCGTTCTGCATGACCTGAAGCTGGTTCTCGACCAGTCGCGCCTCGCCCGCGGCATAAGCGGCGCGCAGCTCGGGCGTGTCGGCGACGCCGTGAAGATGCGAGACCGCCGACCATATACCCGCGATCACGGTGTCGGCGCGCTCCAGCGGCATCCACGCCTCGGCAAAGCGGGTCGGCCGTGCCTCGACGATCCTGGCCACGACCGCACGGTGGTCGGCGATCGCCTGGTCGAGCGCGGGCGCGATCTGTTCGGGTCGGATAGCGCCAAAATGCGGCAGCGCTAGGGTGTCGAGCAAAGGGTTCGTCATCGATTATTCTCTCAAACCAGTAGACCGGTGTCAGCGCCATCGGCGGCGATGGCATGGATATTGTGTCCGGCCATGTATCGCTCGGCCTCCAGCGCGGCCATGCAGCCCATGCCCGCCGAGGTTACCGCCTGGCGAAACAGCTTGTCCTGCACATCGCCCGCCGCGAACACGCCCGGGACGTTGGTCGCGGTCGATCCCGGGGCGACGAGGATGTAACCCTCGTCATCCATGTGCAGTTGTCCCTTGAACAAGGCGGTCGCGGGATCGTGCCCGATCGCAACGAACAGTCCGTGCACCGCCAGCCGAGACATGGTGCCGTCACGGGTGTCGCGCAGCGCCACGCCGGTCACGCCGCTGCTGTCGCCCAGTACTTCCGCGACTTCGGCGTTCCAGATCACCTCGATCTTCGGGTTGGCGTGAAGCCGCGCCTGGTTGGTGCGATCGGCGCGCAGGGTGCCACGGCGGTGGATCAGATAGACCTTCTCGGCAAAATTGGTGAGGTACAGCGCCTCCTCGACCGCCGTGTTGCCGCCGCCCACGACCGCGCAGACCCGGCCGCGATAGAAGAAGCCGTCACACGTCGCGCAGGCCGATACGCCGCGACCGCGATATTCCGTCTCGCTTTCCAGCCCCAGCCAGCGCGCGGATGCGCCCGTCGCCACGACGATCGTGTCGGCGGTGTAATGCATACCGCAGTCGCCCACCGCGAGGAACGGGGCGCGAGTCAGGTCGACCTCGACGATCAGGTCGCTGACGACATCGACGCCCGCTTTGCGCACCTGCTCGCCCATCCGCGCCATCAGGTCGGGGCCAAGCACGCTTTCATCGCCCGGCCAATTCTCAACCTCGGTCGTGATGGTCAACTGCCCGCCGGGCTGCGGTCCCTCGATCAACGTCGGTGCCAGCGCAGCCCGCGCAGCATAGACGGCCGCGGTATAGCCGGCCGGACCGGAGCCGATGATAAGAAGCTTGCTGTGCCGTCTGTCCGGCCCATTTCCACGCCGCATCTTATGCTCGTGCATTCTCGACCGCGTGTTCGGCGGCGGCGAGCGGCGCCTGCTCCATCATCTCGATCGTTTTCCAGCCCGCCGACCGATACCGCGCGCTCGATTCCTCCATCCGCTCCAGCCGGAGGCGAAACTGCTCGGCAAGCGCGGGATGGTCGGCGTCAAGGATCGCCAGTACGCGGTCAAGGCCGGTGAACTCAGCCTTGTATCCATCCGTCTCCGCCTGTTCGCGGATCCGGAAGACGCGGCTTTCGTCTTCCTGGGTCCAGCCGATCCTGGACAGGGCGAGGTGCATTTCGAGCGTGCTCAGTCCGGTCAGCGTGTCGCGCAGGACGGTTCGCATCGTACCCGGCCAGGCCGCCGCCTCGACAACCTGGCCCGCCCGGCGCTCCAGCGTCGATTCGTCCACAGCGTCCGTCGCCGCGACCGCGGCCAAGCGAGCCGATTTCCATGTCTTTCGATCGGGTTCGTCGCCGTCGATCGCGCGCCTGTGCAGCGCTATGATCGCCTGGCGGCCCTGCTCGACCTCCGGATGCCGTTCGGTCAGGGTCGCGAGTTCTGGATTGGCCAGCAGATCCAGCACCAGTTGCGAGACGACCCGCGTCAGATCGGCGCCGACCGGCGTCCGCTCCAGCCACGCCTCCGCAAAGCGCGCAGCTTCGGCTTGCGGACGAAAGCCGTTGACGAACGTCGGCAGTGTTTCGGCCAGCGCGAGCGGGTATCCCAGTCGCTCGGCATAGGCCGGCGTATCATCCGCCTCGACGACCGCGCCGATGACGTTGGCATTGCCGTCCTCCCAAGCCGGGAAATAGACGAAGTTGCCCGCCCCGATGTGCCGCCGCAGCCGCTCCAGCGCCTGTGCCTTGACCGCCGGATCGCTGTGGAACGCGATATCCGTCATCACTCCGCACCGACATGAGCGTCGACAAAGGCGTCGAGCCGGCTGCGCGAGATGGTGCCGAAGGTCCGCGCGGTCTCCGCACCGTCCTTCACGATCATCAAGAGCGGGATGCCGCGCACCTCGAACCGATCGGCAAGCGCCGGATTGGCCTCGATATCGACCTTCACGATCTCCATCTCGTCGGCATATTCCTCGGCCATCTCGTCAAGCGTTGGGGCCAGCGCTTTGCACGGCGCGCACCAGGGAGCCCAGAAATCGACCAGCACGGGCTTGGCGTTGTTCATCACGATCTCGTCGAAATCCTGCTCCGTTGCATTACGCATGACATTTGTCCTTTCAGGGAAAATGGGATCAGCCGGCCTGTCCACCGACCATCATCCGATCGATGCGCAGCGTAGGCTGGCCGACGCTGACGTGCAGTGACTGGCCCTGCTTGCCGCAGGTCGCCATGCCGCTGTCGAGCTCCAGATCGTCGCCGACCATCGAGATATGGCGTAGCGCTTCATGGCCGACGCCGATCAGCGTGGCACCGCATATGGGCGCGACCAGCCGGCCCTTCTCGACCAGCCAGGCCTCGATCGTGGTGAAGTTGAAACGGCCGGTGACGATATCAACCTGCCCGCCATCGAATTCGGTCGCATAGATGCCGCGATCGATCGAGGCGATGATGTCCGCCGGATCGGCGGTGCCGTTCGCGAGGAACGTGTTGGTCATGCGCGGCATCGGCAGATGCGCGTAGGATTGGCGACGGCCGTTGCCGGTCGAGCGCGCGTTCATCAGCCCCGCGTTGAGCCGGTCCTGCATCAACCCGGTCAATATGCCGTCCTCGACCAGCACGGTCCGGTCGGGCGCGATGCCCTCGTCGTCGATGCCGAGCGACCCCAGCCGCCCCGGAATCCCGCCGTCGTCGATCACCGTCACGCCGGGCGCGGCGATCCGCTCGCCGACTTTGCCGTCGAAAGCGGACAGATGCTTGCGGTGATGGTCACCCTCCAGGCCATGCCCCACCGCCTCATGGAACAGCACGCCGGGATAGCCCGGTCCCAACACAATCGGCATTTCGCCGACCGGCGCCGGGATGGCGTCGAGGTTGTTCAGCGCCATGCGCGTCGCGGTCGCGACCATCGCGTCGATCTCGGCGGTATCGAACCCGTCGAGCCCGGCGCGTCGCCCCAGCCCCGCCTGCCCGCGCGCGCGCTGACCATTATGCTCGGCGATCACGACCATCGACAGGATGGTCATGGGCCGCACGTCGCCGGCCAGCAAACCGTCGGCATCGGCGACCAGGACCGTCGTGTCGGTCGCGCGGACGTTGGCGTCGACCCGCACGACGCGCGGATCGTGCGAGCGCGCCTGTTCGTCGATCCGTTTCAGGATCGCGATCCACGCGGTCGCATCCTCGACAGCGACCGGATCGACCGCGGGATAGAGATCATGCCCCCCGGCCCGGCGGTCCAGCGCGATTCCGCCCGAGTGTCGCCCCGTCTCGCCGCGACGCTCCAGCGTCCGCACCGCACGAACGGTGTCAAGCAACGCGCTTTCGCGGATATCTGCGGAATGGGCGAAGCTCACCTGGCCGCGATGGGCCGCGCGCGCGCCCACGCCCTGCCGCATGACAAAGCCGCCCTGGGTAACGCGCCCGCCTTCCAGCCCCCAACTGCGCATGCTGGTCGCCTCGAAATAGAGGTCGGCGAGATCGGCGCCGCCGCCGGCCAGTTCGCCCAGCGCGCGGGCGATCGCCGCGTCGTCGAGCCCCGCCGCGTCGAGCAGCCGCGCGCGCGCGCGGTCGATCGCGAGTGCGCCGCCGTTCATGCCCTGCCTCCCACGCGCATGTCATCGATCAGGATCGAGCCGGTGCGGATCGCGCCCATCCGCTCGACATCCCGGCCGACCGCGCGGATGCCGTTCAGCATCGCGGCCATGGTTCCGGCCAACGTCACATCGGCGACGGCATGGACCACATGTCCGTCCTCGACCCAGAGGCCGCGCACCGCCTGAGTCCAGTTGCCGCTGGCGGGATCGGTCTTGCCTCCCTGAAACTGGGTGACGACCAGCCCTGTGCCCAGCATCTGCAGCATCTCGTGCCAGTCGCCGCTCTCGGCCGTACTGCTCAGCCGCAGGTTGTAATAGCCATCGGCATTTCCGGTCGAGGCCATCCCCAGCTTGCGCGCGGTGAAGCTCGACAGGAACAGCCCTTCGACCACGCCCGACCGGAGGATGGCGCGCGACGATCCGGCAATCCCTTCGCTGTCGAACCCGCCGCTGGCCAACCCCAGCGGCTCGAACGGATCTTCGTGAAGATCGAGGTGTGGCGCGGCGACGCCGCGCCCGACGGGATCGGGCAGGAAGCTCATGCGCCGATGTTGCGCCGTTCCGGTCAGCGCGCCGGCCAGTTCGCCGACCAGAGTGGCGGCGACGCGCGGCTCGAACAGCACCGGGCAGCGACGGCTGTCGAGTGATCGCGCACCCAGCGCGCTGCGGGCACGGTCGGCGGCGGTCTTCGCGAGCTGTTCGGCGGAGGACAGGCCATCCACCCGCCGTTCCTGCGACTGACAGAAATCGGAGGTGCCGCCGCCCTCGTCATGCGCCAGCATCACCGTCCAGCGCATATCGTTGGAGCGCATCGCGCTGCGGCAGAAGCCATCGCTGGTCGCCAGCGCCCACAGCCCTTCGGTCGCCGCCGCCACAGACTCGCCCGCGCGCAGGCGATCGTCGGATTCGGCGATGTTGATGGCGATGCGGTTCATCGTGGTTGCCGCGTCCAGCAGGGACTCAGGGCCACGCGGACTGTCTGCGTAGAGCACCGGCGCCGGACCGGAAAAGGCAAGCGCGTCGGCAGCGGGCATGTCGGCGTCCGAATCGGGCTGGACATGGCCGGCGATCAGCATCGCCTCAGCGACGACCCGCTCCACCGCCGCCCGATCGAATCCGGCGGTCGAGGCCGATCCGCGCCGCCCTTCGTGAAACACGGTCAGGCCCAGCCCCTGGCTGCCGCTGCGCTCGGCCGTCTCCACCTCGCCGCCGCGCGCCGCGATCTTGGCGATCGCCTCATGATGGACCGAGGCGCGCGCCCGCGCGCCACGCCTGCCCGCCAGCTCCACCGCCAACTGCGCCGCCTCGCGCAGTTCGGTCTCGGTCTGGCTGAGCAGTCTAGTCACGCCTGAACCTCGATGGGCGCGGCCGTTGCGTGGCCGTGATGCAGGTGGAGGCGATGCGTGTGATAGGTGGCCAGCTTTTCGTTGTGGACCACGCTTACGATCGTCGCGTCGGGCATGGCATCGAGCACAGACTGATAGAAATATGCCGCATTGTCCGCGTCCAGCGCACTGGTCGCTTCGTCGAGCACCAGCAACGTCGGGCGCTGGAGCAGGATGCGGGCGAGCGCGACCCGCTGCTGCTCACCGGGCGACAATTCGTCCTGCCACATGCGCAGCTCGTGCATGGCATCGATATGGGTGTCGAGCCGGACTCGGTCGAGAAGCGCCACGATGGTGGCGTCGTCATGGTCCTCGGCCCGATCGGGGAAGCAGATCGCGTTCTTGAGCGTACCGAGTGGCAGATACAGACGCTGCGGTACCAGCATCGCCGTGCCGCGCCGGGTCATCGCAACATGGCCCGTTCCGTCCGGCCACAGTCCGGCAATGGCGCGCAGCAGCGTCGTCTTGCCCGTGCCCGAAGGCCCTTCGATCACCCAGCGCTCGCCGTCGCGGATCGTCCAGTCCGCGACCGACAGGAGAGGCTCACCATTCGGGCGACGCAGCTCGAGACCCGTCGCGCTGATCGCGACGCCCTCGGGCGTGCCCCCGGGCGTAAAGCCGATGCCGCGTGGCCGCTCATGATCGATCGCGTCGTCCAGCGCTTTCAGACGATTGAAGTTGGCGATCTGGCGAGCGATGCCGGGATAGGCGGTAACGATATAGGACAGGCTGCCCGCGAACTGCGCAAAGGCGTCACGCGCGGCCTGGACCTGACCGAAGCTGATTGCACCCGCGAAGTATTTGGGCACGGTCAGGAACAGCGGGACGATGCCCATCACCTGCTGATAAATGCCCTGCCCGACCTGCAAGCCCGCATTGGCCAGCATCAGGCGATACCAGTTGCGCCGGATATTCTCGAAGGCGATCCGCAGCCCACCCTGTTCGATCCCCTGCGCACCCGAAAAGGCGATCTGTTCGCTGTTGCGCCGGACGTGGATCAGATCGCTGCGGAAATCCGCGTCGTAATGCTGTTCGCGCATCCTTCGGCGCACGAACGGCCTGCCGATCCAGGTGATGAACGTCGTGCCGAACAGGACATAGATGATCGCGAACCAGACGAGGTCGCCACCGGGCAGCGGGATGCGGTACCCGAACAAGGGTATGCTGATCGGCGAGGATGTCTCCAGCAATATGGCGGCGAAGGCGACCGCACGGACCACATTGAAGATGAGCGCGATCACGATGCTGAGCGGCGACGTGCCATAGACCGTGCCCATCGACGTGAATTCCTTCACGTCCTCGGCAATGCGCTGGTCCGGATTGTCGATCATCCGCAACCGCTCGATCTCGTAGAAGCGATCGCGGGCGAACCAGCGGCCCAGATACCATTCGGTCAGCCATTTGCGCCACCGTATCGACAGCGTCCAGCCGACGATATTATTCGCAAAGGACGTCCCGATCTGGAGAAGGATGATCATCGAGAAAGCGAAGACCAGCGACAGGAACAGACCGCCCTGCCGCTGCTCGATCGCGTCGTAAAAGTTGCGCTGCCACTGGTTGGCCAACAGGAAGGCATAGGTCGTGCCGACCTCGATCGCGCAATAGCATGCCACCAGAAACCACGCCCATTTCCAGTCGTCCGACACGAAATAGCGCGTGCTCAAACGCCAAGCATGGGCCCAGCGTTCTCGCGCCGGCTGGGAGGACTGAAGACCCGCCTCGCGGCGGGTCTCCTCGACATTGGCGGGTGGTGGCATCATCGCTCAGTTATACCCGATCAGAACAGGCGCTTGGAAATGCTGAGGCGCACGCTGCGCGGCTCTCCGACCGGCACGTAGGTGAAGACGGAGGTCGACCCGTAGTTTCGTCGATTGAGGATATTGCGGACACCGATATTGATGTCGAAGCCCCGGACGTTCAGGAACGCATTCGCATCGATCTGCCTCGACGGCGGGACGACATACTGCCCGAGCACATTGGCGAAGGAACTCGACCGTCCGTACAGGCCAGCCGATACGCCGCCACTGACGCCATCCGAGATCTTGGTGCGATACGTCGAATAGACGCTGTACGTGTCACGCGGCTGGTTCGCCACGACGGTTTGAAAGGCATTCGTCGTCAGCAGCGCATATTTGGTGCGCGTCAGCGACGCCAGCACTGTCCATCCCGGCAACAACTGCCCAGCGATGTTCAGATCGATACCCCGCCCGCGCTGTCCCGGTCCGGGGAAGAGGTTGGTCGGATCCGCTGGGTCACGAACGATGATATTGTCCTGCTGAATATCGAAGTAGGATGCATTGATTGTCGCGCGCTTTTGGAAGAGGTCGAGCTTGACGCCCACTTCCTTGTTGGTGGTGATGATGTTCGGCAGGATGGAGCCATCCTTGGCGGCCGTGAACGTAGCCTGCTCGCCGCGCGCATAATTGGCGAAGATCGAAAGGTTGTCCGTGGCGTCGAAGATGATGCCGCCGCTCGGGGATACGCCATTCTTGCGTTGTACCAATAACGGCGACGGGCCCGCGAAAAACGTCTGCGATGTGCTTTCGAACCAGTTCTTGCGAAGGCCGCCCAGGATCTTGATCTTCCAGAACTCGATCAGGGCCTGGCCATAGACCCCCTCTTGCTTGCCGCCGTTGCGGATCTGCACAGTGCCGAAGGGCGACCAGATAATGTCGGGCGGCGTGGTATTAGCGTGGAGCGACGGGTTCGTAACCCGGTTAAAAACCAGCCCGCTCCGCTGTGCGCCAGAGCCGTCGCTGTAATTATAGCCGATGTTGAAGCTGGCCTTCAGGCCGTCACCGATCTGCGTCTTGATGCGCAGGAAGCTGTCCAGGGCATTGGATGAGCCTTTCTGCTGCGAACCTTGGGTATCAGCCACCAGCACGCCCGTACGGTTATAGCCGACGCCGGCGGCCCGGGTCGTCAGCAGCGTCTGGTCGTGCATACCACGTACGACGAGGTCGATGCCCGGCAAGATCTGGCGCGTCGCGTCAAAATAGAAGCGCTTGGTATCGATCCGAATGCCTTGGTTGGGCGCATAGATCGGCCGCGAGGGGTCACGATCGATGATCTGCCGCGTCTTGTTGTCGAACAGCGTAAAAGCCCCGATGCCGCTGGTGCCTTCGCTGATGCTGGCGCCGATCACGACATCGGTCAGGCGATCCTTGTACCGCAGGGTCGGCGCGAACAGCCAGTTCTTGTCACCCGTATAACCGCCGTAATTATGGTCCATCGTCTGCCCGCTGGCGATGACGCGCGCCGACAGCTTTTTGTCGGCGGTGATCGCATTGTTGGCGTCGATCGCGCCGCGCACCAGCCCGAACGAGCCTGTGTCGAAGCTGACGGCCAACCGCTCCTCGGCGCTCGGCTTCTTCGTCACGACGTTGACGTTGCCGCCCAGATTGCCGAACCCGGCGAGCAGCGCATCGGGGCCCTTCAGGACTTCGACCCGCTCGATATTGGCGACCGGCTGATCGGCGCCCGCATTGACGCCATATTGCGATGTCGTCGTCAGGCCGTTGACCAGACCGCCCGCTGAGAAGCCGCGGATCGTATAGCTGGCGCCGCTATTGGGGCTGTTGCTCAGCGCCGACACGCCGCCTGCGTTGCGCAGGATGTCGGTGATATTAAGCGCCTGCTGTTCCTCGATCGTCTTGGCGGTGATGACCTGTGTGTTGCGCGGCTGGTTGCGCAGGCCCAGGCCGTTTCGGTCGGACGTCGTCGATTGGCGGACCAGCACGCTCGTCTCGGCTTCGTCACGCCGAGCGGTGACGATGATGTCATTGACGACGACCAGCCCCTCTTTCGCGCCCGGAATGACGGCCAGACCGCTGCCCTTGATCGCCGCTTCGACCGCGCGCCGGGCGTTCGTGGCGCCGCGTACGGGCCGCGACGTGAGGCCTCTGACGGCATCGGGATCATAATTGATCGTCTCGCCGGTCTGCGCGGCGATCGCCCGAAGCGCCTCGTCCATCGGCATGGCCGACAGATTGACGTCGACGGTCCGCGCGGTCTGGGCGGAGGCTGACGATGGTGCGGCGATACTGGCCGCCGTGAGAACTCCAAGACTTGCCGCCCCCAACAAAGCGCGTGCATGTGCAGTCATACCAGGCATGATCACTCCCCTCCCAGGGCACGCGCCATCCCATGCGCCGCCATCGCCGCGCACCTGACAGACCGAAACCCTGTGACAAAACGGACTCGCCTCGCGGCGAAAAAACGGTCGCTTCCGAGTTGGTTACGACTGCGGCCGTCCTCCTGCTCGACGGCATTCCCAGTCTTGGCGCCCGAGGCGCCAGCGGGAATTTTCCGTCGAGTGAGAGGCTATGCTTCAGTCAGGTTACAGGCAAATTCGAAGTGTTCATGGCCTGCATGAACGCGATCAATGCTCACCTTTGCCCCTGAGGCTGCTCGAAAAAGACGCGACATACGCCTCGATCTGCTCGACGAACCAGGCGAGCATCGGGTCACGTCGCCGATGCGCAGCCCATTGGGCCACGATCATGGTGCTTTGCTGCGTGAAGGGCGCCGTGACCACCTTGACCGGCATCATCGAGGCAAAATGCTGGAACAGCCAGGAGCTGCCCGTCGCGATCAGGTCGCTGCCGATGACGATCGCAGGCAAAGCGGCCTGCGAACTGGTACGCATGGCGATACGGCGCGCCTTCAGCAATTCGATAGTGCGCTGGTCGAACGTGAGCGCCGCCACCCGCTCGTCCCGCGCAATGACGTGGCGCGCGGCACGATATTGGGCCTCGTCGATATCGAAGCGATCGGTGAGTTCGGAATGGCCCGTCCATATCAAGCACGAAATATGGTCGGTCAGGATCGGTATGGTTTCGAGTTCGGCCAACGCGGCGTCTGCCGGCAGCAACAGCAACTCCGCACCTTGATCCAGCGCACGATGTGGCGCCTGCGTGTTGAGCGGGATGATGGTGATCGTCAGGCCGGGTGCAACATTCAGGATGCGCCGGACCACGGGCCCCAGCAGCATCTGCTCGACAACATCCGATGCGGCAACGGTGATCGTACCCGTGCTGGTCAACGGATCGAATGACAGCGCGAAATTGAGCGTCGCGTCGACCTCGCGCAATACCCGGCGCACCTCGCCACGCAGCGCCAGCCCAAGCGGAGTCAAATGCTGTTCACCGCCGGCATGGGTGACGAGGTCGTCGCCGAAATGCTCGCGCAAGCGGCGCAGCGCATGGCTCATCGCAGACTGGCTGAGCCGCACCCGCCGCCCCGCTTCGGTTAAGGTCGGCGCGTGAAGAATGGCGTCAAGGGGATAGAGCAAATTGAGGTTGAGCCGATGAACCGCTGCCTCTTCGATGCTCTCGCGAATGCGGTTCCTGTCATCCATCGATCGATCAGCATTCACAACCAGCCCCTCAAACGCCTTCTCCCGAAGGCGCGGTGCATGATGACAGGTCTGTCGCAATTATAAACAGCTCAATCAGGCCCGGTGGTCTGCTGCACGGCGTGTGTTCGATCGAGGATGTCGACGCGGGCTCCGCGCGCCGAGGGGGGCTGAGGCTAGTGGAAGCGGCATGTCGATGTCGCCGCTTATCCGAGACGGAGAACAGCATGCCCGCATCGAACGATACGCCCAATTCGAGCCATCCAAGTGACCGATGTCTCGAATGTCTGCGTTTGACGGCTAAATGCCAAAAGCGGTCTGTCTTCTCACGGCCCAGATCCGGTCGTTCGATCACTGCAAAATAGGAATGGCAGGAAGTGGGCCGTGAGCGGTCTGGCAGGTTTTGGGCAGCGCGCCGGCCAAAGCGGACATCAACAAAGTTATCCGCGGGACGGCCGCTGATGGGCCGTTAGCCGATCTGCAGGTTTTCGGACGAAGAGTTTAAAGAATGGCCATTTCACTTACCGGAGCCGGCACAAAAGTCCTAGCTGCGTAGTTCGTCCCTGCTATCCGACAAGCGGAGCGACTTCGCCACCGAACCACCAAAGGATCTCGTAAGGCAGCAAGGAGACTTGGCCAGCCGGTATTTTGCGCCCGGTCAGCAGATCCAAGCCGAGCCCATCCCAAGGCGGGAGGCGATCGACGGTCAACGAAGCCGCAGACAGATTGACGATGCACAGAAACGGGCACCCATCTTCGCGTGCGAAGGCAAGAACCGCGTCACTGGCCAGCCTGATTGGGGTCGCTCGGCCAGTTATGCCGAGGTCGTTCAGCGCGCGCGCTGCCACGCCGAACCGGCGCATGGCGTCGAACATCGTCCCGGCCGGGTTGCCTCCGCCGTTCGCCGAGCCGGCGCGTTCCCAATCCATCGTCGGACGCTGCAGCCAGCGTCCTTCGCCGCGACGCGCTGGGTCGGCCTCGAAATCTCGATCGTTGCCGAGCGCGATCTCGTCGCCCATGTAGATCATCGGCCAGCCGTCCAGGGCATGAATCGTCCCGTACAATGCGCGCAGACGTGCGAGGGCGAGGTCCTGATCGATGTCGGGCCGCTCCAGGCCGACGAGCGCCGCCGCCATCCCGTTGGTCGATGGCACGCCACCCGGTGCGGTCTGAAAACGCCGTCCGGCGGAAAACCCCCCGCCGCCGTAAAAGACCGACCAGCGCGTCAAATCGTCGATCGACGCATAATCGGCGAGCGCGTTCCAGATGAGGTCGTCGTGGCAGCGGACATAGTTCAGCCAGGCGGCGTGGTCCGGGCGCTGCGCGGCCGCTGTCATCATGGCCCGCACGATGCCCGCATCCTGATCGGCCAGGCCCGCCCAGAGCGCGGTCATCACGCCGTTATTATAGGCCAGGTCGCACCCCGCCCTGCCGTCGCCGAAAAAGGGAATGACGTGCGCGGGACTCTCGATCGCCTCGGTCAGCAGCACTACGCTGGGCGCGACGATGTCGAGTGCGGCACGGAATGCCGCGACGATCGCATAGGCTTCCGGCTGGTTACGGCAGGTCGTCCCCGGACGCTTCCACAAGAACGGCGCGCTATCGAGCCGAAAGCCCTGGACACCCTTGTTGGCCAGGAACAGCAGGATGTCGAGCATCTCGCAAAAGACGTCGGGGTTGGCGTAGTTGAGGTCCCATTGAAACGGGTAGAAGGTCGTCCAGACCCATCCGCCCATCGCGGCGTCATGGGTGAAGCTACCCGCCGCGGTGTCCGGGAAGACGTCGATCAGCGTTTCTTCCCACACCTGCACCTCGGCCTCGGTTTCGACCACGTGATAATAAGCGCGATATTTCGGATCGCCCTGTCTGGCCCGACGTGCCCAATCATGCTCGCGGGCCGTATGGTTGCAGACAATGTCCAGCATCAATCCCATGCCGCGCGCACGCATCTCGCCCGCGAGCTTTTCGAGCACCGGCATATCACCGAGCCGAGGGTCGACCGCGCGATAATCGACGACCGCAAATCCTCCATCGCTGTCGATTGGACGCGCCTTGAGCAGCGGGAGCGGGTGCAGCCAGCTGATCCCTAGCGACTCGAGATAATCGAGCTTGCCGATGACGCCGTCCAGCGTTCCCGCGAAGCGGTCGACATAGCAGGCATAGACCGTTTCGCCCGAGGCCTCCGTCCAGCCGGGATGGGCTCGCCGCGCATCGTCCACCGCCTTGAGCGCGGCACTGCGCTCCGCCGCAGCACGATCGAGCAGCGAGCGGACGCGTTCGATCAAAGCCGGCGCGGCTTCGTGATAGAGTCGTTCGAGCTTCACCGCGAGTTCCTGGTACGCGGTGCCGGAATCGAAATTCATGGGTTGGTCGGGGTCCTTGGATGTCATGGGAGCGCTGCCAGGCTGCGCCATCGCGCAGCGTGAAGATCGCGCCGCATGGGGAACACCGCGTGCACCCCGCTTGGCGGTACCGGAACGCGCGTCATGGCAGCACCGCGCGCTCCGCCGCGTCGGGGTCGGGTTCTAGACGCGGCCGATCATCGAAGATCATCGTCGGCAGATCCGCATCCTTGACCGACCGCCAAGCGGGGATCCCGGGGTGATTAGGATCGCCCGTCCGGGCAAAGGCGAGAAGCGCGTCGGCCATGCGTCCGCCAAGCGCTGCCGCCCGTTCGCCACCGCCGGTCATGCTCGCGCAGCGATCGGTGTTGGCGAACAGGAACGGAATGTCGAGACAATGAAAGGCGCGGGGCCGGCCATCGAGCACCGGGGTCTGCCAGGCGAACCAATAGAGATAGGCCGGCGCCCTGCTGTGCCTTGCCTTGGCGATCGCCTGGGCGACCGCGGCGCGGCGGACTGGCGCGGCGGCGACCCGCGACCACAGATCGAACGGAGACGCGTTTGGCGTGTGGCGGCGAAAGGCGGCGATCACGGCCCGCGATCGACCGGGCGCGACCGTCTCAACCAGCTCGACAAGCTTGTCCGCGCCCATCGCCTCGCGCTCCGGATGATTGATTCCGGTGACGAACTCGTTGAGCGTGCTGCCGATGATCATCGGCACGTCGGCCGACAGGTCGGGCATGTCGGCCCGCTCGGGCGACGCGATCACCGTTTTCCCGTCGATCACAGGAGCGAAGCCGAGCGCGCCGGCGAGGCGCCGGACATCGGGAAATTCGCCCGGACGCGGATTGACCCGCGTGAGCACCGCCTCGCTGGCGTGGCGCAGATCAATATAGGGGATCGCCGACAGTCGGCCGATATCGGCCGGCGCGACGCCGAGTTCGGCAAGCATCAGATCGGATAGCCGCCGGGCGCTTGCGGGGGTCGCGCAAGGAGCGAATGATCCGCTCATCACGACCGCTCGGTGGAAGAGCCCGCGCGCCGCCGGCATTCCCATCAGCGTGCTGACCTTTGCGCCTCCGCCCGATTGGCCGAACACCAACACCCGTGCGGGATCGCCGCCGAACTGCGCGATATTGTCCCTGATCCACTGGAGCGCGGCGACGATATCGAGCATCCCGACATTGCCCGATTGCGCATATTCGGCGCCGCAATGCGACAGGTCGAAGAATCCGAGCAGGTTGAGGCGGTGATTGAGCGTCACCACCACCGCATCGCCCCGCTTTGCCAGCGCATGGCCGTCAAACGCCGGCAGATCGTGACCCGAGCCCGCCGTGAAGCCGCCGCCGTGCAGCCAGACCAGTACCGGTCGATGGCGTCCATCGGCGATGCCGGGCGTCCAGACATTGAGGCGCAGGCAATCCTCCCCCTCGACGCTGTCGTTCCATTGGAAGATGAACGCCTCTTCGTCGTTCAGGCGCCCCGTTCCCTTGTCCTGCGGTGAAACCGGACCATAAGCCCGCGCGCTACGCATGCCGGACCAAGGGCGAGGCGGCAGCGGCGGACGAAACCGGTTCGCGCCACCCGTATCCGCGCCATAGGGCACGCCCTTGAAGATCAGAATGCCGTCCTGCTCGTAGCCTGCGACGCTGCCCGCTATCGTCCGGGCGATCGCCACATCGGTGCCCGCGTGCAGTTCGCCATGCTCGCCAGGGGCAGCCTTGGAGCCTCGGCCCTCATGGCCGGGCGCCCCCGCAGTGGCCCCGGCCGATACCGTCATGCCGGCCGCGACGGCGCCTCGTATCCATGTCCGGCGATCGATACCGCCGTCGCCGATTGCGTGCGATTCCCCTATCATCGCCTTCTCCTTCCGCTCCCGTCGTGCGCCGCGGCGCCAGGGGGACGAGGACAGCGGCCCGCTCGGCCGGGCGCGCCGCCCCCCATCATTCACTTGGTATTGAGGCGGAAGGTGATGCCGATCGTGCGAGGCCGCGGGCCGGCGAGCAGCGTCGGACCGTTGGCGGCGGTGGGTCCGCGGTAATCGGACAGATTATCGGCAAACAGGCGGATTTCGTACCGGTCGAAACGTACGCCCGTGCTCATGTTGTAGAGTTGGTACGGGTCGAGCGTGTTGACCGTGGCGTCGCCGTTGCGCGCACGGCCGATTGCGGTCACCGAGCCCGTGGCGAAGAAATCGTACGATCCGAAATGATGATCGTAGCTGACGTCGCCACGCCAGTTGAACGGCGGCGTGTTGAGCAGACGCTGTCCATTGCCGATGCGCGGATTGGCCGCACCGAACGCCGGTAGGACCTTGGTGAATTTCGAGTCGTTGACGTTGCCGACGACCGACAGCACCAGCCCCTTCAACGGCGTCCGCCAGGTCGCCTCGACGTCCAGCCCGCGCGATCTGCCGTCACCCAGATTGGCGAAAGCCGCGAGCCCGATCGACGTGTTGAACGCGCTCTGGATGTTGGTGTATTTGATATCGTACAGGCTGAGGGCCAGCCTGAGGGCACCGTCGAACAACGTACCCTTGGTCCCGATTTCGAGGTTGCGCAGTTTGTCCGGCGTCAACGAGATCGAACTAGGGACGCCGTCCGCGATCACCGCGTCGGCCTGCGCCTTCGACTGCAGGATGCCGCTGCGGAAGCCGGTGCCGGCGTTGAAGAAGATCAGCCAGTCCTTGCTCGGATAATAAGCCAGATTGGCGCGCCAGGTCACCGCTTCCGGATTTGCGTTGCTGAGCACATGCGTGCCGTTGGACAGCGAGTCCGATTTCCGGGTGTCGTTGAAGTACCGTATGCCGACCAAAGGTACGAGCTTGCCGCCGAACAAGGAGTAGCTCATTTCGGAAAAGACGGCGACGTTTTCGGTCTTGGTGATCGTGTTGCCGGCCAGCGCGAGCGTCGGGAAGTTGATGTTGAAGGTGTAGAGCCCGGTGGCGTTCTGATAGAAGGTGCCGACCACGCCGTGGAATGGCCCGGTTCCCGAGGTCGCGACGCGGAATTCGTTGACGAAGCTGTGGGCATTTCCGCCATTGTTGAGCACGCCGATGCCGAGCGGCGCACCGAGATTGAGACCCACCTGGAAACCGCCAGGCAGCGATTTTTGGTAGGAGGTGGCGTTGGTCACCGTGAACTTGCCGATATCGCGAATGATCGTGCCCGAGAAATATTCCGCCCGACGCCGGTCATAGCCGACCACGTTGCCCTGATAAGCGGCGTAGGGCGGATCGAGCGAGTTGATGACGTTGAGGTAATTCTGGTCCGTGCTGAAATACCAGGCGCGCAGCCGAACAGTGGTCAGATTGTCCGGTTTCCACAGCAGGACGGCCTGGATGTCCTTAGCCCGGATGTCGTTGGCGTCCTTGGCCCGCGGCGTGCCGGTCGGTGCGCCCGAATAGATATCGGCGGTGCCGGCGCGATAATCGTAGCCACCGCTGATTCGCAGCCCGAGCTTGTCGGTAATCAGCGGGAACGACAATGCGGCAGCGGCACGGTAGTTGATCTTGCTCGCATCGCGGGTCGTCGAGACCTCGGCCTCGCCCGCCTCGGTGACATTTTCCAGGTCAGGATTCTTGGTGTGATAGATGATCGTGCCGGCGGCCGATCCCTGGCCATAGAGCGTGCCTTGCGGCCCGCGCAGCACCTCGACGCGGTCGAGGTCGAAATAGTTGATCGGCGGGGCACTCTGGTTGTTGGGCACGCCGAAGGGCGTGTCGTCGAGATAATAGCCGACTAGGCCGTCGCCGATCGGCCCGCCAGCCCCCGAGCCACGGAAAGAATAGATACGGTAGCCGGCACCGATCTCCTGCGCCTGCGAGGCGCCTGGAATGAGTTGGATCAGGTCGGCGCCGTCGCGGATGTTGCGCTCCTTGAGAGTCGCGCCGGTGAATGCCTGGATCGCTTGCGGAACACGGTTCAGGCGCTCGGCACCGGTTTTCGACGCGGTGACGACGATGTCTTCCATCGGCGCATCGGCCGTAGTGTTATGTGGTGCCGGATCTGGCTTGGCAGGATCCGCCTGCTGCGCGGACGCTGGCAGCGCCGACATCATGGCGACGACCGCCGCCGCAGACAGGCCGTGGCGGAGCGCAACGCTCCGGCGGCGTAGCGACCGGCCCAGATCACAACCAGAGATTCGCGTGTAATTCATCATTTTCCCCTCCTGATCTCGACTGTTTTTATGCAATCGTTTGCACATTGCTATCATGGCTTGGTCGTCACGACAAGATGGCGAACAAACCGTCCGCCGCCCGATTCAGGTCGCGGTTGCGAAGGCGGCGCGCAGCGCGCTTTTCCACGCCGCGGTGAACTCGATCGCCACTCGAGCTTCGGGCGCGACGAAATCAAATCCGTGATAGGCGCCTGGCGTGACGTGAAGCTGCGTCGGAGCGCCAGCCGCGACGAGCCTGGCCGCATAGGCGATGTCTTCGTCGACGAAGAGATCGATGGCGCCGACGCCGATAAAGGCGGGCGGAAGGCCCGAAAGATCCCAGACACGCGCCGGAACCGACCCATAGGGAACGGTCGCCGCGCCGGCCGGGCGGCCAAGAAAACTGCTCCAGCCGAAACGGTTGCCCGCCTCGTTCCAGCCGATCCTGCCGATGAACGGCGGCACGCGCCGCGTGCTGCCCGTCCGATCGTCCAGCATCGGATAGATCAGCACCTGGTAACATATCGGGATCGCACGGCGGTCGCGTGCGGCAATGGCCACCATCGCCGCCAGACCGCCGCCAGCGCTCTCGCCCATGACGGCGATATGCCTGCGATCGACTCCGAGCGCGACGGCATTGTCGTGCAGCCATTTCAAGGCGCTGTAGCAATCCTCGAGCGGCCCCGGAAACGGCGTCTCCGGCGACAGCCGATAGTCCGCCTCGACCACTACGCAGTCGAGTTCGTCCGCCAGGCGTTGGGACGCGACGATCGTATCGGCGACGCGCCCGACGATCATGCCCCCGCCATGGATATGCAGCACGGCGGGGCGGAGCGCGCCCCCGGGTCGTGCGCCGATCACCGTGACCGGAACCGGCGGCCCGCCGCCGATATGCGGAGCATTATGGCGCGCCACCGCCGGCGCTGGGGGCGGTAGCGGCGCCACCGCCGCGGGAGCGTTCCGCCGCATGGTGCGGATCGCGGCGAGGGTGAGCGGCACCGGCAGCGGGTGCGAGAGGACCTTTCGGGCGCCGGCACGAAGTTCGGGATCGACGCGCCGCAGGATGGAGTCGGTATTGATATCGCTATCGGCACCCGCTCCGCCACGCACGGTGGCGGCCCGGACACCGGATGGCGTCGCCATGATGGTGCCGGATGCGAGCAGCCCGAGCTGAAACGCCCTGCGCGTCACGATCATTTCGCTCTCCTCCCCTGCGATCGGTCCTGCGCGATGTTGGCTCTCGCGTTGCCGATGCAGTGACCGAATCTTAGACTATGACGGAAATTCTTGCAATCGATTGCGTGATGTTGCTTATCTCGACAGCAAAGGCGGCCTCGTATCGATGTAAGATTGCGAGCGGGGGTCGGATCGAGCGGAGGAGAGGCGATATGACAATGGGATTTTGCGCACGGATCGGTGCCATGCTGCTCGGGGGAATGGCGCTATTGTCGCTGATGACCGCCTCGCCCCTGATCGCCCAGACCAGCGGCGGCCCCGCAGTCAAGATTGATCAAGACGGCACCGTCGAGGTACCGCCGATGACGGTACCGGTATCGAGCCTGCTCAGCCCCGAGGCCAAGGCCTATGTCGCCGAGCACCTGCGCCAGATGCAGCAACCCGCGCTCCTCCAGCAGAAGGATGGCGTTCCCATCTTCCTCGCGCCGTATCTGGCACGCCAGAAAGCCCTGTTCGCGCATCGCGTCCAGGACAGCAGGATCGGCGGCGTGCATGTGCTCGACTACATGCCGGCTGCCGGTATTGCGTCGGAGAATCGGAATCGCGTGCTGATCAATCTGCATGGCGGCGGCTTTTCCGGCTGCTTCCCCGGATGCGCGCAACTCGAATCGATCCCCGTCACCGCGCTCGGCCGCGTCCGGGTCGTGTCGGTCGATTATCGCGAGGCACCCGCCCATCGCTTTCCGGCAGCGAGCCAAGATGTTGCGTCCGTGTACCGGGCTTTGCTCAAGCGCTATCCGGCTAAGAACATCGGCATTTATGGCTGCTCGGCCGGCGGGATGCTGACCGGTATGGCAACGGCCTGGTTCCAGGTGCACGGCCTGCCACGGCCCGGCGCGATCGGCATCTTCTGTGCCGGGACCACGATGTCGGCGTTCGGGTTCGGCGGCGACGCCGATTTCATCACCGCGCCGATTGGCGAAGCACGCGCTGCCCCAGCCTGGCCGCCAGCCGAGCCCGGCAGCGCGACCAGGCTGGCCTATTTCGCCGGCACCGACCCCAAGGATCCGCTGGTATCGCCGGGATTGTCGGATGCGGTGATGCGCAAATTCCCGCCGACGCTGATCATCACAGCGACGCGCGGATTCGAATATAGCGCGGCGGTGCACGCCCACAGCCAATTGGTCCGGCTGGGGGTCGATGCCGATCTCCATGTCTGGGAAGGGTTGTTCCACGGCTTCTTCTACAATGCCGACGTCCCCGAATCGCGCGAAGCCTATGACGTGATGATCCGCTTCTTCGGTCGGCACCTGGGGCGCTAGGCCAGTGCCCGCCGCAAGCGAGCCGGCGGGTTTCGCACGCTTGGCGCCGCCGTCGCGACGCGGACGCCTGTTCGTTCGCCGCGCCGTTCCGTCGGTAGGCCTGTTGCCGCGCGACCTGTTCGTCTGGATGCCGGACGCCCCCGTGCCGCCGGTTGGATTTCCGGTATTGTACATGCAGGACGGGCAGAACCTGTTCGATGCCAGGCTGGTTCCGTTCGGGACGGCCTGGGAGGCGGATCGCGCACTCTCCCGCCTCGTCGACACCGGTCAGACCGCGCCAGCCATCATCGTCGGGATCGCGAGCACGGCGGAGCGGTTCACCGACTATGCGCCCGCCTTGATCCTCGATCGCCTGCCCCCGGCCGCCCGCGGCGCTGTCGAGGCCGCCTGGGGCGGGGCGTCACGCTCGGCCAGCCATGCCAGGATGGTGATCGAGGAGGTCAAGCCGCTGATCGACGCCCATTTCCCCACCTGCCCAGCAGCCCACGCCACCTTTCTGGGGGGATCGTCGCTGGGCGCCGTGGCCGCGCTCGAGATATTGGCCCGCTATCCTGACCAAGTTGCGGGTGCTGCCTGCCTGTCGGCACATTACAGCCTGCTGCCGGTAACCGAAACCGAGGCGATCCCCGACTATTTCGCCGCCGACGTCACCCGCGCCGTCGGGGATTTCGCGGCTTCCTGCCTGCCGCCGGCCGGACGTCACCTCCTGTGGATCGACCGCAGTGCGCTCGGGATCGATCGGTTCTACGGGCCGACCCATGCCGCGATCGCCGTGGCGCTCGTCGGGCTGGGCTATGTCGAGGGCGAGGATCTGGCGCTGCGCGTCTATCCCGGTGTCGGCCATGACGAGGATGCGTGGCGGGCGCGGCTGGACGACGCACTGACCTTCCTGCTCGGCCGTGCAACGGAATCTGCCGACGCAGTCAGCTGACCGCGTCGCTCCGCTTCGTCGGACGTTGTGGCACACGGGCCCACCATACGCACAATGCCGCCAGCCCCATCAGCACACCGCACAGGGTCAGGACGTTGCGCGCGTCGCCACCCAGCCAGCTGTTGAAGTAGAGCGGCATCGTCGCCGCATTGAGCAGCATCGGCGCGACGATCATCATGTTGAAAATGCCCATATAGACCCCGGTGCGCTCGGGCGGGATCGTGTTCGACAGGATGATATAGGGATTGCCCATGATGCTGCCCCAGCCGAGGCCGATGCCGATGGCCGGCAGGAACAGCCAGGCGCTGGCGGTAATGTGCGGGATCGCCAGCATGCCGATGCCGGCGGCGACCAGGCAGACCGAATGCATCGCCGCAGCCCCCCAGCGCCGCGTCAGCGGCACCATCGCCAATGCGGCGACGAACGCCACGCCGTTGTAGAAGCCGCCGAGCACACCATTATCGAGCACCGCCCGCCGGAACCCCTCCGACAACGGATTGGTTTCGCCGTAGACCGAGCGGCCGATCGAATAGATGACGTAATTCCAATAAGCGAACATCGCATACCATTGAAACAGGCTCATCAGCGCCAACTTGCGCATCGTCGGCGGCATCGAGACGATCGCGTCCCAGATCTCCCCAAGAGTCGCCCCGACCGTGCGCGACTTGGCGGCAATCGCTGCCCGCGCCTCCTCGCTCAGCGGCAATTCCGGGACGCGCAGGATCGACCACAGGATCGTCGTCAGTGACAGCACCGCGCCGATCGTGAAGGCCGCCCGGGTGATCACGGGGATGTTGTGCGAGTCCACCGCATTGACGTCGAAGCCGAGGATTCCGACCATGACGCTCGGCGCCAGATACGCCAGCATCTGCCCCAGGCCGGTAAAGGCACTCTGCGACAGAAAGCCGAAATTGCGCTGCTCTTCCGATAACCGGTCGCTGACATAGGCGCGGTACGGCTCCATCGTGATATTGTTGCCGGCATCGAGGATCCACAAGGTGCACACCGCCGCGAGGAGGGTCGGGCTGAGCGGCATCGCGAACAGGCCGGCCGAGCACAGGATCGCCCCGAACAGGAAATAGGGCGTGCGCCGGCCCCAACGCGACGACGTCCGATCGCTCATCGCGCCGATCAGTGGCTGGACCAGCAGCCCGGTCAACGGCCCGGCCAGCTGCAGGAGCGGCAGGCTGGCCTCATTGGCTCCGAGATAGGAATAGATCGGCGCCATGTTCGACTGCTGCAGCCCGAAACTGAATTGCAGGCCGAGAAAACCGAGATTCATCTCGATGATGCGCAGCAGCGAGAGATGGGGCTTGCGGCCGCCGGTCATCTTTTGCCGAGCCACGCATCGAACAGCGCGAGCCATTGCGCGTTGGGGGTACCGGGCAACCCGAGCCCGAAGCCGTGGCCACCGCGTTCGAAGAAATGCGCCTCGGCCGGGACCTTGGCAGCACGCAGGGCCGCGAGTATCCCCAGGCTGTTCTCGGGTGGCACCGCGGTATCGTCGAGCGCGTGCACGAGGAACGTGGGCGGCGTTTCAGCATCGACGTGGCGATCCGGAGATCGTCGGGCGATTAGCGCATCGTCCGGGGTGGGACCTAGCAATTGTGCGGCGCTCTGCGGGTTCGTGAGGCCCGGCGCCATGGTTATCACGGGATAGATCAATCCCGCCGCCCATGGACGCGGATCGAACGCGTCGATCTTATCGCGGGCTGCATAGACCCGTTCGGCGAAGCCGGTAGTGAGCGAGGCGGCGAGATGTCCTCCGGCGGAATAGCCCAGGACCGCGACCCTCGCGGGGTTCAGCGCGTAGCGCGAGGCATTGGCGCGGATGGTGCGCATGGCGCGCTGGGCATCCTGCAAAGGCACGATCGAGCGGTTGCTCCACCCCTCCCCCGGCAGGCGATGGATCAGCACGAATACGGTGTAGCCAAGCGCCGCCAGCGCCTGTGCCGTATCCCCGCCCTCATGCGTGCCGACGATGAACGTATAGGCGCCTCCCGGGATGAGCAGGACCGCCATGCGGTTGCTGTCGCGCGGACGGAAGACGTGCAGCGCAGGCGACGCCACGTTGCGGAAGAATCCTGGCGGCGCATCCGGCGGAACCGGTTGCGACGTGAACCCGGTCTCCGGCGGCGCGCTTTGCCATATCGGCAGGGTTTCCGCCCCCTTCCAGGCCGGTGACAGGGGGCCAAGCGGCCCCGAGGTTTCGCGGGCCGCCCGCGCGGCAACCGCCGGGGGGAACACGATGCCGGCGCCTGCCGCAGCCAGCAGCGCCCGGCGGTCGACCGTCGTAAAATGGTCGTGCGATACGGACTCGGCGGCGGGGGCGAAGGAGCGGCGGCGCATCAACCGCGCACCGCGAAGGCCGCTTTGAGCGCGCTCTTCCAGGCTGCCGTGAATTCGCGCGACACGCGTGCTTCGGGCACGACGAAATCGAAGGCGTGGAAGGCGCCCGGCGTAACCTGAAGCTGGGTCGGAACGCCGACAACGATCAGCCGCCGCGCATAGGCGATATCCTCGGCGGCGAAAAGATCGATCGCCCCGACGCCGATAAAGCACGGCGGCAGACCGGCCAGGTTCGCAACGCGCGCGGGCACCGCTCCTGCCGGAACATTTCGGGAGCCAGCGGGAACGCCGAGGAAGGCGCCCCAGCCGAAAAAATTGGCTTCCGCGGACCAGCCGATCGGCTTGGGCAGTGAGGATGCGGCCGGTGTGCTGCCGGTGCGGTCGTCGAGCATCGGATAGATCAACAGCTGATAGCAGAGGGGTATTTCTCCGCGGTCGCGCGCGGCGATCGCCACCAGCGTCGCGAGCCCCCCGCCCGCGCTCTCGCCCATTACCGCGATGCGGCTAGGGTCGACCCCCAGGGCTGCGGCATTGGCGTGGAGCCAGGCGAGCGCCGCATAATTGTCCTCGACCGGGCCGGGATAGGGCGTCTCGGGCGACAGGCGATAGTCGACATTAACGATTACGCAGTCGAATTCGTCGGCGACCGTCTGACAGAATGCCGTCATGTTCTGGGCACGGCCCGACACCATGCCGCCGCCATGGATATGCAGGATCGCCGGACGCGACAGAGGCGCGTTGGGTTTCGCGCCGATCAGCTGAATGGCAACGTCCGGATCCCCGCGCCGCCCCGGAATAGTCCGCAATTCGACTGCCGCGGCGGGCGCGGGAAGCGCGGGCGGCGCAACCCATGACGCGCGTATTCCGGGCAGGGCGGCGCGGGTCATCGGTGGGAAATGCTGCGCCAGCATCGATCGCGCGGCCGGGCGAAGTTCGGGGTCGACGAGTCTCAGCGGGTCTCCGCTGTCGGAAGTGCCTGGTAAGGCCCAAGCAGGGCGGGCCGTCATCAATGAAGCGCCGGTCGCTACCAAACCCAGGTGCAGATCGCGTCGCGTCAACATCGGTCGTTCCTCCCCTCGTCGCAGTATGTCTGCAATCGATTGCGTAAATCGTGTCCTATCCGGTCCGCGGGCGAATCGCAATCGCCATCATAACAGCGTCGGGCAAGGTAGCGGCGGCGTTGCGCGCCCCGCCCGATGCGGTATGAAAAGCCATGCGGCGGCCCAAGAAAGAATTGCCCGGCGGTGAGGTCAGCGGTCCGCTGAAGATGACTGATATCGCGAGGCTCGCCGGCGTGTCGGCGTCGACCGTGTCGCGCGCCCTTGCCGAGAGTCCGTTGATCCCGGCCACTACGCGGCGGCAGATTCAGCAGATCGCGATCGAGCATGGCTATGTCATCGACCAGCGTGGGCAGCGGCTGCGGTCCAATCGTACGCGCACCATCGGCGTCGCGATCCCGCTTGGGCACGAGTCCGACCAGCTCATTTCCGATCCGTTTTTTCTGCAGTTGTTCGGCCATCTCGCCGACGAGATATCGGCACGGCATTATGACGTGCTGTTGTCGCGCATTCCGTCGCCGGCGCCGGGATGGCTCACCCGGCATATCCAGTCGCAAAAAGCAGACGGATATATCGTGGTCGGACAAAGCAACCAGCATGCGGAGATCAATGCCGCCGCCCGGACTTTCCTACCGCTGGTCGTGTGGGGCGCCCATCTTCCGGAACAAGTTTATTGTTCGGTCGGTTCGGATAATGTCGGCGGTGCCCGTGCCGCGGTCGATACGCTGCTGCAAGCGGGCCGGCGCCATATCGTCTTCCTGGGCGCTACGGCGCTGCCAGAGATCGAGATGCGGCTGCGGGGCTATGTCACTGCGCTGGAACGCGCGGGAATCCCGCTCGACGACACACTCATCCAGCCCGCCCACTTCACCGGCGACACCGCGCTCGCCGCCGTTCAAGGCCTGATCGCGCGCGGGGTCGCCTTCGACGGGATCTTCGCCGCGTCCGACGTCATCGCGCTGGGCGCGCTACGGGCCCTGCAGACCGCAGGGTTCAACGTTCCCCGGGACGTGTCGGTGATCGGGTTCGACGATCTCGACCTCGCCGAACATTCGCATCCTCGGTTGACGACAGTGCGGCAGGACCTCGCCCATGGTGCCGCCGCCCTCGTGGAATTCCTGTTCCGGCGCCTCGAAGGCGAAGAGACACCTTCGGCGACGTTGCCTGTGCGGATCATCGAGCGCGATTCTGTCTGACGGACGGGGTGCCTGGAACTTACCTCGCCAGATCCGCGGACGCTACGATTGCCAGCGCTTGCGAGGGTGGACCAAGTCCGACATCGGTTGTGGGGCCGCTTGCGGACGGCCCTTGGAGGCCCGAACGAGTGTCCGCTTTCGGGGTTGCGCGAGAGAAAGAGGAACGACCGATATTAGGGCGCTTTGCTGACGATCACGCCTGCCTCGCGCGAACAGCTGTTCCCGACCCAGTTGCGGTCATAGTCGCTTTCTGTGAGGCTGACGAAATGCGGACACTCGTCACTATTTTTTGCTTCATCGCGTCAGCATCTTTCGGCACGGCTTCACGGGCGGGCGGCCGTGATGTCGGCATTCTACGGGCCGTACTTGTCGATGCGCATGCCCGGTTGCGTACGTCGCCCGTTCCATGCGTGGACGCAGGTTTGAAAAGCGCGGATACGCGACCGCCGCTCGCATAGAAGTCGTTGACGTCGGTCAGCTTGAGGGTCGGATTGTCGATATAGCCGGGATCCTTGTGGGTGAACCCGCTGATGCGGATCGCTAACGTGTCCGATACAGGCAAGTTGACGGCGCCTCGCAATGCGTACCCCACGCCGCTGCCGTGGGCGACGCCGTTGACCCCGGCCTCGACCTTGCCGCTCACATCCGTCGTGGATGGCTCCACCGTCACGAATTTCACCAGGCCGCCAAGGCTGCTCGCGCCGTACAGCGTGCCCTGAGGGCCACGCAGAACTTCGATCCGCTGGAGATCCGCAGGATCCACCTCCGGCGAGAAATCGTAGGTGGCCGCGCCGAAGGGGACTTCGTCGATCATGATCCCGACCGTCGGGTTCTGGATCGTCCCTGAGGTGATGCCGCGGATGACCAGCGTTTGCTGGCCACCGCCGCCCGGCGATGGCGACGCCTGGAATCCCGGCACGCTCGCGGCGAAGTCGCGAAGGCGAGACTGATTACTCTCGGTGAGGGCCGTGGTGTTAACCACTGACACCGCCGCTGGAACATCCTGCAATCGCTCAACTCGCTTTTGCGCGGTGACGACGATGTCGGGCTGTGTGTCGACTTGGGTGTCGACGGTGGGCTTGTCCGTGGCGGCCGTGGGGTTCGGTAACGTCTGGGCGAAGCTGACGGAGGGCAGCACCATCACGGCTGCAGCCGATGCGAGCAGCCACGCAATAGTTGGGCGATTATCCCGTTCCATATGACCTTCCCCGTTTTTTGGCTTTTGCCGCCATTCGATGTCAGGCGGTCAGTCGCCGCCTTTGACCGGGGGATAGTGATCGACATGCTGCGGTGGCGATTGACAGGGTGCGACGCGCCGTTGAACCAGCGCGCCAACATCCGCGCCTCTGGGCTCTTCCGGGAGGAAGTGCGGGGAACGTTGGGAGCTGTACGGATAGCGGGCGCGCATGCCTTGCCAACGCGATTGGCAGATGGTCGCGAGCTAGGCAGCTGCCCTCAAAGGCCGAATACCATCGTGGAGAGACGGGTTCGCGTTAGTCTGACAACCCCGTTGGCAGGTCAGTTGGATTGCGCTGATCGCAGTTAGGGCTCAATTTTACGGCGAAGCGATCTCGTGACCGTTACGGCCATCGCATGTCAGATCAGCTTGCACGCAACTCGCGCGAGGGCAGCCTGCGAGTGCCTGAGCTGTATCCAACTGCCGGTGGAGCATGGCAAAGATCGCATCGACACCTTCCGCTCCGCCTGCAGCGAGGGCGTAACCGAACGGACGCCCTATCAACACTCCGCTTGCCCCACGGGCGAGGGCGACGAGAACATCGGCGCCGGATCGAACGCCTCCGTCCATGAGGACGGGGAGGCGCACCGCCGAGGCAACTGCGTCCAGGGCGTGGAGAGCGGCTATCGATTGTTCGAGTTGCCGCCCGCCATGATTGGAGACGATGATCCCGTCGACCCCATGCTGTGCGCAAAGGAGGGCGTCATCGCTCCTCAGGATACCCTTGACCAGCAGATTGCCCGGCCATTCGTCCCGAAGCCGGGCAAGCGCTTCCCAGTCGAAGCTCGCATCCATCTTTCGCTGCATAAGCTGGGCCTGGGCGGCAGTATCGCTGGCGACGTCGGTACCCTGGGCTTTGAAATGGGCCAGTTCGGGAAGACCGTGCCACAACTGACGAACCGTCCAGGCGGGGTGCAGGGCAGCATCGGCCACAATCCGGGGCGTGTAGCGGAAAGGAACGCCAAAACCACTGCGCCGGTCTCGCGGTCGGTCGCCATTCACCGCGACGTCAATAGTCAAAACCAGCGTGCGACACCCAGCCACCCAGGCGCGCTTGGCAAGGGTCCGCGCCGCCTCGCGATTGAGGACATAAAGCTGGAACCAGACCTCGCCCTGGCTTGCAGCGGTGACCTCTTCGACCGTGCTGGTTGAAGCGGTCGATAATACAAATGGAACGCCTGCACGCGCCGCAGCCTTGGCCAGAATGATGTCGCCACCCGGACGGCACACGCCGTTCAAGCCCATCGGCGCCACGGCGAACGGGCTCTTCCAGAGAGAACCAAACAGCTTGATTGTCTGATCGCGCTCCGACACGTCAACCAAGCGGCGCGCTGGTAGCGTGGCTTCACGAAATGCCGCTTCGTTTCGGGCGATCGCGGCTTCGGAGCCAGCACCACCCTCCAAATAGTCAAACACCATTCGCGGCAGCGCGCGTCGGGCAGCGTGGCGTACATCCGTGAAATCATGCCAGTGGCTGCTGGAACCGATCATATCTGCCGCCCCTCGTGAAGGGGCCTCAGTATGTGACCTGCCTCCACCCATCTCCATGTCGCGGCCGTCATATAGAATGGCCTTTACGCGGCTATCAGATCGGAAAGTGCCCTGGCTGGGTTTCCATCGTGATCCAGCGCGTCTCGGTAAAGCTGTCGATCCCCTGACGCCCGCCGAAGCGGCCATAGCCCGAGGCGCCCACGCCGCCGAACGGCATCTGGGCCTCGTCATGGACGGTCGGCCCGTTGACATGACAGATGCCCGACCTGATCCGGCGCGCCACCGACAGCCCCTTGGCCGTATCGCGGGTGAAGACCGCTGCCGAGAGGCCATATTCGGTATCGTTGGCCAGTTCGATCGCATGCTCCATGTCGCGCGCGCGGATCACGGCGACGACCGGACCGAAGCTTTCGTCGCGGTAGATGTCCATGCCCGAGGCCACCCCCGCGACAACCGTGGCATGCATCAGCACGCTTTCGCCCTTGCCGCCCGCAACCACCTTGGCGCCCTTGGCGACGGCATCATCGATCAGGCCGTTGACGTGATTGATGGTCTTCATGTCCACCACGGCGCCCAATGGGGTCGTGCCTTCGCGCGGATCGCCCGCCAGCATCGAACTGGCCTTGGCAGCAAACTTCGCGATGAACTGGTCGGCGATCTCCTCGACCACAATGATCCGCTCGGTCGACATGCAGATCTGGCCCTGGTTCATGAAGGCACCGAAGGCCGCAGCCTTGACCGCTTCGTCAAGGTCCGCATCTTCCAGCACCACCAGCGGCGCCTTGCCGCCCAGTTCGAGCAGGCATGGTTTGAGGTGCTCGGCAGCGCGCTTGGCGATGATCCGGCCTACCCCGGTCGAGCCGGTAAAGTTGATCCGCTTGACCTCGGGCGCATCGATCAATGCGCCGACGACATCGGCGGCATCCTCGGGCGCATTGGTCACGACATTGACCACCCCTTCGGGGAAGCCGGCTTCGGCAAACGCCTCGACAATTAGGGCGTGGGTGCGCGGGCAGGTCTCGCTCGCCTTGAGGATGACCGCGTTGCCGCAGGCCAGCGGTACGGCAATGGCGCGCACGCCAAGGATGATCGGCGCGTTCCACGGCGCGATGCCGAGGATGACGCCCACAGGCTCCTTCAGCGCCATGGAGATGCAGCCAGGCTTGTCAGACGGGATGACCTCGCCCGCGATCTGGGTGGTGAGCGCCGCGGCTTCGCGCACCATGCCGGCGGCGAGCACTAGGTTGAACATCGCCCAACCCGCAGTCGATCCGGTCTCTGCCATCATCGCGGCGACGAAATCATCCTTGCGCGCCATCAGCGCATCAGCCGCTGTCATCAGCACGGCGCGGCGGGCATTAGGGCCCATTTCGGCCCATGCCGGGAATGCCGAGCTGGCCCTGGCGGCAATGGCCCGAATATCAGAAGCCTTCATCGCTTCTGCAGACGAGGCAACCTCTCCCGTGATCGGGTTGATGCGGTTGAACATGTGTTGTGCATCCCTCTTTCGCAAAGAACTATTATGCCAGATTTAGTTTGATGCCAAACAAAAAGCTTGATGCCCTTTGTTCCGACTTGCACCATGTTGTACGTCTCGGCCGGTCTGGTTTGATTCCCTTGGCAGGCTTCGCGCTTTGCGGAGAAAAGTCGGGCAACAACTTTCTTGAATTGGCAAATATGAAATCGTCAAAAACGGAAAAACGAAAAGATGGCCGTGCCCGGCTGAAGAGCCCACATGCACGTCGCGGGCTGACCAGCAGTCTTGATGACGTTCTGGCCTACCAGCTCCGCAGAGCTCAGGAAGCGTCGTTCGCAGCGTTCGCCGGGAGGGCCGGTGAGTCGACGATATGGCCGGGCTGGTATGCGCTGCTGACCATAATCCGTGACAACCCCGGCATGACCCAGACCGAATTGAGCAAGTCTAGCGGACGAGACAAATCTACGCTGACAACGTCCCTGCGCGAACTTGATCGCAAGGGACTGATTGTGAGAGATCGCGATCCAAACGATCAGCGCCGCGTCCGGCTTTCGCTCAGCCCGGAAGGAGAAACCCATCTTGAGGCATTGCGCGCGCATGCGGTTGCGCACGACGCCCAGTTCGAAGCGATCGTGGGCGTGGAAAATCGCGCAGCGTTGCTCATAATACTGAAGGATATCGCCGAACAGTTCACGAGGTTCGCCGAAACACTTGCCTCTCGCAGCTGAAACGACGCTGCGTTTCGTTCCAGATTGCTCCCAAATGATTCGCGGCTAGCTCGGCACCGCTGCCGCCACTTTGCCCGGACCAGACGATTCGTTGGAACAAATAATGAAGCAGCGGGCCTTTTGCAGGCCCGCTGCTTCGAAGTGAACTGCATCAGGCGCAGCTAACGTCAGATTACCAGCGCTTGGTAAGCCCGACCGTGACGGCTCGGCCGATCGGGTTCGCGTTGCTCACCGTCCCGAACGCATTGGCCTGGAATGGCGGTTGCTGGTCGAACAGATTTTCGACGTTCACTGACAAGCGCACTCCACCCAGCGCGCCGCCCTCTGGCAGGCTGTATGACGCGCGGAGATTGAGGGTGGTGAACCGCCCGACATAAGTGGTCTTGGCAACCGTCGTATAGAATCCGGCAAGATCCATCACGGTGGCGCCAAGCGCGACGCGGTCGTTCTCGTAATCCACCGAGGCCATCAAACGACTACGCGAGTCCGTGGCAACGATGTCGTTGATCGCAGCACCAGCAGCGCCCTGCAGTTTGTCCGTCAGGATGTAAGTTCCGGCGGCGCGCACCGTCAGTGACCCTTTCGCCAGCGCAAAACGCTTGGACACGTCGTAGTCGATGCCGCTCTGGATCTTGCGTGACACATTCACGCGCTGAAGTACCGCAATCCAGTAAATCTGCGGAGGCAGAATTCCGCCATCGACCGCTAAGACCGAGCTATACTTGGTCACTTCAGGCGAATTGGGCGTGAACGGCTGGATCGCACCCCCGACGATCGGAGCGAGGATACCATATTGCGAGAATGCAGGATTGGAGAAGGTCGACCCCGGTCCGTTGAACGGAAGTCCGATAAAATTCTTGAAGTCAACATGATAGTACGTCGCGGTCGCCTTGAAGCCATTCCACGACCTTGGGCTGAAGTCGAACCCGAACGCATAGTTCTTGGAGGTTTGCGGCCGGAGATTGGGCGATCCGCCCGCGACGATCAGACCCGGTAGTGCAGTATACTGGTTGAGCGTTGCATTGCCCGACGGCGCGAAGGCCGGCGATCCCGCACTGCTCAGCTGAAGGCGGGTGTCGACAGCACCCGCGGTCGTGTTGCCGAGAGTCGGCGCCTGGAATGCCGTACTGTAGTTACCGAAAAGGCGAAGGGCATCGACCGGCTTCCAGTCAACACCGATTTTCGGATTAAAGGTGCTGCCAGCGTCCGAATAGTCGTCAACGCGCGCGGCAAGTGACAGCGAGAGCTTCCGGGCGAGTGCGAACTCGTTACCGTCTCCGACGAGGGGTATGAACAGTTCGCCATAGGCCGATTTGACGTTGCGCGAAGCCGAGCCGTTGCCCTGCGATAGATAGCCCTTGAGCGTACCGGTGGCGTCCAGGATGCTGTTAGGTGATCCTACCCGGCGATAGCCGACTTGCGACTGCCAGAGCAGATCCGCGCCGACCGCGATGCGGACGTCACCGCCCGGAAGCGCAAACAGCGGACCGTCGACCTTGGCGCCGACCTCGTAAAGCCTTTGCCGCGAATGGACGACTTCATTGCCATCGGCAATCTGGGCCAGAACTGTTCCGGACGTGCGATGGTTGAACGGGTCGAACGCGGTAGCCGTCGTGGTAGCGCCCAGGGCGTTGCGATAGGCAACGTTGTCCAAGGACTGTCCGAAGGCATCGTTGTTGGTCTGGCCTGCGGTGGCGAACGCATTAAGTCCGAATTCGTGTGGAAGCTTTGCATTCAGGCCAAGGCTGCCCTGCATGGCCTCCATCGAGATACTGCGCTGGAGACCTTCGCCGAATTCGGTGATGGGGCGGTAAGCGAGCGTCTGGGCAGTCCCTGACGTGTTATAAGGGTTGGCAGCCGCCATGGTGAACGAGAGGCCGGGTTGGAACTCCTGCGAATTGCGCGTTTCCTTCGAATACAGCAGGTCGCTCCACAGCTCGACCGAAGGCGACAGGTCCTGACGGATGGTCGCGAAGACACTGCCACGGCGCTTGCGCGGCTGGATATCGGCGAGGTTGGCAGTGTCGCATAGGGGCGCAGCGCCGAATTGGGCAACGCCGCACTGGCTGCTGTCATTGTTGGTGTTCAGCGTATTGTAATAGTCACGGTCGCGACCACGCAGGCGAGAGCTCTCGATATAGGAGGCCGCGACGACTATGGAACCTGACGACCAGCTCGTGCCGATACGCTGGGCCAGGTCAAAGCCGTCGAACTTGCTTGCGCTTGTATAACGCGCGCTCGACTCCGCGCCGTCGCTCTTCTTGCGCGTAATGAAGTTGATGACGCCTGCAACCGCGTCCGAACCGTAGATCGATGAAGCGCCGTCGGGAATGATTTCGACACGCTCGATCGCGCCTGGCGTAATGATCGACGCATCGGTGACACCCGAGAGGATGCCGCTCGGCACGACGCGGTGTCCGTTGAGCAGCAGGAGCGTGGCATTATTGCCAAGGTTCGGGCGCAGGGCGGTCGCGGCGACGATGGAGCCGAACGTCGGCGTCCCGGTCGGGATGGTGCCGAACTGCGCAATCTGGGGAACCTTGGCCAGCACGTCCGAGAGGGTGCTTGCGTTGGATTTCCTGATGTCGTCGGCGCCTACGGAAAGGATCGGCGAGCCGGTCGGCGCAACGCCGCGAATGCTGGTTCCGGTAACGACGATTTCACCAACCGGCGCTTCCTCTGCATTGGTGGATGGGGCCTCCTGCGCGAATGCCTGGCCGCTGAGCGCCAAGATCGACGCAGAGCAGAAGTATGCAATCCCTTTAAACCCAATCATTGTTTCCTCCTCCTCCTAATTTGATCCATCTATTTTTAGAAAAGATCGCGAAAATTTAAGTAATATCAGATGAGTATTTTGAATTTTTCGGATTCATTTACTCGCAATGTGCCGGTGAATTAGGAATATCGTACCCGCAACCAGCGTCATCGCTGCCGCAATTGCCCAATGAAAGCCGGCGATCCCCCAGATTCCAGCCACCGCGGCCCCGAAGAAGGCGCTCGCGATTGCACCCAGCCGACCCACTCCCGTGGCCATTCCCACGCCTCGGGCCCGCAGGGGCGCCGGGTAGATGCTGGAGGCGAGCGCATACAGGCTGGTCTGCACTCCGTTTACGCAGCCGCCTTCGATTGCGATCAGCAAGTACAGGCCGAAAATCGGAAGGCTGACCGGTGGCAGGACGGCCAGTGCAGCAGCCGCTGCCAGCGCCGTGAGCGCCATTACGGTCATCACGATGCGGGAGCCGTAGCGCCCGATCGCAGCGCCTGCCATGAGGGCCACTACCACGCCGCCCATGTTGAACGCTGCCAGCCCCCGAGCGGACTGGGCTACGTCAAGGCCGCTTTCCGTCAGCAATGTGGGTAGCCAGTTGAACGCCGCGTAGACCGAGATCAGGGCAAAGAAAAATGCCGACCAGAGCAGGAAGCTGTCCCGCCGCCATTCCGGAGCGACGATGGTGGTGAGCGGAGGGGTGGGACCATCCGATTTCGGTACGGACGCCCCTATCACCGCGCTGTCTTCGGCAAACCCCATCCGACGCAGGCTGCGCTGTATCCGCGCCTCGCTGGCCCCTTGGCACACGAGGAAAGCGACGGATTCCGGTATGAACCACGCCAGAACCACAGCCAGAACGAGTGTGCATCCTCCTGCAAGGTAAAACAGTACTTCCCACCCCAATGCGGGCAGAATGACGGAAGCGCCCAGGCCGCCCAAGGCACCGCCCAGAGGCACGCAAACGATGGAAATGATCACTGCCAGGCTGCGATGGCGAGCGGGGGTGAACTCGCTCACCAAAGCGGCTGCATTCGGGAAAGCCGAGCCCAGGCCCAAGCCGGCGATAAAGCGCAACGCAGCAAGCTGATCCGGCGATCTGGCAAGACCGATCAGGACCGTTGCCGCGCCGAAGAGCACGACGCTGACGATAAGCGCCAGCTTGCGGCCGTTCCGGTCGCCGAGCACGCCGCCGCCGATCGCACCGATCAGCATGCCCAGCTGCGCCGCTGCGAGGGCGCCGGCCAATGCAGACTTGGGAACGCCCCAGTCCTTCATCAGGCTGGGCAGGGCAAAGCCAAGAGCCTGATTGTCGAAGCCATCGAGCAGGATCGCGAGCGATACCAACGCCAGCAGCGTCTTCTGTGAGATGCTCCATGCGTGCTCGTCGACCAGTGCAGGTGTTTTAGCACTGGCCAGTGGCAGTTCCATCTTTGTGCCCATCAGTCGAGCCTCGCTTCGACGACGACGGCTCGCCCTTCGTTCTTCAGAACCGCAAAGGCCCGGGTAAATACGTCGGCAAGGTCGCTGTGACGGTCCACGACGAAGGTAGCGGCCCCGCCTGCTGCGGCAGCGATCGCTCCGTAATCCGGAGCCGGCGAAAAACTGAGATCGAGATCGCCGGCCTTGCTCGCATGACCGTCGGGATGCACAGCCAGCGCCGAATGGCGCGGCGCGTTCCAGCCATCGTTGTTCAGGACGACCTGCAGGAACGGCGCGCCATAACGGCGTGCGATCCAGTGGACCGTGGACGGTGTCGTGAACATGTAGCAGCCATCGCCCGAAATGGCGACGACCGTGGCATCGGGCCGCGCCATCTTGGCGCCAATGGCCGCGCCGCCATTCCAGCCCAGCGACCCGCCTCCGCTGGCGAACATCGCGCCAGGGCGAACGGGGGCCAGGTGGTCAAACACCGGCTGGTAGTTGGTTATGCCCTCGTTCATCACGATGCTCTGGGCGTCGATGTGCGGGCGCAGCGCGGCCATAAGACGCGCTATGCTGAGGCCACTACCCCGCGTTTCGGCCGCTGCCAGCCGTGCCCGCCGCGCTTCGCTGCGCGCCGCATAATGCGCCTTTTTTTCAGCCACTTCCTGCGAAGAAAGGTCAAGCTCGCGGGCGGCTTCCGAGATTGCCCGGATCGCCAGTTCGGCATCGGCCCGGAATGAACGATGCGCCTCAATGTACCACAGCGGCATCTGTTCTTTCAGGGGATCGACATCGACGTGATAGACTTGGCATTCCGGCCGGGGGCTGTTCTTGCTCGGAATCCAAGGCACGTCGCTGTCGATCACCAGCACGAGATCGGCTTCGGCGAGATCGTCGTTCCGCTGTGGATCGTTCCAGAAGTTGCCCAGATAGAACGGACTGTCGTGGGGCAGGTTCACGTAGCTGGGCACGGATTCCATCACGCCGATGCCCAGTTGCGCGCATAACGTCTGCAGCGCATCCACCGCGTCCGGATTGCGGCCCAGATAGGAGGTCACGATCAACGGTCTGCGGGCAGCAGCGAGCTTTTCTGCCAGAAACTTCGCATCCTTGTCGCCCAGGGCAATTGGAGCCAAAGGCTGCCAGCGCTCCATGTCGATCGTGACCGGCTCGCACGGCGCCTCAAGCACCTCACGGGGGGCCATAAGGTAGACCGGGCCTTTGGGATCGGACTTCGCAAACTGCATGGCACGGTGCACGAGTTGCTTGACGTTCGCCCCGGTGCGGATTTCGTTGTCATACCGCATGTAACCGCGGACCAACCCGCGCTGATCGTGAACGTCCTGAATCCATTGAATGAATTCATTGCGGCTGCCGAGCAGCTCCCCTTCCTGGGTGTAAGGCGATGAACCGGCGAGGATCAGTACGGGGATCCGGGCCTTGGCGGCATTGTGGACCGCACCGCCCAAGGCCTGTGTTCCGCATTCGACGTGCACAATAACTGCCTGCGGCTTGCCGCTGATCTGCGTGTGGCCATGCGCAATGGTCAAGGCCACCATTTCGTTAGGACAGGTGATGATCGCAGGAAGTGCCCGGCCTTGCGCCCTTGCTTCGGCAATGGCTTCAACAAGGCCAGGATGATCACTGCCGAGATTGACGAAGACATGGCTGATGTCCTGTTCGGCAAGAGCCTCGAGAAAGGCGGTTGCGGTGGTGTACATCAGTTGCTCCGGAGGGCGTGGTCGCTGCGCGGCTCGGGCGCGCAAAGGACAGGGACAGGCGAAACCTCAACCTGCCGATATGCATGGCGCAACGGTGAGCTGCCCGTTTGTTGGACCTGAAACATGGCGCCGTGTCTCACTCGCGCGGCCCGGAGACAGCCATGACCGTCGAACCGGCGCGTCCCGTCCGCAGCCGTACGGAATGCACATCCCCGCAGTGATGCGCTCTCGTTGCGTCTGAGCCGACGACCTTCACCGTCATGACACGCCTTCCTGCCCGCCAATC
>Ga0207669_10000016_pt1 | contig 124532 bp, 136 predicted proteins | sample KBSM33metaG_FD_184329 | JGI IMG/M metagenome (GOLD analysis project Ga0207669, IMG submission 184329) | Miscanthus rhizosphere microbial communities from Kellogg Biological Station, Michigan, USA - KBS M3-3 metaG (SPAdes) (version 2) | ecosystem: Host-associated > Plants > Roots > Rhizosphere...
CGCCTCGGGCCGCTTCGGCAGGGCGCTCAGCTTCGACGGCGTCAACGACCGGGTCGACGTCCCCGACTCCGCCTCGCTTGACCTGACCAACGCGATGACTCTCGAGGCCTGGGTGAAACCGACGACCAACAGCGGCTGGCGGACTGCGTTGATGAAGGAGCGCGGCGCCAACCTCGTCTACGCGCTCTACGCCTCAAACGGGGCGGCGCCCGACACCGAGAACTTCTCCGGCGCCGAGAACGCCGTCGCCGCGCCCAGCGGCTTGGCGCTGAACGCCTGGACCCACCTCGCCTCGACCTATGACGGCACGACCCTGCGCCTCTTCGTCAACGGGACGCAGGCCGCCTCCAAAGCTGCCAGCGGGGCAATGACGAACACCGCCAACCCGCTGCGGATCGGCGGCAACGCCGTCTGGGGGGAGTACTTCTCCGGCCTGATCGACGAGGTGCGCGTCTATAACCGGGCGCTCTCGGCCGCCGAGATCGGGGCGGACATGAACTCGGCGGTAAAACCGTAGGGCTGCCTCGGAGAAGCTGATTTGGCCGACGAGGTCGAACTCGCGACCGCGGTTTTGAAAAGGACGGCTGCCCCTCCGCGCGGGGGCCGGATCGCGACGGCGTTGCGACCGGATGCGACCGTCAGGTAGCTGGCCCCTACCATCGAGCACATGGCGATCAAAAAGATGGAACACGTCGGGATCGTGGTCAACGACCTAGCGGCCGCAATCGAGTTCTTCGTCGAGCTGGGACTAGAGCCGGAGGGCAAAGGGCAGGTCGAGGGCAGCTGGGTTGACCGCATCATTGCTCTCGAAGGGACCAAGGCCGAGTTAGCGATGCTGCGGACCCCGGACGGCCACGGAGAAATCGAGCTTGTGAAGTTCCACTCGCCGCCGGCCCAGGGCGGCGACCCGAACGCGCCGTCGAACACCCCGGGCATCCGCCATCTCGCCTTCCTCGTCGAGAACATCGACGCCGTAGTCGCCGGCCTACAAGCCCGCGGCACCGAACTAGTCGGCGAGCTGGTGCGCTACGAGAACAGCTACAGGCTCTGCTACGTCCGCGGCCCCGAGGGGATCATCATCGAGCTGGCGGAAAAGATCGAGTGACGATCTGGCTCCACAGAAGGCCGGCATGTGCCGGCACTCTCCCCCATGCGCCCGACGAGAATCGAACTCGCGACCTTCGGCTTGAAAGGACGAAGGGCCTCCGCTTCAGGAGCGAGATTGCACTAGCGATGTGAGAGAAATGAGACCCGAATCTGCCGGCCAGGGCTCGGGCTCTACTTCTTCTTGGGAGGAGTCTCCCCGTGGTCCTCTTTGCCTTTGTGGCCCTGCACCTCAAGACCCTCGCTCGCTAGCAATTCTTGATCGAGTTGACGAACGTCTGCCATGGTCGTGCCCTTGGGCAGGCGGTATCCGGCCGGCAGTTTCATTGATTCCATCCCGCTACCCTCCTCACAAGCTCGTAGACCTCCGGATGGAGCCACGGGGGTCTTTCGGTCTTTCCTTGCCGCCGCCGAGTCATCAGGATCGCGTAGATCTCAGCGACAACCTCGTGCGTATATTCGCGACGACGGTAGCCCGCCTGTCGGACGAGCTTGGCGAAACCCTCTGGCAGCAACCCGACATAGTGATCGCCAGCTGCAATGTCCTCCTCCTCAGCGCGATCAAACGAGAGCGCATGGCCCCACTCGTGCCAGGCAACGCGAGACAGGTCATAAGTGAGGGTCGGGCCATCGAGTCCATCAAACGCCGGATGGCTCTCGTTGATCAGGACTACGCGCAGTTCTGGAACCCAAAGCGCCAAAGCATCGTTGGCACGTGCGATCTCCCCCTCCGGCAGCGATCCCCGGTCGGCGGAGCGGAGCAACTCATCCGTGTACGTCCCAAGTGCTCGTTCGCAGACCTGCCACTGATCGGCGCTGATCGCCTCAAGAAGAACGCGGTCGTCAAGTGGCAGATTCCGCCACGCTCGCCGCACGATGTCATTTGCGTCAATGCCCATCTTCTATCCCCGAGACATCCAATCAGTGATGGCCGAACAAACCACGCTGCGACAGCCAGCACTCCCCAACCGGGTGCGAAGCTCGAACTGCTGCGGGGTAGGTATCGGGCTTCACAGACCTACCGCCAGTTACTGGTAGTTGACCCGCACACGCGTCGAGTGCCGGGCGCAAATTGCAGTGGCTCGAATTCCCGAAGCCCCGCCGTGGCGCCCGGCACTCGACTAGGCCAGGGGGTCCAGGGGGCGGGCTATGACGCCCCCTGGGGCTCGGTTAGACGACAAGTCAGCGAGTGACTCAAGGGCAGCATCTAACAAGGAGGAAACCCCTCGGGAATTTCGAATCGGGCGACAGCGGGAGAGCGGTTGCGGCTGCTCGACCGGGCACTGATGCCGGAATGGCTACCTGCCCCGGGATAATCCATCGACGAAAGGGTCGACCTGCTTCGCACAACCGGCATGGGCTTCCGGCACCTGCGGATCACCACTGCCTATCTTGGCAATTGTGGCCGGCAAGGTGGACGCCAAAGACGGCCCGCGGTACCGGCTTGCTTGCAAGCCCGCCACGGGATGGGCATGAAGAAAAGGGCCGGGCCAAGCCGACAGAAAAAGGGCAGCTAGACGCGACTAAAGACCTTCGGAATTTTAGGCCGCCTGCTACTAAATAGAGGTCGACGTCGGACTGAGGCAAAGAGGACAAAGACGGAATACAACGCATCCAACCCTTCTACACGGACTTCGACTGGCCGACCATGGCCGTCGAACAGAGTTATAGGAGCGGTCTCTTCGTTCTGTGCCGTGGCTGCAAGAGCCGCTTTGATCGCAGCGCTTGGTAGCTGTCCCCTGCGCCATCCAAATCTCTCCTCAAAGCTCGATCTCGGATGCTCTCGACTGGTCGATCTTTGGGTCAGTGATCGCTGGCGTTGATCCGGCTACTGATTTAGCTGTCTCATTTCTTGGTTGTCGATGGCTTTGCTGGATTGCGGACATCACGGCGCCTCGGGAGGCGGCGAGGCCCTGGACGCGCCGAGCTGCGTGCTGCCGGTGTTCCAGGTGATGCCCTCCAGCAGCGCGCAGTCGATCCGTACGCCGAGTGCCGCTGCGAGCTTGACCAGCGTGTCGATGCGCGGGGTGCGGGCGCCCCGCTCCCAGTAGTCCGATCTCGGTGCGGTGGAGGGCTGCGCGGAAGCCGACCTCTTCCTGACTGAGGCCGGCCCGCTTGCGCTCGCGATGGAGGTTCTTGCCGAACTGCCTAGCGACCGTCGGTCCCGCCTCCATCAGTCCAGCTCCAGCTGTGCGAGGTAGAGCGCGGGTCGGGTCGGGACTGCCAGTCCGTTGGCGCAGCGCACGAGACCCGCGCCGTCCAGTTCTCGGATGGCCCGCTCGACGGCGTCGTCGCTACTGAAATCGCCAGGCTGGGCGTTCAGGGCTCGCGAGACCTCCGGGATCGTTAGTTGGCTCGGGTGTTCTTCGAGCAGAAACGCGAGGACCGTTCGCTCAGTCTTCGTGTCGTCGGCCCTTGGACGTGAGGGATCGCGCTCGGCGCAATCCGTAGGGTTCGTGTCAGCCATGAGGAGTGCACGCTCCTTGTGGTCAGGCGGCCCGTTGCGTTCACGCGCGGCGGGCCGCCGCTTTGCATTTGCTGGATCAGCCTAGCATTGATCCGCGATATATCGTGGGGAAGATACCGCGTGGCATATAAAGGCTGCCTCTGAGAGCGTTCCTCCAATGGACCGCTCGGAACGGCCGCAGCCCGCGCTTGGCAAAGCGATCCGCCAGCTTCGTGAGAGGCGAGGCGTCACCCAGGAAGCCCTGGCGCCAGACGCAGGGGTAACGACCGGCACGCTGGGCCTGATCGAGCGTGGCCAGGCGAACCCGACCTGGGACACCGTGCAGGGCATCGCCGACGCCCTCGGCGTCTCGATGGGCGAGCTGGCGAAGCTCGCTGACAAACTCTCCTCAGCCGAAAAATGAGACAGAAATGAGACTCTTGTGCGCGCCCTGGAATCACCTGGAAGGGCGCGGAACGTGATTCCAACCGCCAGCCGAGCATCCGGCTCCACAAAAGGAAAAGGCCGGCATCTGCCGGCACTCCTCCCCATGCGCCCGACGAGAATCGAACTCGCGACCTTCGGCTTGAAAGACCGACGCTCTTTGGACCCCAGAAGGGTCCGTTGACCACTGAGCTACGGGCGCCTGCGAAGGTAATTTTATCCGTATGGAGCTTGAGATCGACGGGCGGGTCGCGCTGGTGATGGGGGCAAGCCGGGGAATCGGGCTGGCAATCGCGGCGGCGCTGGCCCGGGAAGGGGCGCGGGTCGCGATGGCCAGCCGCTCGACGGAGCGGATCGAGGTGGCTGCTGCGGAGGTCGGAGGCGGGGCTCGCGCGTTCGTCGCCGACGCCACCGACCTCGACCGCCTGGCCGAGCTTCCCGGCGAGGTCGAGGGCGCGCTCGGGCCGATCGACATTCTCATCACCAACGCCGGTGGGCCGCCGCTGGGCGGTGCGCTCGACCACGACCTGGACGAGTGGGAGACCGCCTACCGCTCGCTGGTCCTGGCGCCGCGGGTGCTCGCCGGCGCCGTCGTGCCCGGCATGCGCGAGCGCGGCTGGGGACGGATCGTCAACGTCGGCTCCAGCTCAACCCGCGAGCCGATCCCCGGGCTCAACCTCTCCAACAGCCATCGCATGGCTGCGGTCGGCTTCCTCAAGACGCTCGCCACCGAGGTCGCCAGCGACGGGATCACCGTCAACACCGTCGCCACCGGGCGCTTCGCGACCGAGCGGCTCGCCTCCAATTACGGCTCGATGGAGAAGGCGGAGGAGGTCGCGCGCGAACAGGTTCCGGCCGGGCGACTGGGTCGTCCCGAGGAGTACGGAGACCTGGTGGCCTTCCTCTGCTCGGAGAGAGCCGCGTACGTCACGGGGGCGGTCATCCCGATCGACGGCGGCCTGCTGCGCTCTGCTTTCTAGCCGGCGACGGCGGGCCTACGATGGACATCGGATGAGCCACTCCCACGCCGGCCACAGCCACGCCCCCGGCGCCGACGCCGATCGCGGCAAGTTGCGCCTCGCCCTGGTGCTGATCGTCGGCTTCATGGTCGCCGAGGTGATCACCGGCATCGTCGCCAACTCGCTGGCGCTGCTCTCCGACGCCGCCCACATGCTCACCGACGCGGCTGCAATCGCCCTCTCGCTCCTCGCGATCCGGCTCGCCGCCCGCCCCGCCAAAGGCCGCATGACCTTCGGCTTCAAACGGGTAGAGATCCTCTCCGCCCAGGCCAACGGCGTCACCCTGCTCGTCCTCGCCGCGATCATCGCGGTCGAGGCGGTGCGCCGCCTCTTCGACCCCCCCACCGTCGACGCCGGGCTGATCCTCGCCGTCGCCCTCGCCGGGATCGTGGTCAACCTCGCCGCCACCGCGACCCTCGCCAGCGCCAACCGCGAGAGCCTCAACGTCGAGGGCAGCTTCCAGCACATCCTCACCGACCTCTTCGCCTTCGTCGGCACCGCGGCGGCCGCCGCGGTCATCCTCCTCACCGGCTTCGAGCGCGCCGACGCGATCGCCTCCCTCCTGGTCGCCGGGCTGATGCTGCGCTCCGCCTACGGCCTGCTGCGCGACTCCGGGCGGATCTTCCTCGAGGCCTCACCCAAAGGCGTCGACCCCGAGCGGATCGGCCGCCGCATGGCCGCCCAGCCCGGCGTGGTCGAGGTCCACGACCTGCACGTCTGGGAGGTGACCTCTGGCTTCCCCGCCCTCTCTGCCCACGTCACCGTCGCCGCCGACGCCGACTGCCACCGCCTCCGCCTCGAGCTGGCAGAGCTGATCGAGCGCGACTTCGACATCCGCCACACGACCCTGCAGGTCGAGCACCAGCCCGAGCGGCTGGTGCAACTCGGTTAGTCCTCGGCGCGCTCGCGCATCGAGGGGAAGAGGATCACGTCGCGCAACGTCTTGGCGCCGCTGAGGATCATCATCAGCCGGTCGACGCCGAGACCGCAGCCGCTCGCCGTCAGCATCCCGTATTCCAGCGCCCGCACGAACTCCTCGTCGTGCTCGTGCGGCGTCTCCTCTGCCCCCGATTCCTGCCGTGCCCGTTGTTCGACGAAGTGGCGGCGCTGTTCGATCGGGTCGTTGACGTCGGTGCCCCCGCCGGTGATCTCCATCCCGGCAACGATCCCGTCGAACGCCGCGGCGAGCAGCTCGGGGTGCTCGGGCACCGGCTTGACCAGCGGCCAGATCGCCAGCGGCAGGTCGATGATGAAGGTCGGCTGGATCAGCTTCGGCTCGATCAGCTTGCCCTGAAGCGTGTCGACCAGGCCGGCCCAGTCGTCGTCGGGGTCGGCGTCCTCGCCGGCGATCTCGGCCAGCTCGTCGCGGCTCGCCTTGGTGATGTCGACGCCGGTCTCTTCCTTCAGCAGATCCTGCAGCCGCAGCCGCGGCCAGGGCGGCGCCAGGTCGATCTCGACCCCGTCGCGCTCCACCTTGGTCGTCCCCAGTACCCGCTGGGCGACGTCGGAGACGATCCCCTCGGCGACGTCCATCACACCGTGGTAGTCGGCGCCGCTGACGAACCACTCGAGCATCGTGAACTCGGGGTTGTGCTGCGGCGACATCCCCTCGTTGCGGAAGAACTTGCCCAGCTCGTAGACGTTCTCGAAGCCGCCGACGATCGCCCGCTTCAGATACAGCTCGGTCGCGATCCGCAGGTAGAGGTGACGATCGAGCGCGTGGTGGTGCGTCTTGAAGGGACGCGCCGCGGCGCCGCCGGTCATCCGCTGCAGCACCGGCGTTTCCATCTCGACGTAGCCGCGCTCGTCGAGGTGGTCGCGGATCGCCTTCACCACCTTGGCCCGCATCGCGAAGATCTCACGCGAGCGCTCGTTCGCCATCAGGTCGAGCTCGCGCTGGCGGTAGCGGACCTCGGGGTCGGAGATGCCGTGGAAGAGGTCGGGCGGGTCCTGCAGCGCCTTGGCGAGCAGCGTGCACTCGCGGGCCTCGATCGCCAGCTGCCCTCGTTTGGTCACGTAGAGGTCGCCCTCGACACCCACCAAGTCGCCGATGTCGAGGGCTTCGATCCGGTCGAAGGCCTTCTGGCCGAGGGCGTCGACGCGGGCGTAGGCCTGGATCGTCCCGGAGAGGTCGCGGACGTCGAAGAAGCTCGTCTTGCCGTGGCCGCGCTGCCCCGTCACCCGACCGGCGATCCGGTAGGAGAAGTCGCGGTGCTCTCCCTCGCCCAGCTCCGCAGGGTCGTGCGCTTCGAGGATCTCGCCAATCGCATTGCGATCCGGGAAGGAGAAGGGGTACGGGTCGACGCCTTCCGCCCGCAGCCGCTCTACCTTTTCGAGACGCTCGGCCTTGCTCAAGGCGCGATGCCGACGGTTACTCGCTCGTCTCCCATGTAGTCGCGCATCGTAGTGGCATCGCCCAGCAGCTCTCGCATCGCCGGGCCATGGTGGGTGTCGTGCTCCATCGCCATCCGCCAGCCGCTCGGCGTTTCCTCGACCAGGCCGCGAATCACGCCGAGGCCGTCGGCGCCGCAGTTGCCGGTGACGGCGATCCTCGGCTCGCGCCGGATCTCCGGCGAGCGGTCGTAGATCGTCTCGTCGGTGACGTAGGGAAGGTTGGCGATCACGAGGTCGACCCCCTCAAGGCCCTCCGGCAGGCCCTCGGCGACGCTTACGTCGAAATCGAGGCCGAGCCGCTCGGCGTTCTCGCGCGCCGCTTCGACCGCTTCGGGTGAGAGGTCCGACGCGGTGATGCGCAGGTCGGGCCGCTCCGACATCAGCGCCAGCGCGATCGCGCCGGAGCCGGTGCCGACCTCGTGCACCCGCGCCCCCTCGGCCAATTCGGTGCCCACCTCGACCAGCAGCTCGGTCTCGCGGCGTGGCCAGAGCACGCGCGAGTCGACCGCGATCTCGAGGTCGCGGAAGGGAGCGCGGCCGAGCACATAGGCGAGCGGCTCGTGCTCGGCGCGGCGCGCCACCGTCGCTTCGACCGCGGCGATGACCTCCGGTGAGGGCTCCCCGGCGCCATCGCGCGAGAGCTCCTCGATGCCGATGCCGAGCGCGTCGGCGACCAGCGCCTCGGCGTCGCCCCGCGGGTCCTCGCAGCCGGCCGCGGCGATCTTCTCGCCGGCCGCCTCGACCAGCCCTTGGACGGTCTTAGCCACCGTTCCCCCTTCGCTGCCAGCCTCCGCTGCGCCCACTTTCCAACGCCTCCCTAAGTTTGCTCCAAAAGATTTTGTGCAAGGTTAGCCGACACTCAAACCACGCTGCATTCAACTCGCCAGGCGAGGATCGCCAGCTGCTGAGCCGTTAACACGCAAAAGCGTGCCATACCGACGTTTTGCAGCGTAAAGGCCGACCGCGCCGACCAGCATCATTGCAAGGCTCTCCAGTTGAGCGGTGGTCAGCCCCAGCGCGACATCGCTGTTGCGGCGCAGGAACTCGACCAGGAAGCGCTCGGCGCCCGCGTAGAGGAGGTAGATCGCGAAGAGGACGCCGGCGCGGAAGCGGTCGCGCAGCTGCCAGAGGATCCAGGCTCCCAAGCCCATCGCCAGCGTCTCGTAGATCGGCGTCGGGTGGACGGTGCGGTCGGTAGGCACGGTGCCGTCCGGATAGGACATCGCCCAGGGGCCGTCCCAGGCCTTGCCGTAGTCGCCGTCGCCGGAGAGTTGGCAGCCGCAGCGGCCGATCGCGTAGCCGAGCGCGAGCGCCGGTGCGGCCAGGTCGAGCAGGGCGAGGCCGAGGAAGCGACGGTAGTGGGCCCAGAGCAGGACCGCGAGGGCGCCGCCGATTGCGCCGCCGTACCAGACCAGGCCCGAGCCGGAGAAGAGGTTGCCGAGCAGGTCGTCTTTGACGTCGTCGTAGTGTTGGACGATGAAGTAGACGCGCGAGCCGACGACGCCGCCGATCAGCGCCGCGAAGCCCATCTCGTAGGCCCAATCGACCGGCTTGCCGATCTCCTTCAGCCGCTTGCCGACCAGCGCCCCGGCGGCAAGGAAGGCGAGCGCGAACATCAGGCCGAAGGTCTGGATCGTCAGCGGGCCGAGGTTGATCTCCGGGTACACGACCTACCCCTGGCCCGCGAGCAGCATCGCGAGTAGCGCCTTCTGCGTGTGCAGGCGGTTCTCCGCCTGGTCCCAGACCGCCGAGCGTGGCCCGTAGAGCACCTCGGCGGTGATCTCCTCGCCGGGGTGGGCCGGCAGGCAGTGCAGGACGACGGCCTCCTCGCCGGCGGCGGCGAGCAGGTCGGCATCGACTCGAAACGGCGCCAGGTCGGCGCGGCGCCGATCGGCCTCCGCCTCGTCGCCCATGCTGACCCAGACGTCGGTGTAGATCGCGTCGGCGCCGGCGACGCCGAGCCGCGGGTCGTCGGTCAGCTTGGCGCCGTGCCCCTCCTCGAGCTGGTAGCCGGCCGGCGCCGCGACCACCACCTCCACCCCTGCCAGCTCGCCGGCAATCGTCAGCGAGCGGGCGACGTTGTTGCCGTCGCCGACGTAGGCCAGGCGGCGCCCCTGCAGGTCGCCGAAGCGCTCGCGCAGGGTGAGCAGGTCGGCCAGCGCCTGGCAAGGGTGGTGCAACGGCGTCAGCGCGTTGACGACCGGGACCTCGGCCGCAGCGGCCAGCTCGGCGACCGCCTCGTGCGAGCCCGAGCGAACGACGATCGCGTCGACGTAGCGCGAGAGCACCCGCGCCGTGTCCCCCACCGACTCGCCGCGCGAGAGCTGCAGCTCGTCTTCGCGCAGGAGGATCGGCGTAGCCCCCAGCTCGGCGACGCCGACCTCGAAGGAGATCCGCGTCCGCGTCGAGGGCTTCTCGAAGATCAGCGCGACGCTGCGCCCGGCCAGCGGCCGCTCGCCGGCGGCAGCCCCCTGTCGCCGCGCCGCTTTCAGCTCCCGCGCCCGGTCGAGCAGCTGGCCCAGCTCGAAGGCGCCCAGCTCTTCGCCGGTGATGAAGTCGCGCTTTTCCAAGCCGCGGATACTAAGAGTCGGGGAGACTCTGTCGGCATGCGATTCACCGCCCTCGCCTGGAACCTCTTCCACGGGCGCGACTTTCCCCCCGATCCGGCCCTCTTCACCTGGCGCTCGCGGCTGCTTGGGACCAGCGAGCGCAACACCACCCACATCCAGGTGAACCGCGAGCTGCTGGACGAGTTCGCCGGCCTGCTCGCCGCGGCCGAGTGGGACGCAGCGCTGTTGCAGGAGTGCCCGCCGCGCTTTGCCGAGCCGCTGTCTCGGCGCTGCGGCGCCGAGGCGCATATGGCGCTGACCTCGCGCAACTCGCTGCGGGCGCTGAGGGACTTGGTCGCCCGCCGCAACCCCGACCTGATCGCCTCCGGCGAGGGCGGCTCGAACCTGACCCTGGTCCGGCCCGGCGGCACGCTGGGCGCAATCGCCGAGCGCCGCGAGCTGACGATCCACAGCGGCCGGCCGGAGCGACGGGCGATGGCCTTCACCCGCACCGCGGGCGGGCTCTGCATCGCCAACCTGCACGCGACCAACGACCGGCCCGACCTGGCAGCTGAGGACGTGCTGCGCGCCGCCGACGCGGCGAGCAAGTGGGCCGCTGACTCGCCGCTCCTCTTCGGCGGCGACCTCAACCTGCGCCCGGCCGAGACCCCGCAGGTCTTCGCTCAGCTGCGCGAGGAGTTCGGCCTCGCCACGCCGACGACCGGGCCGGCTGCGATCGACCATCTCCTCGCCCGCGGCCTCGACCCGGCCGAGCCGCCCGCGGCCTGGCTGCCCGAGCGGCGGGAGATCGAGGAGGAAGGCCTGCGTCTGCGGCTCTCCGACCACGCCCCGGTCACCGCCGTCTTCGCCGCCGATTGAACACCGGCGGCGACGGGAATGACATAGTCATCACGTACAGCGGCAGACTCGGTCCCGACAAGAGCGCGACAGGAGGCACGAAGGCATGGCGGCGAAAAAAGAAGCGTCCGGCGAAAAAGTGAAAAAAGCGAAGGCCGGCGCTGGCAAGTCCTCCGCTCGGAAACCGGCGAAAAAACCCAAAGCCAAAGCGAAAGCGGCGAAAAAAGCGTCGGCCTCCGGTAGCGGCCGCGTGACCGGGCTCGACAAGAGCGTCGAGCATTTCCGCGAGAGCCTCGAACACAGCGTCACCCTCAGCCGCGACCGCCTGCAGGAGGTCGTCGACGACGCCGTCAAGCGCGGCCGGATGACGCGCGGCGACGCCGAAAAGATGGTCACCGACCTGCTGAAGAAGGGCCGGCGGCAGACCGACGGCCTGCTGAAGGAGCTGGAACGGCTGGTCAAACAGGCACGCCGAGAGGTCGAGGGACGCACCGCGCCGGTGCGCAAACAGGCCACCCAGGCCGCCCGGCGCGCCCGCCGGAAACTGGGCTAGTTGGAGGCGGGCGCCAAGACCCAAACCCGGCCGCGGCGCGGGGAGCAGCTCGAGGTCGAGGTCGAATCGCTGGCCCACGGCGGCCGGGGGATAGCCCGCCACGAGGGATATGTCGTCTTCGTCGCCGGCGGCCTGCCCGGCGACCGCGTGCGGGTCGAGGTGACCAAGGCCAAGCGCCGCTTCGCCGAGGCGCGGGCGATCGAGCTTTTGCGCGGCGGCGCCGACCGCGTCGCCGACCGCTGCGTCCACGAAGGTGAGCCCTGTCCGGGCGCGCCTTGGCAGGGGCTGGACTACGAGCAGCAGCTCGTCCAAAAGCGAGCCCAGGTTGACGAGGCGTTGCGGCGGATCGGCGGCCTCGACGGCTTCGAGTTGGAGGAAATCGAGCCGGCTTTGGAGCAGTGGCGCTACCGCAACAAGCTCGAATACTCCTGGGGGCTGAGCAACGGCGAGACCGTGCTCGGCTTCCACGCCCCCGGCCGCTGGGACCTGATCGTCGGCGTCGAAGACTGCCTGCTCGGCTCCGAGCGCGGCAACGCCGCCCGCAACGCGGTGCGCGAGTGGGCGCGCGAAGAAGCCGTCCCCCCCTACGACCGGCCTAGTGGCGAGGGCGTCCTCTGCAACCTGGTCGTGCGCGAGGGGCGGCGCAGCGGCCAGCTCCAGACCCGCCTCATCACCACACCGTCGCGCTTTCCGAAGCCCCCGGTCGACCTGCACACCGTCGTCGACCCCGGCTCCGGCGGCAGCGACGGCCCGACAGGCGTGCTCGGCGAGGAGTGGCTGCGCGAGGAGCTCTGCGGCCTGCGCTTCGAGATGTCCCACAACGCCTTCTTCCAGACCAACACCGAGATGGCCGAGCGCCTCTACGGCGTCGCCACCGAGTACGCGGGCCTGAGCGGCGGCGAGCGCGTCTTCGACCTCTACTGCGGGATCGGCACGATCGGCCTAACCATGGCGCCTCGCGCCGGCGAGGTCTGGGGGCTGGAGATCGTCCCCGCGGCGATCGCCGACGCGGAGCGCAACGCCGAGCGCAACGGCATCGAGAACGCGCGCTTCGTCGCCGGCAGCGCCCGCACCGGCGTGCGGCCGCTGCTCGAGGCCGCGGGCAAGCCCGACGTCGTCCTCCTCGACCCGCCCCGCCCGGGCCTCTCGCAGAAGATCGTCCGCCGGGTGCTGGAGTGCGAGGCGAAGCGGATCGTCTACGTCTCCTGCAACCCGACGACGCTGGCGCCGAACGCGGCCCAGCTGGTCGAGGCCGGCTATAGGCTGACCCGGGTGAGGCCGGTCGACATGTTCCCGCAGACGCCGCACATCGAGTGCGTCGCGCTGCTCGAGAGAGGCACTACTCCCAGCGGCGGAGGCGACGCCTGATGCCACGCGGCTTCGGCGTCGCGGCCGGTCTCGACCCCGAGGTGGCGCGCCCGCTCGCCGCCCGCTGCGCCGAGCTGGGCTACCACTCGCTGTGGTCCAACGACCATCCCGGTGCCAAGGGCCTCGACACGCTGGCCGAGTTCGGCGTCGCGGCCGAGGACGTCGACCTCGGCGTCGCCGTGATCGCCCTCGACCGCACCCCTCCCGAGCAGATCGCCGCCGACCTCGAGCGCACCGGCCTCGACCCCGCCCGCCTCTGGCTCGGCGTCGGCGCCGGCTTCTCGGAGAAGCCGCTGACGCGGATGCGCGAGTCGCTGCCGGAGTTGCGCGACCGCCTCCCCGGCGTCCGCCTCGTCCTCGCCGCGATGGGCCCGAAGATGTGCGCCCTCGCCGGGGCCAAGTTCGACGGCGTCTTCTTCAACTGGATGACCCCCGAGTTCGCGGCGCGCGCCCGCCTCCAGGTCGAGGCCGGCGCCAAGGAGGCCGAGCGCGAGGCCCCGCCGGTCCTCGGCTACGTCCGCACCGCCGTCGGCCCCGACGCCCCCGAGCGCCTCGCCAAGGAGGAGTCCTTCTACCGCGACCTCCACGACGGCTACCGCAACCACTTCGCCCGCCTAGGCGAGCCGGAGGGCACCGTAGGAGTAGCCGCCCCCGACCCCCCCACCGCCCAAAAGCTCCTAGCCTCCTACACCGCTCTGGACACCGTGGTCGTTCGAGGTCTCGCCTCAGCCACCGTGGACGCCATGAGCGACCTTGCCACCGCTGCGGCCCGGTAGGGGAGGGACGGGGAGCCCCTCTCCCGGAAACTCAAGGGACCACACCCGAACCCAAACCGGCGTCCCAGCTGCGCGACGGTTTCCGGGAGAGGGGCTCCCCGTCCCTCCCCACCACCACCTCAGTACGGCGGTAAATCCTCGTACCAGGAACCCAGCATCTTGAAGGCCTGCCAGAAGCGCTGCTTGGCATTCTCTTCGTCGAGCGCTTCGTCGATATCGGGCACGTAGAGAGCGTCGATCGTCGGGGTGAAGGCCTGGACCTCGCCCTCGCGCGGCTCGATCGTCCGCGAGAGCGGCATCTCGAGGCCGTTGACGACGCGCAGTGCCGGCTCGCCCATGACGACGAGGATCTTCGGCTGCACGATCGCCAGCTCGGTGACCAGGCGGCCCAGGCACTCCCTCGCCGCCAGGTCGGGCTCGGCGATCGGGCACTTGACGCAGAGCGTGCCGTAGACGACCAGCGGGTCGATCCCCAGCCGCTTGAAGCTCTTCATCAGTGCGTTGCCGGCACGGCCGTAGAAGGCGACGCCCTCTTCGATCTCGGCGACCCCCGGCGCGTGCTTGACCATGAAGACGTCGGCCTGGGGATGGCCCGAGCCGAGCACCGGCATCAGCTTGCCGCGCGGGCAGTGCGGACACTCCTGCAGCTCATGGGTGAGCTGGTTGAGCTCGCGGATCGCCCGCTCGAGGTACTTCTCCTTGATCTCGTCGTCGGTCGCCGGCACGCTGGCGGATCTCTTTGACGAAGCGGGCGCGGCTCCTTTCGCCGGCACGCCCTGCATCAGCTTTTGCCGCCGCTCTTTTCGGAGAGTCCGCTCGCCGAGCGCCGTTTCTTGCGCGGGCGCCCGCCCCGCACCGGTTTGGCGTCGGGGACGCTGCGCTTGGCCGCCTTCGGCCGCCCCGTCGTTTGCAGCAGCTTCAGCGCCTGCACGTAGACGAGGTTCTTGTGCTTGCGGGTGATGTCGGCGTCGCGCATCGCCTCGAGGAACTCGGCCGGCCCGTCGAAGTCGTGGATCCGCACCCGCACGCTGCCCAGTCCCTGGGCGACGTGGCTGTCGGAGCCGGCGCCCGGCACGATCCGGTACTTGCGGGCGAAGCGCTCGGCCTCCTCGTTGAACGCGGTCAGCGCCACCCGCGGGTTGAAGACCTCGAGCACGTCGATCTCCTCGACGATGTCGAGCAGGTGCTCGTAGTCGGGCACAGAGTGGAAGCGGTCGAAGGGGTGCGGCACGTAGACCAGCCCTCCCTGAGAGCGGATCGCGGCGATCGTCTCCGCCATCGTCATCCCTCGCGGGATCTTCTCCTCGAGGAAGAGGCCGATCACCTCGCCCTGCTCGGCGGTCTTTACCTCCTCGGCGACGATCACCTTGATGTCGCCCAGCTCAGCCGCGATTCGCCGCGCCTCGAGCGCGCCGGAGACCTCGTTGTGGTCGGTGATGGCGATCGCCCCGAGGCCGCGGTCGCGCGCCGTCTCGAGCAGCACCTCGACCGGCGTCGCGCAGTCCGGCGAGTGGTCGGTGTGCATGTGCAGGTCGACCTCGATCAGCGGCCGCGAGACGATCCGCGCGCGCACCTCCGGGTCGCCGGCCGGGTCGTGGCGACGGGCGAGCAGGCGCCGGTAGATCGCCTCGAACTCAGCCGCGACGGCGGCCCAGTCGCGCTCCTCGCCGGCGGGCGGCACCAGCTCGTAGGAACCGGGGAAGTAGCGCTGCAACAACTCGGCCGTGGCCGGCGCGATCACCGTGCGGGCGTCGAGCCGGCCGAAGAAGACCTCGACGAGGGGACGCGCCACCTGAGTAGAGAGGACCCGCTCCTGCGGCGCGTGGAAGGTGGCGACGTTGAGCGAGTAGGAGTGCCGCAATGCTGCCGAGGAAATGCTCGGCGCAAACGGCTCGTGCACGTGGACGAGGTCGAAATCGTTCCGCGCCAGCAGGCGCTTGACCGGGTCGCCGGTGGAGATCCGCGTGACCTCGTGCCCGCGCCGCTCAAGCTCCTCGGAGAGCCGCCGGGCGAACTCGTCGGCGGGGCCACGCACGCCGCGCCTGCGCGGCGCGACCTGGGCTATCGAAAGCGGCTCAGGAGCCAACTACCGCCGGGCTCTTGCCACGGGCGTTGGCGGCGATGAACTCCTCCGTCAGCTCGCGCGCCTCGTCGTCGGGGCGCTGGCTGTGCGGCGACTTCATCAGGTAGCTCGACGGCCCGTCGAGCTGGCCGGCGACGCCGTTGTTCAGCGCCAGCTTGATGATTCGCACCGCGTCGATCACGACCCCGGCCGAGTTGGGCGAGTCCCAGACCTCGAGCTTCAACTCGACGTTGAGCGGCACGTCGCCGAAGGCTTTGCCCTCGAGCCGGATGTGCGCCCACTTACGATCGGTAAGCCAGGCGACGTAGTCCGAGGGGCCGACGTGGACGTCCTCGTCGGGCAGCTCGTGGCCCATGATGGAGGTGACCGCGTTGGTCTTCGAGATCTTCTTCGAGTCGAGCCGCTCGCGCTCGAGCATGTTGTAGAAGTCCATGTTGCCGCCGACGTTGAGCTGCGAGGTGCGCTCCATCCGCACGCCGCGGTCGTGGAAGAGGCGGGCTAGCTGGCGGTGGACGATCGTCGCCCCGACCTGGGACTTGATGTCGTCGCCGATGATCGGCAGGCCGGCCTCGCTGAAGCGCCGGTCCCAGTAGTCCTCGCGGGCAATGAAGACGGGTAGGCAGTTGACGAAGCCAACGCCCGCAGCCAGCGCCTGCTCGACGTACCACTTGGTCGCGTCCTCGGAGCCGACCGGCAGGTAGCAGACGAGCACGTCCGCCTTCGTCTCCTTGAGGATGCCGACGATGTCGGCGGTCTCGCCCGGCGCTTTGGTGATTTTCTCTTTGAGGTACTTGCCGAGCCCGTCGTGGGTCATGCCGCGCTCAACCTTGACGCCCAGGTTCGGCACGTCGGCGAACTTGATCGTGTCGTTCTGTCCCGACCAGATCGCCTCCGAGAGGTCCTTGCCGACCTTCTCGGAGTCGATGTCGAAGGCGGCGACGAACTCGATGTCGCGGACGTGGTAGCCGCCGAGGTCGACGTGCATCAGGCCCGGCACCTGCTCGGCCGGGTCGGCGTCCTTGTAGTACTGGACGCCCTGGATGAAGGAGTTGGCGCAGTTGCCGACGCCGACTATCGCGACGCGAACCCTGTCGTCGGTGCGGCCGGCACCGTTGGCGCCGCTTGCTCCGTTGCTCTCACTCATGAAGGTCTAGGTCCCCTCTCGATCTGGCTGACTGGCAAAGCAAACCTGCAGACCCGTGCGGTTACAGGTCATTGGGCCTCTGGGCATCTTTCGAAAGCTCGTTGCGGACGTGCCATACACGCTGGATCGTCGTGACGATGGTCAGCGCCGCGATCAGGTAGACCGCCGGCGCCAGCAGCTCGAAATCGCCGAGCCCGGCGCCCTTGGCGAAGACCAAGCCGACGGACAGTATGACTACCCGCACCGGGCGCGTCGCCAACCCGACCTTGCACTCGACCCCGAGCGCCTCGGCGCGTGCGCGGGTGTAGGAGACCATCAGCGAGCCGAGCACGGCGACCACGCACATCGCCGCGGCAAAGTCGTCCCCGCTGGCGGCAAAATAGCCGGCGACGGCGGCGAGCACGATCCCCTCCTCGATCCGGTCCAGGGTCGAGTCGAGGAAGGCCCCGAACAGCGTCCCCTTGCCCGACATGCGCGAGTAGCGCCCGTCGAGCGTGTCCATCACCGAGCCGGCGATGAAGGCAACGCCGGCGAGGGTGAAGAGCCGCTGGGTCACCAAGAAGGCGGCGATCAGGTTGCCGACGAGGCCCGCGATCGAGATCGCGTTCGGCGTCAACCGCGACTCGATCAGCCGTTCGCGGGCGTAGGCGCGGAGCTCTTGGCCGTTGCGGGGCTGCCGGCCGTTGCGGTGGGACTGGGGGGCCCGGGGCGGGGCCGACGAATCCATTGCCCTGAGGCTAACCCAAGAGGCCTCTACGCCTCAGCTTCCCGCGGGGCTGCACTGCGCCACGCCCAGGCACCGGGTCGGGCGCGGGCGAGCAGCCACTGGGCGGTGAGGGCTGAAAGGACAGCGACGCCCCAGCCGAGGGCGACGTCGGCCCAGTAGTGGTTGCCGGTGACGATCACCACCCAGGCAATCAGCAGCGGCCAGGCGGCCCAGAAGGCCTTGGTGAACCAGTGGCGCGAGACGCGCACGCCGGTGCCGCCGATCATCAGCGCGAAGGCGCAGTGCATGCTCGGCACCGCCGCGTAGGGGTTGATGAAGATTTTCGCCAGCGCCGAGTCGTGGTTGACGTTGGAGAAGTCGGTGATCGTGTCGACGAAGCCGTGCTCGGGGAACATCCGCGGCGGTGCGGTCGCGTAGAGCGTGTAGCCGACCAGCGCCAAGCCCATCGAGACGACGAACATGTTGCGCACGAAGTAATAGGAGTCGTTGCGGAACAGGTAGAGCCAGACCAGAAAGCCCAGCGTGATCGAGAACTGGCTGTTGAGATAGATCTGGTTGGCGAAGTCGATCAGCCAGTGGGCGGGCAGGAAGAAGGCCTGCAGGCTCGGCTCGAAGAGACTATGGGTCGAGCGCTCGAAGTCGATCACCTGGCGCCCGTGGAGCATCGCCTCGGCGCGCTGCCCGTCCGCCAAGCCGCGGACCAGCTCGTAGGCGACGTCGACCAGGACGAGGATGCCCAGTTGCCGGCCGGCGTCCCCCCAGCCCTGGGGCAGCTTGGCTCCAACGCGAGCGATGGCGCGAGACATCTCGCAATTGTAATCCGCGCGTTAACGCGGCGGAGCAACGAAAGCGCGCTCTTTACTGGACGAATCGCACGACGCGATCGATCACCCTGGCGTCGTCGAGCCAGGGCCAGTGGCCTGCCCCGGGGACGATCTCCAGCTCGGCGTCCGGCAAAACCTGCGCGTAAGCATCCCCGAAACGGGCCGGCAGGTAGGGGTCGCCGTCGCCCCAGATGACCAGCGAGGGGCAGGCGAGCCGGTGCTGGTCGCGGCCGGCCTCGGCCAGGCGGGCGGGGTCGGCGTGGCGGTAGAGGGCGAGGGTCGCGGCGCGAGTGCCCTTGTCCCAGTGATCCCAGACCGCGTCGACGAACTCGGCCGGCATCGGGCTGTGGTCGCCGCGCGCCTGGCGCATCGTCAGCGCCATCGAGGCGCGCGTCGTCGTCGCGTTGGCGATCTCGCCGAGCGGGCGCCGGCGCCAGATCTGCGCGACCCAGTGCCAGCGGTAGCCCGGCAGCAGCGGCACGACGTTGATGATGACCAGCTTCTCGATCAGCTCGGGGCGGCGCTGTGCCCCGATCAGGGCGAGGCCGCCCCAGTCGTGAACGACCAGCTTCCGCCGCCCGATCCCCAGCTCGTCGAGGCAACGCTCGAGGAAGGCCGAGAGCCCGTACATCGAGTAGTCGAACCGCACCGGGTCCGGCTTATCCGACCGTCCCCAGCCCGGCATGTCGATCGCTACCGCTGGGCCGCCCCGCTCCATGAACTCCACCCAGTCCTGGCCGTGGGTCGGGTTGCCGTGGCAGTAGACGACGGGGGTACCCTCTCCCGGCACCCGCCGGTAGAAGACGCGGACGCCGTCCAGGACGAGCTCGCCCTCCTCGATCGCGTTCGACACGGCGAGAGCATACGAGCGGACGAATAGGGTGCGCGCCCGATGAGCTGGAAGCGACCCGACAAGCGCCGAGTGCGGGCGATCCGCGACCGGCTGCGCGAGATGTACGGGGTGCCGCCCGAGGAGCCCCACGGCCACCCGATCGCCGAGCTGGTCAAGACGGTCCTCTCCCAGCACACCAACGACCGCAACCGCGACCGCTCTTTCGCCCAACTGCGCGAGCGCTTCCCGACCTGGGAGGAGGTGCGCGACGCGCCCCTCGGCGAGCTCGAAGAGGCGATCCGCCCGGGCGGCCTCGCCAGGCAGAAGGCGCCGCGCATCCAGGCGATCCTGGAACGGCTCGGCGACCCGCCTGACCTCGACTGGACCGAGAGCGCACCGCGCGAGGAGTCGCTCGAGTTCCTGCTCTCGCTGCCCGGAGTCGGCCGCAAAACCGCCGCCTGCGTGCTGATCTTCACCTGGGGCCTGCCCGAGATCCCGGTGGACGTGCACGTCCACCGGGTCGGTGGCAGGCTCGGCCTCTTCCCCGAAAAGGCCTCCTTCGAGCGCGCCCACGATGAGATGCTGGCGATCGTCGACCCCGCCGACGCCCACGAGCTGCACATGAACCTGATCCGCCACGGGCGCGAGGTCTGCCGGCCGAAACCACGCTGCTCGGAGTGCGCGCTACGGCGCATGTGTCCCTGGTACCGTGCCCGGCGCGCATGAGCAAGAAGACCTTCATCGTCTTCGGCCTGGTGGTCGTCGTACTCGCGGTCCTCATCCCCTGGCTGGCGTTCCGCTCCGACGGCGACGCCGCCCGTGGCGCCGAGGACGTGCCAGCCGAACTGAAGGAAGGCCAGAGCCTCTTCCAGACCAACTGCGGCACCTGCCACACGCTCTACGCGGCGGGCACCGACGGCAACTTCGCGCCTGACCTCGACGAACTGCTGGCGCCTTCGGGCCTGCCGGAAGGGCCGAACGCCGAACAGACGGTCAAGGCGACCGAAGGTCGCGTCCTCAACGCGATCGAAAACGGCGTCGACAGCAGCACCACGCCGGGCCGCATGCCCGGCGGAATCCTCGACGGCGAACAGGCCGAAAAGGTCGCCGAGTTCGTCGCCCGCACCGCCGGCGAGGGCTGAGCGGCGAGAAGGAGGGGACGGACCTCTCCGCCCCCTCCGCTATCGGCGCTGTCAGTGGGCGAAGCGCAGAGCGCTGAAGAGCCCGGCGTGGTCTGAGTTCCAGAAGCCGTTGACCGGCTGGATGCCGCTCACGGATGAGCTCTGCAATGCGATCTCTTCGGGGTCGCGGGTCATGACGTGGTCGACCTGGTGGTCGAAGTCGGCTTCGCTGCCGCCTTCACCCACGGCCAGCAGGCTCGAGTTGAGGCAGCAGCTCAGCGGGTCGTCGGTGCTGCGCTCGACCATGCCCGCTTCAAGCAGGACGCGGTAGGCCTGCTGGTCACCCGGCGCGACCGTGTCGTCGTCCGAGTTGAGGTCGCCGAGCAGGACGACCGGCAGATCGCTCGTCGCCGGCCCGCCGGGGGCGACCAGCTCGGCCGCCTGTTTGGCGCGGAAGCTGGGCACCAGCGCCGCCGGGTCGAACGCCTCCAGGTGGGTGTTGACGAAGCGGAACCAGTGGCTGCCGCGGACCTTGGCGTCGGTGCTGACCCAGCCACGGGTGACCGGCACTTTTTTGCCGAGGATTTCCACGGGCAGCAGGTTGGCGAAGTGGCCCGCGTTCGGGTTGGCGGTCTGCACGCCGGCGCCGTGCCGGACGAGGATCACGTCGCGCATCGTCAGCCGGCCGTTGATGTCGGCGCCGAAGGGCCCGGTTGCCGGTTTTCCATCCTCGTCGGCCGGCGCCTCGAAGTCGAACTCGTCCTGGGAAATGAGGGCTTCGTATTCCGGTTTGCCTTTGTTCAACTGTGCGAGCAGTTCCTGCAGGTAGTCGTAGCGGACCGTGGTCGCGCTCGGCCCTTTTTCGAGGACTTCGAAGTTGACCGACGCGGTGCGCCAGAGGGCGACCTCCTGGAGGCCGACCAGGTCGGGCTTCTGGGCGAGGATCTCCTGCGCCAGGCCTTTGGCCCGGGTGGGGAAGTCGTTGGCGGTGACTTCGCGCAGGATCTGGCCGTTGGCGGCGACGAAGGCTGGCAGGCTTTTCGCTTCGATCGCCGGCGTCAAGTCGGCGCCGAGATAGAGGTTGCGGGTCATCACGTCGACCTCGTGGCCACGGCCGTGGTTGCCGCCGTGACCATGGTGCGCATGGTGGTGGCCATGACGGTGATGTCCCTCGTGACCGCGAGTGTGGGCCAGAGCGCCGCTGGGTAGCCAGAAGAGCAGTAGCAGTAGGGCTGAGGCGATCGCCGCAAGCGATACGCGGAGACCTGATGGGTGGGCATGGCTCAAGAGCGTTCCTCCTAGGTCGCGGCCCCACATACATGGTGGAGCCGGATTATTCGAGGCGCCTCCGAGCGGACAGCGCCAGTCTGGGCTGCCCGGTGCCGCGATACGCGAAACCACTATGGCAGAGCGGACTTGGACACCCAGGACATATCTGCCATACTCAGACTCAGATTTCCTGCGCTAGAGACTCAGCCAGTCAAACCGACAAAACCTCGGAGGTACTGAAGTGGCAAAGACGATCGGGATCGATCTGGGCACGACCAACTCCTGCGTCGCCGTGATGGAGGGCGGCGAGCCGACCGTCCTCGAGAATGCCGAGGGCGGGCGCACGACCCCCTCGGTCGTCGCCTTCACCGATTCCGGCGACCGCCTGGTCGGCACCGTCGCCAAACGCCAGGCGGTGATGAACCCGGAGAACACGATCTTCTCGATCAAGCGCTTCATGGGCCGCAAGGAGGCCGAGGTCAAAGAGGAGGAGACGATCGTCCCCTACAAGGTCGTCGCCGGCCCCAACGGCGATGTCCGGGTCGAAGCCCAGGACACGCAGTACAGCCCGCCGGAGATCAGCGCGATGATCCTGCAGAAGCTGAAGACCGACGCCGAAGCGAAGCTCGGCGACACGGTGGACAGCGCCGTGATCACCGTCCCCGCCTACTTCAACGATGACCAGCGGCAGGCGACCAAGGACGCCGGCAAGATCGCCGGCCTCGACGTCAAGCGGATCATCAACGAGCCGACCGCCGCCTCGCTTGCCTACGGCCTCGACAAAGAGGAGGCCGACCACACGATCCTCGTCTTCGATCTCGGCGGCGGCACCTTCGACGTCTCGGTGCTGGAAATCGGCGACGGCGTCTTCGAGGTGAAGGCGACCGCCGGCGACAACCACCTCGGCGGCGACAACTGGGACAAAGCGATCGTCGAGTGGCTGGTCGCCGAGTTCAAAAAAGACCAGGGGGTCGACCTGGCGGCCGATAAGAACTCGCTGCAGCGGCTCTACGAGGCGGCCGAGAAAGCGAAGATCGAGCTCTCCTCGGCGCAGGAGACGCAGATCAACCTGCCCTTCATCACCGCCGTCGAGGGCCAGCCGAAGCACCTCGAAATGAAATTGAGCCGCTCGAAGCTGAACGAGCTGACCGCCGACCTGCTCGACCGCGTCGTCGGCCCGGTCAAACGGGCGCTCGGCGACGCCGACGCCTCGATCGACCACGTCGTCCTGGTCGGTGGCATGACCCGCATGCCGGCGGTCCGCGACAAGGTCAAGGAGCTGACCGGCAAGGACCCGCACCAGGGCGTCAACCCGGACGAGGTCGTGGCGGTCGGCGCCGCGATCCAGGCCGGCGTGCTGGCTGGCGACGTCAAGGACGTGCTGCTGCTCGACGTCACCCCGCTGACCCTGGGGATCGAGACCAAAGGCGGCGTGATGACGAAGCTGATCGAGCGCAACACGACGATCCCGACGAAGAAGTCGGAGATCTTCTCGACCGCCGACGACAACCAGCCCTCGGTCGAGATCCACGTCCTCCAGGGCGAGCGCGAGATGGCGAGCGGCAACAAGAGCCTCGGCAAGTTTCAGCTGACCGGCATCCCGCCGGCGCCGCGCGGCCTGCCGCAGATCGAGGTCACCTTCGACATCGACGCCAACGGCATCCTCCACGTCACCGCCAAGGACCTGGGCACCGGCAAAGAGCAGAAAATCGAGATCAAATCCGGCTCCGGCCTCTCCGAGGAGGAGATCCAGGGCATGGTCAAAGACGCCGAGGCCCACGCCGAGGAGGACCAGAAACAGCGCCAGCTGGCCGAGGCACGCAACGTCGCCGAGAACGCCGCCTACCAGGCGGAGAAAGCGCTGGAGGAGGCGGGCGAGAAAGTCGACTCCGGCGATAAGGAGGCGGCCGAAGAGGCGATCAAAGGCGTGCGCGAGTCACTCGACTCGGGCAGCGCCGAGGAGCTGAACGCGAAGACCGAGGCGCTGACCGCGGCGATGACCAAAGTGTCGGAGCAGATCTACGCCGCGGCGCAGCAGGAGGCGGCGGCGTCCGGCGACGGGGCCTCGGCCGACGGCGGCGATTCCTCCGATGAGGAGGAGGTTGTCGATGCTGAGGTGGTCGATGAGGGTGACGACAAGTGACGGTGCCTCAGGACGACCGTTCGACGGAGGCGTCCCCCCCGGCGGGTCCTGTCGGAGAGGAGTCTGGGCAAGGCGGCGACAGCTCGCAGGTCGAGCATGATCTCGAAGCGCTCCTCAGCGAGCGCGACGACTATCTGGAGCTCGCCAAGCGCACCAAGGCCGACTTCGAGAACTACCGGCGGCGCATGAGCTCGGAGCTTCAAACCGCCTCGCTTCGCGGGAAAGCTGAGGTGGTTCGGGAGGTGGTGCCGGTCCTGGACGATCTCGAGCGGGCAATCGAGGCTGCTGGGCTCGATCCCGAGGGCGACTCCGAGGACGGACTTGCCCACGGCGTGCTGCTTGTCTTCCGATCACTGCGCGAGACGCTCGCTCGCAACGGCGTCGAGGCTGTGGATCCGACAGGAGAGAAGTTCGACCCGACGGTTCACGAGGCGCTGTCGGCGATCGCCGCAGATGGGGCCGAGTCGGGGACCGTGGTGGAGACGATGCAGAAGGGGTACCGGCTGGGCGACCTGCTGATCCGGCCGGCGCGTGTGGTGGTGGCGGAGTAGGGCTTGGCCGACGACCTCTACAAGGTGCTGGGCGTCTCCAAAGGGGCGTCGGAGGAGGAGATCAAGAAGGCGTACCGCAAGCTGGCGCGCAAATACCACCCGGACCGCAACCCCGACGACGACGCCGCGGAGGAGAAGTTCAAGCAAGTCCAGGGTGCCTACGACACGCTCTCCGACCCGGAGAAGCGCGAGCAGTACGACCAGGGGGGGATGTTCGCCGGCTTCGGTGGCCAGGGCAGCAGTCCCTTCGGCGGCGCGGGCGGCCCCGGCGGCCAGCCGTTCGGCGGCGCCGGCTTCGGCGACATCCTCTCCAACCTCTTCGGACGTGGCGGTGCCGGCTCCGGTCAATCGCAACAGCAGCGCGGCCGTGACCTCGAAACCGAGATCAGCCTCAGCTTCGACCAGGCGGTCAACGGCGCCCAGGTCAGCGTCACCGTGCCGAAGGAGGAGCGCTGCACGACCTGTCACGGCAGCGGCGCCAAACCCGGCACCAGCCCGGTCACCTGCCCGCGCTGCGAAGGCCGTGGCATCGACGCCCAGAGCCAGGGGTTCTTCTCGATCAGCCAGCCTTGCCCGCGGTGCGGCGGCGCCGGCCAGATCATCGAGCAGCCCTGCCCCACCTGCGGCGGCAGCGGGCTGACCCGGCAGACCAAGCGCTACAAAGTCAACATCCCCGCCGGCGTCAAGGACGGCGCCCGCATCCGCCTTGCCGGCAAAGGCGAGGCCGGCCCGCGCGGCGGGCCCCCCGGCGACCTCTTTGTCGTCACCAGGGTGGTGCCCTCGCCGGTCTTCAAACGGCTCGACGGCGCCAACCTCGAGGTGACGGTGCCAATCACGATCGTCGAGGCGCTGCGGGGGGCGACGATCGAGGTCCCCACCCTGGACGGAACGAAGAAGATCAAGGTGCCAGCCGGAACCCGGCACGGGACGATCCAGCGCCTGCGCAGCGAGGGCCCGCCGAAGCCGCGCGGCAGAGGGCGCGGCGACATTCGCTACCGGCTCGAGATCGACGTCCCCAAAGAGCTGAGCGACGAGCAGCGCGAAGCGGTGGAGAAACTCGCCGAGGCCTTGAACGGCAGCGATCCCCGCGCCGAGCTGCTGGCGAAGGCGCGTGTCCGATGAGGCGCTGTGGCGACTTCTTTCCGCTATGCGACAAGAAGTCGCCACAAAAGGTTTCTCATGGCTAGCGTGCGGCGCGAACAGGTAGAGATCTCGGTCGACGACGAGCGTGGCGTCTTCATGATCTCGGTCGCCGCCGAGCTCGCCCACATGCACCCGCAGACGCTGCGGATGTATGAGACGCGGGGGCTGATCGAGCCGCAGCGCTCGCCGAAGAACACGCGGCTCTACTCGCAGCGCGACGTCGAGCGGCTGCGCCACATCCAGCAGCTGACCTCGGAGCAGGGCCTCAACCTGGCCGGGGTCGAAACCGTGCTGAACATGGAAGCCGAGGTGGAGAAGATGAAGGCGAAGCTGGAGCGGATGCGCCGCTACGCCGCCGAGCTCGAAAGCCGGATCTCGAGGGAAGGAATCTGATGCAGCCCGACCGGTTCACCGTCAAGTCCCAGGAAGCGGTCGCGACCGCGCAACAGCTCGCCTCGCAGCGGCGCAACCCGGAGGTCGCCCCGCCCCATCTGCTGCTTGCCCTGCTCGCCCAGGAAGACGGGCTGGTGGTGCCGATCCTGCAGAAGCTCGGCGCCGACCCCGGCGCGATCCGGGCGCGGGCCGAGGAGGCCGCCGACGCCCTGCCGAAGCTGGGCGGCGACGAGCAAGCCGAAGCACGCCCCTCCTCGACTCTGGTCAACGTCCTGCGCCAGGCCGAGAGCGAGATGGCCAAGCTCGGCGACGAGTACATCTCGACCGAGCACATCCTGCTGGCGCTGAGCGACCGCGGTTCCGGCGTCGCCGACGCCCTCCCCGACCGCGGCTCGCTGGAGAAGGCGGTGGCCGAGGTGCGCGGGCCCCACAAGGTCACCTCGCCCAACCCCGAGGACAGCGTCCAGGCGTTGGAGAAATTCGGCCGCGACCTGACCGTCGAGGCGGAGAGCGGCAAGCTCGACCCGGTTATCGGCCGCGACGAGGAGATCCGCCGCGTGATCCAGGTCCTCTCGCGGCGCACCAAGAACAACCCGGTGCTGATCGGCGACCCCGGCGTCGGCAAGACGGCGATCGTCGAGGGGCTGGCGCAGCGGATCGTCGCCGGCGACGTGCCGGAGAGCCTGCGCGACCGCCGCGTGATCGCGCTCGACATCGGCTCGCTGCTCGCCGGCTCGAAATACCGCGGCGAGTTCGAGGAACGGCTGAAAGCGGTGCTCTCAGAGGTGCAGGACGCCGAGGGCCAGATCGTCCTCTTCCTCGACGAGCTGCACACGATCGTCGGCGCCGGCGCCGCCGAGGGCGCGGTCGACGCCGCCAACCTGCTGAAGCCGATGCTGGCCCGCGGCGAGCTGCGCGCGGTCGGCGCCACCACGCTCGACGAGTACCGCAAGCACGTGGAGAAGGACGCGGCGCTGGAGCGGCGCTTCCAGCCGGTCTACGTCGACGAGCCCGACCTCAACGACACGATCGCGATCCTGCGCGGCCTCAAGGAGCGCTACGAACTCCACCACGGCGTGCGGATCACCGACTCGGCGGTGGTCGCCGCCGCCACCCTCTCCGAGCGCTACATCGCCGACCGCTTCCTGCCCGACAAGGCGATCGACCTGATCGACGAGGCGGCCTCGCGGCTGAAGATCGAGATCGACTCGATGCCGACCGAGATCGACGAGGTCGAGCGGCGCGTGCAGCAGCTGGAGATCGAGCGCGAGGCGCTGAAGAAAGAGAGTGACGAGGCGTCTGCGGCGCGGCTGGAGGCGCTCGAGGCCGAGCTCGCCGAGCTGCGCGAGCGCTCGGGCGAGATGAAAGCGCGCTGGCAGAATGAGAAGGAGGCGATCGAGGCGATCAAGGAGGCCAAGGCGCGGCTCGAGGAGGCGAGCCGCGAAGCGGAGCGGGCCGAGCGCGAGGCCGACCTCGAGGCCGCGGCGAAGCTGCGCTACGGGCAGATCCCGGAGCTGGAGAAGACCCTCGCGGGGCAGGAGACGCGGCTGGCCGAGCTGCACGCCGAGAGCGGCTCGATGCTGGCCGACGAGGTGACCGAGGAGGACGTCGCCGAGGTGGTCGCCAAATGGACCGGCATCCCGGTCAGCCGCCTGATGGAGGGCGAGGTCGAGAAGCTGATCCACATGGAGGAACGCCTGCACGAGCGGGTGATCGGCCAGGACGAGGCGATCGAGGCGGTGTCCAACGCGCTGCGGCGCTCGCGCGCCGGCCTCTCCGACCCCGACCGGCCGATCGGCTCCTTCCTCTTCCTCGGCCCAACCGGGGTCGGCAAGACCGAGCTGGCGAAGGCGCTGGCCGAGTTCATGTTCGACTCCGAGCAGGCGATCGTCCGCCTCGACATGTCCGAGTACATGGAGAAGCACACGGTGGCGCGGCTGATTGGGGCGCCACCCGGCTACGTCGGCTACGAGGAGGGCGGGCAGCTGACCGAGGCGGTGCGGCGCCGGCCCTACGCGGTCATCCTGCTCGACGAGATCGAGAAGGCCCACCCCGACGTCTTCAACACCCTGCTGCAGATCATGGACGACGGGCGGCTCACCGACGGGCAGGGACGCACGGTCAGCTTCACCAACACGGTCCTGATCATGACCTCCAACGTCGGCAGCGACCGCATCGTCGCCGAGTCAGTCGACGAGAAGATCCGCGAGCAGATCGAAGAGGTGCTGGCGGCGACCTTCAAGCCCGAGTTCCTCAACCGGATCGACGACACGGTGATCTTCCACCGCCTCTCCAAGGCCGACATCGGCCGCATCGTCGACCTCCAGGTCGCCCAGCTCGTCGGCCGCGTGCGCGAGCGCGGCATCGAGGTCGAGCTGAGCGGCGACGCCCGGACGCTGCTCGGCAACCTCGGCTACGACCCGATCTACGGCGCCAGGCCGCTGAAGCGGGTGATCCAGAAGCAGCTCGTCGACAAGCTGGCGCTGAAGATCCTCGAGGGCGAGTTCGGCGAGGGCGACGCCGTAAGGGTCGAGGCGGCCGATGGCGAGCTCGTCTTCGAGAAGGCCGCGGCGGTGGCCGCAACGGCTGCCTAACAGGACGGTTATTTAGAAGCGCCTCAAGTTGCGCTGTTATCCAGGCCCTGGGCAGGCTGCCTGAGAGCAGCAATCCAGGTCCCGGACTTCAGGAATGGGGAGCAGATTCCGACGTAAGCTTTGACGGGCTCAAACAGATGTTGAGACAACGCCAAATCAACGCCGATTCGGGAGGGCGCAGCGGGCGCTTCCTGCGCGCTGTCGCCGACGTCGTCCGCTGGCCCTTTGAGCGGCTTGCCTGGTCGCTGGAGCGGCGGATCGTCTGGCCGCTGCGCGAGCGCCTCGCCGGCCGGGGCACGGTCGTGGCGCCCGCCGGGTGGAGGCCGTCCGGGCGCATCGCCGGCGGTGCCGCCCTCGCCACCGTGGCCGCCGCCGCGATCCTCGGCGGCGTGCTGCTCGCCGGCGGCAAGGGTGGAGCGGCAAACGAAGAGACCGCGGCGCCGGCGCGCATCGCCCAGGCGACCCCGCCGGCCTCCGAACCGGTGGAAAAGCCCTCGCGGCCGGTCCTGCACGGCGTCACCCCTTCCTTCGGCGTCGCCAAGGGCACTGCCGTCGCCGGGGCGAGCGGCGATGAGGGCGGGTCGGCCGCTGCGCCGCCAGACGGCGAAGTTGAAGCCGGCGAAGCCGAAAGCGCCGCCGAAGCGCTCGACTCACTGGCCGAAGAAGGCAGCGCCGCCGCCTCCAGCGCCAAGCCGGTGCCGGCCGGCCCGGCGGCGATGAAAGTTGCGCGTCGCTTCGCCGACGCCTTTGTCTTCTATGAGATCGGCAAGCGCCCGGCGCGGGCGAAGGCGATCTTCGCCGAGACGGCGACCCCGCAGCTGGCCGAAGCGCTGGCCGAACGGCCGCCACGGCTCCCGCAGGACGCCGAAGTGCCGAAGGCCAAGGTCCTCAACCTCGTGCCCGGGCCGCGCCACGGCAAGGCCTACACGGTCAGCGCCTCGCTGCTGCGGGTCGGGCTGACCTCGGAGCTGCGACTCGAGATGAAACGCCAGGAGGGCGAGTGGCTCGTCACGGACGTGCGCGGATGAGGCGCCTGGCAGGGATGCTGGCGGCGCTGGCGCTGCTGCTGGTGCCGAGCCTGGCGACGGCGCAATCTGCCTCTGCTCCCCCGGCCGCGTTCGGCGGGCCGGAAACGCCGAGCGAGGCACCGGCGCCCGACACCGCCGCCAGCCAGACCGAAGCGCCGGCGCCCTCCACCTCTGTCCGGCGCGGGGACACGCTCGCCGCACCAGACGCCTCCGCGCCGCCCGCCGACGGAGGCCTCGCCGCCAGGCCGAAGCCGCAGCCGACCCCTGAAGCCGAGGAAGAGCCGGAAGGCGAAGAGGGCGCCACCGAAGCCGCTCCCCCCTCCGCTGCCTTTGCCCTGCCGACCTTGCCGAGCTCGAGCTGTGCCCCGGCGGGAGTGCCGGCGATCCTTATCCCGATCTACCAGCGCGCCTCCGACGCCTACGCGCTCGGCCCACAAGGCCCCAGCATCCTCGCCGCGATCAACGGCGTCGAGACCGCCTTCGGCACCAACCTCAACGTTTCCTCGGCCGGGGCGGTCGGCTGGATGCAATTCATGCCCTCGACCTGGGAAACGTACGGCGTCGACGCCAATGGCGACGGGGTGCGCGACCCCTACAACCCCGAAGACGCGATCTTCGCCGCCGCCTCCTACCTCAGCGCCGCCGGCATGCCGACCGACACCTACGGCGCGATCTTCGCCTATAACCACGCCGACTGGTACGTCGCCGAGGTTCTCGCCAACGCCCAGTGCTACGGCCAGCTCGGCAACGCCGTCGCCGGCACCTTTGAACTGACGCCGAAGCTGCAGGTGCTGAGCTGCGTGGCGCCGAAGCGCTGGCGCAAGCGCATCCCGGCCCCCTACCTCGACGCCTTCGAGGCCGCCGCAGCCCGCTACGGGCTTGGCGAGCGCGGGGTCTGGGCGCTGGCCGCCGTCGCCCGGCTCGAGTCGGATTTCGGCCGCGGCATGAGCGAGTACGAACTGCAGCGGCGCGGGCCGTTCGGCCTCGCCGGCACGGAGTGGCGACGCTACGCCGTCGACGGCGACGCCGACGGCCGCATCCGCCACGAGGACCCGGCCGACGCGGCGGCGACGCTGGCGCGGATGTTCTGGTCCCAGGGAGGCCTGCGCACCGGCCTCTTCGAGCACAACCACGCCCAGTGGTACGTCGACTCGGCGATGGCCGAAGCCGAGGCGCTGGAAGGGAAATGCAAGGCGACCGAGGTCGATTGGGCGCTCGCCCTGCCGAACGCGGTGATAGCGCCGATCAACTGGGAAAACCTGACCCTCTCCAACGAACTGGAGAAACAGGACCTCGACAGCGGCGCGATCGACCCGCGCATCGTCGGCCTAATCGGGGCGATCACCCAGGCGCACCAGATCACGATCTCGGCGCTGCGCTCCGACCACTCGCAGTACACGGTCGAAGGCAACGTCTCCAACCACTACTTCGGCCGGGCGATGGACATCGCCGCGGTCGACGGCGTCTCCTGCACCGACACCGCTCCAACCGCGCCCTGTGCGGAACTCGCCCGCACGCTCGCCTACCTACCCACGCCGGCGATGCCAACCGAGCTCATCTACTGCTTCGACGTGGACGGCCCCGGCCCGGCGTTTGCCCGCGCCGATCACTGCGACCACGTCCACGTCGGCTACGACGGCTGAGTTAACGTAGGGCGGGAACCCCGCCACAGGAGGCCCTTATGCCCACCTACGTGATGCTCACGAATCTGACCGCCGACGGCGTCCGCACCCTGAAGAACAACCCAGGGCGGGTCGCCGAGGTGAACAAGGAGGTCGAACAGATCGGCGCCAAGGTGCTTCAGCAGTACGCGACCTTGGGCCAGTACGACTTCGTCACGATCGTCGAAGCGCCCGACGAGAAGACGATGGCCAAGGTCTCGGTCGAGCTCGGCTCGCGCGGGACGATGACCAGCCAGACGCTCACGGCGATGCCCGCCGGCGAGCTGTCCGACTCGCTTTAGGCGGCCGCGCTTGCGGGTCCTGGTCGTCGGCGGGGGTGGGCGCGAGCACGCGATCGTGCGGGCGCTGGCGCGCTCGCCGCGGGCGCCGGAGCTGCTCTGCGCACCTGGCAACGCCGGTATCGCCGCCGACGCCGAGTGCCTGCCGCAGGTCGGCGGCGAGGATGTCGAGGCAATCGTCGCCGTGGCGCGCGAACGGGCAATCGACCTGGTCGTCGTCGGCCCCGAGGCACCGCTGGTGGCGGGAGCCGTCGACGCTTTGGAAGCGGCCGGCGTGCCGGCCTTCGGCCCCGGCGCGGCGGCGGCCGAGCTGGAGGGATCGAAGGCCTTCGCCAAGGACCTGATGAACGAGGCCGGGGTGCCGACCGCCTCACACGTCTTGTTGCGAAACCGGGATGAGGCGGTCGAGCAGCTCGCCGGCGCCTCCTACCCGGCGGTGCTGAAGGCCGACGGCCTCGCCGCCGGCAAGGGAGTGCTGATCTGCGCCTCGGAGGCCGAGGCGCGCGAGGCTGCCGAGGTCTTCTTCACCGAGCGGCGCTTTGGCGAGACCACCGTCGTGCTGGAGGAGTTCCTCGAGGGCGAGGAGCTCTCCCTGCTCGCCCTCTGCGACGGGGAGAACGTCGTGCCGCTGGCGCCGGCCCAGGACTACAAGCGGATCTTCGACGGTGACCGGGGCCCGAACACCGGCGGCATGGGCAGCTACTCGCCCGTCCCCGGCTTCGGCCCGGCGGAGGTCGAGGAGATCGTCGACGCCGTCCACCGGCCGGTGGTGGTGGCGATGGCCCGGCGGGGCGTCCCCTTCCGCGGCGTCCTCTACGCTGGCCTGATGGTCGGCCCGGAAGGGCCCAAGGTGCTCGAGTTCAACGTCCGTTTCGGCGATCCCGAGACGCAGGCGGTGCTGCCGCGGCTGCGCTCCGACCTGCTCGACCTCTGCCTGGCGGCGCGCGAGCCTGGCGGGCTGGCGGGCACCGAGGCCGAGTTCGGCGAGCAGTGGGCGGTGACCCTGGTCCTCGCCTCCGCCGGCTATCCGGAGTCCTCCTCGAAGGGCGACGTCATCGGCGGCCTCGCCGCAGCGGCGGAGCTGGCCGAGGTGACCCATGCCGGCACCGCCGAGCGCGACGGCGAGGTCGTCACCGCCGGCGGACGCGTGCTGAACGTGACCGCGCTCGGCGCCGGCCCGGCCGAGGCGCGCAAACGGGCATACGATGCGGCACGCCGGATCTCCTTCGACGGAATGCAGATCCGCTCCGACATCGCCGCCCGCGCGGTCGAGCGGGTGCCCAGCTAGAGGATCAAGTCCAACCAGTCATGCAGACCCCGGAGAGGAAGAGATGAGCGAGATCTCAGAGGAGCCCCAGCCGATCGAGTCGAGCGGAACGGGCCAGGCAACGACGATGCCCGCGGTCGAGGAGGCGTTCGAGGAGATCGAAGTCGACGAGCCGCTGGTCGGGATCATCATGGGCTCGAAAAACGATAAGGCGAAGATGCAGCCGGCCGGGGCGGCGCTGCACGAGGCGGGCGTCAGCTACGAGGTACGGGTGATGAGCGCCCACCGCGATCCCGAGCTGGTCCGCGAGTACTGCCACAACGCGCGCATGCGAGGGCTGCGGGCGATCATCGCCGGCGCCGGCATGTCGGCGGCGCTGCCGGGCGTCGCTGCCGCCCACACCGACCTGCCGGTGATCGGGGTGCCGATCCTCGGCAAGAGCCTCGGCGGCCTCGACGCGCTGCTGTCCGCGGTGCAGATGCCGCCCGGCGTGCCGGTCGCCTGCGTCGCCGTCGACGGAGCGAAAAACGCCGGCTTGCTCGCGGTGCGCATCCTCAACGCGTAAGCGGATAATCCGTACGTGATTCCCCGCTACACCCGTCCCGAGATCGGCGCCGTCTGGTCGACCCAGCGCAAGCTCGAGTGCTGGCTCGAGGTCGAGCTGGCGGCGACCGAAGCCTGGGCCAAGGAGGGCGCCGTTCCCCGCGAGGCGGCCGAAGCCGCGCGGGCGGGCGCCGCCTTCACCGTCGAGGCGGTCGCCGAGCGCGAGCGGATGACCGACCACGACGTCGCCGCCTTCGTCGACGTCGTCGCCGGCTCGGTCGGCGAGCACGGCCGCTGGGTCCATTACGGCCTCACCTCCTCCGACGTGCTCGACACGGCGCTGGCGCTGCAACTCCGCCAGGCGGGTGAGGTCGTCCTCGCCTCGGCGCGCGCCTACCGCGACGCGCTGGTCGAGCGGGCGCTGGAGCATCGCGACACGCTCTGCGTCGGCCGCACCCACGGCGTCCACGCCGAGCCGACCACCTTCGGCCTGCGCCTCGCCGGCTTCGCCTTCGAGGCCGATCGCAACCTGGCGCGCCTCGCCGACGCCTTCGAGCAGCTCCGGGTCGGCAAGCTGTCCGGCGCGGTCGGCACCTACGCCTCGGTGCCGCCGGCGGTCGAGGCACGGGTGATGGAGCAGCTTGGACTGCGGCGCGAGGACGTCGCCACCCAGGTGGTGCCCCGCGACCGCCACGCGGTCCTGCTCTCAGCGATCGCGGTCGCCGCCGCCGGCCTCGAGCGCTTCGCGACCGAGGTCCGCAACCTGCAGCGCACCGAGGTGCGCGAGGTCGAGGAGCCGTTCGGCACCGGCCAGAAGGGCTCATCGGCGATGCCGCACAAGCGCAACCCGATCCGCACCGAGCGGATCACCGGCCTGGCCCGGGTGCTGCGCGGCTACGCCCAGACGGGCCTCGAGAACGTCGCCCTCTGGCACGAGCGCGACATCTCCCACTCCGGCGCCGAGCGGGTGGTCCTTCCCGACGCGACGATCGGCCTCGACTACATGCAGGACCTGGCCGCCAAGGTCGCCGCCGAGATGACCGTGCGGGCCGAGCGCATGCGCGCCAACCTCGAGCTGACCCACGGCGCCCTCTTCAGCCAGCGCGCCCTCACCGCCCTGGTCGAGAGCGGCATGAGCCGCGACGACGCCTACCGCGTCGTCCAGGAGAACGCCCAGCGCGCCTGGGACAGCGGCACCGAGCTCCGCGACCTGCTGGCCGAGGCAGCCCCCGACCTCGATCTCGACGCGGTCTTCGACTACGGCGCCTACCTGACCCACGTGCCAGCGGTCTTCGAGCGCCTCGAAGCGCTGCGGCTGAGGTAGGCTCAGCGTTGTGATCCTCTACACCTGCGGACAGAAGAAACGGGGGCCGGCGTTCGCGCATCCTTGCGCGAAGGCGGCAGGCGCACTCGACGCCGCCGGATACGAGTACGAGATCAAGGTCGTCGGCGGTTACCGACTGATGCCGTGGACCTGGGGCAGCCGCGACGAGGAGCGGGCCGAGGTGAAGAAGCTGAGCGGCACCAACGAGGTGCCGGTACTGGTGCTCGACGACGGCGAGGTCGTCTCCGGCTCCGGCACGATCGCCAGGTGGGCGGGCGAGCACCCCGCCGCCAAGGCCGGCGCCGCCAGCTAGGCGGCGACCAGCTCCCGGGCGGGACGGCGCTCGGTCACGACTATCGGGGTGCCGAGCTTTGGCGAGAGGGTGATGTTGCGGCGGCCGATCTTCTCCGGTGCCGCGGTGGCCTTGTGCAGCTCGCAACGGGTCAGCGCCTCGCGCAGGACGATCCGCATCTCGAACTCGGCGAAGGCGGCGCCGAGGCAACGACGGACGCCGCCGCCGAACGGCACCCAAGCGTAGGTCTCCGGCGGCTCCCCGAGGAAGCGCTCGGGCCGGAAGGCAAAGGGCTCGGGGTAGGCGTCGGCGCGGGTATGGGCGAGCCAGATCGCCGGCGTGACGTCGGTGCCGTCGGGCAGCGTCAGCCCGTCCGCGACCAGCTCCTTGGCAAGGCGGCGACCGGCGAGCGGGACCACCGGGCGCAGCCGCAACGACTCGGAGATCGTCGCCCGCAGGTAGTCATCCTGCCCCGCTTCGAGCGACTCGCGCAGACGCGCCAGCTCGCGCGGGTGGCGCAGCAGCAGGTCGAAGGTCCAGGCGAGCGCCGTCGCCGTCGTCTCGTGCCCGGCGAGGAGCAGGGTCATCAGCTGGTCGCGCAGCTCGGTGTCGCTCATCGCGCCGCCATCCTCGAAGTGGGCGAGCATCAGCGCCGAGAGGATGTCGTCGCGCTCCTCGAGGCCACCGGCGGCCCGCCGCTCGGCGATCTCCGCGTAGAGCAGCTCATCGACCGCCTTCAGCTGCGCTTCGAATTTGGCCCAGGGCCCGCGACTGCCGAAACGGCGGGTCGCCAAGCCGATCAGCTGGGTTAACGGCGAGGCGGTCTCGTCGAGCACCCGGGCCAGCAGGACGCGCAGCCGTTCCAGCCGCGGGCCCTCGGCGACGCCAAAGACGACGCGCAGGATCAGCTCGAGCGTGATCGCCTGCATCCGCGGGTGGACCGGGAACTCCTCGCCGAGCGGCCAGGAGTCGATCTCGCGGTCGACGATCTCGGCCAGAAGCGGCTCGTAGGAGCGCATCCGCTCGCCGTGGAAGGGCGGCAGCATCACCTTGCGGCGCGCCAGGTGCTCGCTGCCTTCGAGCAGCAGCAGCGAGCGTGGGCCGAGGATCGGCTCGAGGACGATGTTTCGCCCGGGCGGCAGCCCGTGCTCGCGCTCCGTGTAGAGAGCCTTGATCGCGGCCGGGTCGCTGATCATCACCATCGGCCGCTCGAAGCCCATGAATTTGACGCTGAAGCTGTCGCCAAACTTCTCGCGGCACTCCTGCATGAAGGGCAGCGGCCGGAAGGCCCAGCGCAGCGTCTGCACCAGCGGCGGGCTCTTCGGTTCCGGCGGCAGCGGCATGGGCGCAGTCTACGAAACTGGCTGGCGAGCCAGTCCACGACAGCGCCGTGCGGATAGCTAGCATCGGCCACGTGCCGACCGCCGTGGCAGATCTCAAGCTCCATTCCTCCGGGAAGGTGCGCGAGATATACGAGTGGGGAGACGACCTGCTGATGGTCGCCTCGGACCGGATCTCGATCTACGACGTGGTGATGCCGACGCCGATCCCCGACAAGGGGAAGGTGCTGAACCGGATCTCCGAATTCTGGTTCGAGCTGACCGGCGACATCGTGCCGAACCACTTCCTCTCCGCCGACGTGCCCGAGGAGGTCGCCGAACGGGCGATGCGAGTGCGACGGTTGGAGATGTACCCGGTCGAGTGCGTCGTGCGGGGCTATCTCTCAGGCTCCGGCTGGAAGGAATACAAGAAGAGCGGCAGCGTCTGCGGGATCGAGCTGCCGGGCGGATTGCTGGAGTCCGACAAGCTGCCGGAGCCGATCTTCACGCCGGCGACCAAGGCCGAGATCGGCGACCACGACGAGAACGTCGACTTCGAGCGAGCGGCCGAGATCGTCGGCGACCGGGCGTTGATGGAAGAGCTGCGGCGGGTCTCGATCGACGTCTACACGCGCGGGGCCGAGCACGCGGCCGAGCGCGGGATCGTCCTCGCCGACACCAAGTTCGAGTTCGGTCGCCATGCCGGCGCCGAGGTCGTCCTTGCCGACGAGGTCCTCACTCCCGACTCCTCACGCTTCTGGCCGGCCGACCGCTACGAGCCGGGAAAGACCCAGCCCTCCTTCGACAAGCAGTTCGTCCGCGACTGGGCCGACGCCGCCGGCTGGGACCACAAGCCCCCGGCGCCGGAGCTGCCACCCGACGTGATCGAGCAGACGCGAGGCAAATACGTCGAGGCCTACGAGCGGATAACGGAGCGCGGCTTCTAGTGCCCCGGGCGCGGGTGCTGATCCGGCCGAAGGAGGGGATCCTCGATCCGCAGGGCAAGGCGGTCGAGCGGGCGCTACCGGCACTTGGCTTCGAGGGGATCGGCAACGTCCACGTCGGCCGTATGGTCGAGCTCGAGGCCTCGGACCCGGCACGCCTGCCGGAGCTGTGCGAGAAGTTGCTCGCCAACCCGTTGATCGAGGACTTCGAGATCGAGAGCATCGACGGGCCCTGATGGTCTGGGGGGTGCTTCAGTTCCCCGGATCGTGCGACGAGCGGGACGCCGTCGGCGCCTGCGAACGGACCGGCGGCGAGGCGCGACTGGTCTGGCACGAGGCCCGCGACCTGGAGGGCGTCGACGCAGTCGTCGTCCCCGGTGGCTTCTCCTACGGCGACTACCTGCGGGCCGGGGCGATCGCCCGCTTCTCGCCGGCGATGGAGGCGGTGGCCAAGTTCGCCGCGGCGGGCGGGCCGGTGCTCGGCATCTGCAACGGTTTTCAGGTGCTGTGCGAGACCGGCCTCCTGCCGGGCGCCCTGCTCCGCAACACGGACCTGCGCTTCGTCTGCCGCCAGGTGGACCTGCTCGCGGGGGGATTGTCCACCCCAGAGGGGGGTCAATCCTGCCGCGAACCGGCTGAGCGGCTCTCGATCCCGGCCAAGCACGGCGAAGGGCGTTACTGGGCGCCGGAGGCGATGCTCGATGAGATCGAAGCGAACGGTCAGGTTGCCTTTCGCTACGCGCCCGGCCACAACCCGAACGGCTCGGCCCGCGACATCGCCGGTGTGACGAATGAGGAGGGCAACGTGCTCGGCCTGATGCCCCATCCCGAGCACGCGGTCGACCCGCTCACCGGGTCGACGGATGGGTTGAAGGTCTTCGAGGCGCTTGCCGGAGCACGGGCGTGAGCGCGCCGGCAGCGAGCAGCTCGCCGCACCGCGAGCTGGGGCTGACCGACTCCGAGTACGAGCTGATCTGCGAGAAGCTGGGGCGCGAGCCGAACGGTGTCGAGCTGGCGATGTTCAGCCTGCTCTGGTCCGAGCACTGCTCCTACAAGCACTCGCGCAGGCTGCTGCGGCGGCTACCGACCGAGGGGGCGCGGGTGGTGATGGGGCCGGGCGAGAACGCCGGCGCGGTCGACGTCGGCGGCGGCTACGCGGTCGCCTTCAAGGTCGAGTCGCACAACCACCCGAGCGCGGTCGAGCCATTCCAGGGGGCGGCCACCGGGGTCGGGGGAATCCTGCGCGACGTCTTCGCGCTCGGCGCGCGGCCGATCGCGATCCTCGACTCGCTGCGCTTCGGCGAGCTCGACTCGCTGCGCTCGCGTCACCTGCTCGACGGCGCGGTGCGCGGGATCGGCCATTACGGCAACTCGATCGGCGTGGCGACCGTCGGCGGCGAGATCTACTTCGAGTCTCCCTACGAGCACAACTGCCTGGTCAACGCGATGTGCGTCGGGCTGGCGAAGCGTGAGGAGATGGTGCGCGCGGCGGCGGCCGGGGTCGGCAACGCGGTCGTCCTGATGGGCGCATCGACCGGGCGCGACGGGATCGGCGGCGCTTCGGTGCTGGCCTCGGCCGAGCTGGGCGTGGGCGACGAGGGGAAGCGGCCGACGGTGCAGATCGGCGACCCCTTCGAGGAGTCGAAGCTGCTCGAGTGCTGCCTGGAGCTGCTGGCGAAGGGGCTGCTCGTCTCGCTCCAAGACCTGGGCGCCGCCGGCCTCACCTCCTCGGCCGGCGAGATGGCCTCCGCCGGCGGGGTCGGGATCGACGTCGACGTCGCGCGGGTGCCGCTGCGCGAGGCAGACATGGAGCCTTTCGAGATCATGGTCTCCGAGTCGCAGGAGCGGATGCTCGCCGTGGTCGAGCCGGCGCGGGTTCCCGAGGTACTCGCCGTCTGCGAGAAATGGCAAACCGGGGCGGCCGAGATCGGCGCCGTCACCGGCAGCGGCCGGATCCGCGTGCTGCGTGGCGAGGAGATCGTCGGCGACATGCCGGTCGAGGCGCTGGTCGACGGCTGTCCGCTGTACGACCTCGATCCGGCCGAGCCCGCCGAGTGGATTTACGGCAACGAGAACGTGCTCACCGCGCGGGTCGCGGCGGCGGCGGGACGGGATGCCGACCCGGCGGATCCGGCCTCAATCCTGCTCGCTCTGCTGGCCTCGCCCAGCGTCGCCTCCAAGCGCTGGGCGTTCGAGCAGTACGACTCGGTCGTCGGCTCGCGCACGGCACGCCGGCCGGAGTCGGCCGATGCGGCCGTGCTGGCTCTACCCGAGGCGGGCAACGCGATCGCCGTCTCGATCGACGGCAACGGCCGCCGGGTCGCCTGCGACCCCTACGCCGGCACGGTCGAGGCGGTGCTGGAGTGCGCTCAGAACCTCGCCTGCGCCGGCGCCGAGCCACTCGGCCTGACCAACTGCCTCAACTTCGGCAACCCCGAGAAGCCGGCGCCGGCCTGGCAACTCGACCGCGCCGTCAGCGGCCTCGCCGATGCCTGCGAGGCGCTCGGCGTGCCCGTCGTCGGCGGCAACGTCTCCCTCTACAACGAGGGGCCGGAAGGGCCGATCTACCCGACGCCCGTGGTCGGCATGGTCGGCGAGCTGCCCGACCCCTCCCGGGTCGCGCCGAGCGCTTTCGCCCGCGGGGGCGACGCGATCGCCCTGCTCGGGCCCTTCGAACCGAGCCTCGCCGGCTCGGAGCTGGCCAAGCTGCGGGGCGAGCTCGACACGGGCCTCCCCCGCTCCGACGTCACCGCCGTTGCCGCCGCCTGCGAGGCGGTGCGCAGCGCCGTCCGTGCCGGCAAGCTCGCTTCGGCCCACGACGTCAGCGACGGCGGCCTCGCCTGCGCCCTGGCCGAGTGTGCGATCGGCGCCGGCCTCGGCTGCCGCGTCGACCTGCAGCCACTGCGCGAGCGCGGCTGCACCCCTGAGGAGGCCCTCTTCGGCGAGGGCGTCGGCGGCTTCGTCCTCAGCGGCGACGAAGACGAGCTGAGGGCGCTCGGCGCCACTCCGATCGGCAAGGTGGGCGGCGACGAGATAGAGATCGCCGCCGGCGACCGCAGCCTCGCCGTCAGCCTCGCCGAGGCTGAAATCGCTTGGCGATCGCTAAAACGCTATGCAGAGCCGCGCCAAAGCAATTAGGCTTGCGTTGAATTTTTCAACTCAAAGCGGGGGCGACAACGCCGGGACGTTCACAGAGAGGAATCAAATGGGTAAGCGAGGCATAACGACGATTATCGGAATCGCTGCGGTACTAACGCTTTTCGCCGCTCAACCCGCGGCTGCCTCCACGCTGGTTGGCAACCAGTGCCAGGGAAATACCTCGCTCTCGAACGTCACGACGCTCTCGACGGCCAATGCCCCGGGTAACCCCCTCCCGGCCAGAGTGCCGAGCGCGGGAGTCGTCACCAGCTGGACTTTCAATGTCGTGCCGATTCCTCCAGGCGTCTTGACCCAGACGCTCAAGATATTCCGGGCGACCGGAGCTCCAAATCAGTTTCAGGCAGTCGGAGAAAGCTCCCCGGCTCCGATTGTTACCGGGTCGAACTCGTTCGGGACGAGGATTTCAGTTCAGGCCGGTGACTATCTCGGCACCTCCGGATCGGCCTCGGGAACGGTGGTCACGGTGTTCTGCAACACCGGCAACCCGGGCGACCGAATGGGGATCATGACCGGCAACGTGACTTCCGGCGCGACGGCAACCCTTCTCACGGAAGAAGCCGCACGGCAGAACCCGATTACCGCGACGATCGAGCCCGACGCCGACAACGACGGCTACGGCGACGAGACGCAGGACAAATGCCCGCAGAGCGCCACCACCCAGGCGCCCTGCCCGGTGATTGCCCTGAGCACCTCTTCATCGGTCAAGAAAGGCCTCGCCACCGTTCTTGTAACGAGCAGCCTCCAGGCAGCGGTGACCGTCGGCGGCACCGTCAAACTCGGCAAAGGCAAAACGGCGACGCTGAGCGGTGGCACGCAGGTCGTCCTGCCGGGCGTGATCTCCAAATTCACGCTCTTGTTCACGAAACAACTCAAGGACAAGCTGAAGTCGCTTAGCCGCAAACGGTCGCTGACGCTGAATCTGACGGCCTCGGCGCCGAACGTGATCGGCGCGCCCACCATCAGCGCGCTGAGCGTGAAACTGAAAGGCCAGAAAAAAGCGAAACGCAAAAACCGATCCAGGTGAAACATGCCGGTCGGAAAGCGGGCTGAGGAGCCGCATCCAGGGGTGGGAAGTAAATCGCCCCGCGTTCAGGCGTAGGAAGTAACCCGGTCCCGGTCGGCGTCCTCGGCCGGGACCGCTTCCTCTTCGGCCTGATCGAGGACCGGCGTGCGCCGTAGGCCGAGCATTACGGCGCCTGACGCGAGCGCGGCGAGGACCGAGAACAGGTAGGCGCTGTCGGACACTGCAAGGGCATCGGCAAGCGTCCCCGGTTCCCCGACCATGGCGACCAGGATCGCGGTGCCGAGGACGGCGCCGATCTGGCGGAAGGCGGCGTTGACGGCGCTGGCCGTGGCGAAGCGGTCGTCGGGGACCTCGCGGACCGCAGCCGAGCCGAGCGTCGGGAAGGCGAGACCGATGCCGATGCCGGTCAGCAGCGCCCCCGGCAGCCAGAGGCCGAGCCAGTCCGGCTCGGCGCCGGCCGAGCGCAACACCATCACCCCCGCCGCGAAGAAGAGCGTTCCGGGGACGATCACCGCCCGGTGCCCAAAGCGGTCGGCGAGGCGACCTGCCGGCCCGGCGATAACCGTGCTCATTGCCGGGCCCGGCAGCGTCGCCGCCCCCGCCTGCAGCACGGTGTAGCCCCAAATCGTGGTGAGGAAGAGGACGTTGCCGAGGATCAGCGAGAAGAAGGCGGCCGCGAAGAGCAGCGTGCCGAGGTTGCCGACGCGGAAGGAGCTGTGCTCGAACAGCGCCGGTTCGACGATCGGTCGGGGGTGCCGCGGGCTGCGGGCGATCATCCCGGCGAGCAGGAGGGCGCCGGCGGCAAAGGCCGCGAGCGTGGGCACGGCGGTCCACCCCCAGTCGTTGCCCTCGACGATGCCCAACGTGATCGCCGCTAGGCCGAGCGCCAGCATCGCCGCACCGGGCAGGTCGGGCAGGCGGCTATCGGCGATACGCGGCGCCGGTAGCCGTCGCCGGCCCGCGAGCAGGATCGCCGCGCCGAGCGGCAGGTTGACGAGGAAGACAAGCCGCCAGTCGACTAGCTCGACCAGGGCGCCGCCGAGGGTGGGGCCAGTCGCCGCCGCTGCAGCTGCGGCCGCTCCCCAGAGGCCGACCCCAGCCGAGCGCCGCTCGAGCGGGAAGCTGTCGAGGACGATCGCCAGCGAGGCCGGGGCGATCAGCGCCGCGCCGATCCCCTGTACGACCCGGAAGGCGATCAGCAGCCCCAGCGTCGGCGCCGCCGCACAGAGCAGGCTGGCAGCCGTGAAGCCGGCCATGCCGAGCAGGAAGACGCGCTTGTGGCCGAAGCGGTCGGCGAGGCCGCCGGCCGGGACCAGCAGCGCGGCGATCACGACGAAGTAGCCGTCGAGCACCCAAGAAAGCGCGTCGCGACCTGAGCCGGCGAAGGAGCGCGAGATATCGGGGAAGGCGATGTTGACGATCGTCGTGTCGAGAAAAGCGACAAAAGCGCCCGCGCAGGCAATCGCGACGGCGGCTCTATGTCCACGGTCATACATCGCGGCGCCGACTATACTATGTCCATGGGCATAACGCGACTTGCAGATGCGAGAGCGGTCGAACCAAAGCGTCGCGACGGACGCGAACGGCTGCTTAACGGCGCCCGCCGCCTGCTCGCGGAGAAGGGCTACGCCGGCATGGAGCTGCGCGACGTCGCCCAGCGCGGCGACGCCCCGCGCGGTTCGATCTACCACCACTTCCCCGGCGGCAAGGCGCAGCTTGCAGTCGAGGCCGCCGCGTTGGAGGGAAACGAGATCCGCGCGGCGATCGAACACTCGCTGGAAGAGCGCGGTCTGAAGGCGACCCTGGCGATGTTCGGGGAGATCTTCCGCCGCCGCGTCAAGAACCACCCCGAGCGGATCGGCTGCCCGGTCGCGGCGGCGGCCCTAGCCCGCCCCGAGGACCCCGCTCTGGCCGCTGCCGCAACCACCGCCTTCCAGAGCTGGGAAGCGCCGATTGCCGCCGCGCTGATCGAGGAAGGCGTCGACGCCGGAGTAGCGGAGAGCTTCGCCGGCCTGACCGTCTCGACGATCGAGGGTGCCCTGCTGCGAGCCCGCGCCGCCGGCAGCCAAGACCCGCTCGACTCGGCGATCGACGGCCTCGAAACGGCCCTCGACGGTCTGCTCGACAACGGCTAGTCTCTTCCAGAACGCGCCGTCCATCCGAGGGAGAGAGATGCGAAAGCTCTGGGGAACCAGCATTGCAGTGACTTTGATTGCAGTCGGGTCGATCGCCGCGCCGAGCGCTTCGGCGGCCACCGAAATAGGGAACAACTGCGTGGCCACGACCGCCCCGCCCGGGTACACCATGGTCCAGCTGGCAAAGGCTCCCGGCAGTTCCCTTCCGCTCGCAGCCACCGGACCAGGCGTGGTGACCAAGTGGAAGGTGAGGTTGCCATCGGTGCCCGGCACCTTCCCCCAGACCCTCAAGGTCTTTCGCCCGGTGGGAGGCAATGCGTTCAACGTCATCGCAGAAAACACGCAGAACATCGGCACCGGTGAAAGCACTTTCGACGTCAGGGTTCCGGTCCAGGCCGGCGACCGTCTAGGTCTGTATGGAAGCGGTTCCCTTGGCGCCCTCGCCTGCGTGACGTCGAACACCGCCGACGTGCTCGGCACCTTCATCGGAAACATCCCGATCGGCTCGACGCAGAACTTCACGGCAAACCCCGGCTTGCAGGTCGCGGTCTCGGGTCTGGTCGAGCCCGACGCCGACGGTGATGGCTACGGCGACGAGACGCAGGACAAGTGCCCGCAGAATGCCGCCGTTCAGGTTCCCTGCCCGGTGGTCGCCCTGAGCACCTCGGCGAGCGCCAAGAGGGGCCTCGCCAATGTCCTCATCACCGCCAGCTCGCAGGCGGCGGTGACCGTCGGCGGCACGGTCAAACTCGGCAAAGGCAAAACCGCGACGCTGAGCGGCGGCACGCAGGTCGTGCTGCCGGGCGTGATCTCCAAATTCACCCTGCTGTTCGGCCAAAAACTGAAGGAAAAGCTCAAATCGCTCAGCCGCAAACGGTCGCTGACGCTGAACCTGACGGCCTCGGCCCCGAACGTGGTCGGCGCGCCCACCGTCAGCGCGCTGAGCGTGAAACTCAAAGGTCAGAAAAAACCGAAACGGCACCGCCCCAAAGGCGGCAAATAGAGCGGGTGGAACAACGGCCACGCTAGCCGCCGGGGAACAAGGGTCCCGGCGGCTAGCGTGGCCTGTCCCGCTGCTACCCTGCGGGAGTAGGCAGACCGCCTGCGCGTCACGTCCTTTCCAACGCGAGGAACACGCGCTTTGACTCCGCCTCAGGGGCAGCCGATAGATCGCGATGGCCCGCGCGAGGAATGCGGGGTGTTCGGCGTATTCGCGCCCGGCCACGACGTCGCCCGCCTCGCCTACTTCGGCCTCTACGCGCTGCAGCACCGCGGTCAGGAGTCGGCCGGAATCGCCACCTGCGAGGGCGGCCACATCACCACCCTGCGCGACGCCGGCCTCGTCTCCCAGGTATTCGACGAGGAGAAGCTGCGGGCGCTGGAGGGCGACATGGCGATCGGCCACGTGCGCTACTCGACCACCGGCGGTGGCTCCTGGGAGAACGCGCAGCCGGTCTGGCGCGACGACGGGCGCGAGCTGGCGCTCGCCCATAACGGCAACCTGACCAATGCGGTCGAGCTTTGGAACGAGCTGAAGGAGGCCGGGATCGCCTTCCGCGGTACCTCCGACTCGGAGATCATCGCCGCGCTGATCTCCTCGAACGAAGGCAAGTTCGTCGAGGACGCCGTCGCCGACGTGATGCCGCGCATGCGTGGCGCCTACTCAACGGTGGCGATGACCAAGCGGGCGATCGTCGCCTTCCGCGACCCGCACGGCGTGCGGCCGCTCTCGCTGGGACGGCTGGGAGAGCGCTTCGTCGTCGCCTCGGAGAGCTGCGCCTTCGACATCATCGGCGCCAAGCTGCTGCGCGAGGTGCGGCCCGGGGAGATGGTCTCGCTGACCGAGCGCGGCCTCGAGACCCGCCAGGTGGTCAAGGCCGGCCGGCCGGCGACCTGCGTCTTCGAGCACATCTACTTCTCCCGCCCCGACAGCCGCCTCGAGGGCAAGGTGCTACAGCAGGTGCGCGGGCGGATGGGCGAGAACCTCTGGCGCGAGGCGCCGGTCGACGCCGACCTGGTGATCTCGGTGCCCGACTCGGGCAACCCGGCGGCGGCCGGCTTCGCCCGCGCCTCGGGGCTGCCGCGCGACGACGGCCTGATCAAGAACCGCTACGTGGCGCGAACCTTCATCCAGCCCGGCCAGGAGCTGCGCAAGCACGGCCTCCGCCTGAAGTTCAACCCGCTGCCGGAGATCGTCGCCGGCAAGCGGATCGTCGTCGTCGACGACTCGATCGTGCGCGGCAACACGACGCGCCAGATCGTCGGCATGCTGCGCGAAGCGGGCGCGAGCGAGGTGCACCTGCGAATCTCGGCGCCGCCGATCCGCCACCCCTGCCATTACGGCGTCGACATGTCGACCCGCGAGGAGATGATCGCCCACGAACGGACGATCGAGGAGATCGCCGACGAGCTCGGCGCCGACTCGCTCGCCTACCTCTCGATGGACGGCGTCTATGAGGCGGTCGGCACCCCGCCCGAGGACCACTGCGACGCCTGCTTCACCGGCCGCTACCCGCTTGGCGACCCCGAGGACGCGAACGGCAAATTCGCCCTCGAGGACATCGCCGTGGTGCCGGCGAGCGGCTAGGGCGTCAGCGCGGCGACGATCTCGGCGGCCGGGCGAATGTCGTCCGTTCGAGCGACGGTCTCACCCGCGTAGAGAGGGCCCTCGTCGACCAACTCGGCGGGGCCGTCGTCGGTGGCGGCAAGCGGCGGCAGCGGTGCGGTGCCGCCGCGTTCGGTGGCGGCGTTGGGGACAACTCGGTGCGGAGCGGGCCAACCAAGGCCGAAGAGCTCGGTGAGGAGAGTCTCCCTGGCGTCCAGCAGGCGCCGCTTGTACTCGGGATGGGCGCGACTCTCCTCCGAGAGGAGGAAGCGCGTGCCGGCGACGGCGCCCTCGGCACCGCCGTCGAGCGCCCGGCGGACATCGCCGCGCTCGGCGATGCCGCCGGCCGGCAGCAGGGGGAAGTCCGCCGGCAAGGCGTCTCTTGCGCGGTCGAGCAGCTCCAGCGCCGGCCGTTCGCCGCGCACGTGGCCGCCGGCCTCGATGCCCTGGACGATCGCCGCATCGGCACCGGCGAGATGGGCGGCCCGGGCCTCCTCGACCGAGCCGCACTGATGAATCCAAACGTTGCCGGCGCGTCGCTCCGGCTCGCCCCAGAAGGTGACGACGACATCGGCCGCCTCCGCCGCCTCGAACCAGCTCGGCTCAGCGAAGGGCAGCAGCAGGTTGACCGCGATCGGTTGCGCGGTCAGCGCCCGAGCCGCCTCCAGCTCGGCGGCAATCGCCTCGGGGCCGAGCACCGCAATCGTCCCCAGCCCACCGGCCTCGGAGACCGCCGCCGCCAGCTCGTGACGGCTCAGCCCGCCACCGAGACCGGCCTGCACGACCGGCTTCTCGATACCGAGACTCTCTAGCAGCGACACGGCAGCGAGTCTAGGCACCAAAGGCCACGCATCCGATATTGACCCCACCCTGGTGTGGTCAATATCGGATGGGCGATGATTCGGCCGTGGGCGCAACGTTCAAGCTCATAGTTCTCGCCTCGGGCAGTGGGACCAACCTGCAGGCGATCCTCGATTCCCTGCACGGTCGGGAGGGGATCGAGGTGGTTGGCGTCGGCTCGGACAAACCGGCGGCAGCGGCGCTGGCGCGGGCGCGGCGGGCCGGCGTCGAGACCGCCGTCTTCCCCCGCGCGGATTATGCCGATCGCGAAGAGCGAGATGCCGCGATGGCGGACTGGATCGACTCGACCGGAGCCGACCTCGTCGCCCTCGCCGGCTACATGCAACTCCTCAGCGCGCCCTTCGTCGGCCGCTTTCCCAACCGAATCGTCAACGTCCACCCGGCCTTGCTTCCAGCCTTCCCCGGCCTCGACGCGATCGGCCAGGCGCTGGCGGCGGGGGTGGCGACGACGGGCGTCACCGTCCACTTCGTCGACGAGGGCGTCGACACCGGGCCGCCGATCCTCCAGCGTGAGGTCGCGGTGCCGGCGGACCGCGACCGCGACCGGCTCGAGCAGGCGATCCACGCGGTCGAGCACGAGCTCTACCCGCAGGCGATCCGCCTGATCGCGCGGGGCCTGGTTAGGATCGACGCAGACGACCGGCGGGTCGTCGTCACCGATGAGTGAGGCAGCAGCAGACATCCGATCGGGGGCCGTCGACGACGGCGCGATCCGGGTGCGCCGGGCGCTGGTCTCGGTCTCCGACAAGACCGGCGTCGCCGAGTTCGCCAAGTCGCTGGCGACGCTCGGGGTCGAGCTGCTCTCCACCGGCGGCACCGCGACCGCGCTGCGCGAGGCGGGGCTGGAGGTGACCGACGTCTCCGAGTTCACCGGCCAGGAGGAGATCCTCGGCGGCCGGGTGAAGACGCTGCACCCGCGGCTGCACGCGGCGCTGCTGGCGCGGCGTGCGGACGCCGAGCACATGGCGACGCTCGCGGCGGAGGGGATCGAGCCGATCGACCTGGTCTGCGTCAACCTCTACCCGTTCGAGCAGACCGTCGCGGCCGAGACGGTCGACCCGGGGGTCGCGGCCGAGAACATCGACATCGGGGGGCCGACGATGATCCGCGCCGCCGCCAAGAACCACGAGGGCGTCGCGGTCGTCGTCAAACCCGAGTCCTACGACGCGGTCTGCGCCGAGCTGGAGGAGTCGGGCGGTGAGGTCTCGGCCTCGACGCGGCACTGGCTGGCCAACGAGGCCTTCGCCCAGACGGCCCGCTACGACGCCGCGATCAGCCGCTGGTTCTCCTCCGAGTACGAGGACTTCCCGGAGCACCTGACGGTCGCCTACGAGAAGGAGATCGACCTCTCCTACGGCGAGAACCCGCACCAGCGGGCGGCGCTCTACTCCGAAGCGGGGCTGCGCAGCCACATCCTCTCCGGCGTCTCCAAGCTGCACGGGCGGGCGCTCTCCTTCAACAATGTGCTCGACCTCGATTCGGCCCGTCGCCTGAGCGAAGACTTCGAGCTGCCGGCCTGCACGATCGTCAAGCACAACAACCCCTGCGGGGTCGCGGTCGGCGAGGACGCGCTCGACGCCTACGAGCGGGCGCTCGCCTGCGACCCGCTGTCCGCCTACGGCGGCGTGATCGCGCTCAACCGGCCGGTCGACGTGGCTCTGGCCGAGGCGCTACATAAGAACTTCGTCGAGGTGTTGCTGGCACCGGGCTTCGAGGATGGCGCGTTGGAGGTGTTGCAGCAGAAGGAGGCGATCCGCATCCTCTGCGACGAGGAGCGCCGCCAAGCCGACCCGGCCGAGCGCGACGTCAAACGGGTACGCGGCGGGCTCCTGATCCAGGACCGCGACGGCGACCCCGAGCCGCGCGAGCTGATGGAGGTGGTGACGAAGGCCGAGCCGAGCGAGGAGCAGTGGCGCGACCTGCTCTTCGCCTGGACCGTCGTCCGCCACGTCCGTTCCAACGCGATCGTCCTCGCCAAGGACTGCGCGACGCTCGGCATCGGCGCCGGACAGATGAGCCGCGTCGACTCGGTCCGCCTGGCGGTCGAGAAGTGCCGCGAGGCGCGCGAGGACGGCGCCACCGGCCTCCTCGCCGGCTCGGTCCTCGCCTCTGATGCCTTCTTCCCCTTCGCCGACGGCCCCGAGCTGGCGCTGCAGGCCGGCGCCACCGCGGTGATCCAACCGGGTGGCTCCAAGCGCGACGCCGAGGTGATCGAGGCCTGCGACGCCGCCGGGGTGACGATGGTCTTCACCAAGCACCGCCACTTCCGCCACTAGCCCGGCGGCACCGTCGTCGCTCAGTCCCCCGGGATGCTGGGCCAGAGCTTGCCGTAGAACACACCTAGCTGGTCCACGTAGACCAAGCGCTTGTCGACTTTGATGCGCCAGAAGGGGTAGGCGCGGATGTGCCCGATGTCGGATGGCTGGAACATCAGCGTCGCCTCTGCGCCTTTGAGCTGCCTGCGTCCCACCCGTAGCGCCGAGGCCACGACCTCGAGCGCCTCGTCCTCGCTCAGGTACCTGATCGGGCTGCCGAAGGCCGTCACCTCCTCGAAGTTGCCGGTGTAGGCGTTGACGAGGACGGCGACGCGGGCAAGGCGAGTGCTGCGCTCGTCGAACTCCTCTTTGAAGCCGAAGGGGACGACGTAGTAGTGGGGAATGCTCCTGCTGCGGCCTCCCAGCGGCTCGTCCCTGACCAGGAGCGGTTCGAGGGCGTCGACGTTCCTGTGGGCGAGGAGGCTGTACTCGCTCTGCTCGGCGAGGTTCAGCTCTTTGATCCACCTCTTCGCATACTCGACAGCTCGAGTGCTCGACAGCAGTTTCTTACCTACTCGCGTCACCCGGCGCGCACGCACCTGTCCGGTCTCGATAGGCGGCTCGACTACCGCCACATACTGGTTGAACCAGGTCCCAGAGTAGATGATCGATCCGTTCCAGGGACCCGAATACCACTGCGACCCGGTCATCGAGGTGACGGTGCCGACGTTGTGTGGCTCTGGGTCGTGGTACTTGATGCTCTGCAGCGTCGGGCTGCTGCCCCCGAGCGGCTCGACGTCCGTTTCGTAAGCCACCACGACGACCCAGTGCCCTCCCTGGTTGACCAGCACGGGACTTGGGTATTCCCGCTGGTTCATCCAGTAGAGCATGTCGAACATCACCGTGTCCCGGGTGGGATCGGCGAACTCGACCCAGTGGACACCGGGTGGATTGCTTAGCGACTGCAGGCAGCCGGTCAACCCGTGGGGGTCGGTCGCCCAAGCGGAATCTGCGGCAGCCGTACTGTTATACGCCTGGATCGTGTTCCACACTTCCAGCTGCGGGTAGAAGAGTCGATCGGCGGCGTTGGGATACCCGTTGCGGGCCATCTGCCCACTTGCCGCGCCGCACCAGGTGCATTCTTCCTGGCCGTAAAGGGGCACGTTCGCGCTCAGGTCCTTCGAAAACATGGCGACCTCCCAGTCTCCTCGAGTGATTGTGCTGGTGACCCTGCGCGCACCGGCGTCGTTCCGGCCGAGTATTAGGATCGTGTTATGGACCGGGGCGAAGCTGAGGGCCCGAGGTCCCGCTTCATCACTCGCCTCGAAACCCAGTTGCCGTCGACCAGGCACTCGATCGAGGACATCACGCCCCAACGATGCGATCCCCGCCGGCGGGCCAGGACTCTGCCCTCGCTGCAGCGCAGGAACTCGTACTTCCGCCGGGCCTTCGAGACCCGCGCAGGGATTCCCACCGGCTTCCTGCTGTTCTCGTCGCCTCCCATCATGCGCCCCGCGGCGAAATGCCCCCGGCGGGATTCGAACCCGCGCCGCGCGGCTTAAAAGGCCGCCGCTCTAACCAACTGAGCTACAGGGGCGCGCAGGTCATGGTAGAGGGCCGGCGGCCGACGACGCCGCGATGTTCCCCCTGTCGGGCGGTCTTGGGACTCTCCCTCACGAAAGCTCCGGTAAGCCCTCTTCCGGCGTCGAGGCTTCGGCGTGCGTGCGCTTCGGGATGCGGCCGGCCCGGCGGGCGGCGTGGCCGGCCTCGACCGCGGCGCGCAGGGCGGCGGCCATCGTCGCCGGGTCTTCGGCGCCGAAGATCGAGCTGGCGGCGAGGACGGCGTCGCAGCCCAGCTCGAGCGCCAGGGCGGCGTCGGAGGCGGTGCCGATGCCGGCGTCGAGGATCACCGGCACCTCGGCGCGTTCGGTGATGATCTGGATGTTGTAGGGGTTGCGAATGCCGGCGCCGGAGCCGATCGGCGAGCCGAGCGGCATCACCGCGGCGCAGCCGGCCTCCTCGAGGCGGCGGGCGAGGATCGGGTCGTCGTTGGTGTAGGGGAGGACGGTGTAGCCCTCGCCGACGAGGGTTTCGGCGGCCTCGAGCAGCTCGACCGCGTCGGGGTAGAGCGTGCGGTCGTCGCCGATCACCTCCAGCTTGACCCACTCGGTCGCGAACGCCTCGCGGGCGAGGCGGGCGGTGTTGATCGCGTCGCGGGCGGTGAAGCAGCCGGCGGTGTTGGGCAGGGCGAAGAGGCCAAGGCGGTCGATCACGTCGAGGACCGAGCCCTCGGCCTCGGGATCGACGCGGCGCAGGGCGACGGTGACGATCTCGGTGCCGGCGGCGACGAGCGCCGCCTCCATCTGCGCGAGCGAGCGGAAGCCACCGGTGCCGGCGATCAGGCGCGAGGACCAGCGCCGGCCGCCCAGCTCCCAGCCGGGGTCGGCGTCCTCGGCGCCACCCTGGATCGCAGCCAGGACCTCGACGCTGCCACCCGCGGCGAGCGGCGTCGAGTGCCATTCTCCACGCGGCACGACCGCGCCGTCGAGGGCGACGGCGACGCCACGGCCCTCCTGCGGGGCGCCGCTGGCGCGCACCGCGTCGGCCAACGTCGCACCCTGCGGCAGCTCGCGCGGCTCGCCGTTGAGTGAGATCCTCACCGCGCCGCCTCCGCCGCATGCGGCTCGCTTGGCTCCCCGTCGACAACGAGATCGACAACCGTGTTGGCAGCCAGCGGCGCCAGCAGGATGCCGTTGCGGTAATGGCCGGTGGCCCAGACCAAGCCCTCGAGCGGCGCATGTTCAACCCGCGGCAGGTTGTCGGGCGTCCCCGGCCGCAGCCCCGCCGCCGCCTCGACCAGCTCCATTTCGGCGACCTCGGGCAGCAGCCGGTAGGCCTCACGCAGCAGCTCGTGGACGCCACCCGCGGTGGGCATCGCGTCGAAGCCCCGCTCCTCGACGGTGGCGCCGACGATCAGGCGGCCGTCGGGGCGCGGCACCAGGTAGACGCGCTCGGAGGCGAGAATTCGGCGACAGGGCGCCACGCCGTCGCGGGCGCGCAGCTCGAGGATCTGTCCCTTGACCGGGCGCACGGGCGGCCGGGCGCGTTCGGGCAACCACTCCGCTTGTCCAGACCAGGCGCCGGTGGCGAGGATGACCGTCGGCGCGCGCAGCTCGCGACCGCCGGCGATGCGGACGCCGACGAGTCGCCTGCCCTCGAACAACCCGTCCTCCACCGCCCTTCCCCACTCGGTCTCGACACCGGCCGCGCACGCGGCCTCGGCGAGCGCGCCGGCCAGGGCGCGCGGATCGACAGCCGCCTCCCCGGGGGCGTGAACGCCGCCGTTGAGCGAAGGCGCCAGCCCGGGCTCCAGATCGCGGCAACGGCGTGGCGGCAACCACTCGGCCCCGAGCCCGAGCGAGCGTTGGAGCTCGTGCACTCGCCGCAGCTCCGCCGCCTCGTCGCGGTCGAGCGCTACGTGCAGGGCACCGCACTCGGTGTAGCCGGTGTCCCGGCCGCTCGCCGCCTCCAGCTCGGCTGCGAACTGCGGGTACAGCTCCGCTGCCGCCAGCGTCATCTTCAACAACTCTGGCTCGCCGAAGGCCAGCTCGCCGACCGGCGCCAGCATCCCGGCGGCGACGCGGGTCGCGCCGTCGAGGCGGGGAGATTTCTCCACCAGGGCCACCACAGCGTCGCGCTGCGCCAGGCGCCAGGCGCAGGCCAGTCCGATGACGCCGCCGCCCACGATCACCACGTCGAAACTGCGCTGCTCGCTCACACTTGCCTCCGCCGGCATTACCCGGATCAGGTCAGACGGTCGGCGGCCACGATGCCGCCCTCTCAGCCTCGGCGCCCAATGAGCGCCAACGGCTCCCGTTCACCACGATGGTACCCCTCCGGCGAGCCTCGCAAGCCATAATCGGTGGGTGAGCCTGGCACCACCAGAGGGCGAGGGGCCGCTGCGCCGCGAGCGGCTGCGCACCGCGCGCCTGTACTTCGTCTGCGAGGCGCTGCCGGGGGGTGAGGACCCCGAGCCGTTGCTGCGCGCCGCCCTGAGCGGCGGCGTCGACGTCGTCCAGCTTCGCGAGAAGGAGCTGAACCGTGAGCAGATCGAGCGCTCGGCGCAGGTCTTCCGCCGCCTCTGCGACACCCACAGCGCCCTCTTCATCGTCAACGACGATCCCCACCTGGCGCACTCCTGCGACGCCGACGGCGTGCACTTGGGACAGGACGACGTGGCAGTGGAGGAGGCGAGGGAAATCCTTGGGCCGGACATGATCATCGGGCTGTCCACGCACTCGAAAGAGCAATTGGCCGCCAGCGGGGGCGTGCCTGGCCAAGCAAATCAAGGACGCAGGGAGCGTGGCGTGCTCCGCACGCGAGCGACCGAGGACGCAGATATGCGCCGGCCAGGCGCGTCATCCGCGGTGGACTACGTCAGCGTCGGGCCTGTCTGGGAGACGCCGACCAAAGCCGGCCGGCCCGGCGTCGGGCTCGGCCTGGTCGAGCACGCCGCGGGCAACGCCCCCCACCCCTTCTTCGCCATCGGCGGCATCGACCCGTCGAACGCGGCCGAGGTCGTCGCCGCCGGCGCCCGCCGGCTCGGCGTCGTGCGCGCGATCCGCGACGCCGAGGACCCGACCGCGGCGGCGGAAGCGCTGCGGGCGTCGCTGGCGTCGGTCGGAGAGGCCGCGCCGGGTGGCTGAAGCGCGGCGGAAGCGCAAGCGCCGCGGCTCGCCGGTCTCCGCCGAGCAGGCGGAGAGCCGGCGTGAGTCGCCGCCGAGCACCCGCGAGCGGATGGAGCGCGGCTACGCCCGCGCCGAGCAACGCAACCGCGAAGCGCGCGAAAGCCTCGAGCCGCTGGGCGCCGGCGAGCGGCCGCTGGTGGTGACGATCGGGGCCATCATCGCCGCCCTGATCTGCCTCTCGATCGTCGCCGGCTACCTCGCCGGGGTGCAGGTCGAAGGCGACAAACCGCGCTTCGTCCAGGTGCTGGCCCCCGCCCTGCTGATGGCGATCATGGCTTGGGGAATGTGGCGCGCCCGCTACTGGGCGGTGCTCGGCTTCCAGTTGCTGCTCGTCTTCCTCATCTTCAGCGCCGTCTTCGGCCTCGCCGTGCAGGCCTCGAGCGTCCCCCAGATAGCCGCCACCCTCGGCCTGCTCGCCGTCTCCGGCACCTTTTTCTACTTCATGGTCAAGGCGATGGCGCGGATCCAGATGCCGCGACGGAATTAACGCCTTCTATAGGCTCAGGGCCGATGGCAGATTCCTTCGACGTGATCGTCATCGGCGGGGGCCCCGGCGGCTACGTCGCCGCGATCCGCGCCGCCCAGCTCGGCAAGAAGACGGCCGTGGTCGAGCGCGACAAACCGGGCGGGCGCTGCCTCAACTACGCCTGCATCCCGGCCAAGACCGTGCTGCACACGGCCGAGCTCTACGACCAGGCCCGCAACGGCGCCGAGCTGGGGCTGGTGGTCGATGGCGCCTCGATCGACTGGAAGGCCCTGGGCGAGCGCCGCGCCGCCGTCTCTGCATCACTCTCCGGCGGGGTGAAGATGCTCTGGGAGAAAAACAAGGTGACGACGATCCAGGGCCATGGCTCGCTCACCGCCGAGGGCGACGTCGAAGTTGACGGCGAGGCCTACGGGGCGGGCACCGTCGTGCTCGCCACCGGCTCGGTCGCGCTGTCGATCCCCGGGGTCGAGTTCGGCGGCCGCGTCGTCGATACCTGGGGCGCCTGGTCGCTGCCCGAGCAGCCCGCGAAGATCGCGGTCGTCGGCGCCGGCGCCTCGGGTTGCGAGATCGCCTCCGCCTATGGGCGTTTCGGCACCGAGGTGCTGCTGATCGAGATGCTCGACCAGATTCTGCCGGCCGAGGACAAGGACATGGCGAGGGTCGTCGAGCGGGCCTTCAAAAAACAGAACATCGTGATCTCCACCGGCGCCCCGGTCGAGAACGTCGAAGCCGGCGATGCGTCGGTCAAGTTCACCTACGGCGGGGAGTCGGCCGAGGTCGACTACCTCTGCGTCGCCGGCGGGCGCGCAACCGACGTCGAGGGATTAGGGCTGGACAAGGCCGGCGTCGAGCTGGAGGAGGGCGGCAAGGTCAGGGTCGACGAGTACGGGCAGACCTCCAATCCGAAGGTCTACGCGATCGGCGACCTGGTCAACGCCAAGGCGCTGGCTCACAAGGCCTCCGACGAGGGAGTCGTCGCGGTCGAGCGCGCCGCCGGCGCCGAGACCCACCCGGTCGACCAGAACCTGGTCGCCGGGGCGACCTTCTGCCACCCGCAGGTCGCCAGCGTCGGCCTGACCGAGGCGGCCGCCAAAGAGGCCGGGCACGACGTAAAGGTCGGCAAGCTGAAACTGGGCGGGGTCGGCGGCGCCACCGTCTACAACGACAAAGAAGGCCTCGTCAAGCTGGTCGTCGACTCCAAGTACGGCGAGATCCTCGGCGCCCACATCGTCGGCAACCGGGCCTGCGACATGATCGCCGAGCTGGTGGCGACGATGGCGCTGGAGGGCGGCTACCAGGAGCTGGCGCGGATCGTCCATCCCCACCCGACGATCTCCGAGGCGATCTTCGAAGCGGCGCGGGCCGTCGATGGCTGGGCCACCCACGCCTAGGGCGACCTTCTACTTCGACCTCGGGTCCCCTTACGCCTGGCTGAGCGCGGAGCGGATCAGCGGCCTCTTCACCGACGCTGAGCTGGAGCAGCCGGAGTGGCAGCCGATCCTGCTCGGTGGCCTCTTCAAGCGCTTCGGCCGCGATTCATGGGGGAACGGGCCCGGCCGCGAGGAGGGAATGGCCGAGGTCGAGCGCCGCGCCGCCGCCTACGGCCTGCCGCGGGTCGCCTGGCCGCAGCCGTGGCCGGGCAACATGCTCGGCGCCATGCGGGCGGCGGTCTTCGCCAAGCAGACGGGGCGCTGCGTCTCCTTCGCCCTCGCCGCCTTCCGCCAGGGATTCGCCGCTGGGCGCGACCTCAGCGAGTCCGACAACGTGCTGCTCGCCGCCGCCGCCTGCGAGCTGCATCCCAACGCCGTGATCAAGGCGGTGCAGACCGAAGCAGTCAAGGGCGCGCTGCGCGAGGCGACCGAGCGCGCCGCCGAGCTGGGGGTGATCGGCGTCCCTTCGCTCCTCGTCGGCGAGGAGGTTTTCTGGGGCGACGATCGCCTGGAGGAGGCGGTCGCAGCCGCCGGCTGAGCGAGCCCTCTCGGCCACCACGGCCATCATCTAAGGTCAGATCGTGGCCGATCTGCCCGACGCCGGCACCTGTTACGAACTGCTCGCGCGGATGGCCCTGATCCGCCGCTTCGAGGAGGAGGCCGGGCGGCAGTACCAGCGGGCCAAAGCCGGCGGCTTCCTGCATCTGGGCATCGGCGAGGAGGCGACGATCGTCGGCACCACCTCGGTGATGCGCGACGAGGACTACCTGATCGGCACCTACCGCACGCACGGGCACGCGATCGCCCGCGGCACCGACCCCAAACGGGTGATGGCCGAGCTGTTCGGCCGGGTCGACGGGACCAGCGGCGGGCGCGGCGGCTCGATGCACATCTTCGACGGCGAGAACCGCTTCATGGGCGGCTACGGGATCGTCGGCGGCAACCTGCCGCTCGCCGCCGGCCTCGCCCTCTCCTCCGACTACAAGGGCGAGGACGCGGTGGCCGTCTGCATGTTCGGCGACGGCGCCTCCAACACCGGCAACTTCGGCGAGACGATGAACCTGGCGGCGCTGTGGAGCCTGCCGATCCTCTTCCTGGTCGAGAACAACCTCTACGGGATGGGCACCTCGGTCGAGCGCCACTCGGCGCAGACCGACCTGGCGAAGAAGGCGGAGGGCTACGGCATCCCCGGCGAGCGGGTCGACGGGATGGACGTGCTGGCGGTGCGCGAGGGCGTCGCCGAGGGGATCCGGCTGGCGCGCGAGGAGCGGCGGCCGACCGTGCTCGAAGCCTTCACCTACCGCTACCGCGGTCACTCCGCCGCCGACCCGGAGGTCTACCGCGAGCGCGAGGAGGTCGAGGAGTGGCGGCGCAAAGACCCGATTGAGGCCTTCGGGCGGCGCTGCGTCGACGCCGGCGTGCTGGGGGAGCGCGAGGTGCAGGAGGTGCGCGACAAAGCCGAGGCTGCCGTCGCCGCGGCGGTCGAGTTCGCCGACGCCTCGCCCGAGCCGGCGCTAGACACGCTCTACGAGAACCTCTACGTGCTCGACAACGACGCCGGCTGGTACGCGGTCGACGAGCGCAGCCCCGAGCCGCACCGCGGCGAGCACGAGGAGCAGATGCCCGAGGCGGCGCGCGAGCTGGCCGAAGCCGGTGCCGCTTACGCCGGGCAGCCGGACGGGCCGCGTCCCAACCCGGCGGTTCACGGCGACGCCGAGCTCGGCGTCGAGCCGGAGGTCGCCGAAGAGACCGAGGAGCCCGAGCCCGCCGAGGAGGGGGAGCGCTGATGGCGACCCTGCGGATGCGCGAGGCGCTGCGCGACGCGATGGCCGAGGAGATGCGCCGCGACGAGGCGGTCTTCGTGATGGGTGAGGACGTCGGCGTCTTCCAGGGGGCGTTCAAGGTGACCGAAGGGCTGCTCGAGGAGTTCGGCGAGCGGCGGGTGCGCGACACGCCGATCTCCGAGAACACGATCGTGGGCACCGGCGTCGGCGCGGCGATGGGCGGGCTGCGGCCTGTGGTCGAGCTGATGACCGTCAACTTCGCCCTGCTGGCGCTCGACCAGATCGTCAATCACGCCGCCGCCATCCCCTACATGTTCAACGGCCAGGCGCAAGTTCCGATGGTGATCCGCATGCCCGGGGGGGGCGGCCACCAGCTCGGCCCGACTCACTCGCACAGCTTCGAGGCGCTCTTCCTGCAGGTGCCGGGGCTGCTCGTCGCCTGCCCCTCGACTCCAGCCGACGGCAAGGCGCTCCTGAAGGCGGCGATCCGCGACGACAACCCGGTGATCTTCATCGAGCACGAGAGCCTCTATGGCAATCGTGGCGAGGTGCCCGAGGACGGGGACGAAGTGCTGCGCTTCGGCGAGGCGGCGGTGCGGCGCGAGGGCGGCGACGTGACGATCGTCGGCATCCTCAAGATGGCCCATGTGGCCGAGGAGGCGGCGCGCGCACTCGCCAACGAGCACGGCGTCGAGGCCGAGGTGATCGACCCGCGCACCCTGCGCCCGCTCGACCTCGACACGATCCTCGCCTCGGTGCACAAGACCAACCGGGCGGTGATCGTCGAGGAGGGCTGGCCGCACGGCGGCGTCGGCGCCAACCTGGCGGCGCTGATCACCGAGCAGGCATTCGACCACCTTGACGCGCCGGTGCAGCGGGTGACCGGCGCCGATGTCCACATGCCCTACTCGCGACGGCTCGAGCAGGCGGCGATGCCGCATGAGGAGCACGTCGTGCAGGCCGCGCTGGCGGCACTGGAGGGATCGATCTGATGGCCGACGTGGTGATGCCGCGCCTCTCGGACTCGATGGAGGAGGGGACGATCCTGCAGTGGCTGAAGCAGGTCGGGGACGAGCTGGCGGTGGGCGACGAGCTGGTGGAGATCGAGACCGACAAGGCGAACATGGCCTACGAAAGCGACGTGGCGGGGACCTTGAGCGAGATCTTGGTACAGGAGGGCGAGACGGTCGCCATCGGGACTCCTATTGCGCGGGTCGGGGATTCCAATGGGGATGGCGGGACCGGGGAAGGGACCATGGCCTCGACCGCGGGTCCTGTCGCGCGGGAGGGGGTGTCCTCCTCCCCCGCGCCACCCGCGGAAGAGACGGATGGACACCGGGCCAAAGCTTCTCCGCTGGCCCGTCGACTCGCCAAGGAGCAGCAGCTGGATCTGAGCCAGCTGCATGGCTCGGGCCCTGGAGGGCGGATCGTCAAGGCTGACGTGGAGCGGGCCGCTTCCTCCGCTCGGAGCAGCGCGCAGGGCCAGGAGGGCACCCCCGCCCCCGCAGTGGCACCCGCGGCCCCAGCGCCCAGCCCGGAGACGGCCAAGGGTGCCGTCTCATATGAAGAGCCGAGCAAGCTGCAGGCGACCGTGGCGCGGCGGATGGCGGAGTCGAAGGCGACGGCGCCGCACTTCTATCTGCGAGCAGAGGTCGATATGAGCCGAGCGGTCGAGGGGCGGTCGCTGGTCAAGCAGGGGGCGCGCGAGGGGGACGTGGTGCCCTCGTTCAACGACATGGTCGTCAAGGCCTGCGCGCTGGCGCTGCGCGAGCACCCGCGGGCGAACGGGGCCTATCGGGACGGGCGCTTTGAGCTGTATTCGCGGGTTAATGTCGGCGTCGCCGTGGCGGCGCGGGACGCGCTGGTCGTGCCGACCGTCTTCGACGCCGACCGCAAGGGCCTGCGCCAGATCGCCTCCGAGTCGCGAGGGCTGGCGCAGCGGGTGCGCGATGGACAGATCACCCCCCCGGAGCTCTCCGGCGCCACCTTCACCGTCTCCAACCTGGGGATGTACGGGATCGACAGCTTCTCGGCGGTAATCAACCCGCCGCAGGCGGCGATCCTCGCCGTCGGCGCGATCAAGGAGCAGCCGGTGGTCCGCGAGGGCGAGATCGCCACCGCCCACCTGATGACGGTCGACCTCGCCTGCGACCACCGCATCCTCTACGGCGCCCCCGCCGCCGAGTTCCTGGCGAAGATCAAAGCGCTCCTCGAAGAGCCCCTCTCGCTGGCGCTGTAGTCACGGGAGCAATGGCGAGTTTGCTTCGGTATGCGAAGCAAACTCGCCAGACGATCAAGGCCGGCTCAGCAGGTCTTGCGAGCGCCCGTCACCGCATTCCAGGCGCGGCCGAGGGAAAAATCGGCGGTGACGCGGAAGACGCCGGGATGCGTCGCCCGGGCCAGCGTCCAGTCGCCGCGGCGAAACAGGCAGCCCTGGCCGCGGGCAATCGACCAGTAGGGGGTGAAGGCGATGCGGACGAGAAACTCGCCGGGGTGGGTCACGTCGAGGACGAAGCCGTCATGGCTTACGCGGCCGATGGTTGCCGCGCCGCCGGCCAGCGGCTGCACGATCGGCGCTGGCTCGCGCACTTCGTAGACGCGCCAGTGGGCGTCGCTCCAGCGCGGCGTGAGGTAGGCCGGATCGCCCAGGATCAAGCGCCGCTCGGCCACCGAGGAGTAGTCGAGTTGCGCGTCGGGCAGCGCCACGTAGCGGATCGCGTTGTCGTGCAGCCAGGCGCGGTAGGCGCGGTTGCCGAGATGCTCGTCGTCGCGGTAGAAGATGTCGTCCCGCGTCGTGTCGAGCTGCCGCAGCCAGCCGCGGCCGAGCTCGAAATCGGGCGCCAGGTAGGCAGCCTCCCAGTGGTTCGCGGTCGGCGGCACCTCGATCCGCGCGCCGTGGCCGCCGTGGCCGCCCAGCCAGCCGGCGAGCGGCTGGAAGTAGGCGGCCGAGGTCGAGGGGTCGCCGACGCTGCGGGCGATCTGGCTGACGCTCGCGGTCAGCTGCCAGTAGAGGCCGCCCGCCAGGAAGAGGGCGAGGAACCAAGCAGGCACCCGCGGGCGGTGCGCCAGGATGACGGCGGCGAGCACGGGGCCGCCGAAGAGCGCGCCCAGCCGCACCGTGTTGCCACCCATCGCGTTCGGCAACAGCCAGATCGCGGTCGCGACGAGCAGGTAGGCGAGTATGACCCGGCGCAGCTGAGCCTCTTCGGCGCCGAGGCCGCGGGTGACGTAGAGCGCTGAGCAGCACCAGAGCGGTATCGCCACGTAGGACGAGAAGGCGAAGGGGAACTCACCGGCGCTGGGGAAAACCAGGTTGGGGATCAGCGTGAGGGCCAACGCGATTGAGGCGGTCCACGCCGCTCGGCCGCGGGTCCTGTCGTGGGGCAGGGCACCCTTCCCTCGTCGGGAGGGGAACCCAGCCCCACGCCACCCGCGGAAAAACGAAGTTAACTGCCCTGGATCGAACGCCGCCGCGATCAGAACACCTGCAAGGAAGACCGCCGCGACTGGGCTGGATAGCGCGCAAGCGGCCGACGCCAGCATGGCCGCGGCGGTCCAACCGAGCTGGAGGGCCCGCAGCGATGCGAGGGCGAGGGCGACGCCGAGGGCGAAGGTGAGCTGGCCGTCGGCGAGCAGGGTGACGACGCCCGCGGCGAACCAGAGGGTCGCCCAGCGGGCCGCCTCACCCCAGCGGTCGCGGACCAGGCGGTCGAAGAGGTAGGAGGATGCGACAACTGCGAGCGTGCCGACCAGCCGCGGGCCGAGCAGCGCCGCCAGCGGCGGGAAGAGGACGCTGTAGGTGAGGGTGTAATGGCCGCCGTACCAGCTGCCGTTCCAGATGCCGAGGCCGATGCGTTGGAAGAGCTCGGTGCGGAAGACCTGGGCGGCGAGGTCACCGACCGGGGGCGCCCAAGCGAGCATCGCCGCGGCGAGCGCGGCGCTGAGGGCGACGGCCGGAAGCCAATCGGGGCGCAGTGACTTCGACCGAGCCATAGGAGCGGGCGCCTAGGATAAAGCGGCGCCGTGCAACGATTTCTACAGTGAGCGCCGAAGTCCTAGTAGCGCGCAGCGGCCCCGTCCCCTACGAGGAGGCGCTGACGGCGCAGCGGCGGCTGGCGGCGGCACGCCAGCGCGGCGAGATTCCGGACCTGCTCTGGCTGCTCGAGCACCCCCCCGTCTACACGCACGGACGCCGATCCGGGACGGAGGAGCTGCCGATGGGCGCCGAGTGGTACGAAACGCAGGGAATCGAAGTCCACGAGACCGACCGCGGCGGGCGCGTCACCTACCACGGGCCGGGGCAACTCGTCGCCTACCCGATCGTCTCGCTGAAGCCCTATGGCGACGACGTTCACGAATACGTACGGCGGCTGGAGCGGGTGGCGATCGCAGCGCTTGGGGACCACGGAGTCGAGGCGCGGACGATCGATGGCCTGACCGGGGTGTGGACGCGGGGCGAGCCGCCCGGCTCGGTCGCCGGCGCGGCGGAAGCGCGCAAGATCGGCTCGATCGGAGTGCATGTCAGCCGCGGCGTCACCACGCACGGGTTGGCGATCAACGTCAACAACGACCTGCAGCCCTTCGATTGGGTGGTCTCCTGTGGGATCGAGGGCGCGCGGCCGACCTCGCTGAGCCGCGAGCTCGGCGCCGAGCAGGACTTCGGCGCCTTCGCCGAGAGCGTCGCCGCGCGCTTCGGCGAGGTCTACGGGCGGCGGCCGGTGGCAGCCGATGCGGCGGCCCTGGGGATCGACACCGCTAGGCTCGGGGTCGCATGAGCGAGCCGATCGCAGAGCCGGCGGAGCGCGTCCACGTCACCCGCTCGCGCGCCAAGCCTGGCGGCATCGCCGCGGCGGCCGACGGCGCCGTCCCCTTCCGTCGCTCCCGCAAGCCGCCCTGGCTGAAGGTGCCGGCGCCGGGGGGGCCGACCTATCGCCGCCTGAAGGCCGAGATCGGCGCCGAGGGCCTGCACACCGTCTGCGAGGAGGCGAACTGCCCCAACGTCGGCGAGTGCTGGGAGCGCGGCACGGCGACCTTCATGATCCTCGGCGACGTCTGCACCCGTCGCTGTGGCTTCTGCAACGTGAAAACGGGGGTGCCGAGCTGGAACGACCCGCTGGAGCCGCTGCGGGTCGCCAACCAGGTGAAGAGGATGGGGCTGCGCCACGCGGTCGTCACCTCGGTCGACCGCGACGACCTGCCCGATTACGGCGCGAGCGCCTTCGTCGGCACGATCCGCTCGATCCGCATGCAGGCGCCCGGCTGCAAGGTCGAGGTCCTGACGCCGGACTTCCGCGGCCAGGAGATGCCGCTGGCCAAGGTGATCGCCGAGCGACCGGACGTCTTCAACCACAACGTCGAGACGGTGCCGCGCCTCTACCCGAGGGCACGCCGCGGCTCCAAGTTCATGCGCTCCGCCCGGGTGCTGAGAACGGCAAAGGAGATGGGGGGCGCCAGCGTCGTCACCAAGTCCGGCCTGATGGTCGGCCTCGGCGAGAGCTTCGACGAGATGGTCGAGGCCTTCGGCATTCTGCGCGAGCACCGCGTCCAGGTGCTGACCGTCGGCCAGTACCTGCGCCCGACCAAGAACCACCTGCCGGTCGACCGCTACTGGCACCCGGAGGAGTTCAAGGCGCTGGAGACGGCAGCTTACGACCTCGGCTTCGAGTCCGTCGCCTCAGGCCCACTGGTGCGCTCGAGCTACCACGCCGACCAGCACATGCCGCAGCGGGCGGTCGCCGGCTAAGCCGGCTTCCAGCCCTCACGCCTACAATCGCCTGAGAGGGGCCATAGCTCAGCTGGAAGAGCGTCCGGTTTGCATCCGGGAGGTCGCGGGTTCGAGTCCCGCTGGCTCCATCCTTGGATCGCGATCCAACTCGGGATCGGTGTATTGAGAAGCATTGCGAATGCCGATGCGCTGACCGTTGCGCGTCGGAGCTAGGCGGAGATGGAGGTGGCTCTTTCCTTTTCCGAGTTCTCTAGCCGGAACGTAGTAGCAACGGTCGGAGGTTCGGTCATAGACCGCAATCCAGTCGATGACATTGGCAGTGTAATGCTTTGTTCGTCGGATTTTCCCATTAGTCAAAGAATGCGATAGGCAACGAACGCCGACGACCTTCCCGTCGGACTCCGTGTACTTGACCTGAACGCGATGGAGGACGCCGTTCTTGTCAGCGATCAGGTCGTAGTCGCTGTCCTCGCCGTAGGGGAACGAGAGGCTACAGCCGCGCTCGATCAGATCAGCAGCGACCTTTAGCTCGGCTAGATCCCCTTTCTGCTTCAGCGACGCCATCGCCGCTGAAGCTAGCTAAGAAAAATTCACACGTGGCGCGCGAAATGTGCCAACTGTGTGGAATCTAGTCGTCGAAGTCGAAGTCCTTGGGCGGCTTCTGCTCGAACCAGAGCTGGTCGTCCTCGGGGGCCTCCTCGAGGAAGTCGGGCGTCTCCTCGAGCACGTCCTCCTCACCGCGAGCCGAAGAGGGGGGCTCCTCGGCGACCGGCTCCTCGTCGGCCTCGAAGTCCTCTTCGCTCGCCTCGACCTCCAGCTCGTCCTCGTCCTCGTCTTTAGCCGGCGCCTCAAGTGCTTGGTCCAACTCATCGGATAGCCGCTGCTCGTCGAAGAAGTCGTCGTTGTCCTGCCCGACCTCGACCTCCTTTTCCTCGGACTCGTCGCTGACCGCCAGCGGGTCGACAGGGGCGAGGCGAGGCTCGGAGATCTCCTCCTCCAGCAACTCCTCCTCGGAAGGTGCCTCCGCCTCGCCGCCCAGCTCCTCCTCGATGTCGTACATCTCGGTCGGCTGCTCGGCGATCGCATGGCGCTCCTCGGTCGAGGGGCCCGGAGAGATCGCCTCGTGTTCCATCGCCGGTTCAGGCTCCTCGGCCGGCTCCTCCGGCTCAGCCTCTGGCGCAGGCGGGGCCTCCTGCAGGTCGGCTATCTCGGCCGGGGGCTGCCTGCGACCACCCTCTTTCTCCGGGACTGCCTCAGTTGCCTCCGCGGAGTCGGGCTGCGACATGAACTGCGTCGGCGCCTCGGCGAGAGGGTCGGCGACCTCAGCCTCGTCCCCGGGTCGCTCTGCGGCGCCGAAGGCCTCGTCCTCGAGCTGCTTCAGCTCGGACTCGCCGGCTCCGTGCTGGCGCTTCAGCTCAAGATGCTCTTTGATCGCGTCGTCCAGAATGCCCATCAGCGGTCTCCGGGAACCTAAAGACTATGCGGTTATCCTTGCTCTTGCGCGGCCTTTGGGACGATCCTCCCAGCCACGCACGCGGGGCTATAGCTCAGTTGGAAGAGCGCCTGGATCGCACCCAGGAGGTCGCCGGTTCGAGTCCGGCTAGCTCCACTAAAACGGCCTCTCTCGAACCAAGCCATTTTTTGATGCCCCGTCGCGGGGCCGGTTTTTCGAGGAGGCTCGGCAGGTCGGGGCGGAACAGGGTGGCGTACGGCTCGGCCAGCTCTGCGCCTGAGACCTCGCCGTCCCGGATCAAGACCTTCACGAAGAACGCCTGATTGAGCTGGCGTCTGAGGGCGGGATCGGCCAGCGCGTAGGTCAGCTCGGCGTCAACCGCCAGCTCCAGAGCCAGATCGAGCGCCTTCACCAATGTCTCTCGCTTCACCGATGCCGAATTGAGCGACGCCCGCGCTGCCTCGATCTGATGCAGCAGCCGCGCCTGCTCCTCGCCGAACAGGTCGTCGGCGATCTTGTCTTGGTAGACGAGTTGGAGGAGCTTGCGGCGCTCGGCTTCGGCCTTCGCTAGTTCCTGGCGGGCCTTAACCACGTCTTTCTCGCGCTGGGCCGTGACGCCCTCGAAGCCTGCGACCAAATGGTCGCGGAGCTTCGCGATCCGCTTGACCCGCTCGGTCACAGCCCGGCTGTAGTAGCGGGCCACAGCGTCCTCAACGTCCTGGATCTGGATATACGGCTGCGGGCAGCCGGAGCGGTCGGAGTGGCGACCGGCGCACATGAAGTAGTCATAGTGGCCGCCGTTACCGCGCGAGCGGGTGAAAATCATGCGGCGCTGGCAGTGGCCGCAGTGGATCGTGCCCTTGAGGAAGTGGGCATGGCGAATCTGCTTTTCACCCGCTTGGTTCTTGGCCGTCAGGATCGCCTGGACTTTCTCGAAGGTGTCCTTGTCGATCAGGTGCGGGTGGGTGCCCGTGTACTGGACGCCTTGCCAGGTAACGACGCCGACATAGACCGGATCGCGCAGGATTTCGTTAAGGCGCTTGCCGGTGATCTTTCCGGCCGGGCGCTTCTTGGTCGGCCGCGTGCGGAAGCCGTCCTCGTAGAGCTGATCGGCCAAGTCGTTGGTGCCCCAGGTGCCGGTCTCATACAGCGTGAAGGCGCGGGTGATGTAGGGGGCACGCTCGGGGTCGGCCTCGACCCAGCGAATGTCGTTCTTGCCCTCCCAGCGCTGCCGGTTGAGGTAGCCGATCCGTGCTCGGCCTGGCATCCCGCCGAGTTCGGCCTTCTTGCGCAGCCCGTCTTTGATCTTGATGCCGTCGTTGCGAGAGCGGTAGGCGTTGACGACGGTGAGCATTCCCATGTTCATCAGCCCCGCCGGGCTGTTGTCGATCGCCTCGGTCGCCGAGACCAACTCCGTGCCGACCGCCTGGAGTTCCGCGTAGGTCTGAAACTGCGTTAGCTCATCGCGGACGAACCGATCCAGCATGTAGACGATGAAGTAGTCAATCTGGCCGTCCTCGCGGACGAAGTCAAGCGCCTCTCGGAGGGTGGGGTACATGCCGTTGGCGGCGCTCTCGGCGGGGGCGACGAACTGTCTGACTACCTCAGCCTCCTTTTGGGCGGCCTTGTCGTAGCAGCGGTCGTGCTGAAACTCGAACGAGTAGCCCTCATCAGCACCGGCCCGCCGCGTCTGCCCATCGCCAGATACCCGCAAGAGGACGACGGCCCGCTTCATACAACGGCCCTCCTGACCGAACAGCGCACCGTGCCCTGGAGCATTCCCAGCGAGGCGAGGCGCACCCGCATCGCCGGTAGCGAGACCTCAAAGCTCGCCGCCAATCGCCGGGGATCAGTGACGCCGTGGTTAAAGAACGCCGAGCGCACCCAGCGCCGGGGCATGAGGGCACAAGCCGCGAAGTGATCGGCGACCTGCTCGGCCCGCTCCTCGGTGCTCAGGCCGCCCTGCGCCGGATACAGCTCGTCGCCGAACGGCGCTTGCAGGACGTGGGCAAATTCGTGGAGGAGGCTGAATTTTTGGCGCGTCGGCGGCTCGTCGCGGTTCAGGGCGATCACCCAGCACCCCTTGCTCCAGCCGACGCAGCCGGAGTCCTGCATCCAGCCCGCCCGCTCGACCTGGACGCGCGGCAGCGTCGAGACCACCGCTTCGCGAACCGGCGGCGCGGTGATGCCCTGGGCGGCCAGCAGCCGGTTCGCCTGGAGTTCCGCGACCCGCAGGCCCTCGGCGAGGGTCAGCGGCCGGTGCGGGGTGAGGCGGCGCAGCTCAGCGATCACGCTGGGCACGCTGCCTCCGTTTCTGTCCTTTGAGCCGCGCGACGTAGCGGGCGACCCGTTCGGTCTCGTCTCGCGTCAGCTTCTCCTTGCGGCGCAGGTAGACCGGCAGCTCCGGCAGGTGGCCGGGCGTCCCGTAGCCCGCCAGCTCAAACAGCTCCTCGAAGTCAACGCCGAGGGTGCGGGCCAGCCGCTGCAGGTTGGGCGCTTTGGGGGTGCGCTTGCCCGACTCCCAGCCGTGCAGGACGCTTTTCACGACCCCGACCTTGCGGGCGCAGTCAGACAGTGACAATCCGGCCGCCTCGCGGTGGCGGGTCAGGGCGCGACCAAGTTTGTTACCACGAGTGACCATTACTTCTCCACCTTACTCCTGTCGTTCTCAAAAGTGAACATGTTGAAAGTACTCGGCAGTGCGCGGAGCAGGGTGGGACGGGCGGCCTGAACGTAGTGTGTGTTCAGGCCGCCCGTAGGGACAGGTGCCGCTAGGCGTCGAGGGCAGCGATCTTGGCTTCGATTGCCTCCCTCCGCTCGGTGGCGCTGGCCTGCATCGCCTCCAGCTCGGCCTGGGCTTCGCGGGTGCGATCCTCGGCGGCGGTTATCTCGCTGTCGATCCGCTCGATGGATCGGAGCAGCACCGCTTTCGCGTCCTCGACCGCATCGGCCGGGGTGGTCTCCCGTCGGCGCGGCCGGGTGCTGCCACCGTGCACCTTCTTGTGGTGCGCGTAGTAGCTGCCCCTGACCGAATTCACCGGCTGGGAGAACTCGGCGGCCAGCTCCTTGAAGGCGTCTGCTTTCGCGGTGCCGGAGGCAATTAGCGCCTCCACCTTTTCGTACACCTCCTGGGCTTTGGTCATAGCCCGTCACCTCCTCTGAGGTAGTGAGTGACTGATCCGGCGAGCAGAAAGGCCGTGTGCTGGCCCTTCCACTCACCGGACAGCCGCCCACCGGAGTCACGCCGACCTCCGAAGCCGCTCCCGCGCCAAGCGCGCGAAGTGGGGATTGAGTTCGATGCCCAGGTAGTCCCGATCCAGCCGCCCTGCAACCAGGCAAGTTGTCCCGACACCGCAGAACGGATCGAGCACCCGCCCCACCCTGCTCCGCAGCGGTCGGCAGTTGCAGGCGGGGTAGAGCGTTCCCGGTACCGCCACCGCACCGGATGAGCTGGGCCGGTAGCGCCGCCGCCAGGGTTGCCCGCAGGTCAGGCAGACGCGCTCTGGCACCGTGGCGCAGATCGGCCGTTCGGCGAGCGCTTCCGGGAACACGGCGAAGTGCTGACCTCTAAAGCCGCCCTTCGGCAATCGCCAGCAGTCGCCGGGGTTCTTCCCGAGCCGATGGCCGTAGCGACCCTGGGCGAGGCCGCCATGCTTGCCACCGTAGCGGCGGTTCGGCCGGGCTACCCGCGTGCGCTCTTGGTGTGCCGTGCGCACCGCGTGAAGGTCGAAATAGGCTTCGGGTGAGCGCGTCAGGTGATACAGCGGCTCCCAGGTGCGGGCGAGCCGATCGCTAACCGATTCTGGCATGGGGTTGGTCTTGGCCCAGACAATTTTCCCGCGCGGCAGCCACCCGTCCGTGGCGAGGGCAAGCAGCAGCCGTTCCGGGCCGAGCAGGAGGCTCTTGCGGGGACTGCCGCTGCGGGCACTGTGCGAGAAGGTGTCATTGACGTTGAGCCAGAGCGAGCTGTCCAGGGTGAGCACCCGCGCGAGCTGGCGGCAGACCCCGCGCAGGCTCTCGACCCACTCGGTGATCGTCGGCTCCTGGCCGAGCTGCCCCGTGACTTCATAGTCCCGAAGTCGGAAGTAGGGCGGCGAGGTTAGGACGGCATCAAAACTCCGGGGCGGGAGGTCAGCCAGGACTTTGCGGGCGTCGCCGACCAAGATGGTGTTCTTTGGCGTCACGACCCCTCCTCGCAGAACAGGCCCGGCGCGTCATCTTGGAGCGCCACCGCCGCGAAGCGCCGCACCTCGGCGTCCGGGTGTCGGGCGATGAGCTCGGCCAGGGCCGCCCGGCGCTCCTCACTCGGCACCAGAAAGAGCACCTGTGGGAAGGCTCCGTATCTGCCTTGCTCGCGGCCGGTGGCGTAGAAGCGGCGGAAAACGACCAGCTTTCGCTGGATCGCTGGCAGCGACTGCGAGGCTTGGTCAAGCTCGATGAAGTAGGCGTCCTGGAAGGAGCCGACGCCGAGTCGCACGAAGGCGTCCGGCTTGAGGGTCGCGCGAGCGCCAGCGACGCCGGTGAAGGCCCGCCAGCACAGCGGCTCGCAGTCGAAGTCGAGGACGGTGAGCCTCCCGGCGCGCTCGGCTTCCCGCGTTTTCACGTACAGGCTCGTCACCGCCAGGTGATGGGCGATGAAGGACAGGCCGGGTGTCCAGGGTCGCCGCCGGCGCCTGCCCCCGGCCGGCCCGCAGCCGGAGACCGTGAGGCGCTGGCCGAAGGTGTCGAGGGCGTAGACGTGGCCGCTGGAGCCTGCGCGGACGCCGCCGACGGTGCGCTCAAGCCGGGTGATGACGTGGAGGTCGCAGAGCTTCCTGAGCTTGGCCTGGGTACGACGGAGCGTCGTTGGCTCGGTGAGGACGATCAGCCGGTGCAGGTGTTCGGTGCTCGCCAGCCGAACCCGGTCGAGGGTGTCGATCACGAGCCGATCGTGCTCGGTCAAGCGGCGCTCCAGGTGCGCGAGCTGCGCCGGGCTGACGCGGCTCATCGTTGCCTCCCCTGAGGCGAGTGAGTCGTTGGCCCATCGGTGCCGCAACCGAAGGCGGGCTGGGGATTGCGCGGGTCGGCAGCCGACGCGAAGTGACGGGCGAAGCGACGGGTCATGCCACCCTCCGGGTGCGCTTGATCGGAGCGGCGGGCGTCTGCTCGGCCCGCGCCCGCAGCGCGGCTTCAACCTCGCGGACGGGGCGACCGTAGCGCTGGCGTGACAGCGCGCGGACGGTCTCGGCCTCAGAGATCGTCGGAGGGGGTGGCAGCGTCTTGATCGTCACCGGCCGCGAGACCTGGGAGCCTGCCGACACCTGGGCGACGGCCTCGAACGCGCCGAGCGCGCCGAGGTCGTCGGGGGTCACGTCCGGCCCGAACTCTTTGGCGAGCGTGGCGGCGTCAGCGTGGCCCATCTGGAACGCGACGCGGGAGCGGGCGTTTGAGAGCACCGCCTGTTTCAGGTCGTTGGGGAGCTGGAAAAAACCCTGGTGCAGGAGCGCCAGGCCAAACTTGTAGCTGCGGGCCTGGGCGAGAATGTCGGCGAAGGAGGTCGGGGTATTAGCACCCACGTAGTCCTGGAACTCGTCGACGTAGCCGAACACGGCCGGACGCTGGCTGTCCGGCAGGGCGGCGCGGGCCTGTACCGCCTGCCAGAGCTGGGCCAGGATTGCCGAGCCGAGCAGGCGACTGGCATCCTCACCCAGGGTTCCCTTGCTGAGGTTGACGAGCAGCACTTTCTGCTCGGCCAGGACGTCGGCCAGCGAGAAGGTGGATTGGCTCTGGCCGATCACGTTCCGCAGGCGCTTGCGGAGCAGGAACGTCCTGAGCTTGTTCAACACCGGCCCGATCGCCTGGGAGCGCTCGCCGGGGGTCAGCGCCTCGTACCAGCTCCAGAACCCCTCCAAGACGTAGTCGTCCAGGTTGGCGATGGCGCGTACCCGGAAATTCTCGTCGCTGAGGATCAGGGGTACCTCAGCCAACGACATGCCGGGGTGACGCGTCAAGGTCAGGACGGCTGCCCTGAGAATGTCGTCCGTCCGCGGCCCCCAAAACGCCTTGTAGAGGTCCTGGAAAAGCGACACCACCTGATCGGCGACTAGCTCCGGGGCATCGGCTGCGCCCGCGAGCAAGTTGAAGCCGACCGGCCGCTCGGTGTCGGTTGGATCGAGCAGGATCACGTCGCGCAGCCGCCCGTGTGGAATCCGCTCGAGCGTCCGCGCGATGAGGTCGCCCTTCGGGTCGAGAACGACGACTCCATGCCCGGCGGTGAGATCGCCGCAGATGAGGTTTAAGGCAAGGGAAGTCTTGCCGCTCCCGGTCGGCCCGATGACGTGGAGATTTCGGAAGGAGTTGTCATCGGGGGCAATCGCGATGGGGCGTTCAGCGCCGGGGAAGGTGGCTCGGCCGAGCGCGCGGCCCTCGGAGGGAATCTCGGCGGCCGGAGGGAGCTGGGGCGAGGCACCCAGCGTCAGGCCGGGCAGTCGTGGTTCGCCGATGGGGATACCGGCGAAGGCGGCCAGCTCCCCGGCGTTGAGCAAGCACGGCCAACTGAGCAGGGGAATCCCGGCCCGCGCGATCTGGGCGCCAACCAAGCCGGACGGCAGCGAGGCCACCCGAAAGGACGCCTGCGGGGTCGTCGCCAGGTGAAAGGCTCCGAGTACGCGCCGGAACACTTGGCGCTCGCGCGCAGGGTTCGCTGCCTGCACCCCGATCCGAAGCGCCGCGTGCAAGGGCGGCTCGCTCTGTTTCTCACGTTGACTGTGAAGGAACTCGGCGGGCAGACGCACCGGCTCCGATCCGCCGAGCCGCCCCAGCCAGCCGCCTGGCCGACCCCGGAGCGTGATGACGTCAGCCGACGCCCGGGGCGCGGCCGCTGAGACGACCCACTGCACCGCGACTCGCTCGCCGTCCCGGAGTGGAGCCAGGGTTGCCAGGAGCGCACTCGCGCTCTGCGCTGGATCTCCTGCGCGCAGGGCGTGCGTCCGGCTGGAGAGTCGAAGGACGCGGGCGAGCGAGGGGCGGAGGGGTTCTGGATCGGCGTCCTCGATCCGCACTCCCGGCAGAGCAGCCCGGAGCTGGGCGAGGACATAGTCAGCCTGAGTTGCCGGCAGCCGCAGGTAATGATGGATACCGGCGGCGTCCGCCTGGGTCTCGATGACGATGGCGGGACTGCCGATGAGCCGCCTCATGCGGGGAGGAAGCAAACCGGCGAGGCTCCGCGTGAAGGCGAGCAGTTGATCCGGCGTACTGCCGCGCGGGTACGTCACGGCAAAGGTGCGGCGACCCCGCGCCTCCCGGAGGGCCGCCTCAGCGCGGAGGCCGAGCACGCCGCTACCGCAGAGCGCCGCGAGCAGCAGGAGGTCAATCACGGTCGGCCTCCGTCTCCTTCGCTTCGGCTTCGACCCGGCGGAGCGCCAGCGTGACGAGCACCGCCACGAACCGATCCAGGTCGGGTGGGGTGCGGTGCTCGGCCCAGACCGTCAGAGTCCGTCCGGTGCGGGGTCGTCGTCCAACTCGTTTCTGGGGGTGGCGTGTGCGGGTCATGGTCAGTGTTCACATTTGAGAACGGTCGTACTTCCAGTTTGCGTTCTCATTTGTGAACTGCGCAAGCGGCCAACAAGCGGATTGGCGCTAGGTCAGCAGCCGCACCGCGCCCAGGACGACCAGCGCCATCACAAGGGCTGGCGTGATCGCCTGGGCGAAGTGGGCGATAGTCGGTAAAACGAGGGCGAGCACCAGCGCCACCACCACCAGCTCTAGGAGCCGATCCATCAGGACACGGCTCCTCGGTGCTGGCGGAGTACCACGGCTGGATCGACGCCGAATTCGGCAGCGGCGACCAGTACGGCCGTGCGATACGGCAGGCCGGACTGCTCCTGCTGCTCCACTCTGAGCAGGAAGGCGGCCAGGGCCGCGACCGGCGACAGCTCAACCTGGCTGGCCGGTCGCGGCTGAGTGCCGTTTTGGGTAGCCATTTCTCACTCCTTCCCGCGCTTGTCGAGTTCGCGGAGTTCCTGCACGGCTCGCCAGGCCGCACCTTGGAGCCGGGCCACCGCCGACAGCGCCAGGTCGTAGGGATCGGCTGGTTCGTCGTGCGGACGCCGCGACGGACCGAGCACGGCCGAGGCCGCCAGGCCGATCAGCAGGAGTAGGCCGATGGTCGCGAGTATGTAGACGAAAGCCATTGCGCCTACTCCATCGAGAGCCGGATCAGCGTGGCCTGCACCAGGCCGCTGTAGGTGTCGGTGATGGCGCGAACGCGGTCGTCAATGGCCGCGCCCTGCCGCTTGACCATCCCGACTTCGAGATTGGTCAGCAGCTCAGTTGCGAGCATCCCGCTCCCAGCGGCTGCGGCTGCGGCCTTGATCCGGGCGTTCGCGCACTTGGCTGGAAGTTCTGCTGCGCGTATGGCGGCGGCTTCCTGGCGGCCCGCCCGCGTTAGCGAGTGAGCTGCTCGGTAGGGAACTAGGTCGGATGACATCTGTGCTCCTTTCGGAATCGTTGATTCAAAGGAGCTTTTACGCCATCGTGACTATGTCCATTTCCTCAGATCAGTAGGCAAAAAGACCCAGGTGAGACATTACGTCCGTCAAAATGAGACATCTCCTGAAAGCGCACCGCTTAAACTCCGCTTGTGAACCCCGCTAGATAGGAGAATGATTGGAATGCACATGTTTATTGCCTTTAGCGCACAACCGCCCGGGGATGGCCCCGGTGGGTTTCCTGGGGGCGGTGGCGGTAAGTAGCCAGATAGGGCGAGTCCAACCCGTGCGATGCGGACTCGCCCTACAACCCTCCTGATTCGATGCTCAAGAATCCATTTTCATTCATCCCTAACGAGCCAGACGATCTTCACTGCTTTCAGGCTTCGGTGCGCATGGCGTGGCAAGGGCTGAGCGGCCAAGCGCTCTCACTGCAAGAGGCCGAGACACTGACTGAATTTGAAGCAGACCAGCAGACCTGGCCTTTTGCTGGCATGTTGGCTTTTGCAAATGCCGGATACCTCGTCCGCTCAATTGAGGACTTCATGCCCCAGCCGTTTGTCGACAATCCTGCCGCAGAGATCAAGCGTCAGTCGGACAGCGAGGAAGTGACCGCGCATGTTCTAGAAGTGTCCGACGTCGAGCGACAGCGGAAGCTCGTCGCCGATTGCCTTGCCACTCCAGCTATCAGCTTCGAGGTTCGCATTCCCGACATCAATGACCTCCGCAGGATGGTTTCTCAAGAGCAAACCGCGGTTATATGCAATGTGAACTACAAAGCCCTCGTGGGGGAGTCGGGCTACAACGGTCACTTCGTTCTCGTCGAGGCAATTGGGATTGACTCTGTTCTGCTACAGAATCCGGGCCTCCCACCGATCAAAGATCAGCGCGTAAGCCTCAACCGCTTTATCTCTGCCTGGTGTGAGCCCAGCAGAAGCATGGCAAACATTCTGGCGGTAACGAAAGCGCCAGGGTAGCTACCAGATCACTGCGACTCCCTGGCCCCGCACTAGCCAATTCTCGATGGCAAGCGTAGTGTGCGGAGCATTGCATAGAACCTCCTGTGAGGCTCCTGCCATCATAAATGGCTGCACAGTCACCCTGCCGCTCCGATCTGAGGTGGTTGGGGTGAACTGGCTGACGTCAATGTCTATGCGCCTTACGTACATGGGTCTATCCGCGACCCAATGGCAAAAGTGGTCAGACTTCTGCAGCGCAAGGGGTAGGCGTACCGTGAGACGCGGCGCAGTAGATCGCCTGTTGGGCAGGACTCCTGTCAAAAGCGACACGTTGTCTTTAAAGTCAGTCTTTAGGTGATCAAGGTACTTCCCGTAGTCCTTGGTGGCAACTGAGGTGAGTTTTATTGGCCTTAGGCGCGTTACGCCTCCGGCGGTGCGTTCAGTCATGCTAACCGTGTCCGCCGAGTTTGCGAGAGCATTTGCCAGTTGTTGGCGACTTTGCTTATCTGAACAAGAGTAGACATCCGTAATGTGCTGGCATTCGCTTAGCAGCAGATCGCAAAGGCCGGGCTTATCCGCCAGAGCTATTACATAGCTGTCGAGATCAGCAGTAAAGGTAAGAGAGAGGTTGTACTGGTAGTCAGCGGCAGACTCCTTGCTATCGACCATCGTCAGCTCCACCATTACGTCGTAATAGACTGCCCGATTGGACAGAATCATCGCTCCAAGTGGGGAAAGGTCTTCTCCCTCCCGGTACTGCAAGCGCAGGGAATTGAGAATTGCTTGGAGCGCTGCTTGATCGGACGGTGCGAGATCGTCGGCAGATTCAGGTTCTGGGAGGAATACCCCGCCAAGGGCTTCAAGCTCAAAGCGCATGAGTTCACCGGCAACGACTCCCCGCATCCGTTGCTCGGCGCCGAACCGAAAACTTTCCGCGCTGATGCCGAGCGCCCCCTCAATGGCTTGGCGTCTCGCCCTCAAGGTCTGCTCACTCAACTGATCGTCAAGAAAGAAATAGACGGCGGCGGCGGCGCGGATCTCGTTGTGACTGATGCTGGCAACTACCGCTTCAAGCACCTGCTTTAGAGCGACTACCCGGGCTGCTGGCGAACCCTCGTTTGGCTTTGCCGCCTCTTCGACGCACGAAAGGGCAAGAAGGCGATCGAGGCGGGAAGCGAGGGCCTTGGAATTCTCGAAACCATCGGCTTGACGAGCAAGTATCCGTAGCTCCTCCTCAATCGCCACGACTTCGAGCTTTCCGGGCAAGACCGACACAATGAGCTGACAGCGTAGCTAGACCCCCGGTAGTAAGGAACGGACTAGGGCACCTGTGACGGGAGCCCTCCATTGTGTCTGTGTCCTCGTCCTCAGACGTACTCGTTCCAAAGCTGGGAGACGTAGAGAGCAGCCCGGCTCGGCAACACGAACGGACCGTGCCGGTAAAGGAGCCGCACGCGCGTCAGCTCCTGGATGGCGCGCTCGACTGCGTCTCGTTGTCCGAAGTCATCGGGGTCGGTCGCAAGTTCACTGACCAGCTCCGAGACAGTTAGGTGGATCGGGTATTCGATGAGAATGTGATCGAGGACGGCGTGCTGGGTCAGGCCCTCCTCTCGATCGAACGGCAGGCTTCCCATTAGGCGTGCCGCCGCTTGATGAACCGCCCGGTGCGGACTATCCCGGGCGTCCAGGTGATGCCCGCCAGGAGCGCCTCAGGTTCGCAGTCGAGGCCACCTGCCAGCTTGATCAGGGTGTCGATCCGCGGAACCCGACCGCCCCGCTCAAGCAGACTAATCTCGGTGCGGTGCAGCGTGGCACGGACGCCAAGCTCCTCCTGGGAGAGGTCGGCCCGCCTGCGCTCCCGCCAGAGATTCCGGCCGAAGTGCTCGGCCACGGCGCGCGGGTTGATGGGGTAAGTCTCTGAGAACCTGAGCACCTTTAGCGGTGCCTCGGCCGTAGGCTGGGGAGTAGCCATGAGGAGCTGTTGCCTCCTTGTGGTCAGGCGGCCCGTTCGCGCTACAGACGCGGCGGGTCGCCGCTGTATTGGGAACTCCGAGGGCCAAGAGCGGCCGCCGGATCTGTCAAGGACGGAAATTCTGAGGCTGCTCGCCCTGCCGGGTCAAGGTGTTGGGAGTCCGGCAGCTAGGTCCGATCATTCTTTGTCTTTGCGACGCTGGATTGCTTGATGCAGACTGGAAAGCGGAGCTAAGACGCTGGGGTTCGAGAGATGCCCGCTTAGCTCCATCTGAAAGCGCCTGCAAGCAGGCGCTTTCTCCTTGACCGCAGCTGCGCCGGCCGCAAGGCTATCCCTGCCTAGTCAACTCCAAGTCAACTTACGGCTACGGGAGTGCGCCGGGAGGAGATCCCCATGCCCCAGACGAGAAACGACTCGGGCCGGACCCGGGTTGAGCGCGGCATCTACCGCCAGCCCAACGGCAAGTACGCAGTCTGCGCCCGCTGCGACGGCGTCCTGCGCTTCCGCACCGCCGGCTATGACCTGGCCGTGGCGCGACGGCGGCGCACCGAGCTGGTCGAGGACCTGCGGGCGGGCCGAGTGCCGGCCTCACCGCGACTGCGCTTTGACACCGTCGCCGGCTGGTGGCTCGACCGCTTCGCGGCCAAAGTCGCTGCCGGCGAACGCCATGCTCGCACGTTCGAGGCCCATCGCTACCACCTCGAGCAGAACCTGCTGCCAACGCTCGCCTCGCGGCGGATCGCCTCTCTTGACGTCGAGGAAGTAGCGGGGCTGCTAACGACGCTAAGCAACAGAGGCTGCTCGGCGAAATCGAGGGCCAATGCCCTCGCCACCCTGCACAGCATCCTCCGCTTTGCCCGTCGCAAAGACTGGATCAGTCGCGACCCGGTCGAGCTGCTGGAGCCCGGGGAGCGACCGCGCCTACGTCGCCGCCGCCAGCGGGTGCTGGGTCGGGAAGAGATCGAGCGCCTGCTGGACGCCTGCCCACTACCCGGGCGCCTGCTCGTCACCACCGCCCTCTACAGCGGCCTGCGGATCTCCGAGCTGCTGGGCCTGATCTGGGAGGACATCGACTTCGCCGCCGGAGTGATCCACGTCAGGGCGCAGCTCTCGCGGGCGCACCGCGACCAACCGGCACGGCGGGTGGCCCCGAAGACACCAGCCTCGGTCCGCCAGGTCCCATTGGTCGAACAGCTCTCCCACCTGCTCGCCGCCCACAAGCAAACCTCACCATTTGTGGCACGCACGGATTGGGTCTTCGCGACCTCTCGTGGCACCCCGCAGGGACAGCGCAACGTCGCCCAGCGCGTGCTTAAGCGGGCAGCCGACGTGGCCCACCTGAACGGAGACGACTGGCCACCACTGCGCTTCCACGACCTCCGCCACACCTTCGCCAGCCACTTGATCGTCGACCTCGGCCTCGACGTCGCTCAGGTCAGCCGGATCATGGGCCACGCCCGGATCACGATCACCCTCGACATCTATACCCATCTCTTCGACGACGCTCGCCACAGCCGCGAGATCCGCGGGCGCATGGCGGCAAGCCAGTTCGCCGGCCTGCTCGAGGTCGACCCTGAGAAACGAGGCGCCTCGGTACGCCGGCTTCGACCCGCTGGAGGTGCTAGCCCCGCACAGCAACGATGTCCTCGGTTGCCGCGCCTGCTGCTCAACGAATAGACGAGAGCCTAGGGGCGAAGTTCTCGTGATCTCTCGGTGTTCATAGCCGCATGAAAGCACCCGAGGCTCCCACTACACCCCAAGGAGATCTGTGTTCTTTCTGCTAGGACAGCGGCACCTGAAAGCGCCGCTCGCCGTCCTCTTCCTTCTGGCTCTGTCTACCTTGAGTCCAGAGCTCGGTCGTGGAGAGTCGATCAGCGTTCCGCTCATGAACAGCTGTCCTCATTCCGATGTCCAGGGAGGATCGCGCTTGACTGCTGGACTAGGAAGCAATCAGGCAGAGACGACTGTCGTCGACCTGTGGGAAGGCACGATGCTCAGCGGATCACTTTCCGGAGGCGGCAACGGAATCGCCGGTGCCTTGATCTGCATCTACAGCAACGTCACCACTGAAGAAGAAGGCGAAATGCTTGGCATCGCCGTCACCGACCAGAATGGGCGGTATGAATTTGCGGTGCCGCCGGGGCCGTCACGCACCCTCACCGCCGTCTATAAAAGCGACCAAGGACAGATCGACGCCTGGGCTCTGCTGCAAAGTCGGACCGCCCCCACGCTGCGACTCCAAAGCAGCGTCATTCATAACAAGCACTTCGCCTACTTCAGTGGCGAAATTCCCGGGCCCGACAGCGACGGAGTGATCGTGGTCCTCCAAGTCAAAAGGGGCAACGGCTGGCTGGTATTCCGGCGCTACTCGACTCGCGATGGCGGCAAATTCTCCATGCGCTACCGCTTCACCCGCACCTTTGCGCCGACCACCTACGTCGTGCGAGCACAGGTGCTCGGGGCGCCGGGCTATCCATACCTCGGTGGCAACTCACAAGAACGAGCGCTTCGCGTGCTGCCCTAGATGCTGTGCGCCGCGGTTGTCCAAAGCGCATCGCCGGCCGCCGGTCGCGATCCCAGCCCGATAGCGCCCACTACGTAGACTCGCGGCGGGCGGCTATTTGCCGGTTGGATTTGAGGATTGGTTCCCACGCGCGATCGTCGTCTCTCCAGGGTCGGGCTCCACATCCTCATCGACCACGACGACTTCACTGGGTCGCTCTCCTAGATCCTGATCACCTTGTCGCCGGGTATCACCCGACTGGGTGCGCCAGTCGCGTCGCTGAGGGCAAGCTCTATATCCCCTGGCTCCGTAGCGTGCTGGCTCCCGCCGACCCCTCGCAAGCGCCCGCGCTCTCCATAGGTCACTGGTGTCCCGTCCTCATGCTGGATTCGAATGGTCCCCGCGGACGGAGGAACGGCTCCACTCTTCTTGTGAGGGCGGCATCCACCAACTGTAGAGCGTCGACCGTTACCCGAAATCCCCGAAACCAGAGATCAGGCGGAGCTACAAACCCCGGGTTAGTTCAGACCTAGATTAGTAAGGCGAAAGCCCATAGCTGCGGAGGAGACTGCGTAACGGTCCGCTAGTTCCTTCACGTCTCGCATGCCCGCCGCGAAGTCCTCTCGCACCCACCGCTCGTCCATCAGCAGCGCAGCCGCAAAGGCGTTGGCCTCTCGCTCATCGAAGTAGCTGTAGTTGGGCGGCTCCCAGTGATCCTCGACGGCGTACTCCAAGTAATAGCCGGCCGCGTGGCGAAGTACCGCATGTCCAAGCTCGTGGGCAACGCTGAACCGACGCCTGCCAGGGCCATGACTGTTGTTCACTGCGATCACAAAAGCATCCACGCCGATGCTCATCACCGCCGCCGACAACGACTCGGGAAGAGGGCGGCGATAGATCCGGATCCCGATGAGACCGCAGACCGCTTCCATGTCGACCTCGGGACCGGTCACGCCGGCAATGTGAAGAACCTCTCGGGCGGCGGCCTCAGGACGAAGTTCGCCTAGATCGACAACTCCGCCGCCGCTGGCCGTACCGAGCCCGAAGCTCGGCGACCACATGGTCAACGACGAGACCGGTTTCGCCGCCGCCGCCAATCAGGTTGAAGCCGACCGGCGCGGCGTCGGCCGGATCGAACACGATCACGTCGTCTCGCCGCTCGGCTGGGATGCGGTCGCAGAGGTCCGCGATCAGGTCGCCCTTCGAGTCGATCACGATCAGGCCGGGCCGGGCCTTCGCGCTCATCAGCTGCACCGCGAGGCTCGTCAACAGCGTGGACTTGCCCGCTCCGGTCGGCGCGCAGACGTGGAGGCCGCGTCGCGCCTCGGCCTGGGTGACCGCCACTGGGCGAGCGCCCCCGGCGACGGTGGAGTCACCGAGGACCAGACCCCGGCGCGGCACGCTGGCGATGGGAGGTAGCTCGCGGCTACCTGCCAGCGTCAGCCCCGGCAGCGCCGGAGCGTCCAGGGGTAGGGCCAGACAGGCGGCCAGCTCGTCGGCCGCCAAGACGGCCGCGCCCGAGTCGGGCCGGTCACCGCGCCGTTGGCGAGCAGCGACCACGGCGCTCGGCAGAACGCGACGGACCAGCCGCGCCTCGCGGGTATCGAGGCCGTGAAAGGGCCCAAGCAACCGTGCGATCAACTGCCGTGAGCGTGCTGGCGACCCGGCCGCCACACCGACGCGGATCGCCACGGCAAAGTCCGGCTCGGCCGACTCGCGGGGATCATCCGGTTCGCTCAGTCCGAAACGCTCCGACAGCCAGGCCCACGCCGAGCGGCCGGTCGGCACGATGACGTACTGGAGGGTGGCCTGCTCGCCCTCCCGCAACGGGTCAAGGGCGGCCAGAATTCCGGCGTTGCTGGCGGCGGCTGCGTCCGTTCGCAACCCCGATCCGCTGACCCGCAGCTCGCGAGCCAGATCGGGTTCCGGCGATGCCAGCGGACCAAGGTCGTTGACTCGCAAGCCGGGGATGGCCGCCCGGAGCGCACCGAGGACATAGTCGGCTCGCGGAGCGGGCACCGCCAGGACGTGCTCAATCCCCGCCGCGCCGGCCCGAACTTCGAGCGTCGTCGCCGGGATGCCGAATGGTCGACGCCACCACAGCGGCAGTAGGCCCGCGAGTGAGCGAACCGCCGTGATCGCCTGTTCGGGCGAGACCGTCCGGGGGAAGGTCAGGCGGACCATCGCTCGCTCGCTCGGGGTCGTCATCACTCGGACCATGATCAGCCCGACCAGCAGGACGGCGACGATCACGGCGCGGCTCCGTCGTTACCGTCAGGTCGCCTTCGACCTCGCGCAGAGCGTAGGCCAGCAGGGCGGCGATGTAGGTGTCCCAGTCGGGCTCCGCACGCCGCTCGCTCCACACCACCAGGCGAGTCGTGTCGTCGCCGGGCGGCGGGGTGGATGATGAATCGGATCGCTTCTTGCTCATAGTTCAGGTCTTGAACTCCTGTTTCCAGTTTTGTTCAGTACCTGAACCGAGTCCAGCAAGCAGCCGCCGGATTGGCGAAAGTCAGGCGTCACGACGATCACCGCCGGGGGCGTGGCGAGGAGGCCAAGCGCAGGAGGACCCAGAGGACGAGTAGCGAGAGGAGGAACGGCACCGCCTGGGCGGCATACCTCGCCAGGGTAGGCAAGAGCAAACACACGGCGAGAAGCCCCAGGACGGTGCCGAGCACTCGGTTCATTCACGACTTCCCTCGGCCTTGTCGTCGGGCAGCGGCGGGACCAGATCGGCCACTTTGGAGGGGTCGGTCTTGAAGGTGGTCGCAGCCATCAAGACCGCCCCGTCGTGGCCCAGGCCGATCGCTTCGTACCCGCGGACTTTCCGGGTCACGACCTTGACGACCTCTTGAGGAGTGAGCGGGGCGCCATGCATCAGCAATCACCTCGGTTTGCGAGGTCCTCTAGGTCGCGGATCGCCTGCTGCGCCTCCGCGTGCAGGCGATCCGTTGCCGAGAACGCCTGGTCGAATGGGTGGCCGTTTGACGAGTGCCCGTAGCGTTCCTCGAGTGCAAGCAGGGCGGCGGTGGTGATGCTGCCGATCACCGCCAGCAGTCCAAAGAAGGCGAGCGCGTAGATGAGGACGCCTGCGAGGAAATCCATCAGCGCTCCCCAATCGCCAGGCCGGACAGTTCGGTGGCGACCATGCCCGCGTAGCTGTCAACGATCAGCTTGGCCCGGCTGTCGATCAGCGAGCCGTGCTGCTGGAGCGCTTGCGCCTCCAGGCTCGTCAGCATCTGGGTGTAGTCGAGGCCCACGCGGGCGACGACCGCCGCCGCTTCGACGCGGGCGGCGGCGCGCCTGGCCGGGAACTGCGTGTCCCGCAGGACGGTGGCCTCCCGGCGCTCGCGCAGCGACAGCGGCTGGGCGCGGTAGGGGGTAAGAGCGGTGGACATTGACGACCTCCTTGGTCGAAATCGCGTGTTTGCTTGCAACCAAGGAATCAGGGCACCGGGAAGCCGCCAGGAAATTCCTAGGAATTGCCTGGGGGGCGGAGATAATGCTGGCCGGATGAGCGAGAACGAGCTGCCGAGTAATGCACAGCTGATTACGGAACTGAACGAGCTCTGCGGCAAAATCGGATACCGGATCGGCGGCACTCAGGAAGCGCTGGAACGAATACCCGGCTTGGTCGGCTTGACCATTGTTGGCGGTCCGACCGCGCCAACCAGCCCCACGGGCTGGCAAGAGCGCCGAAATGCGATTCGCAACGTCCTCAGGGAAATCGCCAAGAAAGAGGTCGGGGATCGGCTGGGTGAGCCGTACCCCTACGCTGCGACCAAGGTATTTCGTCTCGATGAGCCGCGGCCTCTGGAGCCTGCCGCACATCGCGCACTGGGTGATATTCAGGCATCCCTTGACGAAAAGTTCGGTGGGGACCCCGGAGGAAAGTCGTTCTTCAAGAAGCACCGACCCCTGCTCTTCGATGTGATCGCGGAGTCACTCCTGACAAGGGAGAGACGGGCAAGGAAACCCGCCGAGCACGATAAGAGCAGCACCAATAAAACCAAGGCGGGTAGCACACCGGAGAAGGCGGCTTCCCCCGCTCCTCGTCAGCGTACCCCTCCTAGGAAGTCGCGGGCGCAAGAACGCGGAGATTTGGAAAAAAGGTTGGCCGAGCTTCGGAGGGCAAGTAAATTGGGGAAGGCCGCGGCCCGGAAAAAGAGAGAACAGCGCGCCATTCAGTCGGACAAGAACCCGTCTCTCTGGCCTGAGTTTCCAACTCGAGCTTCAGAGATTGCCATTTCCGTTGCCCTTGCTCTCCTAATATTCTCGTGCTGTTCCTGACGGGAGTTTTTCCAAAGTAGAGCGTCCGAAGAAACCGCTTGACAAAGCCAAAAAAGCATGTTCAACTGGACCGCTAAGGGGAGCGCATAAGTAAAGCCAGGGAGGTGGTATGGCTCATGATTCCGAGCCTCATCCCGACACAGACGTTCACGGCGAAACTGCCGAGTTCGCCGCAATCGAGCAGGAACAGCCCGACCGAGTCTGCTTAGAGGTCAGCTCCGGACTCGCCGTCCGGTTTGAGTATGGACCGCACGAGCCGGTCGAGATCAGACTCGGGCAAACGACCGAGACCAGCCCCTTCTTCCTGCACGAAGGTGGCTCTTTTAGAGAACTATGTAAGGCCGAGGGAGCCGAACCAGCTTTCGCTCACGTCCTGATCCAGCCTGACGTGATGGAGGAGAACCCAGAGTTGGGCTGGCTCGTCATTCGTTCCTGGCAGATGGTCGGCCGTGAGGTCACGCCGCAATTTCGGCTCGGACGCGACATCTCGCGACGCGGTCATATCGCTCTTGGGCCGGTCCGAGGAGAACACTCGTTTGAGGTCGTCGGCGTCTCTCCCAACCCAACCAAGGTGATCCTTCCCCGACCGAGCTACAAGGTCGCCGGGTACAACGTCGAGCAATAGTTCGTCCGTCGGTAAGAACGAGTCATGGCACAGCTCGGCTAAAACGTCACTCTCGCCCGCGCCGCCTGGCAGACCACGCCACCGATCCGCTGCTTCGGCACGATCACTTCAAACCACGCCAGCGGTTCGCCCGAGCCGATCACGACATCCCACTTGCCCTGGCTATTGATGCTGATGAAGTGCGGATCGCGGTAGACCTTCCCCGCGCTGGGCGATCCGGCCTTGTAGGTGGTCGCACTTTCGAGCATCCGTTTGGCCCGGCACACCGCCTTCGGCGACGAGACCCGGCCTGAGAAACGGATGCACTCTTCGCAGTAAGCCTGCGGGTGTGGCTTCGCCTGGATCGTGGCCGTGACCGGGACGCTCGCAGGAGCCGCGAGGGCGGCGGCGGGCACCAAGGCAGCGAGCGCAACCAGGAGGACGAGCCGACTCATCAACCCGCCACCTGGGCGGGGAGCGACAGCGACGGGCTTTCGACTTTCGGGCAGGGCTTGGGACCCGCCGGTTTGGTTTTCACGAAGGCGGTGACGCGGAGGGCCAGTCCGGCGAAGACGACCGGCTCGGCCTTCCACAACCCGCGTTGATCCGTCAGCACATGCGCCCCGCCCTCGCCCCACATCGGCCGGATCAGCGGATCAGCGTCGGAGGGCGGGAATTCGTAGCGGGCATAGACCACGCGGCCGCGCTGACAGGCGGGCCGCGCGGACGTGAGTTTCCCGTAGTAGGCGCGGCCTTCGGTGATTGCGCCGGGGATCGGTTCCGCCAGTGGCGGCATCGGCTCCATCCGGTACTTCAATGTGAGTGTGTCGGGTGCTTTGGGAGTGCCCCTCGACGCCGCCCCGGCCGGGCCTGCGCCCAATATGAAGATCGCCACGACCAGAACAACGCTCGCTGACCAGGCCCGACGCCTGCCACGTCCTCTATTTCCCATGCCCACTCCTCCTGTTCGGTACGTCCTGAGTCTCATAAGCCGGGGTACTTTAGACCGTGGAGCAATGAGCCGCAACAAGGAAGGCTGCCGCGATGGCGCTCTCACGTCCCCAAGCCTTCGGGGAGGCCGTCAGGCAACTTCGGGTCGAGCGCGGCAACCTGAGCCAAGAAGCGGCGGCGCTGGCGTGTCGCGTCGACCGGGCCTATTACGGCAAGATCGAGCGGGGCGAGAAGAACCCGACGCTCGAAACGATCTGGAAGATCGCCAACGGGTTTAAGGCGCACCCGTCTGATCTGCTGGCCCGCGCCGAGCGGATACTGAAAGTGGGACGCCGCCCCGGCAGCCGCTCCTGATCGCCGGGGCGCTTGGGTCTACTCCGTCCGTAGCCGGAAGGTTCCCTCGGTGACCTCACCGGAGTTCCAGGTGATCCCCTCAAGGAGTCGATCTGGCTCAATGTCGAGGCCGGACGCGATTTTGATGAGGGTGTCGATCCGGGGTATCCGCGCGCCGCGCTCCAACAGCCCGATCTCGGTGCGATGGAGCGAGGTGGCATAGCCGAGGTTTTCTTGGGAGAGGTCGGCCCGCTTGCGGTAGCGCCGCAGGTTCTCGCCGAAGCGGACGGCGACCGCGTTCTTCTGCGCTCGGTGTTCGGCCGTCACGACGACACCTCCCGCTCCAGCCGGTCGATCCGCATCGCGGCGCGGCTCGGAAAGATCAGCGGACCGCAGCGGCGCAGCAGGCCGACGTCCCAGAGTGAGCGAACGGGCCCGCCGCACGGTGTCGCATTCGTGGAAGTTCTCGGGGTCAAAGGCGACGCCGCGAACCAGCTCGTTCTCCGTGTAGACCTCGGGGTAGTCGCCGAGGACGAGGGTGAGAACGCCCTGTTCGGCGTTGGCGTCGTCGAGGGCTGCGGGCCGGGAGCAGCAGCTACGCTGATCTTGCATGGGAAAGCCTCTTTCCTGTGCCGGCCCCGGGGGCGTGTCAGCGCCGCCCGGGGCGTTCCTTAGAGACGGCTAGCGAGGCTATAGAGGTGTGGATATGCGTTGCAACTTGCGGTCTGCACGCTCAAACCCAACAGCGCCGAAGGGCGGCGCAGCTTTGGCCCGCTCAGCCGATAGTCAGGTCGGGACGGTAAATGCGGGTGGCGTGGTCGGCGAACACGACTAGGAGCCACGGCCCGAACTCCTCCAAGCCACCCGGAATGAAAGCCAGTATGTCGCGCATCTCGTGAGGAAGATGCGGGACGAGTCCGGCCGCAATCAGGCCAGCGTGGCGGGCGGCTTCGACCGCCTCCTCGGGGGTGTAGTCGCCAGCGACGACGCGGCGATCTATCTCTTGCCAGCGCGCTTTGTATTCGGGCCACGTCAGACCGCGCGGGGTGGCGGGCAGATCACCACTCATAGATCGACGCAGCGACGCAGGCAGCGAATCTCGGCCTCAATGGTTTCGAGCAGAACGCCATAGCGAGGACTGCGGGCCAACTCAGCGCGCAGTATGTCGTTGAGAAAGCGAGCGTCGAGCCGTCCTCCGCGCATGTGGCGAATGGCTGCCATGAGGCCTGAGCGAGCCTCCTCGAGGTGGGTTATCCGCTCGCGGAGCCGTTCGGCTTCCAGGGCTTGATACTGGGAGTTAGCCATATGAGCGACTCTAAAATGCAAAACCCGAGTACGCAAAATGCGGTTTCCTCACCACACCTACTTGCTTACCGTAGCGCCGATTAGCGGTCACAGGGACCCTAGCGTCATAATAAAAGAATGGATATCGAGGCAGGCGGCTATAACCTGACAAACCTGGATCGCATCAACGTTGTCCTGGGCAAGAACGGAAGCGGAAAGAGTACCCTTCTGAAGGCAGTTGAGGCTGCGCTTAACAGTGACGGGCAGAAGAAGTACATCACCCCGGAGCGGGGTGGGGCGTTGGACTACGAACCGCACATTGAGCAAAGCCTAACGAGCAACCTTCAATGGCTCAGCGAAACTCGGCGTGTCAATCAGTTCGGCCAGTTTCGTCAGCAGAGCGTTGCTCAGTTTCGCCGTCTAGAACTAGCCGTTTTCAGGGCAAGCGAGAAGAAAGGGATTGCGAACTTCGATCCTTACATTGAGCGCCTGAACTCTCTGCTCGATCACATCGAGGTACGTCGTGTAGATCCAACTGACCGGACCCCGTTCATCGGTCCACCTGAGTTGGCGTCTTTCCGGGGACAGCATTACCGACGACTACACCGTCGAGGGCGTTTCCGCCGCCGAACTCTGGTCAATGTGGCGCCGGCGCTATGCCAAAGAGGACGAGCAGCCGATCTACTGGAGCGTCCACGGCGGTGGCATATCTGAGTTCGCTCCATTCGTCCCTCACGCCGTTGGATCAGAGAACTTCCTTAGCTTCTACACCTGGCCGGTTGATGACGATGGGGTGCGCCTGCGATGGTTTGATCTTCCAATCGAGGAAAAGGCGTGGAATCGCGAGGCGATAGAGAACGGAGCCGATTGGAACGGTGGGTTCATTCAGGAGTACACCGGCTGGAAACCGAGTGCCTTCCAGCCGGTTGTAGACCTCGCCCTAGTTGAACGGGTACTCAAGGGCGACGCCTAGAAGCCGTAGTCGCCATAGCCACCTGAGCTGTCGAATACCGACTCAAGGCGGTTGTCTTCAGTGGCTCCCGCGGGCGTTTGGCGCCATCGCCCATCCACCTCTTCCGCCAGGCCCCGCTCCTCAAGTCGTCGCAGCGCTTTCTCCGTCTCCTCCAAGCCCGGTGATTTTGCCGATCCCACGCCTCGAGTGTGGCTAAGCGCCTCATTGACTTCGGAAACCGTGCGCAGAGCTTTGTCAGCGAGGCGGAGCAGGGCTCTGGTCTCTAGCGATGCGATGAACGCAAGGGTAGTCGCTCGTGCGTTCCGCCAGGCGACATGGAGCGCCACCGCTGGCTCCGCCAGGCTTAATCTGGTAGATAGGTACGCATGAATCCTGCTTGGCTCGCGGTGGCCATCGCCCTAGTCTCGTTGTTCTTGGGGGCGAGGCATGAGCGCCTTTTCCGCCGAGGCCTAACGATCTCCACCTTCGCGGAGGCGGATAGCAAAACTGAAGAGACAAAACTTCACGTCTGGATCACGTGCAACCACCGACCAATGACCATCCGCGACGTCCGACTCTACTTCGGCAGGCCACGGCGGTGGAAACCGAAGACCCGCCGCGCGGAGCAAGATCCTCCACCGAACTTTCTCTCGGACCCCTCTGATGCTGACAAGGCTGTTGCCGAACGCCCCGTCACCTACGTGCTGGCCCTATCAGACTACGAAGCCTTCCGACTAGACCCGAAGCGGAAACGCTGGCCACGCTTCGCAACGCATATTGGCGTTCGAACGAATGACGGCCACCGCTACGCGAAGCGGATTCCGCGACAAATCCGGCGAGCGGGCCGGAGCGACGGCTAGGGAATCTCTGGAGGCGAGGTGCGCTTCAGCGCTTTACGCCGTCCCGCCAACCGGCGACGCTCCGGCCGCCGAAGGCCGCCGGATCGAGTATGGGCGTCAACCTCTGCGTCCTCGACGCCCTCGGCATTGAGCGCGGCAATCTCGCGCTCAAGGTCTGGATCGGCAAACGCGACGATGTTCTCGGCCAGCACCTGAAATTTCTTGGGAACGGGCTTGCTGTTCGGGGCTTTCTTCGATGCCATCTAGCTACCTGCTTTCGTCATGTACTCGGCGAGATGTTCAGCAAACGGCTTGATCGTTGCGGGGCGATTGCTCCGCACCGCCCAATACAATCGCGCCCGAACGACTTTGTCATCCCAATCCATGCGATTGACCTCCCAACCTGCGCGTTGGCCAGCAGCAATCAAGACAGCGAAAGCGATCAGAGTCGAGCCGTACTCAAACGGCTGGCAGCGCATCGTTAGCGCCGCCGGCCAAGCCACCGGCCCAGCAGCCTCCTCCGCCGAGGCGAAGTTGCTGGAACGCACTTGCTCAAACTGCTCAAAGGCCTTCATCAAGTGGCCATGCATCTCGCGGACCGGGGTAGCTTCGGTCACGACCTCGGCCCACTCACCGCGACCGTTGGGGCGATGGGGGAACTCAAGCGTGCGCCGCTCGGAGCGAAATTTCCCGGCTAGATCGGGATAGAAGGGCTCAAGCAGCTCCCGATTCCAGCCCGTTATCAACTCGATGCTGAGGGGAGCCTCTTTGCTGGCGCTTGCTGCCTCTGCGAGCAGGTTGGCGTAATGGTCTTTAAATCCGTCTGGAATAGGCATGGGCTAGTGCCGCAAGAAATCACGGTAATCGGCACGTAAAGATATACGACCTAGCTGTCTCGGGTACGCCTATGATGCCGAAGCGGAACGTCGATTGCGCCCAACCGCTTGCTCGACTCTCTCGACGGCCCGGAAAACGGGCTCAGGATTGTTCGACGCAAGGAGATCCAAGGGACGGCCGCCGTCCAAATCAGGATTCGGCGAGACCAGCCAGGAAACTCGCGCCTCTGCTCCCATCACAGTCTCTAGACGGGCATACACGCTTGATATTGCGGCGAACCGCGCTTCCTCACTCGCACGTTGCTCGGGCGTTCGGAGGTCAGTTGCAAGTTCTGCTGGGGGAAGATCAGCGAGGCCACCTCGGACAATGTCGTCGGCCATCAGAAAGGCCACAGCATCGGAGAACGGGAATCGCTCTCCCTCGATGACAACGCCCGAATTTCCTTGTCCATTCATTGGGGGTCCATCTTCCGCTCCCAGCATCGGTAGGTCAAGATTTCCACTTGATCCGGATGGAAATTAAAACTTGCAGCGCCTAGGTCAATCGCCCTCTATATTTCCAGTCGATTTAGATGGAAAAAGAAGGCGCTGATACCGACGAGTTGCAGCGGTTTTCGGAAGTGATGTTTGGAGCCAAGCATCGGCTCAGTTTTGCTGTGGCAGTGCTCCGGGTTGCCCGAAAAGAGCCGCACAATTTCTACAAGCAGAAGCTCGCCCGAGAGCTTGGCGTTCACGATCCCGAGATTGAGAAGCATCTCGCTGATTTCACCGCCCTTGAGCTGATCGAGACTCATCCGGACCCACCGGACCCTCCTGAACGGCGCGGGCGCGGCAAGCCCCCGGAGATCATGCGACTCGTCGACGACGATTTTTGGGCCTGCCTCCAATCGCTCGGTGAGCGATTCCGACGTACCCCGAAAAGGGCGGATTGAAAGCAGCAGCCCGCCTGCCGATAGCTACTCAGCAGCCGGTCGTCGGCGTGAGACAAGAACGTCGAAGGCTGCTTTTCGAGGCAAGAGGCGTCAACAGAAGTCTTCCAATCCCTTGAGCAACCGATCTATCCTTGCCAGGAAATCTGGGTTCGAGAGTCGTCCGGCTAGCTCCACTGTCAGAAGGCCCTGCTAGTCGGGGCCTTCTGTGTTTTCGGAATCCCCAGCAATCCCGCCGTATCGCGCTTCCATTTGAGCCACTAGTGGCTCAAATCCCGCGGATAGCCGTGGATTGCGATGGATTCGGGGTGATCCTCAGTTCGGAAACGAGCTACGGTCAGCTGCCTGTTACGGCAGCCTCGGGGCGACCCAGGATGGTCCGAGGCAATTCTTGAGGTCCGTGGACGGGGCATGTCGCAAGCTGCGGAGAGAGGACAGCGATGACAAGCTGGCAGGGGGAGAAGACATCCCATCTGGCGACTAGCTTGCATTGAGATGAGCCAAGTGCCACGGCCACCACATCCGATCCCGTACCAAGGCAGCAAGCGGCGGCTTGCCCCTGAGATCCTTCGGGTTGCTGAGGGACGAAGCTTCGACGTTCTGTATGAGCCCTTTGCTGGCTCGGCCGCCATATCTCTTGCAGCTGCCGGCCGTGGAATGGCCACAACATTCGTGATCGGCGATTCGCTTGTTCCGCTCACCGATCTCTGGCGTCGCATACTCGCCACACCCGAGCAACTGGCTTTCGAATACGAGGAGATATGGACCGCTCAACTAGACGAACCACGAAGCCACTATCTAGCCGTCAGGAATGCCTTTAATCGCGAAGGGGGAGCAGCGCGACTCCTTTACCTCTTGGCCCGATGCGTGAAGAACTCCCCACGCTTCAACTCCAGAGGAGAGTTCAACCAATCTCCGGATCATCGTCGTCGTGGAATGTCCCCTCAGAAGATGCGAAGAGAGCTAGCCGGCGCAAACGCGGTTCTGCTTGGCAAGACGCAAGTTCGTTCCGCCGACTTCGTAGAGCAGATCAAGGACGCAACCTGCAACGACTTGGTCTATCTCGACCCGCCCTGGGAAGGAACGAGCGTCGGTCACGATAGGCGCTATCACGCAGGATTGTCCAGAACGAGACTTGTTGAGGCACTAGAAGATTTGGACGCGCGGCGAGTTCCATACATCCTCAGCTACGACGGCCGCCACGGAACGAAGGAATACGGCGCGCCACTCCCCCTGACAATTGGCGCCAAACGACTGGAATTGCACGCCGGACGGTCGTCGCAGGCAACGCTCAACGGTAGGGAGATAGTGACCATTGAGAGCCTCTACGTATCCCGACACCTGGGAGACACAGTCGACGTTCCAGACCAGCTGAGGCTTCTAGAGGCTGCGTAATCAAGCGTCGCGGTCGAGAATGCGCCGCACGTAGTCCGGAAGAGGAATGTCTTCCTCTTCCGCCATTTTTTTTAGCTTCTCGAAAAAAGGAATCTCTCCACCCTGCCAGGTGATGGTGAGGCTCCTCCGTTGTTCCATTGCAACATGCTGGTAGTCCTCGGGCGAGCCCCACAAGCAGCTTTGGCAGGTCTCAGCTCGCTTGTGGCTCCGCCAGTTCTCACAGCTCTCGCAAGTCCAACTCTTCGATCGATTGCATGAACCGCAAACCAGCATGTAGGCATCCAGGTCCGAAAACTCTGCGAAGTCTCCGCCCACCTCGTATGGAACGCGATGATCGATTTGAAGGGCTCTTGACGGAAATTGCCATCCACAAAGGGCGCAGCGCTCCCCATATTTAGCTACGAGAGCCTGCTTGAAACTCTTCGGGAAGGCACGTCTCCCGCCCTTGCCGATAGTCGCATCCTTCGGATCGCCGAGGCGATAGGCGCCAATGCTCCTGCCATCTGGACCTTCAACTCGATAGGTCTCGAGAGGAATCCCGTGCTCTCGCACATCGCGAGCAGCACGTGGCGGATGGTTGTAGCCGTAGTCGTTCGCCAGCTCCGCCGTAGTGATGTAGCCGTGTTTCAGAATGTGGTCGAGAACGCGACGCGGCCGCATCGCGGTCACACCATCTATCTGCCGCTTTAGATCTGGGTCGATCGCCACTCGGTGAGGGTTCTTCGAAGAGCAAGGGGGACCTGCCGGCCGCCAAGACGCCACGAGCCGATCTACCGAAGCTCTAAGCGTAATGAGACTCCTTCATTGCCGATCGATTTCTACGTCTTCGGCGAGAACATGCGGGGGTGCGATCCGTGCTCGATTTGAGCCACTCGAGGCCGACGAGTGGCTGAATCGCCGGTAATCGACCGTAATCCGCGGGTATCTGATGCGTTCTTCCGCCCGAAGATAGACCACTAACTCCCTGCAAATCAGCAGCTTTCTACATCCGCGCCTCCCTGGATCGCACCCAGAAGGTCGCCGGTTCGAGTCCGGCTAGCTCCACTAAGGCCCTCTCGTTCAAACCCTCGGCAAGGTTCGAGAGTCGTCCGCCTAGCTCCATGCGCGAAAGTCCCTGTACAGCTGGTTCTCGGCCTCATCTGCCTCAAGTACATCTCAGACTCGTTTGAGAGACGCCGCGCTGCCCTAGAGCTGCAAACCCGCGAAGAGGCTAGTCCGGAGCATGGCCGCCGAGACGACCGCTGCCGCCGAGTTCGTCCCCCGAGCCGCTCGCCCGCAAAGCTGCGCTGCGCCGCCGCCCTCCTCAGCTTTCCGCGCCGGCCACTGCGCGCTGGAGCTGGGTCTTGCTCATCGTCGAGCGGCCGTCGATCCCTAGCTTCTTGGCGTCGTTGTAGAGCTGTTCGCGGGTGCGGCCGCCGGGGCCGCTGCCCGAGCGCTTGCCGCCGCGGCTGCTGGCGGAGCGGCCCCGGGTCGAGCTGCGCGAGGAGTTCCTCGATTCTCCCGAGCGGGCCTTTTCCTTGTTCACCGCGCGCGCCGCTATCTCCTCTGCCCGGCTCTCCGAGCGGCCCGCTTCCTTCTCGCTCTTCTTGATGTGCTCGTATTGCCGGGCCCGTTTGGTTCCTTTTTTCACTCCGCGTGGGGGCATGGGGCTTGCTCCTTTCGTTCAGCCGGTCGATTACCCCAGCCAGCGCGAACCATGCGCCGGTGGAGACACCTGCCGCCGGCCCGGACGCCTCGCCGTCGAATGCGGTTGGTCTTCTCACCCAAGCGGGAACCGGAATCGGTGAAAGCCGCTGGGGGTCCAGGCCGGCGGCCCGGCTGTCCAGCTACCCACGGTTAGTGAGACAAAACCGGCGAGAATGCGCCCTGCGCGAGGAGATCGATGAGCGAGGCAATAAACACGATCGGCGAGGGCTTCAAGCAGTCCTTCCTGATGGCCTACGAGGTCTGGTGGGCCCTCGTGCTGGGCTTTGCGATCTCCGCCATCGTGCAGGCCTGGGTGCCGCGGCACCGGATCGAGAGCGCGCTCGCGGGAAGTGGTGCCAACCCCGTCGCGAAGGCGACGGGCCTCGGTGCGGCGTCCTCCTCCTGCTCCTACGCGGCGATCGCGATCGCTAAGTCGCTGTTCCAGAAGGGCGCCTCGGCCGCCTCGATCCTCGCCTTCCAGTTCGCTTCCACCAACCTGGTGTGGGAGCTGGGGCTGGTGCTATGGGTGCTGCTCGGCTGGCAGTTCACCCTCGGCGAGTACGTCGGCGGGATCGTGATGATCGTCTTGATGGCGGCCGCCCTGCGCCTCTTCGTCTCCCCCCGGCTGGAGGAGAGCGCCCGCCGCCACGCCCAGCGGGCGGACACCGGCCACCAGCACCACAGCGCCGGCAGCGAGGAGGGGGCGAGCTGGCGCAAGCGCCTGACGACCGCCGAGTCCTGGTCGGACGTCGCCCACAACTTCCGCGGCGACTGGCAGATGCTCTGGAAGGAGATCACGATCGGCTTCCTCCTGGCGGGCTTCATCGGGCTGCTCGGCGACGACTTCTTCAACGGCCTCTTCCTCGAGGACGCGCCGCCCCTGGTGGTGACGATCGAGAACGTGATCGTGGGCCCGCTGATCGCGGTGCTGAGCTTCGTCTGCTCGGTCGGCAACATCCCCCTCGCCGCCGTGCTCTGGTCCGGCGGGATCAGCTTCGCGGGGGTGATGGCCTTCATCTTCGCCGACCTGATCGTGCTGCCGATCGTCGCCGCCTACCGCAAGTACTACGGCTGGCCCTTCGCCTGGCGGATCACGGTTCTGATGTTCGTGACGATGGTCGTCGCGGCGCTGATCGTCGATGGCGTCTTCAGCGCCCTCGGCCTGATCCCGAGCGGCCCGCGGCCGACCCGCGAGGACATCTTCGGCTCGATCGAGCTCGACTACAAGCTCGCGCTGAACGTCCTCGGGCTGGCGGTCTTCTCAGCGCTCTTCTGGCTAACGATGCGCCGCGGCGCCACCGACCCGGTCTGCGGGATGAAGATCGACCCCGCCAAGGCGGTGGGTAAGGGCACCCCCGCCCCGTGAGGGAGCCGCCTGCTCGGCGGTGACGTCCGGGTACAGAACTCGGATGACGCCGATCGCGACCCCCCCGCCGACCAGCTGGGCAAGCACGAAGGCGGGGACCGAGGCCGGGGCGATGCCGGCGAAGCTGTCGGAGAACATCCGCCCGACGTCGATCGCCGGGTTGGCGAAGCTGGTCGAGCTGGTGAAGAAGTAGGCCGAGCCGATGTAGGCGCCGACCGCGGCCGGCGCCAGGCTGCCGCGCTCGCTCCGGGCCAAAGAGAAGATCACCAGCAGCAGCCCGAGGGTCGCGACCACCTCGGCGAACAGATGTGGCGGCGAGGCGCGGTGGGTGGTCGCGATGCTGATCGCCGGCAGGTCGAACATCGCATTCGCGACGACGGCTCCGGCGATGCAGCCGGCGACCTGGGCGGGGATGTAGGCGAAGGCATGGCGCCAGCGCAGGCCGCCGAGGGCGGCATCGACCAGCGAGACGACCGGGTTGAAGTGGGCGCCGGAGACCGGCCCGAACATGAGGATGAAGGTGAACAGGCCCGCCGCCGTCGCAGCAGCGCTCTCCAGGAGCTGGAGGCCGGTGTCGCCGGGCGAGAGCTGGGAGGTGGCGATCCCGGCGCCGATCACCGTCGCGGCGAGGAACGCGGAGCCGAGGAACTCGGCGAAGAGTCGGCGGGGGAGCGGAGCGCTCATCGGCCGCGATCCTACGTATTGACAAATGTGATTTCAATAGATATATGTAAATAGATGGCTGTCGATCTGGAGCTCGCCCCGAAGACCAAGCGCGCCGCCGGGGAGCCGTGCTGCGAGCCGGTCGTCTATCCCGACGTGGAGCGTGAGCAGGCCGAGCGCATGGCGACGGTCGCGAAGGCGCTCGGCGACCCGATCCGCCTCCAGCTCGTCGACGTCCTGCGAAAGCACGCGGGCAAGGTCTGCGTCTGCGAGCTGGTGCCCCTGTTCGACCTCTCCCAGCCCACCGTCTCCCACCACCTGAAGAAGCTGCGCGACGCCGGCATCGTCGGCTCCGAGCGGCGGGGGCTCTGGGCCTACTACTACGTGATCCCCGATTCCCTGGATGAGTTCTCCGCATGGCTGAGCTGAGCCGCCCGGCAGGCCCATAAGTGGCGAACGCCCTCTTCGTCTGCCTCCACAACGCCGGCCGCTCGCAGATGAGCCAGGCGCTGTTCGAGCGTGCGGCGGGCGGTCGCCACGGGACCCGCTCGGCGGGGACGACCCCCGGGGAACACGTCCATCCCGAGGTCGTGGAAGCGATGGGCGAGCTGGGGGTCGACCTCGGCGGCCGCCGGCCCAGGCTCCTCACCACCGCGGACGCCGAATGGGCGGACGTGGTGGTGACGATGGGCTGCGGCGACGAGTGCCCCTACGTGCCCGGCGTCCGCTACCTCGACTGGGACCTACCCGATCCGAAGGGCCGTCCTCTCGACGAGGTGCGCGCAACCCGCGACGAGATCGCCACGCGGGTCGAGGCGCTGATCGCCGAGCTCGATGCCGAACTTCCAGAACAGCCGTAGGCTGCGTCCCGTGGCCGAGGTCCATCTCTACGACCCGCAAACCCTCTACCGCCACTGGGAGGAGGAGCAGTGGTCGCCCTTCGCGATTGACCTTGGCGCAGACCAGGAGCAATGGCGCGAGCTCGGCGAGGAGGACCGCGGGCTGATCTTCTGGGTGCTCTCCTCCCTGATGGTCGCCGAGGAGCGGATCACGACCAAGTTCTCTGGCTTGGTCGGCGCCTACGGCAGCGAGGAGGAGACGACGTTCCTGGCAACGCAGCAGGTGGACGAGGCCCGCCACATGCAGTTCTACGCCCGCTTCCAGGACGAGGTGGTCGCCGACCCGGCCGCGATCGCCGCCCACGTCGAGCGGGCCCGCGAGCAGATCTCCCCCGCCTTCCGCCTGATCTTCGACGAGGCACTCGTCGAAGCGCACCAAGAGCTCGTCGCCAACCCGCAGAGCGCCGAGGCCAAGGTCCGCTTCGTCACCCTCTACCACCAGGTCCTCGAGGGGACGCTCGGCCTCACCTCGTTCAACTTCGTCACCGGCTACTTGGAACGCGAGGCCCTCCTGCCGGGGTTCGTCGAGGGCTACTCGAAGATCCACCACGACGAGCAACGCCACATCGGCTACGGCACCTGGTACCTGCGCGAAGCCATTGCCGGCACTCCCGCTCTCGCCGACGTCATCCGTGCGACGCTGCGCGACCTGCTGCCCTCCGTCGCCGAGTCGCTGACGCCGCCCGACCGCGAGGGGACCGATTGGGACGCCCTCGGCGCCGGCGCCGAGGAGATCCGCGAATTCGCTCGGCGGCCTGACGCGTCGCCTGAACGTGATCGGCGTGCCCCTATCGAGCCTTTGAGCAGCCTGGCGCTCCTCAGCCCGCCAGCAGCTTGGCCTTCTGTTCGGCGAACTCCTGCTCGGTGAGGACGCCCTGCTCTTTCAGTTCGCCCAGCTGCTTGAGCTGATCGATCATCGACTCCTCGCCCGCCGGGGGTGGGGCGGCGGCCTGAGGAGGCGGAGGAGCCTGTTGCTGGTACTGCTCCGCTTCCTGACCGGCCCAGCGCTGTTCCTGGCGGCGGCGGACACGGCCGCTGACGGCGGTCGCGGTGCCGGCAACGGCGGCGGTGCGGGCCATTCCTCTCAGTAGTCCTGGCATCTGCTTCTCCTCTCTAGGCGTTGGCCTCGGCCGCATCGAGGGCGGCGAGGAGGTCTTCGACGGGGATGCGACCGCTGGCGACGAGCTGCCCGCCGGAGCGGCGCACGGCGGCGGCGAACGGCGCCGCCCAAGCGTTCTCGTAGACGAGCAGGGCGGCGGAGGTGCCGGGCTCCAACACATCGCCCGCCTGGTCGATGTCGTCGTCGTGGATCAGCCCCGAGGCGACGCCCTCGAAGACCGCGAACTCGGCCACGGCCCCGCCCAGGTCGGCGATCTCGAGGCCGGCCACCGCGCCGTCCTCGTCCTTGGTGATGAAGGCGAGATCGATGATCCGGATCAGGCCGCGGTCGACGAGGTCGATCAGGTGCGGCATCGCCTCACCGGTCGGCTGCTTGCCCGGCCACTCGACCAAGACGTAGTCGATCGGGCCCATCTCGTCGAAGTCCTCGCTGCTCATCTCGCTCACCACCCTTGGTTGGTTTCCCGCCGGAGGCTACATCCACCTCAGAATCCATAGGCTGGCGCGATGAGCAAGTGGCCCGTGCTCGCGGTCCTCGCCGCCGCGCAGTTCTTGATGGTCCTCGACCAGGCCGTGATGAACGTGGCGATCTCGCAGCTCGTCGCCGACTTCGACACGACGGTGACGACGATCCAAGCGGTCATCGCCCTGTACGCGTTGGTGATGGCCGGGCTGATGCTGACCGGGGGCAAGGTCGGCGACCTGATCGGGCGCCGGCGCGCCTTCGCGATCGGCCTCTGCATCTACGCCGCCGGGTCGGCGCTGACCGCGGTCTCGTGGAGCGTGCCCGTCCTGACGCTCGGCTGGTCGGTGCTCGAGGGCATCGGGGCGGCGCTGGTGCTGCCGGCGATGGTGGCGCTGGTCGCGGGGAACTTTCGCGGCCAGGAGCGGGCGCTCGCCTACGGCGTCCTCGGCGGCGTCGCCGGAGCCGGCATCGCGGTCGGGCCGATCCTCGGCGGCTGGGCGACCACCGAGCTGAGCTGGCGCGTCGTCTTCGCCGGCGAGGTTGTCGTCGCGGCCGGGATCCTGCTCGGCATCCGCCGCATCAAGGAGCCACGCCAGGCGGAGCGCCCCTCGGGCCTCGACTGGGTCGGCGCGGTGCTCTCGGCCCTCGGTCTCGCCACCCTGGTCTTCGGCGTCCTGCAGGCGAGCAACTGGGGCTGGCTGCAGCCCCGCAGCTCGCCGATCGAGCCCTTCGGCTTCTCCCTCACCCCCTTCGTGATCGCGGCGGGGGCGCTGCTGCTGGCCGCCTTCGCCGGCTGGGAGCGGCGGCGCGAGGCACGAGGTGAGGATCCGCTCGTGCACCTGCAGCTACTGCAACTGCCGCGCCTGCGCAGCGGGGTGGCGATGCTGCTCGCGCAGAACCTGATCCTGATGGGGATCTTCTTCACCGTGCCGCTCTTCCTGCAGATCGTGCAGGGCCTCGACGCGCTCGAAACCGGCGTGCGGATGCTGCCGGCCTCGGCCGGCCTCTTCGTCAGCGCTCTCGCCGGCTCGGCACTCGCCAAACGGTTCCCCGCCCGGACCCTCGTCCGCGTCGGCCTCGCCGTCGTCCTCCTCGCGACGCTGCTGCTGCTCGACACGATCGAACCGCAGCTCGACAACTCCTCCTTCTTGATCGCCATGGGCGTCCTCGGCGTCGGCATGGGGTTGATCGTCTCCCAGCTCGGCAACGTCGTGCAGTCGGCGGTGGGCGACGACGATCGCAGCGAGGCGGGTGGCCTGCAGAACACCGCCCAGCAGCTCGGCTCCTCGCTCGGCACGGCCCTGCTCGGCGCGATCGTCATCACCGGCCTCATTGCCGCCTTCAGCGCCAACGTCGCCGACAACCCCCAGATCTCGAACGACGTCAGCGGCCAGGTGGAGGTCGAGCTCAGCTCCGGCAGCAGCTTCGTCGCCTCCGAACAGGTGGAAGCGGCGGCCAGGGCGGCCGGGCTCGACCCACAGACCACCTCGGCACTGGTCTCGGACTACGAAGACGCCCAGATCGCAGCGCTGAAGCTCGCCTTCCTCTTCGCGGCGTTCCTCGTCGTCGCTTCGTTCTTCCTCACCCGCCGGCTGCCGACGCAGCGCTTCGCCGAGCTTCAGGCCGCCGCCGATACCGGCTGACTGAGTGAGCCCGGCGTGCCCAGCCACTGGGCACCTGACCGCCATTTGGCGACCTCGCGGTAGGTCGTGTCGATTTCGGCGGGCCTTGCTCGTCGTAGTGGGTAAAGGCGGGAGTATCGGCCCCGAGCTTCCGCAGACACGAGACGAAAGGACCCCAAGATGAGAGTGATGGCGATCGTCAAGGCAAGCAAGGACTCCGAGGCAGGCGAGATGCCGAGCGAGGAGCTGCTCGCCGCGATGGGCGAGTTCAACGAGGAGATGGTCAAGGCCGGGGTGATGCTGGCGGGCGAGGGGTTGCAGCCTTCCTCCAAAGGCGTCCGGGTCAGCTTCGGCGGCGACGGCGAGCGGACCGTGATCGACGGCCCCTTCGCCGAGACCAAGGAGCTGATCGCCGGCTACTGGCTGATGCAGGTGCGCTCCTTCGAGGAGGCGGTGGAGTGGATCAAGCGCTGCCCCAACCCGCACGAAGAAGAGGGCGAGATCGAAATCCGCCAAATCTTCGAGGCCGAGGACTTCGGCGAGGAGTTCACGCCGGAGCTGCGCGAGCAGGAGGAGCGGATCCGGGCCCAGGCGGAGCAGAACCAGTAGGCGGCGGGACGGCGCGGCGGGCGGGGCGATGAGCGAGCAGGACGCCCGCCGCGCGATCGACGCGGTCTGGAGGATCGAGTCGGCGCGGCTGATCGCCGCGCTGGCGCGGATGGTCGGCGACGTCGGCATCGCCGAGGAACTGGCCCAGGACGCGCTCGTCGCGGCGCTCGAGCAGTGGCCGCGGTCCGGCGTTCCCGACAATCCCGGCGCCTGGCTGATGGCGACCGCCAGGAACCGCGCGATCGACCGCCTGCGCCGCAACGAGATGGCGGCGCGCAAGGAGGAGGAACTGGGGCGGGAAGTCGAGCTGCGGGCGCGGCTCGAAGAGCGCGACCTCGCCGCCGCCGCCGATGACGAGATCGAAGACGACCTGCTCAGCCTGATCTTCACCGCCTGCCACCCGGTGCTGGCGACCGAGGCGCGGGTGGCGCTGACCCTGCGCCTGGTCGGCTCGCTGACGACGGGCGAGATCGCGCGCGCCTTCCTCGTCAAGGAGTCGACGGTGGCGCAGCGGATCGTCCGCGCCAAGCGCAGCCTGGCCGAGGCGCGGGTGCCGATCGAGGTGCCGGGCGCGGCCGAGCGGGAACGGCGGCTCGCCTCGGTGCTGGAGGTGATCTACGCGATCTTCAACGAGGGCTACGCCGCCAGCGGCGGCGAGGACTGGATCCGCGCCGACCTCTGCGAGGAGGCGATGCGGCTCGGCCGCATCCTCGCCGGCCTCGTGCCGCGCGAGCCGGAGGTACTCGGGCTGGTGGCGCTGATGGAGCTACAGGCGGCGCGCTTCCCGGCCCGGACCGGGCCGGCTGGCGAGGCGATCCCCCTGCCCGAGCAGGATCGCTCGCGCTGGGACTTCGTCCTGATCGGCCGCGGCCTGAAGGGGCTGGACCTCGCCGAAGCGCTGGGCCGGCCGCTCGGCCCCTACGCGCTGCAGGCGGCGATCGGCGCCTGCCATGCCCGGGCGCGGAGCGCCGAGCAGACCGACTGGGAGCGGATAGTCGCCCTCTACGACGCCCTCGACGCGGTCACCGGCTCGCCGGTGGTGCGGCTTAACCGCGCGGTCGCGGTCGGGATGGCGTTCGGCCCCGCCGCCGGCCTCGAGCTGCTCGACGGGCTCGCCGAGGAGCCGGCGCTGCGGAGCTACCACCTGCTGCCGGCGGCGCGCGGCGAGTTCTTGGAGCGGCTCGGCCGAGTCGAAGAGGCGTCGGCCGAATTCGCCCGCGCCGCCGCGCTCAGCGGCAACGCCCGCGAGCGCGAACTGCTGCAGGCGCGCTCGTCAGGGTCGGCCCCAACCTGAGGCCTGAGCGCGCTAGCCGTGGAGCCGCCGCTTGACGGCTTCCCGGAATGAGCCGCCGCCGGCCTTGGCGCGCAACGCCGCCACCTCGGCGCGAAGGTGCAGGGCGTCGTGGTGCAGGGCGGTGGCCTCCCTCGGCTCCGCCGGGTCGATGCGTTCGAGCTCCTCGACGGAGGGCGTCGCCGGCGTCTTGCGAAGGACGACCGCGCCGTGGTCGTCCTGCCCGGACCGGGCGGCGCCTTCGAGGAAGCCGTACGGCAGCAGGCGCTCGATCGCGAACAGCCGCCCCCAGTGCGCTTCGATCCACCAGGGCGAATGGAGGACCATCGGCCCGCCGAGGCTCCAGTCCTGCCCCGCCTCGTACACGTTCATGCCGACCTTCTCCTCGTCCCAGGGCTCGCCGCTCACCGCTCTGCACATCGCCTCGCCCATGAAGGTGGCGACGAGCCGGCCGCCGGGGGCCAGCACCCGGTCGAGCTCCAGGAGCCAGGCCGCCCAGTGCTCGGAGATGTGGGTGAAGACGGACAGCGCGTAGACGAGGTCGAACTCCGCCTCGGGGAGGGGCAGCGGCGGCGCCTCGCCGTTGAGAACGAACGACGCCGGCGGGCTCAGGTGACGGCGGTTCCACTCGACGCAGGCGGCGCTGATGTCGGAGCCCCAGAGCTCGCATTCGGGAGCCATGGGCCCGAGGTGGCGGATCGTGCGCCCTGCCCCACAACCGAAGTCGAGGACCTTCTTCCCCGTCCAACTCCAATCGTCGGGCAGGGCCCGCTCGATCGCTCGCAGGCTTTCCCTCCCCCGCTCCAGATACCTCGCCCTATCGCGGGACGCACGCGGAGCACGCTTCAGGCGAGCGGAGAGATCGACCGGGGGAATCGGGATCTGGTCGGCCATGCGGACGCGCTCGACCGGGTTTCCTCTCAGCGCCGGCGCAGCGGGCTGCAGGCGGCGTTGCGGCTGATGCGGCTGCGCACAGCCAGCACTCTAGGCGGTGGCAGCGACGCTGGGTTAGGCTGGCCCCCGATGTCGCGGCGCATGCCCACCCTCGGCTTGGCGGCTCTGCTGCTCGGCCTCGTCCTCCTGGCGGGTGGGGTACCCGGCCAGGCCGCCGTGGCCGGCGTCACCCCGGTCGCCTCCTCCTCGTGCGGTCCCGTCCAGTACGGCGGCAGCGGCGCGCCCCAGGCGCTGCTCGTCTCCGACCTGCCCCTGCAGGGAGACTCGAAGCAGCGCTCGGTGCAGATGAACGACGCGATCCGGTTGGTGCTCGAAGGGGCTGGCTGGCGCGCGGGCGGGCGCAACGTCGCCTTCCAGGCCTGCGATGACTCGCTCGCCAAAACCGGGCTGTGGAGCAAGGCGCGTTGCCAGGCCAACGCGCGGGCCTACGCCGCCGACCCGAGCGTGCTCGGCGTCGTCGGCACCTACAACTCCGGCTGCGCCGAAGCGATGATCCCGATCCTCGGCCGCGCGCCGGGAGGCGGCGTGGCGATGGTCTCGCCCGGCAACACGCTCATCTGCCTCACCCAGCCCGCCGCCGGCTGCCCTGCCGGACTGCCCGGCAGCCTCTACCCGCAGGCCCACAACTACGCCCGGGTGGTCCCCAACGACGCCTACCAGGGAGCTGGGCTGGCCGGCTTCGCCCGGCAGCGGGGGATTAGCCGCGCCTACGTCCTCTACGCCGGCGGCGACCCGACCAGCCTCGGCCAGGCGCGCACCTTCCGCGGCGCCGCCGCCAAGCTGGGGATCCGGCTCGTCGGCTTCCGCGCCTGGAACGTCGCCGCCTCCAGCTACACGTCGCTGATGCGCCGCGTCGCCGCGAGCCGGCCCGACGCGCTGCTCCTCGCCGGCCTGACCGAGCAGAACGGCGGCCGCCTGATCAAGGACAAGGTCGCCGTGCTCGGCCCCAACGACGGCCGGGTGAAGCTGCTGGCGCCGGACGGCTTTGCCCAGCAGTCGACGATCGAACTGGCCGGCGGCGCGGCGAAGGGGATGTTCGCCAGCGTCCCGGGGCGGGTGCCGCAGAACCTCACCGGGCCGGGCAAGAAGCTCGTCTCGCAGCTCCACGGCAAGGTCAAAGGGCCGGTTGAACTCTATGCGCCCTATGCCGGCCAGGCGGCAAGCGTGTTGCTGGGCGCAATCGGCAAGGACGGCACCCGCGCCGGCACGATCGAAGCCGTGCGCGCGACCAGCGTTCGCAACGGCATCGTCGGCAGCTTCCGCATCCTCCCCAGCGGCGACCCCAGCGTTGGCCCGATCACGGTCTCGGTTGCCGGCCGTAGCTTCATGCCGGTGCAGGAGATCGAGCCGTCGCCGGCCCTGGTCAAGGCCGCCCGCCAGGGCTGAGCGGTCAGAGCCCGGCCGGGTGGCGGGCGACGAAGTTCGGCGATTCGACCATTTCCAGGTGCCAGCGAGGGCCGGTGACGCCGGGCAGGTCATCGCGGGTGTCGAAGCGCAGGCCGGCGATCTCCATGTAGACGTGCTTGGCGTTGGCGTAGACGGTGATCCAGCGACCGAGGCCGGCTTCGCCCCAGTAGGCGAGCTGGCCGGAGACCATCGTCGTATCCAGCATGCCGGCGCCGTGCAGGGCGTAGCCGACCGCGCCCGAGCAGTCATAGCCGCGGCTGTCCCAGCGGGCGTGGCCGCCGCCCCAGACGTAGGGGCGGCCGTTGATCCGGTTGGCGGCGGCGATCGCCGCCTTGACCGCCGGCGGCGCCTGCGGAGGCGCGACCGCCCGGCCGGCGACCACGGTCGCGCCGCAGGTGGCGCTGGTGCGGACGTGGCCCGGCAGCGCCGGGTCACAGCCATTTGCCCAGGGGAGCGTCGCCGCAGCCGACGCGGCGGTGAGCAGTGCGGTCACGGTTGCGGCGCTCGCCACCGCCGCTCGTCTTGCGATTCGGAGCGCGATGCCGCAAAGGGTAGAGGCGCCTACGCCGGCCGCGGCCCAGGCTGGCCGAAGGTTCCCCCTGCGAGCCGCTCGAGGTATGACGGCTGCTCGACGCCGGGCGCCAGGCGCTCGTCGGGCTGCGCCTCGCACGCGACCGTGCGCAGCGGCACGGTGCCGGCCCAGACCGGCAGCTCGTAATCGGCCTCCTCGTCGACCGGCCCTCCCTCCCTCACCTTTGCCGAGGCCTCGGCCAGGCCCAGTCGCAGGACCGCGGTCGCGCGCAGCTCCTTCTCGCTCGGCGCCCGCACGTCGGGCCAGCGGCCGGGCATCAGCTTCTCGGTGAACGCCTCCAGCGCGCGCCGCTTCTCCGCCGCCGCCTCGATCCGCTCGGCCCGGCCGAAGACCACGACCGAGCGGTAGTTGACCGAGTGGTGAAAGGCCGAGCGGGCGAGGACCATGCCGTCGAGCAGGGTGGCGGCGAGGCAGACCTCGGCCCGCTCGGCCTCGCGCAGGGTGCGGCTCGCCGCCGAGCCGTGGAAGTAGACGTGCTCGCCGATCCTGGCGTGCAGGGTCGGGATCACGACCGGCAACCCCTCCTCGTCGACGGTGCCGAGGTGGCAGACCGGCGCCTCGTCGAGGATCGCCTCGATCGCGGCCCGCTCGTAGACGGCGCGCCGGGGGACCCGCCGCACCTTGGTCCGTTGCCGGTCAGCCATCGGCGCTGCGAGCCTCCTCGCCCTCTCGGACATCTGTTACAGTACAGTTGACGTGTCTGATGTGGCACAGTATCGCATTCGCGGCGAGAGCGCGGCGCAGATCGCCGCCAGCGTCGAGCGGGGAATCGAGCAGGGTGGGCTGCGGCCCGGCGACGCGCTGCCGGCGGTGCGCGCCCTCGCCTCCGAGCTGGGGGTGAGCCCGACCACCGTCACCGCCGCCCTGGCCGACCTCCGCACCCGTGGCCTCGTCGTCACCCGCGCCCGCAGCGGCGCCCACGTCAGCTGGCGGCCGCCGGTCGCCGGGCCGTGGCTCGGCCCCGCCGTCCCCACCGGCGCCCGCGACCTGGCGAGCGGCAACCCGGACCCGCGCCTGCTGCCGAGCCTGAAGCCGTTCCTCCGCCGCCTCGACCCGCCGCGCCAGCTCTACGGCGGCGAGCCGGTCCTACCGGAGCTGGCCGAGCTGGCCGCGGCCGAGTTCGCCGAGGCCGGGATCGCGAGCGAGGAGATCGCCGTCGTCAGCGGCGCCCTCGACGGGATCGAGCGGGCCCTGCAGGCCCGCCTGCGCCCGGGCGACCTCGTCGCCGTCGAGGACCCCGGCTTCGCCGGCCTTTTCGACCTGCTGCGCGCGCTCGGCCTGGCGCTGCGGCCGGTGCCGGTCGACGCCGCCGGGATGGTCCCGGCGGCGCTGGGCGAGGCCCTGGCGGAGGGAGCCGCCGCGGTCGTCCTCAACCCGCGCGGGCAGAACCCGACCGGCGCCTCGCTCGATCCGCGGCGGATGCGGGAGCTGGGCGAGGTGCTCGACCGTGCGCCGCAGGCCATGATCGTCGAGGACGACCACCTCGGCCCGATCGCCGGCGCCCCGCGCCTGACCCTGACCGCGGGCCGGGCGAGCTGGGCCGCGGCCCGCTCGGTTGCCAAGTCGCTCGGCCCCGACCTGCGCCTCGCCGTGCTCGCCGGCGACCCGCAGACGATCAGCCGCGTGCGCGGGCGGCAAGCGGTCGGCCCACAGTGGGTGAGCCAGCTGCTGCAGCGGCTGGTCGCGACGATGTGGGGCGAGCCCAAGGTGAGCGCGGCGCTGGCGCGCGCGACGGAGACCTACGCCGAGCGCCGCCAGGGCCTGCTCGCCGCGCTGTCCGAGCGCGGGATCGAGGCCCGGGCGCCGTCCGGGCTCAACGTCTGGGTCCCGGTCCCCGACGAAACCGCTGTCGCCCAGGCACTGCTAGAGCGCGGCTGGGCGGTGGCCGCGGGTGGTCCCTTCCGCCTGCGCAGCGAGCGGGCGATCCGGGTCACGACCAGCGCCCTGCGCGCCGGCGAGGCCGGCCGCCTGGCGGCGGCGCTGGAGGAGACGCTGCGTCCCGCCCGGCGCACGCGAACGGCCTGAGCCGGCGGCACGGCCCGCGGACGGAGCCCGCTCAGTCCTCGCGCCACTCCTTCCAGCCGGCGCGCATCGCCCGCCGGAAGGCCTTCGGCTTCTGCGCGTAGAGGCGCTCCCCCAGCTCGAAGGCGCCGGTGGCCAGCTCGCCCTGGCGCTCGGCGACCGCCTCGACCAGGGTCGGCCGCATCGCGGTCGGCAGTCGGCGCTCGAAGAGGTCCTGGCGCAGCACCGCGAGGTCGTGGTGCTCGCCGAGGCGGTCGGCCAGCTCGTCCGCTTGCCCGGTCGCCTCCGCCAGCTGTGGGGGAACGCACTCGCGCAGGATGCGCAGCTGGTACCAGAGGTCCTTGGCGCGCTTGCGCCACTCGTGCAAGCTCTCCTCGCCCGGCTCCAGCACGGCGCGGCGCATCGCCTTGCGGCCGCGCCGGTAGGCCCGGTCCAGCCCGGGGCCGACGAGCCGCCAGGAACCTCTCTCCAGCGGCCAGCCGGCGATGCCGTCGCGGCCGAGCTGTAGCGCCAGGCGTGCCGCCGCGATCTCCTCGCCGCCGCGCGCCGCGCCGACGGCGCGGTCGCGCTCGAGCGCCAGCGCTTGGCGCCACTCCTCGCTCGCCGACGCGCTCAGCCGCTCGGGGAAGCGCTCGCGCAGCGCCTCCTGGGTCGCCAGCTTCACCTCGGCGTCGCGGGTGGGCGCGAGGCTGCGACCGGCGTCGCGGTAACGCGCGTTTTCGACCCGGTAGAGGTCGTCCCCCAGCTCCTGGCGCAGCAGCCGTACCGCGGCCCGCAGCTTCTTCAGGTCCTTGCGGGCGCCGTGGATGCAGGGCGAGGGGTCGTCCGCCCGTCCGGCTTCCTCGAGCCGTTCCAGCGCCCGCTCCACCCGCGCCAGGGCGATGCGCCTCATCCCCTCGTTCGGCGGCTCCCCCGCTTCGAGGCGGTACGCCATGCTCGTCTCACTTGCTGCCACGGTCGCCATGCTCACCCCACTCTATGAATCTTTTTGCTCGGCTATTCTTGTTCATAGCCGATGGCCGAAGCGGGAGGACAGAAGAGCGGCATCACCCTGATCACCCTCGGGCCGGAGGGGACGTGTCACGAACGGGCGACGCGCCAGTACATGCGCTTCCAGGGGATCGAGGACTACGAGGTCGTCCTCATCACCGACTTCTTCGACGGCCTCGAGATCTTGCGCGAGACGCCCGGCGGCTTTCTCGTCCAGTGCAGCGCCCACCCCAAGGTGCACGAGATCACCGAGAAGTACTGGACCGAGATCTTCGTCGTCGACACCTTCATCTACCCGACCAAGCACCTCGTGCTGCTGACCCGCAGGGAGGTGGAGAAACCGCGATCGCTGGGGATCGTCCCGGCGACCAAGGGCTACGTCGACCTCTCACAATGGGAGGAGGTGATCGACGTCGCCTCCAAGCCGATCGTCGCCGAAGAGCTGCTCGCCGGTCGCTACGACTCCGGGCTGACCCACATGGAGCACGTCGAGGAGCACGCAGACGAGCTGCGGCTCGATCTCGACATCGGCGAAATCGACACCACCTGGGTCGTCTACGGGCACGAGAAGCGCTTCCAAGGCGAGGTGATCGGCATCCCCTCGGCCGAGATCTTCCGCCAGCCGCAGGCCGTCTAGCGCCCCTTCTTTTCGCACTTTGCGGGATCGGTGCTTGACGACCCCTAGCGCCCGCCGGAAAGGCGCGCTAAGTTCGCTTTGCGACCGGCAGAGAGAGGAGCCGCGGAAGCCCAGCGGGTTCGACCTCGAAGGTGGCGCGACGAGCTTCTAAGCGCGAAGGCTACGTGCGAGGCAGGCGACGAGCGTCCCCACCGGTCGCGTTTCGTTGTCCGGCGCCGTCCCTAACGTCGGGCTGGCCTGGGAGCGCCTGCCGATCCAGGCTCGCGACCGGGGCGCATTTCCGGGAGCCGGGCGTCGTCGGTGGACCCCGTGAGCACAGCCGCCGCGACATAGCCCGCCCGCTCCCCAAGCGTGGGTAGGGTGGCCGAAGATGCCGAACGGAGCGGGGATCGAAGTCGAAGGGCTGGTGCGCGAGTTCAAGAACGGGCCGCGGGCGGTCGACGGCATCGACCTACGGGTTGCCCCCGGCGAGATCTACGGCTTCCTCGGCCCCAACGGCGCCGGCAAGTCGACCACGGTGCTGATGTTGACCACGCTGCTGCCGCCGACCGCGGGCACGGCGCGGGTTGGCGGCTTCGACATCGCCGGCGAAGGCCCGAGCGTCCGCGGCGCGATCGGCGCGGCCCTGCAGGAGGCGGCGCTCGACCCGCTGCTGAGCGGCGCCGAGCACATGCGCCTGCAGACGGCGCTGCACGGCCTGCCGAAGTCCGAGCGAAAGGCGCGTGGCGAAGAGCTGCTCGCCCGGGTCGGCCTCGCACAGGCGGCGGAGCGCAAGGTCGGCGGCTACTCGGGTGGAATGAAACGGCGGCTCGACCTGGCACTGGCGCTGGTCCACAACCCCCAGATCCTCTTCCTCGACGAGCCGACCACCGGCCTCGACATCCAGAGCCGGACCGCGCTCTGGGACGAGGTCGCCCGCCTCGCCGCCGAGGACGGCGTCACCGTCTTCCTCACCACCCAGTACCTGGAGGAGGCCGATGCCCTCGCCGACCGCGTCGGGATCATCGACCATGGCCACATCGTCGCCGAGGGGACGCCGGCCGAGCTGAAGGCCGAGATCGGCCGGCCGACGGTCGAGGCGGTACCGCGCGAGGACGCCGATCGCGAGCGGGTCGCCACCGTGCTGGCGCGCTTTGGCGAGCGGGCCGAGGCCTCGCGCCGCAAGGGCGCCTCGGCCCGCCTCGAGGGCGGCGAGTCCCAGCTCGCCGAGGTTGTGCGGGCGCTCGACGCCGAGGGGATCGCGATCGAGCAGCTTCAACTCCACGCCCCCTCGCTCGACGATGTCTTCCTCGCCAAGACCGGCCGCTCGCTGGAGGGCGCCGAGTGATCGGCCAGGTCGGCGAGGTAGCCCGCCGCTCGGTCCAGCGCACGATGCGCCAGCCGGCGCAGATCGTGCCGTCGCTGGTCTTCCCCCTCTTCCTGCTGGCGGTCAACTCCGGCGGGCTCCAGGACGCCACCCAGCTTCCCGGCTTCCCAACCGACTCCTACCTCACCTTCGCCCTCGCCGTGCCCTTCATGCAGGGCGCTCTCTTCTCGGTGATGAACGCCGGCACCGACATGGCACGCGACATCGAGACCGGCTTCCTCAACCGCCTGGCGCTGACCCCGCTGCGCGGCGCGGCGTTACTCGGCGGCCTCCTCGCCGGCGCCTTCGTGCTCGGCCTGGTCCAGGCGTTCACCTACCTCGCCGTCGGGCTGATCGCCGGCGCCGAGCTGGCAACCGGGGTCGGCGGGGCGCTCGTCATCATCGCCCTCTCGGTGACGATCACCGTCGCCACCGGCACCTTCGGCCTCTTCGCCGCGCTGCGGACCGGCTCGGGCGAGGCAGTGCAGAGCCTCTTTCCGGTCTTCTTCGTCTTCCTCTTCATCTCCTCGATGGCGCTGCCGCTCGACCTGATCCAGACCGAGTGGTTCCACGACATCGCCAGCCTCAACCCGGTCTCCTACCTGCTGCAGGCCTTCCGCTCGCTGCTGATCGAAGGCTGGAACCTGGCGGACCTGGCGCTCGGCTTCGCCATCGCCGGCGCCGTGCTCGTGATCGGCATGGCCGCCGCCGCGACCGCGCTCAAATCGAGGCTGGTGCGAACGTGAGCCGCCGGATCGCGCTCGCCGTCGCCTGGCGCAGCGTCCACAACTTCCTCACCAACCCGGCCTTCCTGGCGCCGGCGATCGTTTTCCCGCTGTTCTTCTTCGTCGCCTTCGCCGGCGGCCTTTCCTCGATCGCCAACGTCCCCGGCTTCGACTTCCCCAGCGGCTACACCGCCTTCCAGTTCGTCTTCGTCCTGCTCCAGTCGGCGGCCTTCGGCGGAGTCTTCACCGGCTTCGGCATCGCCCGCGACTTCGAGTTGGGCTTCGCCCGCCGCTACCTGCTGGCGGCGACCGACCGCCGCGCGATCGTCGCCGGCTACGCGATGGCGGCGCTGGTGCGGGCGGCGATTACCTGGACCGTGCTGACCGTGATCGCCCTGCTCGCCGGGATGCAGGTCGGCGGCGAGGGGGTCGAACTGGTCGGCCTCTACGGGCTGGCGGTGCTGGTCAACGTCTCCGCGACCCTCTGGGCAGCCGGGGTGGCGATGCGCGTCCGCTCGATCCAGGGCGGCCCCTTCATGCAGTTCCCCGTCTTCCTGATCCTCTTCCTCGCGCCGGTCTACGTGCCGCTCGACCTGCTCAGCGGCTGGATCCACGCGGTCGCCTCGGTCAACCCGGTCACCGCCCTGCTCGAGGCCGGCCGCGGCTTCATCTCCGGCGAGCCGACCCTGGTCGCGCTCGCCTTCGCGATCGCCCTGGCGCTGCCGCTCCTCTTCGCCCTCTGGGCACGCGGCGGCCTGCGCCGCGCCGAAGCGGCCGGCTAGCCCGCTTAGCAATCCATCTACGCCGAACGTAAGACTCCCGTCGATGCTCGAAGCCGCAGCGGGAGCGGTGGTCAAACTCGTCGGCCCGGCGGTCGGCCGGCAAATGCTGGCCTGGGCCAAGGGCAGCGAGGCGCGCCAGTTGGTCAAGCTGCTCAAGAAATCGTTCCCCGCCGCGGAGGAGATGCTCACCCAGCCCGAAGCTCTTCGCGAGCTCTGGCTCTACGCGCAAACGGGCAACTTCGACCGCGAGGCGACCGTGCAAGCGGTTCGTCCCCTGGTCGATTCCGACGAGGAGGCCGAGGCGATGGCGGAGGCGATCCGCACGAACCAGTGGCGAGTCATGCGCGATGAGCTGCAGGCTCACTTCGAGTTCCAGCGGCTGGAACACGAACTGCGAGCCGAGATGCGCGCCGGGACGGCGGAAGTCCTCGCCCGGATCGAGCAGGCTCGCGAGGAACTCGCCGCCAAGCTGCCGGCCGCGCGCCAGCTGCCCGCCCAGACCGCGCCGTTCGCCGACCGCGTCGAGCAGCTCGCCTCGGCGCAACAGCTCCTCGGCGCCAGGCGCCCCCTCCACGCGGCGGCGGTCCTCAACTTCTGCGGGATGGTGGGCACCGGCAAGTCGGCCCTCGCGCTTGAGCTGGCCTACGGCCTGCAGGGGCAGTTCGACGGAGGGATTCTCTACGTCGACATGCGCCGGCGGGACGGCTCGCGGCGCAGCGAGGCCGAGGTCGCCGCGCGGCTGCTGCGCGACCTTGGCGTCGCGCCGGAGGCGATCCCGGCCGACGGTGAGGAGCGCATCATCAGGCTTCGCTCGATCCTCGCCCACGACCCCGTGCTGCTGGTCCTCGACAACGCGACCGACGAGGACGACATCGCCTCGCTGATCCCGCCGCTGCGCGAGAGCACCGTTCTCGTCACCTCCCGCGCACCGCTCTTCGCCCTTCCCGCAGCCGAGCTGATCGAGCTGGACCAGATGGACGACGGCGACGCGCGCGAGGTCCTCGTCGCGATCGCCGGAGAGGGACGCTTCGAGGAGGGGCCGGCTTTGGAGGCGATCCTCGAGCATTGCGAAGGGCTGCCGATGGCGCTCGCCGTGATCGCCGGCCTGGCACGCAGGCAGCCGTGGTTGACGAGTGAGGAACTCGCCGCGCGGTGCGCCGAGGGCGAGCTCGTCGACGCCCTCGCAGCCGCGATCGCCGCGGCGCCAGAGGAGGCACGACGGCTGCTGCTGCTGCTCGCCGCGCTGGACGCGACCGAGATCGACCCGGAGCTCGCGGCGGCGGTGGGCGGCCGGGATGCGGCGGGCGCCTTGGAGGAACTGGCGGTCAGCCGGCTGCTCCTGCCGACCGCCGGGGGCCGCTGGAGAATTCACCGGTTGATCCGCGAGGTCGCTGCCGGACTGGCCGAAAAGGAGCTCGGCAAAGAGGCGATAGAGGAAGCGCAGCGGCGTAGAGTGAACTGGCTCGTGAGCGTCAACCGAAAACGGGCAGCCGATCTGGACGGAGGGGCCTGACGATGGCGGTCGACTCCGAGCGAAGGCGCGCGGCGCTCGATTGGTACGAGGACCATCGCGAGGATCTGCTCGCCGCGCTGGAACACGCCCGTCGCCGGGAGAACGACGCCGAGGTGATCGAGCTCGCGCTCAGTGCGGCGCCCTTCCTGGCCCAACGCCCCTACTGGGACGAGAGCGAGGAGGTGGCCCGCTGGGGGCTGGATGCTGCCGAGCGCGCCGAGGAGGACCCGGTCGCCGCCGAGATGCTCAACGTGCTGGGCACGATCCACCGGCTCCGGGCCCGCTTCGAGGAGTCGGTCTTCGAGTTCGAGGAGTCGGCGCGGCGGTTTCGCGACTGCGGCGATGGCAAGGGCGCGGCGGCTGCCCTGAACAACCTCGGCGTCGTCCTCCCAGAGGTCGGCAAGGACGACCCGGGACGCGACGCGCTGAGCGAATCGGTCCGCATCTGGCGCGCGCTGGAGCAGGACGGCGAGGTCCGAGCCGGACTTGCGCGCAGCCTCAACAACTTCGGAACGGCGACCGTCGCCGAGGATCCCGGCGGCGCGCGCGGCTGCTTCTACGAAGCGCTCGCGCTGCGGGAGGAGATCGGCGACGAGGCTGGCGCCGCCGACGCACTCGACAACCTCGGACAGCTCGCCGGGCGCGAGGGGGACTGGAAGGGCGCTGTCGACTTCCACGGTCGGGCGCTCGGGCTGCGCCGTGAGGCCGACGACGAATACGGGGTGCCGCGAACCTGCATGTTGCTCGCCATGGCCCTCGCCGAGCTGGGCCAGACCGCAGAAGCGCGCAGCCTGATCGGAGACGCGCTCGCGATCGACATCCGCCTCCGAGGCGGCCGGCTCAGCGCTCCCGGTGAGCCCGATCGGGCCTCCCTCGTCTCCTCGTTCCTCAACCCGCTGGAGGAGTACAAGGGGTTCTCCGAGCTGATCGAGGAGATCGAGGAGATCGACCCTGCGGCAGCTCGAGAGCTGAGGCTCGACCTCGGCCCATGAGGCGCGCCGGTCGGGTGCCGGGCGCGCCTCATCGAGCCGTGGGCCTGGCTATTTCGCTACCGGGCCGAGGATCGCTGCGGCGCCTTCCATGCCGCGCTGGTTGGGGTGGATCGGGGCGGCCGGGTTGGTCGGCACCACCGGCTCGACCCAGCGGGTCGAGCTGCCCTTGCAGGCGTCGTGGCCGATGCTGGCGTTGTACCAGTTGACCAGCGTCGCGCCGTTGGCAGCGGCCTGGGTGGCGAGCATCGCGTTCAGTTCTTTCTCCTTGGCTCGCAGGTAGGGGACGTCGCCGAAGCCGATCGGCATCTGCGGCCAGCAGCCGAAACCGGTCTCCGGGAAGATCGCCGCGTAGTTGACGACGAAGACTTTGGCCGCCGGCGAACGGGAGTGGATTCCCTGCAACACGGCGGCGACTTTCGGCGCCGTGGCTGCGATCCGTTCGGCGATCTGGTCTTTGCCGCCGGAGGCGTATTTGTCTTTACAGGGGGTGCTGAAGGGGTTGATCGTGACGCAGCTCAGGGCGATTTCCGAGAAGCCGATGTCGTTGCCGCCGATCGTCAGCGAAACCCGCGTCGTTTCGGCGTCGAGCGAGTCGAACTGTGGCGGGTTGGTGCCGAGTTCGGTTTCCTGCGGATTGGTCATGTCCTCGGTGGTTGCCCCGCTGCAGGTCGGGTCACGCAGCGGCAGGCCGATCGTCGGCGCCGCCAGGTGGGCGTAGTTGTGGTCAGACTTGAGGCAACCGAGCGGTGCGATCTGGTTCGGGATGATCGGGCCGGCGGCGTAGGAATCGCCGAGGGCGACGTAGTTCGCGGCGCGGGCGGCGCCGGCGAGGGCGGCGAGGGCCGCCAGCGCGGCAAGTGCGACTAGGGCCGCACGCCGAAGGCCGGGTAGGGCTGACTGGATCATGCGTCTCTCCTTTTCCGAGTTTCGCCGCCACATGCGACGAATCTGGCGCCAGCCCTACCCGTTTTAGCTCAAATAAATCCTGATCGTTAGGAACTTCCTTGGACGACGCCGATCAGGTGCCCCTCGGGGTCGGTGAACTGGCCGAGGGTGATTTCGCCCATGATCGTCTCCGGCCCCATGACGCGGGTGCCGCCGAGGCTCTCCGCCTTGGCCAGCGCCTCCTCGACATCGGGCACGCCGACGTAGAAGGTGACGTGGCCCTCGTAGCCGTCGGGGCCGGTGCCGACGCCGCCGCCGATGCTGCCCATCTCCGACGGGTTGTCCTCACCTTTCACGATTCCGTAGTTCATCGGGTTGCTGGCGTCGATACTCCAGCCGAACAGATCGGCGTAGTAAGTCTGTAGCTTGCCGCCGTCCTTGCCGACGACCTCGAAGTGGACTACTGGCTGTCCCATCTCTCCTCCTTGGTTGTTATCCGGCCTCTGAGTAGACCGGCTCCATCTCACCGCGGGCGTGCTCGTCCTCGGGCTGCTCGCCCGGAGCCGTCATCGGCTCCGGCGTGCGCAGCACGGTGACCGCGATCGCCAGGGCAATGCCGACCAGCGCGGCTCCCACCAGGTAGGCGAGGTGGTAGCCGGAGTTGAGCGCCGCAGCGTTGGAGGCGCCGTCGCCGAGGACGCTGTCGGTGCGCTCGCTGGCCAGCGTCGCCAGCACGGCGAGGCCGATCGCGCCGCCGACCTGCATGCTGGTGTTGACCAGGCCGGAGGCGAGGCCGGAGTCCTGCGGCGTCGCGCCGGACATCGCCAGCGTCATCAGCGAGGGGAAGGCCGTGCCCACCCCGGCGCCGATCAGCAGCATCGGCCCCAGCAGGTCGGCGGCGTAGGCGCCATCGACCGGCGTGCGCGCGAACAGCAGCAGGCCGGCGCCGATCATCGCGATCCCCGGGATCAGCGTCCGCCGCGGCCCGAAGCGCATGATCAGCTTTTCCGAGAAGCCGAGCGAGAGGGTCCCCATCACGATCGTCGCCGGCAGGAAGGCGAGGCCGACCTCGAGCGCGTCGTAGCCGAGCACGCGCTGAAGGTAGAGCGCACCGAGGAAGAACATGCCGAACATGCCGGCCACCAGCAGCGACTGGATCGCGTTGGCCCCGGCGACGTTGCGCGAGCGGAAGAGGCGCAGCGGCATCAGCGGGTTGGCGATCCGCGCCTGGCGCGCGACGAAGGCGGCGAGAAGCCCCAGCGAAACGGCGCCGAGGACGAGCGTCTGGGTCGAGCCCCAGCCATGCTCGTTGATGCCGAGGATGGTGTAGACGCCGAGCATCAGGCCGGCGGTGATCAGCGCGGCACCGGGGATGTCGGCGCCCTCTTTGATGCCGATGCCGGCGCGGCCCTCGACCAGGCGCAGGGCGCCGAAGGCGGTGGCGATGCCGATCGGCAGGTTGATCAGGAAGATCCAGTGCCAGCTGATCGCCTGCGTCAGGGCGCCGCCGGCGAGCAGCCCGATCGAGCCGCCGGCCGAGGCGACGAAGCCGTAGACGCCGATCGCTTTCGCCTGATCGGCCGGCTGCGGGAACATCGTCACGATCATTCCCAGGATCACCGCCGAGGCGAGCGCCCCGCCGATGCCCTGGATGAAGCGGGCGCCGATCAGCATCGCCTGGCTCTCTGAAGCGGCGCAGAGGAGCGAGGCGGTGGTGAAGATCGCCAGGCCGATGAGGAAGATGCGGCGTTGGCCTACCAGGTCGCCGATCCGCCCGGCCAGCAGCAGCAGGCCCCCGAAGGGAATCAGGTAGGCGTTGACGACCCAGGCCAGGTTGCTCTGGGAGAAGTCGAGGCTGTCCTGGATTGAGGGCAGGGCGACGTTCACGATCGTCGCGTCGAGGACGATCATCAGCATTCCCGCGCAAAGGACGTAGAGCGCCAGCCAGCGGGTGCGGTCTTCGCTTGCGTTCAACTTTCTCGGCCTCCTTCTACCCGGGTTCGCGTTTCGCGGCACTGTAGCAAAAAGTTCAAAAAAGCAACTGCTTGGTTGCTTTTTTGTATCGAACCTCTAAACTGGCGGCATGGCAAAGAGGCGCTCATACGGCGAGGCCTGCCGTTTGGCCGTTGCTCTCGACCTGGTCGGCGAGCGTTGGGCCCTGCTCGTGGTGAGGGAGCTGCTGCTTGGCCCGAAGCGCTTCACCGACCTGCGGACGGGTCTGCCGAACGCCTCCCCCAACATACTCTCCGAGCGCCTGCGGGAGTTGGAGGAGGGTGGCGTTGTGCGGCGGCGCAAGCTGCCACCCCCCTACGCCGCCCAGGTCTACGAGCTGACCGGGTGGGGCCATGAGCTGGAGCCGGTGGTGACGCAGCTCGGCGCCTGGGGCGCCCGCTCACCCTTCCCCCCGGATTCGCAACGGATAAACACCGACTCGATCGTGCTGGCGCTGCGCTCGCTCTTCGACCCCGAGCGCGCCGGCGAGCTCGAGGCGAGCTACGAACTCGCAGTCGGCGACGAACGCTTCCACGTCGCTGTCGCTGACGGCGAGCTGGAGCTGGGCCGCGGCCCAGCGGAGGATGCGGCGGCGGCAATAGAGGTCGACGAGGCGGGCACCCTCGCCGCGGTGCTCACCGGCCAGCTCCCGCTCGAGGCGGCCGTCGAGTCCGGCGCGGCGAAGGTCGGGGGGAGCAAGCGGGAGGCCAAGCGCTTCCTGCGCCTCTTCCCGATGCCGGAGCCGTGCGTGGGCGCGGACGTTGCAGCCGAGGCGGGAGCGGGTACCGATGCGTCTAGACCCCGGCGCGAGGCCAAAGCGCTTCGGCGAGCCGAGAAAGCAACCGTAGGAGGAGCGAGATGAGCTTGAGCGAGAGCAAAGTCGGCGCGACGATCGCCGTCTCCGACATGGACCAGGCGAGGGGGTTCTACGAGGGCAAGCTCGGCCTCTCCCCCGGGCCGATGGACGAGGGTGCGGGCGTCGTCTACGAGTGCGGCCAAGGCACCACGGTGCTCGTCTACCACTCGCCCGAACACGCCGGCAAGGCGACGGCGACGATCGCCACCTGGGAGGTCGACGACCTCGAGGCGGCGGTAGACGAGCTGGCCGCCAAGGGCGTCGCCTTCGAGCAGTACGAGGAGCCGAAAACGGACGAGAAGGGCATCCACACGATCGCCGAGGGCCGCAAGATCGCCTGGTTCAAAGACCCCGAGGGCAACGTAATCGCCGTCGGCCAGTTCGCCTGAGCCCTCCGCGCGGAGGTGGTCAGGTCGCCGGCGCCGAGCCGTTCAGCCGGTCGAGGACGCTGAGCACGGCCTTCGTGTTGGCGGCGATCTGCTTGCGGCCTTCTTCCATCTCGGCGATCATGGCGGTGTAGACCTTCTCGTTGCGCAGCAGGATCTCGCGCATGAACTCCCGCATCTCGACGGTGCGGGCTTCCCCTTCCTGCTTCCTCTCCTCCTCGCGCCGCTTCGCTTCCTCCTCGCGCCGCTTCGCTTCCTCCTCGCGTCGCTTCGCTTCCCGATCGCGACGTGCCTGATAGCTCATGAACTCCTGGTGCTGGTCGGCGATCAGCTTGCGGGTGGTCGCAAGCTCGCGGTTGAGCACCTGGGCGAGGCTGTTCTTGCGGGTGGCGAACACGAAACCTATTGTCGCAGGGCTTTGACGCGCGTGTGGCGCGCAGAATGTGAAATGTCTCAGGCCTCTTCGTGCCGAAAGGCGAAAATCAGGGGGTCAGTGGCCGCGGCGGCCGAAGCTGTGGCCCGCCGGGGCGACGGCGCGCAGCTGGGCGACGGCGCGACGGCGCGCTTCGCATTCGCGGGCGATCCGCCGCGCCTCCGGCGCTGTTCGCTCCAGCTCGCGCACGGCGGAGACAACGACGTTGGTCGTCCCCTCGCGCCGCTCCAGCGTCCCCGTCGCGCAGACCAGCGGTGCAGCGCGGACCTCGGCGCGGTGCCGCTGGTAGACCGGCGGCGGCACGATCAGGTTGACGGTGCCGCGCTCGTCCTCGAGCAGCATGAAGACGATGCCCTTGGCGGTCTCCGGCCGCTGGCGGGCGACGACCAACCCCGCGACCTCGACCGTCGTTCCGTCCTCGACCCGCTCCAGGTCGGCGCTGCGCAGCAGCTTGGGATCGAGCTCGTCGCGCAGCATCGCCATCGGGTGCTCGCCCAGCGTCATCCCGATCGAGCGGTAGTCGGCGATCATCTCCTCCCACGGGCCGAGTGGCTCCAGCCGCGGCGCCCCCGGCGTCTCCAGCGGCAGTGCCATCTGCGTGCCGCCCCCGTGCCGCACTCCCGTGCCGGCGATCCCGGCCTCCCACAGCGCCTCCCGCCTGCCACTCGGTGACGTGTTGCAAGTTGTATGCCGATATGGGTAGTCAACTGCGGGCACGTCCCCGACCAGGCCGTCGAGGGCGCCCGCCCAGGCGAGGCGTTCGAGGCCGTCGCGGGCGGCGCCGGAGCGCGAGGCGAGGTCGGCGACATCGCGGTAGGCGCCGTCGCGCTCGCGCTCGGCGACCAGGCCCTCCATCTCCTCCTCGCGCACGCCCTTGACGTAGCCGAGGCCGATCCGCACGACCAGGCCGCCGCGGGCCTCGCCGCCAGCCCGTGGGACCCCTTCACCCGCTCGCGCGGCCGGCCCCTCAACGTGGCAGAAGACGCGGCTGCGGTTGGCGTCGGGGCCGACCAGCCGCACGCCGCGCCGCTGCGCCTCGTGAACCAGCGCGTCGGGAGGGTAGAAGCCCATCGGCTGCTCGTTCAGCAGCGCGCAGAGGAACTCGGGCGCGCGGTGGATCCGCAGCCAGGCCGACTGGTAGGCGAGCAGGCCGAAGGCGGCCGAGTGGGCCTTGGGGAAACCGAAGCCGGAGAACCCCTGGATCTGCTGCCAGACCCGCTCCGCCGTCTCCACCGGCACCTCGTTGACGAGGGCGCCGGCGACGAAGCGCTCGTGGTAGCGCTGCATCGCCTCCGCCGAGCGCTTGCGGCTCATCGCCCGCCGCAGCCCCTCCGCTTCGGTGGAGCTGAAGCCGGCCAGCGCCATCGCCACCTCGATCACCTGCTCCTGGTAGACGATCGTGCCCAGCGTGTCGTGCAGCACTCGCTCCAGCCGCGGGTGCTCGTAGGGGACCTCGAAGCCGGCGGGATCTTCGCGCTGTCGCTTACGCCTCTTTATATATGGGTGGACGGCGCCGCCCTGGATCGGCCCGGGACGGACCAGCGCCACCTGCACCGTCAGGTCGTCGAGGCTCTGCGGCCGGGTGCGGGGCAGCATCTGCATCTGGGCGCGGCTCTCGATCTGAAAGACGCCGGTCGTCTCGGCGGCCTGGATCGAGCGGAAGGTCTCGGGGTCGTCGAGCGGGATGCGCGAGAGGTCGAGCGGCTCGCCGCGGGTCCGCCCCACTTCCTCGACGCAGCGCTCGACCGCCGAGAGCATCCCCAGGCCGAGCAGGTCGATCTTCAGAAAGCCGGCGTCCGCGCAGGAGTCCTTGTCCCACTGGACGATCTGCCTTCCCTCCATCGCCGCCGGCACTATCGGGCAGACGTCGAGGAGCGGGCGGGTCGAGATCACCATGCCCCCGGGGTGCTGGGAGGCGTGGCGCGGCAGCCCCAGCGCGTCGTCCAGCAGCCAGAGCAGCGCCCGCCAGCCGGGCGAGGCGGCGCGCTCGGCGCCGATCGCGGCGGCGACGTCGAGCGCGACCTCGCCGCCCCGCTCGTGGAAGCCGACCGTCTTCGCCACCCGCTCGATCTCCGCCGGCGGCAGGGCGAGTGCCTTGCCGAGGTCGCGCACCGCGCCGCGCGGGCGGTAGGTGGGGAAGGCGGCGACCAGGGCGGAGCGCTCGGCGCCGTAGCGCTCGTGCACGCGGGGAATCAGCTTCTCGCGGATGTCGCGCGGGAAGTCGAGGTCGATGTCGGGCATCGTCGTCACCTCGTCGTTGAGGAAGCGCCCGGCGAAGAGGTCTGTCTCGACCGGGTCGACGTGGGAGAGGCCGGTCAGGTAGCAGACGATCGAGCTGACGCTGGAGCCGCGGCCGCGGCCCGGCGGCAGGACGGAGCGCGCCGACTCCGGCCCGCGCACCTCCAGCGCCACCTCGCGCGCCAGCTCGAGCAGGTCGCGGTGCAGGAGGAAGAAGCCGGCAAGGCCGAGCTTGCCGATCGTCCCCAGCTCCTGCTCGAGGCGCTCCTCCGCCTGGGCGCGACGGGGCGAGGCGCCGTAGCGCTCGGCCAGCTTCGCCCGGCAGACGCCGGTCAGCTTGCAGTCCGCGGCGGGGTCTTCGGAGCCGGGGTAGCGGTAGCCCAGCCCCTCCTCGAGGTCGAAGCGCAGGCGCTCGGCCAGGCGCAGGGTCTCGGCGACCGCCTCGGGGTGCTCGGCGAAGCGGGCCGCCATCTCCTGCGGCGAGGCGAGGGCCGAGCTGGCGTTGCCGCGCCGGCGCGGCTCGCTCGCCTCGAGCGTCGTTCCCAGGCGGACGGCGACGAGGGCATCCTGGAGGCGGGCGCGGCGACGGCTGTGGGAGTGGACGTTGCCGGTCGCCACGCAGGGGACGTCGAGGTGCTCGGCGAGGCCGGCGAGAGCGCGGTTGCGGGCGCGGTCGCCGCGCCAGTAGGGGCGCTGCAGCTCGACCCGGAAGCGGTCGCGGCCGAAGGCGGCGAGCAGGCGGCGGGCGAGCACCGCGGCCCGGGCGGGATCGCCGCGGGCGAGGGCGCCGGCCACTGCGCCCTCGCCGGCACAGCCGGAGAGACAGATGAGGCCCGCGGCGCGCTCCTCTACCTGCTCCAGCGTCGCCCACGGCTGCCCGGCGGAGCGGCCGTTGCTGTCGCGGGTGTGCGAGTGGGCGACGCTGAGCAGCCGGCAGAGGTTGCGGTAGCCGGTCTGGTCTTCGACCAGGAGGGTGAGGTGAAAGCGGTCGGGCGGGTGCAGGTCGGGGCGAGTGGCGCCTTTTACGTCGTATGGACGCATAAAGCGCCAGGCAGGATCGGCGATGGTCAGCTCCGCGCCGACGATCGGCTGCACGCCGAACCCCTTGCAGGCGCGGGCGAACTCCATCGACCCCCAGATCCCGTCGTGGTCGGTCAGCGCGAAGGCCGGGTACTCCAGCGCCGCCGCCCTGGCCGCCAGCTCCATCGGCGTCGAGGCTCCATCGAGGAAGGAGAAAGCCGAGTGGGCGTGCAGCTCCGCATATGCGACTTCGTCGGAGCCCATCAGCCCGCTCCACAAAAGCGGGGCAAAACGATAGTGTGCGGATGTACATAACGGTAGTATTGTTGTATACAAAATGGTAGTTTAAACAGATGCGAAACGGTAGCTACAGCCCCCGCGCGGTGGACGCCGAGGTGGACGAGCTGATACAGGCCGTCGCAGCGGTCGCGATCGAGGGAGCCAAGGGCGTCGGCAAGACCGCGACCGCGGCGCGGCGCGCGAGGCAGACGCGCGAGCTCGACGACCCCGTACAGAGGAGCATCGCCATCGCAGATCCGGCGCGGTTGCTCGACGGCCCGGCGCCGGTCCTGATCGACGAGTGGCAGTACGTGCCGGAGTCCTGGGACCTCGTGCGGCGCGCGGTGGATGCCGGCGCGAAGCCCGGCAGCTTCCTCCTCACCGGCTCCTCCCGGTTGGCCGAGCGAGGCTCGCACTCCGGCGCCGCACGCATCGTCAGCGTCCGCATGCGACCCCTGGCGCTCTCCGAGAGAGGCCTGACGCCCCCGACCGTCAGCCTTGCGAAGCTCTTGGAGGGTGAACGCCCCTCGCTGTCCGGAGGCTGTTCGGTCGGCCTCGAGGACTATGTGCGGGAGATCGTCTCCTCCGGCTTCCCCGGACTGCGCTCGCTTTCCGGTCGCGCCCTTCGCGCCCAGTTGGACGGCTACCTGCTGCGCATCGTCGACCGCGACTTCGAGGAGCTCGGGCACAACCTCCGCGACCCGGCGGCATTGCGTCGCTGGATGGCCGCCTACGCAGCCGCCTCCTCGACCGCAGCGTCCTTCGAGAAGATCCGCGACGCCGCGACCGCCGGACACGGGGAGAAGCCAGCGAAGACCACGACGCTCCCCTACCGAGACGTCCTCGAGCGACTGTGGATCCTCGACCCGGTCGAAGCCTGGCTGCCGAGCCGGAACCGGATCTCCCGACTCTCGTCCCCGCCCAAGCACCAGCTCGCCGATCCCGGCCTCGCCGCGCGGTTGCTCGGGGTCGATGCGGAGGCGCTGCTCGAAGGGCGCGACGCCGGGCCGCCGATTCCCCGCGACGGGACCCTGCTCGGTGCCCTCTTCGAGTCGCTGGTGACCCTCTCGGTCAGGGCCTACGCCCAGGCGGCAGAGGCAACCGTCAAGCACCTGCGCACCGCGGGGGGCAAACGGGAGATCGACCTGATCGTCGAGCGGGCCGACGGGCGCGTCGTCGCGGTCGAGGTAAAGCTCGCCCGCGACGCGAAGGACCGCGACACCGCTCACCTGCACTGGCTCGCCGACCGCCTCGGCGACGAGCTGCTCGACGCCGTGATCGTCACCACCGGCGCGGAGGCCTATCGCCGCAGGGACGGGATCGCGGTCGTGCCGGCCACCCTGCTGGGCCCATGAAACACGAGGACACAGAGCCGCCATCAGCCGCGCTGGCGGTACCAGCGGCCGTTGCTGGCACGGAAGACGACGATGTTGCCGCCGTCGGCCATCGCCAGCTCGAAGTAGTGGCGCCAGAGGCGGCGCGGCATCCACCAGCGGTCCTCGACCAGCCACTCCTCGCGAATCGCCGCGACGCCGACCCCCTCGACCTTCCACGGCCTGTCATCGGCGTCGACTTCGACCTCCACCCGCCAGGGGATGTAAAGGCGGCGCAGCCCCGGGCTCATCGACTGGGGACCGGGTAGGGGGTGAGGATCGTGCGGCGCTCGGGGATGCGCGAGGCCTCGTCGACCGGCAGGACCTTGAGCAGCGAGTCGGCGCCCTGGGCGGCGCGGACCTCGCGCAGGGCGGCGCCGAGCCGGCGGCGGCGCGCCTCGTCGCCGCGGACCGCGAGCTGGAGCTGATCGGCGGCGCGGGGACCGAAGCCGGCCGCGCGCAGACGCAGCGAGACGGCGGGGGCGGGCAGCTCCCCCAGCCGCGGCGCCAGCACCGCGCGCAGCGCCCGCGGGTCGGCAGTTGGTCGGCCGAGGCCCTGCTCGACGCTCCAGCTATCGCCTTCGATCAGCAGGGCACCGAGCCGCAGGCCCAGCAGGGTCCGCTCGCGGCGGCGAGGCGAGGCGAGCAGGCGGTCGATCAGCAACTCGAGGGCGCGCTCGAGCCGGTCGCCGGCGGTACCCTCCGGCAGCTCGATCTCCTCCAGCAGCTCGTCCCAGGCGCCGCGCCGGCGAACGGCCAAAAGCTCCTCCTCGCCGCGGGCGAGGCGCAGAGCGCGCAGACCGGGTAGCCCGAAGCGGTCGGCGACCTTGTCGGCCGGGAGCGGCGCCAGCGCCCCCAACGTCTCGACCCCCAGCCGCCGCAGCGCCTCGACCAGGTTGCCCGCCTCGCGCTCCGGCAGCCCCAGCCGATCGGCGATCGCCGCGACCTTGATCCCAGAGAGGTATGCCGTCCTCATACGAACATATGTTCGTATTCGAGAGAAGCGAAATCAAGCGACGAAAGATTGCGACTCGCCCGTCGCGGGCTCTAGCCGTGCGTGAGGACTGCGCCGGCCAGGACCAGCATCCCACCGGTCATCGTGAGGACGCCGTACATCAGCTGCCTTGCCATCACATCGAGCCGATCGTTGACGCGGTTCAGCTCGTGGTCGACTTTGTCGAAGCGCCTATCGACCTCGCCTTCGAACCTGTCGAAGCGCTTGTCGACCTTGTCGAATTTCTTGTCGACATCGTCGAAGCGCCGGTTGACTTCGTCCCGGAAGTCGTCGAGTCGCTCGTCTGTCCAGCTCTCCCGCATCAGGTACATGATGACAGATTAGCTGACAAGACGTTTCAGCGACTCCTCGAGCTCCGGCAGACGATCCGCTTCGCCGGCCATCACGTGCTTGCCGACCAACGCCAGGATCCCGGCTGCCGTGACCCAGTCGACCCCGAGCCGCTCGGCGAACGCCGAGGCCGCGGCGTCGTGGCGCTTCGACCCCTCGGGGCCTGCGGCGAGAATCTCGACCGTCAGCAGACGCGCCGAGGGCGGGTCGGCCGCGAAGACGGCCAACAGGGCGTGCAGGGCCGCCCCTCCTCCTTGCGGCTCGCCGGCTTCCTCACGCGCCCGGTCCAGCTCCTCCAGCAACCGCCCCAGCAGTTGCCGGTGGGCGGCGAGCAGGCACTCGCGCTTGTCGGCGAACTGCTTGTAGAAGGTGACCGAGGACACGCCGGCCCGCTTCGCCACGTCCGCCACCGATGCTCCCGCATACCCATTCTCGGCACAGGCCTCGGCCATCGCCGCGATCAGCCGTTCGCGCTGGTTGCGGGCGACAACGTCCGCCGGGATGCCATGCGACCCGGGCGGCAGGCGTCGAAGGCTCTTCTCGTCGGGCTGCATCGAACTCGCCCCAGGATAGAGCCGGGTTCCTAAAGAGCAAGGTGTTTTCACGGATTTGATTCCCGAAAAACGGGGGGTTTTTTCGTAGTTGATTGCTAATATCAGCCCCTCAATGCTGACTGACCCGCAGATTCTGCGCTTGAATCCATGGTGGATGGCGTCCCGCTGGGAAGCGGACGACGTCCATCTGCGACGACTGGAGGCCAGCCCCGTGCAACTGGCCACCCCGCAGGTCGAGGAAATGGACCTCGGCGTGCCGGCCATTCACATCCTGCGGGGGCCGCGACAGGCGGGCAAGTCGACCGACCTGAAGCTGCTCGCCCGGCGCGCCCTCCGAACCCGCCTGGAGCCGCGGCAGGTCGTCTACCTCTCCCTTGTCAATGATCATCCAAAAATGTCGGTCGATGGTCACCGAAAAATGCAGGTCGGCCTCCTTGCCTGAGCCGGTGGCGGTCGCGCCCGCGTAGGGCTCACTCTCCGGCCTCCTCGTGGTCGTCG
>Ga0207669_10000020_pt1 | contig 105051 bp, 106 predicted proteins | sample KBSM33metaG_FD_184329 | JGI IMG/M metagenome (GOLD analysis project Ga0207669, IMG submission 184329) | Miscanthus rhizosphere microbial communities from Kellogg Biological Station, Michigan, USA - KBS M3-3 metaG (SPAdes) (version 2) | ecosystem: Host-associated > Plants > Roots > Rhizosphere...
TGGTCGATCACTCGAACCTTGGGCGACTGGATCCATTCGTTGAATCGGGGGCCGTTCATCGGCGGCGCCTGGTTTGGTCGGCGCATCGTGGGAGGACGGATAGGTACTGCTCCTTTGGGTTGTAAGGGGAGTGATATAGAATTTTGCCGAAGGATTTAAAAGCCGCGACAGCAAAAGTCGGCATTTATGCGCGCGAATGGCGGTTCGCGGTCGGCGCAATCCGGACTGGCAGCAACATTTCCTCACGATTGCGCACGATTGCGGCAATCTGGCGGCGATAGTCAGGAACCGCCGCCGGGACTCGGTCTCGCCACAGAAGACCCTGCCGGGTGGCCGCAGGAGGAACGTTCTCCTCATCGCTCAGGGGAATGTTCCATGATCTATCGCCTCGCCGCCATCGCGGCGTCGTCATTGCTGGCCGCCGTGCCTGCCGCCGCGCAGGAAGAGCCGCCCAAGGCGGTCACCGTGTCGGGCAGCGTCGCCCTGGTGTCCGACTATCGTTTCCGCGGCGTGTCGCAGACCGACAAGGAGGCGGCGCTGCAAGGTGGCGTGACCGTCACCCACGAAAGCGGCGTCTATGCCGGTGCCTGGGCTTCGAACCTTTCCGGCTGGGGCACGTTTGGCGGCGCCAATCTGGAACTCGACCTGTTTGCCGGGATCAAGAAGCCGATCGCCAGCGGCACGACGATCGACGTCGGGCTGACCTGGTACATGTATCCCGGTGGCGCCGACACGACCGATTTCGCCGAGCCCTATGTCAAGCTCGGCACCACGATCGGACCGGCCAACCTGCTCGCGGGTATCGCTTATGCCCCGAAGCAGAAGGCGCTGGGCAATTTCTCCAACACGCCGCAAAGCCGCGGCCAGGCGCAGGACAATCTCTACCTTTGGGGCGATGCCAGTGTCGGTATTCCCAAGACCCCGCTGACCGCCAAGGCGCATCTCGGCCATTCCAACGGCAATCCCGGACTCGGCCCCAACGGCACCAGCGTGGCGCCGACCGGCGAGTATTTCGACTGGTCGCTCGGCGTCGACTATGTGATCGGCCCGGTGACACTCGGCGTGTCTTATGTCGATACCGATATCAGCAAGGCGAGATCGGCCTATCTGCTGCCCAATTTCTCCTCGACCAAGAATGGATCGTCGATCGCCGACGCAACCGCCGTGTTTTCGGTCAGCGCCGCTTTCTGAGGCAAACGGGCGGCGAAACACCGCCGCCCGCTGTTCGTATCACGCCTGGGCCTCGGCCTCCGCCGCCACCGCGAGGTCGGGCGGCATTGCCGCGCGCTGCAATTGTTCGACCACCGCCGCCAGGGTCAGCACCTGCTGGCGATCGCTGCCCAGCTGGCGCAGCGCCACGGTTCCTTCGTCGGCCTCGCGCTTGCCGACGACGAGCAGGTTCGGGACCTTGGCCAGGCTGTGCTCGCGCACCTTGTAGTTGATCTTCTCGTTGCGAAGATCGGTCTCGACCCGCAGCCCCGCCGCGCGCAATTCGGCGGCGACCTGATGCGCATAATCGTCGGCGTCCGACACGATGGTCGCGACGACCACCTGGGTCGGCGCCAGCCAGAGCGGGAAACGCCCGGCATGATGTTCGATCAGGATGCCGATGAAGCGTTCGAACGTCCCGAGGATCGCGCGATGGAGCATGATCGGGCGATGCCGCTCGCCATCGTCGCCGACATAGGACGCGTCGAGCCGCTCGGGCAGCACCGTGTCGGTCTGGATGGTCCCGACCTGCCACGTCCGGCCGATTGCGTCGGTCAGGTGGAATTCGAGCTTGGGCGCGTAGAAAGCCCCCTCGCCCGGCAATTCCTCCCAGCCGAACTCCTCGGTATCGCGACCCGTCGCCTTGACCGCGTCGCGCAGCGATTGTTCGGACCAGTCCCACATCTCCTCGCTGCCGAACCTTTTGTCCGGACGTAGCGCGAGCTTGATCGCATATTTGTCGAAGCCGAGATCCTTGTAGACCGAGTCGAGCAGGTCGCAGAACGCCTGGACCTCCTCGATCAGCTGGTCGGCGCGCACGAAGATATGCGCGTCGTCCTGCGTGAACTGGCGCACGCGCATGATGCCGTGCAGCGCGCCATGCGGCTCGTTGCGGTGGCAGCAACCGAACTCGGCCATGCGGATCGGCAGGTCGCGATACGACTTGATCCCTTGGCGGAAGATCAGGACGTGCGCCGGGCAGTTCATCGGCTTGAGCGCCATCAGATCGGCGGTGCCGGTGAAGATCGGCCCGTCTTCCTCGGTCGACGGAATCTCGTCGGGGACGACGAACATGTTCTCGCGATATTTGCCCCAATGGCCGGACTGCTCCCACTGGCGCGCGTCCATCAATTGCGGCGTCTTGACCTCGGCATAGCCGGCCGCGTCGAGCCGGCGGCGCATATAGGCCTCCAGCTGGCGCCACAGGATGAAGCCCTTGGGATGCCAGAACACCGAGCCCTGCGCTTCGGACTGGAGGTGGAACAGGTCCATCTCCTGCCCGATGCGGCGGTGGTCGCGCTTGGCGGCTTCCTCGAGCCGGACGAGATGCTCGTCGAGCTGCTTCTTGTTGAGCCAGCCGGTCCCGTAGATGCGGCTGAGCTGGGCATTGTTCTGGTCGCCACGCCAATAGGCGCCCGACACGCGCGTCAGCTTGAATGCCTGCGGATCGAGCTTGCCGGTCGACGCCAGATGCGGGCCGCGGCACATGTCGAGCCATGCATCGGGGCGATTGCCGGCCTTGTAGACCGTCAATTCCTCGCCCTCGGGCAATTCGGCGGCCCATTCGGCCTTGAACGTCTCGCCTTGCGCCTTCCAGCGCGCGATCAAATCGGCGCGGCTCCACACTTCGCGGACCAGCGGTTCGTCGCGCGCGATGATGGCGCGCATCTCGGCTTCGATCGCGGGCAGTTCTTCCTCGGTGAACGGGCCGTGCTCGGGGGTCGGCGCGAAATCGTAATAGAAACCGTCATCGGTCGCCGGTCCGAAGGTGATCTGCGTGCCCGGGAACAGATTCTGTACCGCCTCGGCGAGGACGTGCGCGAAGTCATGGCGCGCGAGTTCGAGCGCGTCCTTTTCGTCGCGGCTGGTTACCAGCGCGAGCTTGGCATCTTGGTCGAGCGGGCGGGTGATATCGCGCAATTCGCCATCGACGCGCGCGGCGATCGCCGCCTTGGCCAAACCGGGACCGATCGCGGCGGCGATGTCCGCCGGGGTCGTGCCGGGCGCGACCTCGCGAACCGAGCCGTCGGGGAGCGTGATCGAGAGCATTTCCATGGTCGTTCCTGTCAGTTGGCGCGCCTATGCACCGGGCAGCGTCCGAGGGAAAGACTGGAACGGGGAGCGGACGCCGACCTCACCCATTCCGGGGCGAGGTAATCGGCGTGGACGTCAGTCGCGCGCGCCGAACACCCCCCGGAAACCCGGGGTAGTGGTGGTAGTCGTGGGGCACGCATGGTTCATGGGCGGCGATATAGGGCGAGTTCGCAAACATCGCTACCCCGTCAATAATCGCGCCTTATCACATCCTCCGCAGGTTCGATTTTCGCCGGCCAGCCGATCTCCGCTACATCAGCCGGCAGGAGGAGATCGCCCGATGGACAAGACCGTCATCCTGCGCCGCTGGTCGGCGCGCATCCGTACCGCCGACGAGGCGGAGTACGTCGCCTATATCGCCGGCACCGGGCTCGACGATTACCGCGCGACGCCGGGCAATCTCGGCGCGCAGATGCTGGTCCGCGCGCTCGGCAATGGCGAAAGCGAGGTCACCACGCTCAGCTGGTGGGAATCGATCGACGCGATCGCGGCGTTTGCCGGCGAGGATATCGATCGCGCGCGTTATTACCCGGAGGACGACCGCTTCCTGCTCACGCGGCCCGACCATGTCGAGCATCACCGCGTGGTAGGCGGTGCAGTGCAGGGTCTGTAGGTAGGGCGTATCGACATTGAGCAAATCCTTCCCCGCACGGGGGAAGGATCGACTGCAAGCTGATCGGTCAGGCGTCGGCGAGTGCGTCCGCCGGATAGTCGGTGCTGACCGCGAGGTCGCGCCACTTGGCAAGCTCGCCCGCGACGAAAGCGTTCTTGGCCTCGACCCGCGATACGCTGTCGCTGCCGAACTGGATACGCATCGGCGGCTCGCCCTCGCCTGCCAGCCGGACCATCGCCGCGGCGAGCTTTTCGGGATCGCCTTGCTGCGCATGGTTGTTGTCGGTCGACCAGTCGCGCGTCCTTCCCGACGTCTGATCGTAATCGGCGATGCGCTGGGCGTGCGGCGCCAGCGAACTGCCGTCGAGGAAGTCGGTGCGGAAGGCGCCCGGCTCGACCACGGTGACGTGGATGCCCAGCGGCGCCAGCTCCTCGTACATCGCCTCGCTGATCGCCTCGACCGCGAACTTGGTCGAGCAATAGATGCCGAAGCCGGCGCGCGACTGATATCCGCCGATCGACGAGATGTTGAATACCCGCCCCGAGCGTTCGCGACGCATATGCGGCAGCACCGCGCGCGTCACGCCCAGCAGGCCGAACACATTGGTCGCATAGACGAGTGCGATTTCCTCGGCGCTCGCCTCTTCGACTGCGCCGACCACGCCGAAACCGGCATTGTTGACCAGCACGTCGATCCGGCCGAACCGTTTGACCGCGGCGGCAACCGCAACATTGGCCTGGCCCTGGTCGGTGACGTCGAGCTTGACCGCCAGCAGATTGTCGTGACTGCCCAGGGCTTCGGTGACTGCATCGGGATTGCGCGCGGTCGCGACCACCGCGTCGCCCGCATCGAGCGCCGCCTTGGCGATCAGCATGCCGAGGCCGCGCGACGCGCCGGTGATGAACCAAGTCCGCATGATCTGTCTCCTTCATTTTGCCCGGCGGCGATCCGTCGGTGGGCATCAGATAGAGGCTGGAGAATGATGAGATAATCGGCGATATGTTCTATGACTCGATGAACAGGATTCATCAATGCAGCGCATCGTTCCCGGCGACCTCAACGGATTCCTCGCCATTGCCCGCGCGAAAAGCTTTCGTCGCGCGGCGGTCGGGCTGGGCGTGACTCCGTCCGCGCTGAGCCACAATCTGCGCGCGCTGGAGGAACGGCTCGACCTTCGCCTGGTCAATCGCACGACGCGGAGCATCTCGCTGACCGAGGTGGGACAGAAGTTGTTCGATCGCATCGAGCCCGCTTTCCGCGACATCGACGATGCGATCGAGGAATTGAGCGCGTGGGGCGGCAAGCCGATCGGGACCCTGCGGCTCAACGCCGCGCTCGCCTCTGCCCGGCTCGAGCTGATGCCGCTGCTCGCCGACTTCCTGACCGCCAATCCGTCGGTCGAGGTCGAGATCATCGCGCAGACCGCGCTGATCGATACCGTCGCCCAGGGCTATGATGCCGGCGTGCGGTTCGGGGAGCGTATCGCCGCCGACATGATCGCGGTGCCGATCGGCCGGCGGCGGCGCTTCGCGGTGGTAGGGTCGCCGGCCTATTTCGAGCGCTGGCCGAAACCGGCGCACCCTCGCGACCTGATCGGGCTACCCTGCGTCCGGTATCGTTTCGAGCGCGGCGACGATTATCACTGGGAATTCGAACGTGCGGGAGAGGAGCTGGAGATCGCGGTCGACGGTCCGTTCACCACCAACGAGCACGAATTGATGCTGAGCGCCGCGCTCGACGGGATCGGGCTGGCCTTCGTGTTCGAGGAGATGGTTGCCGACCTGGTGGCGGCCGGCCGGCTCGAGCGCGTGCTCGGCGATTGGTGCCCCTATTGGCCCGGCCTGTATCTTTATTATCCGAGCCGGCGGCAAATGCCGTCTCCGTTGCGCGCGTTCATCGATTTCGCGCGGTCGCGCGCCGGCTAGATCTGCCGTCGCATCGCCATTGCGGAAAACCGGTACCCACTTTTCCGCGCGATGCTCTAGATTTGCGGTCGCGTCGCCATTGCGGAAAACCAGTATTCGTTAAGCGGCCTGAGCGCCGACAACGTCGTTGCGGTGCGCGCGCAGGCGAGCATGGTCGGCGTCGCTCAACTCGGGCGCCATCATCTGGCGGACCTGGGCGATGTGCGCGCGCACGCGGCCGTTGAACCAGGCGACGCCGGCGGCGATATTGTCCCAGTCGAGCGGGGCGTCGTCAGCCTGCGCCTTGAGCTCGCGAACGTTGAAGCGCAGATCCTCGGTCAGCGCGATGCACTCGACCTTGAGTTCGTTGACCCGCGCACGCGTCCTCGCGTCGGCACGCTCCAACATCGGCGCGAACACCTCGCGGTGAACGAACAATTGGTAGGACGCGAGCACTAAGGCGGAATCGGCGATGCGTTGCTTGACCAGATCCCCGGTCGCGGCGTCACGCGCGATCAGCCAGGCCTCACCTTCGGCCATCATGCGTTCGATCTTGGCGTGATATTCTTCCAGCGTCTGCGGCATCGGGGACCTCTCGATCACCGATGGCTAATCGGAATTGGTTAGCAAAGGCTTTGGAGAGCTACGTAGTTCGACGGAGGCTGCCCAATATGAGTATGATTACGCCCGCGATATGACCTGACCGAACGGCACGACATGATTGCTGCTGTCATGCCCGATCAGCGCGCGGCCCTCATACGGGACCTTCATGATCTTGCTCCAGTCCCAGGCGATCTGATCGGGATTATGCCCGAAATCGGCCTGGCCGTCGGCCGGCGGCAAGGTGATCGAGCCGACGCGTAACGAGGCGATGCCCGACAGCTGGGTCGCATTGGCGACATGGAACATCATCCGGTCGACGCGATAGAGATGCTCGCTGACTTCCTCGACCAGCAGGTCGTGATCGGTCAGATCGGGCAGCCAAGGCGTGCCGATCATCGCGTCGAGGATGGAGAGGTTGAACGCCACCGCCGGACGTCCCGATCCGATGATCCCCGGCTCGAGCCCCGATTTGTCGCCGTGGACCAGCCATCCCAGCGTCCGCCTGACCGAGGCGCCATTGTCCTTGCGCGTGACGTCGATCGGCATCGGGCCGTGGATCGGCTTGCCGATCTTGCGTGCGTAAAGCGCCCCCAGCATGAACCCCATGTCCGAATAGCCGATATAGGATTTGCGTTTCGCCGCCTCTTCGAGATGCGGGAAGATCAGCGGGAACAGCCGGTTCGAGCCATAGCCACCGCGCGCGAACCAGACCGCATGGACGCTGGGATCGTTGGCATATTTGAGAAAGGTGTCCGCGCGCAGCTGATCCGGGCCAGCCCAGGTATGGCCGCCGCCCGAGGCCCAGCTTTGCGGGTCGATCACCAGCTCGACATCATATTCGGCGGCGATTGCCGGCAACGCGTCGAGCGAATGTTCCTCGACCCGGTTGGCGGGCGCCATCACCGCGATTTTCATGTACCCTGCCGTCCCGTCCTTGCCGTCACTCGTGAAAGCGGGGATAGCCCGGCGCGATGGATATGAGCAAACCCTGTTTCTTCGTCGGCATCGGCGGATCGGGCATGATGCCGCTGGCGATGATCCTGGCCGCGCGCGGCGCCAGCGTGGCGGGATCGGACCGCAGCCTCGACCAGGCGCGACTGCCCGCCAAGTTCGACTATCTGCGCGACCTGGGGATCGAATTGTTCCCGCAGGACGGTAGCGGCATCACCTCGCCCGACCAGATCGTCATCGCCTCGGCCGCGATCGAGCCGACCGTCCCCGACATGATTGCCGCGGAACGGCTCGATTGCCCGCGCCGCACGCGCGCGGAAATGCTCGCCGATCTGTTCAATGCCAGCACGATGCCTATCGGCGTCGCCGGCACCAGCGGCAAGTCGACCGTGACCGGCATGATCGGCTGGATCCTCCATGCGCTGCGCCGCGATCCCACGGTGATGAACGGCGCGGTGATGAAGAATTTCGCCACGCCTAACGCAGCCTTCGCGAGCGCGCTGGTCGGCGGCGGCGACGTCTTCGTCAGCGAGGTCGACGAAAGCGACGGCTCGATCGCTTTGTTCGCGCCGCGCATCGCGGTGCTCAACAATGTCAGCCTCGACCATAAGAGCCTCGACGAGCTCAACCAATTGTTCGGCGACTTCATCGCCAAGTCGGAGATCGCGGTCGTCAATCTCGATAACGAGGATGGCGCGCGGCTGGCCGGAACGCTGCCGGCCAATCGCGTGGTCGGGTTCGCGCTCAAGGCCGATGCCGAGATCACCGTGACCGATATCGTCGAGGAACCCTATGGCGCGCATTTCCAGCTCGTTGCGCGCGGGCACGATCCCGTCGCGGTCGAGCTCCAGGTGCCCGGCCGCCACAATATCGCCAACGCGCTCGCGGCGATCGCCGCGTGCCACGCGGCGGGAATCTCGTTCGACGATGCGGCGGTCGCGCTCGGCGGCTTCACCGGGCTGCGCCGCCGTTTCGAACTGGTCGGCGAAACCAACGGCATCGCGGTGCTCGACGATTTCGGGCACAATCCCGACAAGATCGCCGCGACGCTGACCACGCTCCACGCCTTTCCCGGCCGGCTGATCGTGCTGTTCCAGCCGCACGGTTATGGCCCGCTCAAGACGATGCGCCGCGAACTCGTCGCCGCCTTCGCCAACGGGCTGAAGCAGGACGACGTGCTGATCCTGCCCGACCCGGCTTATTATGGCGGCACCGTCACGCGCGAGGTGACCAGCGCCGACATCGTCGCCGACGTGAAAGCGGCCGGCCGCAACGCCAGCCATATCGCCGACCGCGCCGAAGCGGCGGACATGATAGCGGGGATCGCGCAACCGGGCGACCGCGTGGTGGTGATGGGCGCGCGCGACGACACGCTGAGCGCGCTCGCGGGCGATATATTGGCGAAGATCGCGGGCCATCCGGGATCCGACCAATAAAAAACGGGCCGCGCGGCATGCACCGCGCGGCCCGATCATCCTTGCATTCGATCGCTTACTTTGTCGCCGACGCCGGCTGAGCCGTCGCGACGGGTGCGGCAGCGGTGGCCGCCGGCATCGCCACCGGGGCCGGGGCCGCCGCGGCACTCGCCGGCAGCATCACCGGGATGACGGTGGTCGTATAGACCTTCAGCTCGCGGCCCTGCTCGACGATGGCGCTCTTGCCGGTAACGAAGGCACCGAACACGCCGACCGCGACGACCGCACCGACGGCGGCACCGGTGTTGCCTTTGCCTTCCTGGCGGAACTTGCCCGACAGCGCATAGCGCTGGCCGCCCAGGTCGAAGCTGCGGAGTTCATATTCCATCTTTGCCGACTTGCCGAACGCACCCTTGCCGGTGCGCCAGGTAACGACGCCATTCACCGGTGTCCCCTTCGGGACGACGACGACATTGCCGAGCATCACGTCATAGGCGACGGTCGCGACGAAAGTGGAGCCCTCACGCGCCTTCTTCGAATTGAGCTCCGAATTCATGCGTACGACGAGTTCGCTATTGGTCGGCAGATACGCGTTGGCGGCGATGGTCGGCGTGGTCGGTGCGACACCCGCCGGCCAGGTCGCGGCGATCGGCTGGGCGCTGCCCGCCGGCGCGTCGATATTGACCGGCGCACTTTTCTTGTCCTTGCCAATCGCCGGAGCCGACGCGCACACCAATGCAACCGCCGCAGCGGTCAAAATCGTCCTGTTCATGCATACCCCCTTAAAAACGACTCGCCTCCCCCCGGAGACGACCTGTGCGTGTATTATCGGCTTATTTCAGTGCCGCTAGCGATTTTTAGCCCGTTACCGTGACAGTTCAGTTCAGCGGCGAACCGCATTCGATCGCGGCACACTTTTCCATCGCCAGACACTGGCCGCGCCAGGGTCGAATTACTGCTACGGTTTCACCCGCTCAGCGACGTTGCGCTGGTCGGTCAACAAGCGCCGATCGCGACGCCCGAACAAACTGTTCCACAGCCGCACATTCGCGGCATGACGCGCGGCACGTTCCCGGCGACGTTTGCGGCGCTGCGGTTGCTGGCGAGCGCGTATAACAAAGATCGCCGCCCCCACCGCGGCGCCGATCACTAATACGAACAGCAATACCGACTCCACGCCCAATCTCCCCCCAGGCGGTCCGATCGGCTGCATATCACTTTCGATATAGTCACTCCACCGTCATGCCGACACAAAGTGGGACACCGCCATTAGCGGTCACGGCTCCTCGCCTTGTAAAGCTCCCTTGACTGACAAGCGCGCTTTACTGTAAAGCTGACTTTACTGATTCGAAAGGAGGCTTTACATGATTATGAGTCCCGCCACTCGGCGCTACAACAAGAGGGTCATCGTCCTCAGCCTGATCTATTCCGCGTTCCTGATCGGCGCGGTCTATGGGTTCAAACATCACCTGGTGAGTGGCGTGTTCGCCTGGATCGTGGCGATCCTGCCGGCGCTGCCGATCATCGGCATCTTCGCCGCGATCGGCCTCTATCTGGTCGAGGAGCAGGACGAATATGTCCGCATGCTGATGGTCCGCCAGACGCTCTGGGCGTCGGGCTTCTCGCTCAGCATCGCGACCGTGTGGGGCTTTCTCGAAAGCTTCGAGCTGGTCAGCCATGTCGAGGTCTATTGGGTCTCGGTCCTGTGGTTCGGCGGGCTTGGCCTCGGCAATTTCGCCAACCGCCTGACGATCGGGAGGGGGCGATGAACAACCGCCTCAAGGTGCTGCGCGCCGAGCGCAACTGGAGCCAGGGCGACCTCGCCGACAAGCTCGAGGTCAGCCGGCAAAGCGTCAACGCGATCGAGACCGGCCGCTACGACCCCTCGCTCCCCCTCGCTTTCAAGATCGCCGAGCTGTTCGAACTCGCCATCGAAGACATCTTCGTCTCCCCGTCAAAGGAAGCCTGAACCATGAACCACTTCACTCTCCGCTTCGCCGTCGCCGTCCTCGCGCCGCTCGCCATCCTCCAGCCCAATATCGGGCATTGCGCCCCGGCTGCGGCGACCAGCACTGCCGAAGTGCGGATGGACCACATTTCGGTGACCGAGACCGGCAAGGGATCGCCGGTCATCCTGATCCCCGGTCTCGCCACTCCTCGCGCGGTGTGGGACGGGGTCGTGCCCGAACTGGCGAAGAATCACCGGGTCATCCTGGTCCAGGTCAACGGCTTTGCCGGCGACGATCCCGGCGCCAACCTCAAGCCCGGCGTGCTCGACGGGATCGTCACCGATCTCGATGCCTATATCGCGAAGCACAAGCTGACCGGTGCCGCCGTGGTCGGGCATTCGATGGGCGGGCTGGTCGGCATGATGCTGGCGAAAGCGCACCCTGGCGACGTCGGCAAACTGATGATCGTGGACTCGCTGCCGTTCTTCGCGGTGCTGAGAGCGCCTCCCGGAGTCGAGGTGACGCCGGCCATGGTCGCGCCGCAAGCCGCCATGGCTCGCGACAAGATCGCCGCTACTTATGGGAAACCGATGAGCGATGCCGATGCCGCAAGCCAGACCAAGGGCCTCGCCCTCAAACCCGACAGCATCACCAAGATGAAGGCGTGGGCAATGAAGGCGGATTCGCGCGTCACCGCGGAGGTATTGTACGAGGACCTCATCACCGACCTGCGATCGGATCTGCCATCGATCAAGGCGCCGATCACGGTGCTTTATCCGTGGAACTCGGGATACCCGACCAGGGAAATGGCCGGCCCCTTCTATCGGAAGCAATATGCCGCCGCGCCGAACGTTACCTATGTCGATATCGGCGATGCCGCGCATTTCGTGATGCTCGACCAGCCCGACGCATTCCTGAAGGCGCTGACCGCTTTCGCGGGGTGAAGCTTCTCTTCCCCTCCCGTTTACCGGAGGGGTCAGGGGAGGGTGTTCATCGCTTCAACGCGACACGCCCTCCCCCATCCCCTCCCGCAAGCGGGAGGGGCTTTTTGTTTGCCTGTCCTCCCCCTACAGCCTCCCCATGACCGACACCGCTGACCGCCCCGCGCTCGCTTACCATCTGACCGTCGGCAAGGGACCACCAGTGGTCTTCCTGCCCGGTTATGCCAGCGACATGAGCGGGTCGAAGGCGGTCGCGCTGGAGGAATGGGCCCAGGCGGTTGGCCGCACCTATCTGCGCTTCGACTATGGTGGCTGCGGCGCGAGCGAGGGTGAGTTCGCCGACCAGACGCTGACCGGCTGGCGCGATGACGTGCTGGCGATGCTCGACATGCTGGCCGAGCCCGCGATCCTGGTCGGGTCGTCGATGGGCGGCTGGATCATGCTGATGATCGCGCGCGATCATCCCGAGCTGGTCGCGGCGTTGGTCGGCATCGCGCCGGCGCCCGATTTCACCGACTGGGGCTTCTCGATGGACGAGAAAATGAAGCTGCTCCAGGACGGCCAGCTCGAGCGGCCGTCGCCTTATTCGGACCAGCCGACCGTCTATACCAGCCGCTTCTGGCAATCGGGCGAGGCGTCGCGGCTGACCGCGTCGATGCTGGCGGTGGATTGCCCGGTACGCATCCTCCACGGCCAAGGCGATCGCGACGTGCCGCACGAACGCTCGCTCCATCTGGCGCGGATCCTCCGTTCAGCCGACGTGCAGGTGACGTTGATCAAGGACGGCGACCACCGGCTGTCGCGCGATCAGGACATCGCGTTGCTGATCCGGACGATCGAAGGACTGTCGACGCGATCATGATCCTGCTTCCGCTGATGCTCCAGGTCGGGGCGACCCCGTCGCCTTTGTCGCCAAACGAGCAACGTTATGCCGCCTGTGTCTCGCTGGCGACGAGCGATCCCAAGGCGGCCGAGGCGGAGGCCGATCGCTTCCGTATCGCCGGCGGCGGCGCCAGAGCGCACCAATGCCAGGGCATGGCCTATGCCCAGGAATCGCGCTGGAGCGATGCGGCGACCGCGTTCGAGGGTGCGGCGCGTGATGCCGATGCGGCCCGCGACCCGCTGGCGGCGCGCTATTGGGCGCAAGCCGGCAACGCCTGGCTGGCGGCGGGCGACGCGGTCAAGGCGCAGACCGCGCTGACGACCGCGATCACTGCCGGGACGCTCGACAATTTCGGGCGTGGCGAGGCGCTGCTTGACCGTGCCCGCGCCCAGGTCGCGGCCGGCCGCCTCGCCTCGGCGCGCGGCGACATCGACGCGGCACAGGAAGCGACGCCCAAGGATCCGCTCGCCTGGTTGTTGTCGGCGACGCTGGCGCGGCGGATGAACGACTTGCCGCGCGCCCAGACCGATATCGCCGAGGCACTGAAATTGTCGTCGGACGATGCCTCGGTCCAGCTTGAGGCCGGCAATATCGCCGCTTTGTCGGGTGATGCCGACGGCGCGAGGACGGCGTGGCAGGCGGCGGCCAAGCTCGCGCCCGGCACCGCGACCGCGGACAATGCCCGCGCCGCGCTCGCCCAGTTCGATACGCCTGCCGCGGCGGCGCCAGCTACGCCGCCTGCGACGAATCCCGCGCCGGCCAAGAAGCCGTAAGGTCGATCCGTGTGAATCCCTCCCCGGCGAAGGCAGGGGCCCAGGATCGATGACGGGGAGATGGCACCCCGCCGTGGAGATTGCGTGGCGACTGGGCCCCGGCCTTCGCCGGGGAGGCGTGCTTTGCGTTGCGCCGGATCAGACTCAATCGGTCAACCGATACTGGCGCGGCGACGCCCCTCCCCCTATCTCCCGCCTGCACCACCAGCAGGGAGAAGGCGCGTGAATTATCTCCACACCATGATCCGGGTCAGTGATCCTGAGGCCACGGTGAAGTTCTTCGAACTGCTGGGCCTCAAGGAAGTACGCCGCTTCGATAATGAGAAGGGGCGGTTCACCCTGATCTTCCTGGCGACCGACGACGACACACGGATCGGCGACCGCCGTGCCGAAGTCGAACTCACCTACAATTGGCCAGCCGAAGACGGCAGCGTCGAAACCTATTCCGGCGGGCGCAATTTCGGCCACCTCGCCTATCGCGTCGACAATATCTACGAGACGTGCCAGCGGCTGATGGATGGCGGCGTGACCATCAATCGTCCGCCGCGCGACGGCCATATGGCGTTCGTCCGCACCCCCGACAACATCTCGATCGAGTTACTCCAGAACGGCGTGCTCGAACCCGCCGAGCCCTGGGCGTCGATGCCGAATACGGGGGAATGGTGATACAGGGTGCGGACCCGCTACTAATGAGGATCGAGACGGCCATGTCCGGGATGCTGTGGGAGGAGGAGTGTGAAGAACGGGGGTTTTCCCCCGTTCGAGCGCTCCGACGCGCCACAGCGCCCGGACATGGCTGCCGCGCAGCGGTGGGACGAAGAAGGCCGCTGGAGCGGTCGGACGCTTGCCAGATAGCCTCCGCTATCTGGCTGCGCGCCCTCTCTCCCAGCAGCCTTCTTCGTCTCCATCTCGACCTCATTAGTAGTGGGCCCGCACCCTTATGAGTGCGGCAACCGATCGCTTCCTGGCGCTGACCGGCGCGCGGTTGCCGCTCGTCCAGGCGCCGATGGCCAATTTCGCCGGCAGCGCGCTGGCGATCGCCGCGCTCAAGGCCGGCGCCGTCGGCTCGCTCGCCTGCGCGGTACTGTCGCCCGAGCAGGTCGCGGCCGAGGTTGCGGCGATCCGAGCGGCGGCGGCCGGGCCGATCAATCTCAATTTCTTCTGCCACAAACTCGGGCCGCAGCCGGACGAGACCGCCTGGCACGCGGCGCTCGCCCCCTTTTACCAGGCGGAAGGAGTCGCCCCGCCGGTGCAGCCGCCGGTGTTGCGCAAGCCGTTCGACGCCGTGATGGCCGAGGTGATCGAGGCGGTGCGGCCCGAGATCGTCAGCTTCCATTTCGGCCTGCCCGATGCGCCGCTGCTCGACCGTGTCCGGGCGAGCGGTGCCAGGATTTTCGGCAACGCGACCAATATAATGGAAGCGCGGTTTCTCGCCGACGCACGGGTCGACGCGATCGTCGCCCAAGGGTTCGAAGCCGGCGGCCATGCCGGCTATTTCCTGATCGGCCACCGCCCGATCGGCGTGCTCGCATTGGTCCGGCAGATCCTGAAGGACGTCGACCTGCCGGTGATCGCGGCGGGCGGGATCGCCGACATCGGCGCGGCCCGGGGCGCCATCGCCGCTGGTGCGGCGGCGGTGCAGGTCGGCACCGCTTATCTCCGCACTCCCGAAGCCACGACCAGCGCGGTGCACCGCCAGCGGCTGGCCGAGGCCGGGCCCGAGGATAGCGTCTTCACCAACCTGTTCTCCGGCGGGCTCGCGCGCGGATTGCGCAACCGGCTGATCGAGGCGCTGGGGCCGGTCAGCGAGCTTGCCCCGCCTTTCCCTTATGCCAGCGCCGCGCTGGCGCAATTGCGCGCCAAGGCGGAAGCCAACGGGCGCGGCGACTATTCGCCGTTATGGGCGGGACAAGGCGTGCGGCTCTCCGGCGAGGAGCCCGCCGAAGAACTGACCGCCAGGCTCGGCGCCGCGGCGCTCGAAGGAAGCAGGATATGAGCAAGCTCGACATCGTCCGCATTGCCGCGCTCAGCGACAATTACATCTGGCTGGTGCACGATCCCGACAGCGGCGAGACCATGGTGGTCGATCCCGCCGAGGCCGATCCGGTGCTGGCGGAGGCCGACCGCCGTGGCTGGACGATCAGCGCGATCTGGAACACGCATTGGCATTCCGATCACACCGGCGGCAATGCCGCGATCAAGCAGGCGACCGGCGCCCCGGTGATCGCACCGGCCGCCGAAGCCGCCAAGATTCCGACCGCCGACCTGCTGGTGGTCGAAGGCGACATCGTGCAACTCGGCAAGCACGTGGCGACCGTGCTGGAGACGCCCGCGCACACCGCCGGCCACATCACCTATCATTTTGCCGATGACGCCGTCGCCTTCACTGGCGACACCTTGTTCGCGATGGGATGCGGCCGCTTGTTCGAGGGCACCGCGGCGCAGATGTATGCCAATATGCAGCGGTTGGCCGACCTGCCGCCCGAGACGTCGGTCTATTGCGCGCACGAATATACGCTGTCGAACGCGCGTTATGCGCAGGTCGCCGAGCCGGAGAATGACGCGATCGCCCGTCGATTGCGCGAGGTGGAGGCGATGCGCGAGCGTGGCGAGGCGACGGTGCCGACGACGATCGCGCTGGAACGCGCCACCAATCCGTTCATGCGCGCACAATCGATTGAACAATTTGCCGAACGGCGAGCCTCTAAGGATGTATTCCGCGGCTGAACCGGTATAGGATCGGGCCGAGGGGATGCGAAGGAGCCGCTTATGCGTAACCGTATCTTTCCGCTCGCGTTGCTGTCCGTAGCGGCAATCGCGCTATCGTCCTGCGCGATGACGCCCGCCGAGACCGCGCGTGCCGCCGATGCCAAGGCCGCGACCCAGGCGGAATTGGGCAAGGAACTCGCCGGGCTGACGCCGACCGACACGAGGGACTGTATGGACAATTACCAGTCCTCATCGCTCAAGGCCTATGGCGGGACCCTGGTCTATAGCGTCAGCAAGAAGCTCAAATACGTCAACGACACCGGCGGCGGTTGCGAAGCGGTCGAACGCGGCGACATCCTGGTCACCAAGTCGCCGAGCGGGCGGCTGTGTCGCGGCGATATTGCGCGCACGGTGATGCCCGGATCGCGCATGCCGTCGGGCAGCTGCGCGTTGGGCTCGTTCGTCACCTACCGCGCGAAGTAACGCCATGCGTATCGTGCTGATCCCCATCGCCGCGCTCGGCCTGCTCGGTGCCGCCGCACCCGCTGCTCCGCGGGAGGACACGCTCGCCAGCGCGCTGGCCGGCCGGGTCGCCGGAACACCGGTCGATTGCGTCGAGAATTCTCGCCTCGACGGGCCGCAGATCATCGATAAGAAGACGCTGATCTATCGTGAATCGGGCCGCCGGATCTGGCGCAACGATCTGATCGGCGAGTGCCCCGGCCTCCAGCCGATGGACACGCTGGTCGTCGAGATTTTCGGCAGCCAGTTATGTCGCAACGATCATTTCCGCGCGCTGACCCCGGGCATACGCATCCCCGGCCCGATTTGCAGGCTGGGCAAGTTTACGCCCTACGACAAGCCGGCAAAGGCGAAATAGGCCACGTCATCCCGCGCGCATGGCGCGGGATGACGTCCCGGCCAGTTACAACACGAACCGGCTGAGGTCGGTGTTGCGCGCGATCGAGGCGAGCTGCCTGTCGACATAGGCTGCGTCGATCGTCAGGCTGGTGCCCGACCGATCCTCGGCGTCGAAGCTCACTTCCTCGATCAGCTTTTCCATCACGGTCTGCAGCCGGCGCGCACCGATATTCTCGACCGCGGCATTCACTTCCGCGGCGATCTTGGCCACCGCGCGGATACCGTCGTCGGTGAAGTCGATCGTCACGCCTTCGGTCGCGATCAGCGCTTTGTATTGCTCAGGCAGTGACGCCTTGGTGTCGTTGAGGATGGCGACGAAATCGTCCTCGGTCAGGCCCTTCAGCTCGACCCGGATCGGCAGGCGGCCCTGGAGTTCGGGCAGCAGGTCGGACGGCTTGGCGACATGAAACGCCCCGCTCGCGATGAACAGGATGTGGTCGGTCTTCATCGGCCCGTATTTGGTCGCGACCGTCGTTCCCTCGATCAGCGGCAGCAAGTCGCGCTGGACGCCCTCGCGGCTGACCGATCCGCCGCGCACGTCGCTGACCGCGATCTTGTCGATCTCGTCGAGGAACACGATGCCGTTGGATTCGGCATCGATCAGCGCGACCCGCGCGACGTCTTCCTGGTCGAGGCGCTTGTCGGCTTCTTCCTCGACCAATTTGTCCCAGGCAGAAGGCACGGTCAGCTTGCGGCGCTTCATCTGGCCCTGGCCGAACGCCTTGCCCATCATCTCGCCCAGATTGATCATGCCGACCTGGCCGCCGCCGGGAATCTCGAACGGCATCTGGGGCGCGGCCTCCAGCTCGATCTCGATCTCGGTCTCGTCGAGATGGCCGTCCTTGAAGCGCTGGCGAAATGCCTCGCGCGTCGCGGTCGAGCTGTCGCGCCCGGTCAGCGCGTCGAGCAGGCGGTTCATCGCCGCCTCCTCGGCCTTGTCCTTGACCGCGATACGGCGGCGCTCCTTCTCCAGCCGGATCGCTTCCTCGACCAGGTCGCGCGCAATCTGTTCGACGTCGCGGCCGACATAGCCGACCTCGGTGAACTTGGTCGCCTCGACCTTGACGAAGGGGGCATCGGCGAGCTTGGCCAGGCGGCGCGAGATCTCGGTCTTGCCGCACCCGGTCGGGCCGATCATCAGGATGTTCTTTGGCGTCACCTCATCGCGCAGATCGGCCGACAGCCGCTGGCGGCGCCAGCGGTTGCGCAACGCGACGGCAACCGCCTTCTTGGCGTCCGTCTGACCGATGATATGTGCGTCGAGTGCGGCGACGATCGCCTTGGGAGTCAGTTTATCGTTCATCTCTTACTCTAGATTGCCCACGGATCAGCGGGCGGAAAATGGTCATGACCGCGAACGGCGGTTCAGGTCGCGCTGTCGAGGCTCTCCACGGTCAGCCGGTCGTTGGTATAGACGCAGACTTCGGCGGCGATCTTCATCGCCTTGCGGCAGATCGTTTCGGCGTCTTGCTCATATTCGTCCAGCGCGCGCGCCGCGGCGAGCGCGTAATTGCCGCCCGATCCGATCGCGGCGATCCCCGCTTCGGGTTCGAGCACGTCGCCATTGCCGGTCAGGATCAGCGTCACTTCCTTGTCGGCGACGATCATCATCGCTTCCAGGTTGCGCAGATATTTGTCGGTCCGCCAGTCCTTGGCGAGGTCGACCGCTGCCCGCATCAACTGCCCATTGGCGCGTTCGAGCTTGGCTTCCAGCCGCTCGAACAGGGTGAAGGCGTCGGCGGTCGCGCCGGCGAACCCGGCGATCACGCTGCCGTCGCCCAGGCGGCGCACTTTCTTGGCATTGGGTTTCATCACCGTCTGGCCGGCGGTCACCTGGCCATCGCCGATGACGATCACCTTGCCGTTCTTGCGCACGGAGAGAATTGTCGTGCCGTGCCACGTCATCTTGTCGCTCATGCCCGCCATGTAGTCATCGGTTGCGCGGGCGCAACATCACCCTCCCCGTGGCAGCCAAACGATGATACCATTCCGGCGATACGCTTCCGTTACGGCAAGCGATGTCGGGTCGATCCAATAATTGCGCCGCCGAAGGCGGCAGAAGGTGACGGTAGCGGCGCGCTTCGGCGCGGAAAAGAAAGGGGTTTCAGTATCATGGCGAGCGAATTTCCCAAGGATATCGGACAGCCTCCGGTCGGCGGTGGCGGCATGGTCGGGCGTATTCAGCGACTGATCCTGAAGCCCAAGGACGAGTGGCCGGCGATCGACGCCGAGCCGATGACCGTCCAGGGAATCCTGATAGGCTGGGTGGCGCCGCTCGCGGCAATCGGGCCGGTCGCTCACCTGATCCAGGGCCAAGTCTTTCCGATGAACTTCTTCGGGGTGACATGGCGACCGCCGCTGATCGGCTCGATCGTCACGGCGATCCTCGCGTGGGCCCTGACGATTGGCCTAACCTATGTGTGGGCTTTGATCATTGACGCGCTCGCCCCTAGCTTCGGTGGTACCAAGAACCCAATTTCAGCATTGAAGGTCGCAGCCTTCTCGGCCACCGCCGGCTGGATTGCAGCGGTCCTCGGCATCCTGCCGGCACTCGGCATCATCGGCAGCTTGATCGGGCTTTATAACATCTACCTTTTCTGGATCGGCGGTCCGATGCTGATGAAGGTGCCGCAGGACAAAGCGGTCGGCTTCGTCGTCGTCTCGATCATCGTCGGTGTGGTTGCGATGGTCGTCGCTGGCATAGTCGCGATCGCGATCGGCGGCGCGATGTTCGCGATGACCCCGAATGCGTTCGGTCCGGCCGGCGGCGGCACAATCACCGTCGGCGGGACGACGCTCGATACGGGCAACCCGGACGCGGCGGTGGCGAAACTACAAGCCGCGAGCAAGTCGATGGAAGCGTCGCTCAAGGGGGGGGACGGCGCGGTCAAGATGGTCGATCCGGGCGCACTGCAAAACCTGCTGCCCGGCTCGATTTCGGGCTGGAATCGGACCAGTGTCGAAAACCAGGGCGGCGCCGCAGGAGGCATCGGCGGCAGCAACGCACGCGCCGAATTCCAGTCAGGCGACCAGAACTTCAGCCTCTCGGTCACCGACACCGGCGTCCTCGGCAATATCGCAACCCTGGGCGGTGCGATCAGCACGACGTCCAACAAGCAGACCACGACCGGCTATGAGAAGTCCGAAATGCAGGGCGGCAACAGGGTCGAGGAGAAGTGGGACAACCAGTCGAAGTCGGGCAGCTATTCGGTGCTCGTCGCCAGCCGCTTCGCCGTCGAGGCGAGCGGCTCGGCCCCCAGCATCGACACGCTGAAATCCGCGGTCGCCTCGGTCGATCTCGGCCAATTGCAGTCGATGGCGAAGTGAACCGCCGGGCGCGCGTCCGCATCACTCGATCCTGCAGGCGAGCCTGGTGAGGCTCCGCATCATTCTGGCCGGCGCCATGCTCACCATTGGTGGTTGCGAAGCCGGCAACGACAATCAATCCGCCGACGATCGCGGGCCGACGACGACCGCCGCTGTTGCGGGGGCCGGCAGCGCTCCGGCCGATTGCAGCAAGCTCCCCGATTTCGTCCCGCTCTATGCCGATGCCCGTATCGAAACCTGCGTCTCGGGCCCCGCCGGCGAACCGCGCCGAGAGAGCGGGACAGTGGTCTATACGACCGGTGCCACGCCCGACGCGATCATCGCCTGGTACAAGGATAAGGCAGTGCTCGATGGCCTCGTCCCCGCTTTGTCGACTCCGACCCTGTTCTCGGCGCGCGACGGCGGCAAACGGTCGATGATGGCGATGGTCGAGAGCGTGCGCGGCGCGACCAAGGTTACGCTCAATTGGGGGTGGGATACCTAGCGCGCGGCGAATGTCGGACTTGGCAGACCAGGCTCTTTAGCCGCAGCCAAGCACTACTCATCGTATCAAACACGATCGGGGCCGGCCTCGCAATGAACCGAATGGTTCCAGACATGGACCAATGGCTGTCCCCAGAGCAGGGCGTGCGCCGCGCAGGAGCCTGAGATCGGCGCACCCTCCGGGTCGCAATCGCAAAGGAGCCTTCCGATGAAAGCCAAGATCCTCTTGATCGCCGCGACCACCATGGCGCTCGTGCCAGCATTGGTCTCTGCCCAAAAGGCACCGAACTCCACCCCAAAAACGTCAGGGAGCCTGAATGGTCCGACGACGACCGGGCAGCCGAGTCAGGACTGTGAAGACCTGATTGCAGCCGGCACGGGATCCGATCCCGGTAAGTCGGCTGACAATGGCCATTCGGCGTTCGGCGGGAGCGCCGGTGACGTCTATGCCGGCTCACAGCCGCAGAACTCCCGCAACACCGCATCCGTGTCGCAATACGACGTCGCCTGCGCAAATCAGCCGCAGTAGCACCGCGAGACCTGCCGGGGGCGCTCGCCGGCTAGGCCGTGAGCGCCCTCGGGAACTCTCGGGAATGCTGTCGAACCTGGGTTCGATGGAATGCGAGCGAACGTGACCAACATCGCCGCCTCAAAGTTTTGCCGATCAGCCCGTAACCACGCCCACCAACAATTTCACATTGAGCACAATGATTGCCGCCGTAACCGCCCAGGCGGCGAGCCGCAGCGCCCAGGGGCTGGCGAACTCGCCCATCATTCGTCGGTCGCCGGTGAACATCACCAGCGGGACCACCGCGAACGGCAGTTGCAGGCTGAGCACCACCTGGCTCAGTACCAGCAGGCTGGTGGTCGACCCTTCACCGGCGATGCCGATCACCAGCGCCGCGGGCACGATCGCGAGCAAGCGCGTGACAATGCGGCGCAACCAGACCGGCAGCCGCAAGTCGAGGAACCCCTCCATCACGATCTGTCCGGCCAGTGTGCCGGTGATGGTCGAATTCTGCCCCGAGGCGAGCAGCGCCAGCGCGAAGACGACGCTCGCCGCGCCCGCACCCAGCATCGGCGACAGCAGGCGGTGCGCCTGTTCGATATCCGCGACGTCAGCGCGGCCGGCCGCGTGGAACACCGATGCCGCCAGGATCAGGATCGCCGCGTTGATCAGGAAAGCGAGCCCGAGCGAGACGATCGTGTCGATCGTGGCCAGCCGGATCGCGCCGCGCTCATCCCCCGTCGCGACCTTGCGCGTCTGCACCACCGAGGAATGGAGGTAGAGATTGTGCGGCATCACCGTCGCGCCGAGGATGCCGATCGCGATGTAGAGCATCGCCGGGTTGGTCACGATCTCGGGTCGCGGCATCAGCCCGCCGGCGACCGCGCCCCAGTCGGGCCGCGCCAGCCACAATTCGTAGGCGAAGCAGCTGGCGATCACGACCAGCAGCGTGGCGATGAACGCTTCCAGTTTGCGGAAGCCGAACCGCTGCAGCGACAGCAACAACAGCACGTCGAACGAGGTGATCGCCACGCCCGCCAGCAACGGCAGGCCGAACAGCAATTTCAGCGCGACTGCGGTGCCCAGAACTTCGGCCAGATCGCACGCGATGATCGCCACCTCGCACAGCAACCACAGCATGATGGTGGTCTTGCGCCCGTATCGCGCGCGGCACGCCTGGGCGAGATCGAGTTTCGCCGCGATGCCAAGCCGCGCCGACAAGGTCTGGAGCAGGATCGCCATCAGGCTCGACAGCAGGACGACGGCAAGCAACGTGTAACCGAACGCCGATCCGCCGGCGAGATCGGTCGCCCAATTGCCCGGGTCCATATAGCCGACCGCGACCAGATAGCCAGGGCCGATGAAGGCGAAGAACCGCCGCCACGCGCCGGTCGCCGGCACCGTGATACTGGCATGGCTTTCAGCAAGCGACGGCCGGCCCCGCGTGAAAGGCGCGGCATTGCTTATCGCGTCGCTGTTCGGCGGTGGCGTCATTCGGATTCCTGTTCGCTTCCGCGCACTCAAAGCCGCGCGGGGGCCGATCGTTCCTAGCGCCGCAAAGCGCGCCCCGCCACCGCGTCGAGCTTCGCCAGCAACGCCGGATCGCGCTTGGCCGGATCGGTGATCAACGCGACATCCAGGCAAGTGTCGATCGGCGACGGCGTGCGTTCGCTGGGCAATGCCTTGACGAACGCCTCGACCGTGCGCCGCGCGACTTCGCCATTCTTGTGCATCTGCGCGATCACCTCGGCGACCTCGACCGGCGCCTCGCTTTCGCGCCAGCAATCGTAATCAGTGACCATGCCGATCAGCGCATAGGGCAGCTCGGCTTCGCGCGCGAGCTTGGCTTCGGGCATCGCGGTCATGCCGATCACGTCGGCGCCCCAGTCGCGATAGAGAAGGCTTTCGGCGCGAGTGGAGAATTGCGGCCCCTCCATCGCCAGATAGGTGGCCCCGGTCGCGACCTTGCCGCCCGCCGCCTCAACCGCTGCCGCGGCAAAGCCGGACAGCCGCTCGCACACCGGATAGGCCATGCTGACATGGGCGACCATGCCGGCGCCGAAGAAGCTCGACGCGCGATGCACGGTGCGGTCGATGAACTGATCGACCACGACGAAATGGCCCGGCGGCAGATCCTCTTCGAGCGACCCGATCGACGAGATCGCCAAGATGTCGGTCACGCCCGAGCGCTTGAGCGCATCGACATTGGCGCGGGAGTTGAGTTCGGACGGCGGGATGGCATGGCCGCGGCCATGGCGCGGCAGAAAGACGAGGTTGACCGCGCCGATCCGCCCGAACAGCAACTCGTCGGACGGCTGGCCCCAGGGCGTGTCGACCCGGCGCCATTCGGCATCCTCCAGCCCGTCGATCGCATAGAGTCCCGATCCGCCGATGATCCCGATCGTCCAGCCGTCGCTCATATCGTCTCCTGTGGGTGCCGAGTCGCCGCCTCCTTAGGCGATCAGCGCGCGGGACGCAGCGTCCGATCGGGATGGATTCGCCGCGATGAACGGTTGGCTCGGCCAGTGGCACAAAGGCCTGCTATGCCCCTGCCGATGATTCGCCCGTTTCTCCTCGGCGTCGCCGCCGTCACCGCCGCGCTCCCCGCCCCGCTGTTCGCCGCGCCGCCGATCGCCGGCCGCTGGCTGACCGCCGATGGCGGCGCGGTGGTCGCTATCGGCGATTGCGGCGGCACGATCTGCGGCCGCGTCGTCAAGGTGATCAAGGGACCGCCGGCGGGCCGGCCCTGGGTCGACGCCCTCAACCCCGACTCCAAGTTGAAGTCGCGCCCGCTAGTCGGCCTGCCGATCCTGACCGGGATGTCCGCCTCTGGCGACGGCTGGAAGGGCCAGATCTACGACCCCAAGACCGGCAAGACCTACCGCGCGGTGGTCGCGCGCGACGGTGCCAATCTGAAGGTCCAGGGCTGTATTGCGATCTTCTGTCAGACGATGATCTGGACGCGAGCGGGTTAGGCGATGGCTGTTCTTGACGGAAAGGGCTCGCCCAGTGTCGAAGACCGGGACTTAGTTGGCGGCTTTTGCTTTAGCCACCGCCGCTAGCCGTAAGAGGCGATACAGCGCAAACCCGAAGCGGGCTCTGATCATGTTGGTCGGTTGAGTCCTTGCAACGTCAACGCTGGCGGCACGGCAAGCGTCATTTTTGTTGGCAATGCCCTTGATCTGCCGTTTTTCCTCACCCGCGTTGGGAGTAGAGCTTAATACCGCAAATACCGCGCTGGGATCGGCTTTAGCCTCACATTCGGCGAACACGTCGAGTAACATGCTGACGCGGCCATCATTGTTGCCCCATCGCTGCGCCATTAAGACGTCGGTCGGCGGCGTTATGTCGCTTAGGTCAGGAATCATCGAGCCAGACAGCATTTTTTTGACGAGAGCTTCGGCCAAGGCGCCACGGAAGGTCCAATATTCAAACCTTGGCGGTGTCGTTGATGAGCAATGCGTTGCACTAACGACTTCGGAGATTTCTTTGTAAATCAGGCCAGGGCCATCGTAATCGACCCAAGCCTGGACCCTAGGCGCATCCGCCCGAACCAGGCATTCGGCGACCACGTGGAGTTGGCTTCGTGCCAACGCAGGCGCGCTTGCGAAGCAAGCCACACAAGCGGAGAAATAAACCAGAAGGGGTCGCATTTTCAATCCGCTCGCTTCCTGTGTCTGGACAGTGCTGGTCAGTGTCAGCTGCGTCGAAGACATGCGCTTGCTGAACCCCACAGGCAAGGATCCTACGTCGCTACGAACATCAACAAGCCGGCCGCTAGCCGTTAGATCACGTCCATATCCACCTTGTAGTGATGCCACGCCAGGATCGCTGCCGCGCCGCGGTGCGGGCGCCAGGCTTCCGCCAGGTTGCGCATGAGCTTTTCGGCCGGCCGCTCGTCGTGCCCCAGAATACGGCCGATCTCGATCTGCACCGCGAGATCGCCCGCCGGCCAGATGTCGGGGCGGCCTTCCGCGAACAACAGATAGATTTCCGCCGACCAGCGGCCGATGCCCTTGATGCTGACCAGCTGCGCGATCGCTTCCTCATCGTCCTTGGACAATTGCGCGAAATCGAGCCGCCCGCTCGTCACTTCCTCGGCCAAGCTGCGCGCGTAGCTCGCTTTCTGCCGCGACAGGCCGGCAGCGCGGAGCTGCTCGTCGCTCGCCGCGGCGATGGTGGCGGGATCGGTCAGGTCGCCGACCCGCACCTCCAGCTTGGTCCAGATCGACTGTGCCGACGCCACCGACACCTGTTGGCCGATGATCGTGCGCAGCAAGGTGGCATAGCCGCGGTCGCGCACGCGCGGCTCGGGATAGCCCGCGCGCTGCAGCGCGACGGCGAAAGCGGGCTCGATCGCGGCGAGCGCGTCGAGCGCGGCGTTCAACGACTTTACGGTCTGGACCATATGAAACCTTGTACGGAACCTTGATCGATGCGCCCGGGCACGGCATGGGCCGCTGCAACCGGACGGAGGAAAGACATGCCCAAGCTTATCGTCGTGACGCGCGACGGGAAAGAACAGGAAATCACGGGCGAGGCTGGCCTGTCGGTGATGGAAGTGATCCGCGACGCCGGGATCGATGAGGTTTTGGCGCTGTGCGGCGGCTGCTGCAGCTGCGCCACCTGCCACGTCCATGTCGACCCGGAATTTGCTGCCAAACTGAAACCGATGAGCGAGGACGAGAACGATTTGCTCGATTCCTCCGCCGACCGCGACGAGAATAGCCGCTTGTCGTGCCAGATCGAGTTCGGGGATGCGCTGGACGGCCTGAAGGTGCGGATCGCAGAGGAGGACTAGGTTCTCGATGAACTCGGCTTCCGCCAGTTGCAAATCACGGCCGCGATCCGACCGGCAAGCTGATGGTCGTTTGCGCAACAACAGTTTCGTACACCTACGATAACCCGTTCTTCCCCGGCTCGTCTTATTCGGAGACCGAGGCAAATTGCGACTTCTATCCCGATCCGGGCAACGATCAGGCAGCCGACATCGGTGGGTCTCCTGCGCAGAAAGAGACCGAAGCGGCTATTTGTGGCGGCGAGTGAGGTAGGTGAATGCAGATCCTAATTCAGATTGCGGTCTCGATCGTAGCAGCGATCGCTTTCGATTGGGGTCTGCACTTCCAGACACAATTGTTCGAAGGGGTCGCCACCGACGGTCGGCGGCCCGGCCGATATAACTGGCCGGGACCGATCAGAATCCTATTGATGACCCTCTACCTCGTCCCCCTGAACGTGATGATTTATTATCGAATGCGGGACATCAACGTCTGGTGGGTCATCCTACTCGTCACACTCCCGATCTACGCGCTCTATAGCTATGGCGAGGGATTAAAATCGATGAACCGCACCCCGGACGACTATTGAGTTTGGGAAGGAAGGCGAACTTCGCCGCCTGCCTCCATGGAGCCGCCGGCGGAAGTGCGGGCCTCGGCCTATTATTTCGCCGGCGCAAACCGCACCACCGCCATCGGCGCGGTGTTCGACAGCGGCGTCGCTTTCCACGTCACCGTCTTGCGGCCGTTCACGACCTTCACCCCATCCTCGTTATTCTGGCTGACGATCTCGGCGTCGGTGTCGAGGATGAAGGTGCCGTCGAGCTTGGCCGAGGCCTTGCTCGCATCCGATCCGCCCATGCCGCCCGCCGAATCCTTCGAATCGTTGGCGAAGCCGGGCGCCTTGACGCGCGCGGTGCCGTTGGCGCGGATTTCGACCGCGACGAACGGGATGATGATTCCGGCATCGAGATTGTAGGGGAACAGATAGGTGTGATCGAGCTTCCCGCTGATCTGATAGTCGATCACGAACTTGTTATCGCCGACATAGGTGACCTTGCGGAACCCGGCTTCCTTGGACAGGGTCGCGGCCATTTCGCGGTTCTTGGCATCGGCCGCGGCCTGGGTCTTGGCATCGTCCTTGTTATTCTTCTCGCCCTTGCCGCTCTTCTGGCCGCTCTTGTCGAAGCCGATCTTCTGCAGCGAGACGCCGTCGGTCTTCTTGGTGTCGTCGTCGCCGCCCGACGGCATGTCCTTCATCGCCTCGTTGAGGTCGAAGGCATAGACCTCGCCCTGATAGCTGTAGGTGAAGGTGCGGTCGGCGTTGATCGTCAGCGTCGAGGTGAATTTGCCCGGCGCGAGCAGGCAGCCGACCAGCATCAGGGGCGCAAGCAGCACCAGCGCGAGACGCGTAATCCGTGCGGTCATTTCCGCTTCCCCCATCAGTCTCGCGCGGCCACCGCGTAGAGAGCGATCGCGGCGGCATTGGATACGTTCAGGCTCTCGATCCTAGGCGATATCGGCAGGCGCGCAAGCTGATCGCAATGCTGCATCGTATTGTGCCGCATGCCTTCGCCCTCGGCCCCCAGCACCAGCGCGATCCGCGCCGCGCCGATCACGTTGCCCAGGGTTTCAGTCGCTTCCCCGGCCAGGCCGACGCGCCAAAACCCGGCCTCGGCAATCTCTCCCAACGCACGCGACAAATTCACCACGCGGACCCAGGGCACGATCTCGAGTGCGCCCGACGCGGTCCGCGCCACCGCGCCCGATTCGGGCGGGGAATGGCGGTCCTGGGTGACGATGCCGAGCGCGTCGAATGCCGCGGCCGAGCGCAGGATCGCGCCGACATTGTGCGGATCGGTGACCTGGTCGAGCACCACCAGCGGCCGCCGGTCATCCTCCCCCTGCCCTTGCTCGAGCAGGTCGCCGAGCCAGATATCCTCGAGCGGCTCGACCTCGATCACCAGCCCTTGGTGCGGCGCGTCGTTCGGCACCAGCCGGCCGAGATCGGCGACATCGGCATAGGTGATCGGGATCACCGGCGGGATGTCGAGCCCGGCCAGCGCCTCACGCGTCGCCCACATCTTCCTGACCGTCCGCTCGGGATTGGCGAGCGCCGCCAGCACCGCATGGCGTCCCCAGAAACGGGGCCGCGACGCGGGCGCCTGGCTCGGACGGTGACCTCTACGCGCCATCAATAATCCTCAATCGGCGTCCGGATAAGCGAACGGATCGCTCTTGGACGGCTGCGTCGGCAGCGGCGGACGCGGTAGCGCGTCGCCGTTCGCCGCATTCCACAGGAATGCCGCCAGCACAACCGCCGCCTGACGCATGTCGTCGCCCTTCAGGTGATCATAGGTGTCGACCGAGGTGTGGTGGATGCGGCTGCCATAATCGAGCGGATCCTGGATGAACTGGAAGCCCGGCAGGCCGACCGCCTGCATGAAGACGTGATCGGTGCCGCCCGTCTTGCGGATCACCACCGACGACGCGCCCATCGAATTGAACGGCTCCAGCCACTCCTTGAAGATCGGCACCACCGCCGGATTGTTCTCGGCATAGATGCCGCGCAATTTGCCCGATCCGTTGTCGATGTTGAAATAGGCCGCCAATTTCGACCAGTCGGCCTTGGTTGCGATCGGCCAGCGATTGGCCCAGCCCTGATAGCGCGCAAGGCCGGTCAGCTTGGGATCGTTCGGGCTGCCGCGCGTCGCGAAATGGTTCTCGACATAGGCCAGGCTGCCGAGCAGCCCCTGTTCCTCGCCTGCCCAGAGCGCGAAGCGGATCGTCCGCTTGGGCTTGACCCTGAGCGTCGACAGGATGCGCGCGGCTTCCATGATCATCGCGCTGCCGGCGCCGTTATCGGCGGCGCCATCGCCCGCCACCCAGGAATCGAGATGCGCGCCGGCCATCACATAGTTGCCGTCCTTGGCGCTGCCGGGGATGTCGGCGATGATGTCATAGGCATTGACGTCGCTGTCGTCGAAGCGGACGTCGTTGTTGATCGATACGGTCGGCGCCGCGCCGACGATCGACAGGCGGACGAGGCGGCGATAATCCTCCGCCGCGATCTCGACGCCCGGCGTCTTCACGGTATCGCCGGCGCCGAACAGATAGCCTTCGCCATGGACAAGCTTGCCGTCGAGCCGCGACTTGGTGGCATAAGCGACCGCGCCTTCCTCTTGCAGAAAGGCGTCGAGCTTCTTGGCGAAGTCCAACCGCTTCATCCCGCGATCGGCGGCGGCGGGATCGTATTTAGGCTGGACGAACTGATCGAGCTTGGCGAGCTCGTCCGCGGTGTAGCGCTTGAACGGCGCATCGCCCGGCTCCGAGCCGTCATCGGGCTTGGTCACCAGGACGATCTTGCCCTTGAGCTTGCCTTTCCACTTGGCGAAATCGGCGGGGGTCGCGATCGGCGCGACGATCACCTCGCCCGATACGACACCGTTGGTCGAGGGCGTCCAGGCGATCGGGATCGCGGTCAGCTGGATCGGACGCGGGCTGGTCATCCGCACCGACGAACTTTCGATCCACCAGCCGCGGCCGAACTCGAACCCTTCCTTATGGACGTTCGACAGACCCCATTCGCTGAACTTGCCCGAGGTCCACGCCTCTGCCTTGCGCATATTCGGCGAATTGGTCAGCCGCGGGCCGATCTGGTCGGAGAGATATTCGGCGGTGGTCATCACTTGAGAGCGATTGAAGCCCTCATCCATGATCCGGTTGACCATCGACAGGTCGTTGGAATGCAGCGACGCGGGAATGGCGACGGCAGCGGCCGCGGCAAAGGCGGCGATCATCTTGCGCATGAACGATTAAGCTCCCCGGGGATTATCATGCCCACGCTATTGCCGCCGCGCCACCCGCGCAAGGGTGTGCCACACATATCGTACGCCTGGCTCAAGACGGGCCGAAAACGTGCCGCCGCCGCGTTGACATGGCCGCTCGGCTTGGGCATGGGGCGCCCTCGCTTTTCGAAGCGACCGTCCTTCGCGAAGGGCGAAGACCTGGGGACAGGTGGCCGAGTGGTTAAAGGCAGCAGACTGTAAATCTGCCCGTGCAAGCGTACGCTGGTTCGAATCCAGCCCTGTCCACCATTTCCAAATTCTCCGACATCCGCAGGCGCCGCGGAAGATGCAGGCTCTCCGAAGGCGTAGGCTGCAGGTCCGGACTTCGGCGACCGACCATTTTGCGCTGGCGCTGTTCGTTTGGGCCTGGGCGTGGGCAGTGAGCAGGCCCGTTGCCGTGCGCATCGCCGGTCCGAACAGTCTCACAGCGCGAGAGAAGAGCAAAAGTAATTACAACGTGCCAGCAACCCACCGGACACGAACACTTCCATGCCCTGTAAACAGTTGTAACCAGGGGGTAACATGACGATCGCGTCGTTGTAGGCTGCTTTTCGGCTCTGTTGGTAAGTACTTGGCCGGGCACGGACCGACCTGTCGAGGTGGCGGGTGCTTTGCTCCGGGTTCGGACCTTTGTTGCGGGGCAATGGACGGTTGGAAAGGTCGCCGATGCTCACGAGCCGTTCGCCAGACACTCCGCTCGCCGCGATCGTCGAAGACATGCCGCTTCTACGGATACAGACGCGCGAGGCGGTCGAGGAGCTGGGATTCGAGGCGAGAGAAGCGGCCAGCGTGACCGAAGCCATCGCGATCATCGAGGCGATGGCCCGACCCCTTTCATTGCTGATTACTGATGTCGAGATGCCGGGCGACCGCCATGGCCTGGGCCTCGCCTGGGAAATTCACGAGCGGTGGCCAGTAACGCGCATCCTGGTCGTTTCCGGTAACAGGTCTTTCGCGGCGCAGCAGCTACCTCCTGGGGCGCTCTTCCTTGCCAAGCCATTCGGACCGGTACGATTGAAGGCGTGCGTACACGCCTTGTTCAAGGGGCCGCGACATGGATCGACGCCTGTCCCTTCGGGCCCGTCGGACTTGACCAAATATTGTTAAGCGTTGGGGCGCAAACACGACACCGGCGAATGTCGCCACGGCGGCTTCGCGAGTGGATCAAAGCCCTGATGACGTAGCGGAAACTCGCCCGGGCGTTACAACTGTTTACAAGCCCGCGATTGTCGCTCTTCGGCCCCGTTGCTAGCAGCGGCCCATGTCGCGGAGCAGCCCCCCTTCACACGGTAATCGCTTGCCCGATATGAGGCGGATGACCGGGGCGCTTATGGCTGAGCCCTATTGAGTTCGCGCAAGGGCCTTGCATGCGAATCGCGGTAGTCGATGACGATGAAGGCGTGATCGAATATGCGTCGGCTGCGCTCGCCGCCGCGGGGCATTCGTGCACAGGGTTTCGCAACGGCGCCTCCCTTCTCGCTGCATTGCGAAAGCAGACGTTCGACCTGATCCTCCTCGACTGGAATCTGCCCGACAGCTCCGGGATGGAGCTGCTGCGATCGATCCGCGATGCGGTTTCGCGCGCAACCGCGATCATCATGCTCACGAGCCGGTCGGACAAGGACGATGTCGCCGCGGCGCTCCATGCCGGAGCGGACGACTATGTCGTAAAACCGGAGACCGGCACGGTAATCGTGGCGCGGGTACAGGCCGTGCTTCGCCGCGCGATGCCCGCGGCCGCACAAGACCGCGTCCTGCGTTTCGGACCCTATGCCTTCGATCGCCTGACAGAACGAGTGAGCATCGGCGACGAGGAAGTTGCGCTGAGCGCGAAGGAGTTCCAACTCGCTCTGGCCCTGTTCGAGAACATGCACCGCGCACTGTCGAGGAGCTATCTGCTGGAGGCGATTTGGCAGAGCGCTGCCGACCTCTCGACGCGAACGCTCGACATGCACGTCTCGCGAATTCGAACGAAGCTCAAGCTAACACCCGAGAACGGCTACCGAATCGTGGCCATATCCGGCTATGGTTACCGCTTGGAGCGTTTTGGGGCTGAAAATTGAGCATCTTACTCGCGGTCGCCGCGCACGCCGCTGCCATCGCGCCCGCCCAACCGCAAAATGACAGTATCTGGTATGTCATCCGGCGAGGAGATACGCTTTACGGGCTGAGCCGGAGCTTTCTGGTGCCGGAGCGCCGCTGGGAAGCGCTGCTGCGGCTGGCGGCGATCCGTGATCCGAAGCGACTGCCGGTGGGCCGCAAGCTGCTTATCCCTCGAAGCTGGCTGCGCTTCAAAGTCGAACCGGCACGTCTGGCCGGCTATCGCGGCACCGTGAGTCTGGCGATGAGCGGCAGGACGATAACGCCCTCCGTCGGCATCGCCATCGTCGAAGGTGCTGAAATTGCCACCGCAGGCAACAGCTTCGCGACACTTCTGCTGGCGGACCACTCGCAAGTGGTGATCCCATCGCAAAGCCGGGTGCGTGTTCGAGAGTTGCGGCGGATCCTGCTGACCGGGGCGATCGACTATCGCATCGACGTCGAGCAAGGCCGGCTCGAGACGAGAGTCACGCCGCTGGAGCAACCGTCCGGTAGATACCAAATCCGTACGCCGATCAGCATGACTGCGGTTCGGGGAACGGAGTTCCGCGTCTCCTTCGAGGACCAACATCGCGCAGCAGCCACCGAGGTCCTGGCGGGGACGGTGGCATTCTCGCCTTCGGAGAGCGAGACGGGTCTGAGGCTGGAACGCAGTTTCGGCGCCACGCTCAATCGAGAGGGCGGATCTCACGTTGAAAGGCTGCTCGCCGCTCCCGACCTGGAGGAGCCGCCGGCATTGCAGACGAAAGACGCGGTCGAGTTTCGCGTGCGCAAGCTGGAAAGCGCAATACGCTACAGGGCTGTGATAGCCTCCGACGCGGGTTTCATCGACAACATTGCCGAGCAATTCTCCGACGATGGCGCGTTCGCGTTGGCGGATATACCCAACGGCAACCTCTTCGTCCGCGTTTCCGCGATCGCCGCGAGCGGCCTCGAAGGAATGGCGCAATCATACAGCTTCCAGCGTCGGCTCGCCTCAATACGCGGCAGCGTGGAACCCGTGGACGACGGCTATCGATTCCGATGGGCCGGGGCCGGCGGCGGTGTGCGTCGATATCGCTTTCAGCTGAGGCGGGACACGCCGCAGGGCGCGCTCGTCGTCGACGAGGTGGCGCTCGCACGCGATGCGCTCACGCTGCGGCGGCTGAAGGCGGGTGTCTATTACTGGCGGGTTGGCCTGGCCCAGCTCGAGGGCGGCGACGTCACCGAATCCTGGACGGAGCCGGAGAAGCTCACGATCACCGACCCTTCCCGATCGTCGAGGGGCTGAAGACGTGTTCCGGCGGCTGCTGGTCGAATGGTGCGCCGTCGCCTTGCTGGTGCTGGGCCTCACTCTCGGCCTTACCCTTGTCGGAGCAACGTCCAAGGCGGATGACGCGATCTATGATCAGATCGTGCATTTGCGCGCGCCGCCCGCCTCGGAGCGGATTCTTCTGGTCACGATCGATGATGCGAGCCTTGCTGCGCTCGGACACTGGCCCTGGCCGAGAGCCGTTCATGCGAAAGCGATTCAGGCTATCTCGGCTGCTCGGCCGACCGCAATCGCCTATGACGTGCTCTTCACCGAGCCCGCACGCGCGCCAAGGGAAGATATGGCGCTTGCCGCCGCCCTCAGCGACGCGAAGAAGGTCACCCTGCCCATTCTTTTCGAGGCACCGGGTGCGAATGGTCGTCCGTTCGACACGGTGCTTCCCGTCCCGCCGATCGCGCGCGCCGCAGCGGCGCTCGGGCATGTCGCGCTCCCTAATGAAGCGGACGGCAGGGCGCGGGCTGCGTTGCTCGAGGCGAACGACGGATCTCGCGCCTGGCCACATTTGGCCGAGCAGATGTTCCGGCTGGCGTACGGACGGCCATCACCGGCATGGCAACGCGGCGTTCATCGAGGCGACATGTCGGTGCTGGTGCCGTACCGCGAAGCGGGTGCCTATCGCACCGTGTCCTTCAGCGATGTGCTCGCGGGTCGGCTCCCGCAGGCCTTTATACGCGATCGCATCGTGCTCGTCGGTGTGACCGCGGGCGGTCTTGGGGACCGTCACAACGTCGCTGGGGCCGGAACGCTGGCAGGCATCGAGATTCAGGCAAACCTGCTGAACGCGATGCTGGCCGACCGGTTCGTGCGAGAGGCGCCGCTTCCCCCACGTCTCGCGATCGGAGCACTGCCCGCCCTCATCCTGTTGCTCCTGTTTTGGCGCCTGCGTCCCTCCGCGGCATTGGTAGCGTCGCTGGCGATGTTCGGGCTGGTCGCCATCGTGCCGGTCCTGCTGCTCGCCATGACGGGCTTCTGGATCCCGCCGGCGACGGGCCTTGTCGGCGTGCTGTTCGTGTATCCGTTATGGGGTTGGCGGCGGTTGCACACGATCGACAAGGCAGTCGCGCAGGAATTGTCCCAATTGTCGGGCGACCTCGGCGGGTGGGTGGCGCCGACGATAGACCGGCTGGACCATCCAGGACGCAACGCCTTCGCCCTGAGCGGCTCGATCACTGCGCTTCGCGACTTGAAACGCCTCGTTGCCGACACCGTGGAGGGAATTGCCGATCCTCTGGTCGTCACCACGATGGAGGGCGATGTCTTGGTCGCCAACCGGCACGCGGAGGCCCTTCTCTCGCAGAATGCCGGCGTTCGCAATGCGCTGTACGGCATGCCCTCCAGCAACGATCTGATATCGGCGGATGGACGACATTTCTCGCACCGCCGCACGCCACTTACGGGTGCCGACGGCGCGCGACGTGGCTGGATTCACCTGCTCGCGGAAATTACGGGTATCAGGGCTGTCGAGCGGGATCGCGAGCAAGCACTCGAATTCCTGAGCCACGATATGCGGTCGCCGCAAGCGTCGATCCTCACGTTGCTGGAGGGATCGAAAATGGGCGTCGGGGCGGACGCGGCGGACAAGATCGCTTATCACGCCCGGCGCACCCTCAACCTCGCCGAGAATTTTGTGCAGCTTGCCCGGCTACGCGAGACGCCTTTCGACCCGGAGGACGTCGACCTTCAGGACTGTCTCGCGGAGGCAAGCGACGCATTATGGCCGTTGGCGTCGAAGAAAAGCGTCTGGATCGTCGCGCCGCCAGCCGAGCCCTGTTACGTGGCAGGTGAACGCCACGCCCTTACCCGCGCCTTGCTCAATCTGCTCGACAACGCCGTCAGGTTTAGTCCTGCCGGTGCGAGGATCAGATGCGGAGTCGGCGCTGTGAAAACCACAGGCGCCTCGCTGTTCGAGGTCTGGATCGAGGACCAGGGTCCAGGCATATCCGAGGAGCGGTTGACGGATCTGACCAGCCGGTTCGGTCCGCTGGCAGTCGCCGGGCCAGGTCTCAGCGTGGGTCTCGGCCTCGCTTACGTCCGGACCGTTGCCGAACGCCATGGCGGCAGCGTGCGATACGAGGCCGTGTCGCCCCACGGATCGCGCTTCATCCTCACGATCCCCGCGCTCAATCCTTCATCCACTGACAGCGGTCCGCACGAGTTTGGATAATATCTTCGCCGGCGAGCCCCCGCAATGACGCGCTGCCGACGCGTTTCGAAACAATAACGAGCCATCGGTCCGGTCGATCATGCCGACCGTCAAGACGTAGCGTTGCGGTCGGCAGAACACGATGGGGTGCATCGTGCCCTTCACGCTTTCCGCACTATTCTCGTTCTCCGGCCGCTGGACTGCGACATCGGGTGGCGCGCTCGCGAGACCGATCTCAAGCCGATAACGACCGTTCGGGCTTTCGCGATATCCCTTGCCGGCCAAAGCCTCTCGCACCAGCACGGACGCGTCCATCACAGCGCCGCCAGCATCCCCCGGCGCGGGCGCGAATGTATAGCTGGCATCCGTCAGTCGCGCTCCCGCGGGCGGCAGCGGACCTTGCCGGCTCAGCGGAGAGGTACACGCGCCGACAAGAGACAGCGCTGCCGCCGCGATCAACCGTGCTGTCCGCATTACCTTCTCCGTGACCCCGCGTCCGCCCCATAGACGAAACCCCGGCTAAGCCTCAACTCGGCGGGGCTGCGACGGGGGTATGTCCGCCCAGCGCTTGGCGGCGCCTAAAACTACCCGATCACCTTCCGGAAAAAGCCGGCTCGTTTTCGCCAGGTGCGGCAGGGCCCGCTTCTCGATCTGTGGCAAATTTCCGGGAGAGGATTTGGCGACCTCCGAGATCAGTCCGACTACTTGCTCCATTTCGGATGGATCGGCTTGTGTTTTGCGCAACGCTCGACGAGGCCCCCATCTATATTGATATATCGGGGGAAATCGGATGAAGAAAGTTGGACTAATGCTGCTCTCGGCGATGCTGATGGCGGGTTGCGGACAGCGGGTGAACACGTCGAGCCCGGATGCGTACAGCAAGAGCATCGAAGCAATGGTCAAGGACATGTCCGCCGACAAGCAGGCCGAGTTCAAGGATTCGCTGATCGCGATCACCTTCAATACCGCCGAGCCCGAGACGGGCATCTGGTCACAGGCCGAGCCGACCGCGCCGGTCTTTCTCGGCGCCAAGGACAAGATCAACGGACTGACCGCGGACCAGATCGTCAAGCTCGGCTATCAGACCCGGATCAAATTGCTCGATCAGAAGATCGCCGACGATGCGGCGAGCGCGCAACGCTATCAGGCGGCGCGCGCCAAGGTCGCCGACGTGTTCCAGGGCGTGAAGATCGACAATGCGCAATATCGCATCGACAAGGGCATGCTCGATATCGATCGGCCGCAGATCATGCTGCACATCACCAACGGATCGAAGCGCCCGATCAAGACGATTTATGTGAAGGGCATATTGACCTCGCCCGGCCGCGCGGTGCCGTGGATCTCTTCGGACTTCAATTACGAGTTCCCGGGCGGCCTGGAACCGGGCGAGTCACAATCGTTGACCCTGGAGCCGAACATGTTCGGCGATTGGAAGCCGCAGGACAGCTTTGCCCGCCGCACCGATCTCCACCTCGACCTGACGCTGACCAACGCGGCCGGCGCCGACGGGACGATGTTGATCGACGAGACCATGGTCGACGACAAGACCGCCACTGCCGAGGCGACCAAGCTCCAGGGCGAGCGCAACGATCTGGCCACCAAGCTCGGCAAGCTCTGATCGCGACCCGGCCGCGGCCGGCCGATGATTTGACCGCCGGCTTCTCGACAATCGGCGTCGCGCTCTGCCGGTTTACCGCCGGCGGAGACGGCACTCCGTGCGCGCCGCCCCGGCTCGCCAAAAATTCGGCTCTCGCGAAGCCGCCAAAGCCTGATAGATTGGGGGCATCTTTGGAGGATGCGTGATGGGTCTGGGTGATTTCCTGAAGAAGCAACTGGTCGACGTGATCGACTGGGTCGACGAGCCGGGCGTGCTGGCGATCCGCTATCCGATGCAGGATCGCGAGATCCAGAATGGCGGCCAGTTGACCGTGCGCGAAGGCCAGGTCGCGATGTTCCATAACGAGGGCAGACTGGCCGACGCTTTCGGGCCCGGCCAGCACACGCTGGTCACGCAGAACCTGCCGCTGCTGACGGCGATCATGAACTGGGACAAGGGCTTCAAATCCCCGTTCAAGGCCGATGTCTATTTCTTTTCCCAGCGCGAGCAGACCGGCCTAAAATGGGGCACGCCGCAGCCGATCACGGTGCGCGACAAGGAATTCGGGCCGCTGCGTATCCGCGCGTTCGGCAGCTATTCGTTCCGGATCGAAGACGTCGCGACCTTCGCGGTCAAGATGATGGGCTCGCTCGACCGGCTGACCGTCACCGATCTCGACCAGCAATTGCGCGCGGTGATCAACACCGCGATCGCGACGGCGTTGGGCGGCGGCGAGGTCGCGTTCGTCGACCTCGCCGGCAACCAGCAGGCGATGTCCGAAAAGCTGAAGGGCGCGGTCGAAGCCGGGTTCAAGGAATGGGGCCTGTCGTGCCGCACCTTCTTCGTCGAGAGCGTGTCGCTGCCCGAGAATGTCCAGGAATATCTCGACAAGGGCAGCCAGATGCGCGTGCTCGGCAATCTCGACCAGTACGCCAAGTTCCAGGCCGCCGATTCGATCCAGACCGCCGCGGCCAATCCGGGCGGCCTGGCCGGGATCGGCGCGAGTGCGGCGGCGGGCATGGCGATCGGGCAGCAAATGGCGGCGGGGCTCGGCGGCGTCGGTAGCGGCGGGGCGACCAGCGTTCCCGCCGCCGCGTCGCAGTCCGAGGTCGATCCCTATGAGCAGATCGAGAAACTGCACAAGTTGATGGTCGCGGGTGCGATCACGCAAGAGGAGTTCGACGCGAAGAAGACCGCTCTACTCGCCAAGATCTGATCGCGACCCAGTGCTCGACGCCAACTGTCCCAATTGCGGCGCCCCGATCCGGTTCAGGTCGAACGACCTGCCGGTCAAGGTGTGCGACTATTGCCGCACATCGGTGCTGCGGACCGGCGGCAACCTCCAGGCGATCGGCAAGATCGCCGAGGTGCCCGACGATGTCAGCCCGCTGCAATTGGGCGTGCGCGGACGTGACGGGGCGCAGGGTTTCGAGCTGATCGGCCGCGTCCGCTGGCGCTATGCCGATGGCGCGTGGAATGAATGGCTCGCGCTGTTCGACGACGGTTCGACCGGCTGGGTCGGCGAATCGATGGGACGCTACATGATGCTGCGCGAGGTCGACGACGACGCGCTTGCGCCGGTCGTCGTCGATCACATCAAATCGGGCCAGCCGATCGCGATCGACACGCTGATCACGATCGGCGGGATCGATTATGCCGTCGCCGACAACAAGCAGGTTACCTGCGTCGCCAGCGAAGGCGAACTGCCGTTCAACGCGCCGCTCGGGCTCACCGCCACCAGCATCGACCTGATGACTCCCGATGGTGAGTGCGCGAGCATCCAGAAGGATCAAGGCGGTGAAGTCGAGGCCTATGTCGGCCGCTACATGTCGCTTGCCGAACTCAACGCGACCGGGCTCCGATCGTTCGAAGGCTGGCCGATGCCGGCGTCCGCCGCATGAGCGACGACGCGCTTCCCGCCGACGCCGCGCCGCCGGCACCCGCGCAGCCGCCGGTTGCGCCCGTCACGCCGGCGTCGACCGTCCGAGCGCTGAGCTGTCCCAATTGCGGCGGCATCGTCAACGTCCGCGCCCAGGGCCTGACGGTCAGCGTGCTGTGCGAGCATTGCGGCTCGACGCTCGATGCGACGAGGCCCGACCTTCAGGTCATCGCGCGCGCCAATGAGGCGCTCGAGACACCGGAGATCCCGCTTGGCACGCGCGGAACACTCAATGGCCGGGTGTGGGAAGTCATCGGCTATATGGAGCGCACCGACGAGGAGATCGGCTGGGCCGAATATCTGCTGTTCAACCCCTATGAGGGCTATGCCTTCCTGGTCGACGATGGCCGCCGCTTCAGCTTGGGCATCATGCTCGATCGCCTGCCGACGATGGGCTGGGGCAATGCGATGCAGCTCGATCACCAGAGCTTTTCGCGGTTCGGCGACACCTATCCTGTCCGCGTCACCTTCGTCGTCGGCGAATTCTACTGGCGCGTCGCGGTTGGCGAAACGGTCGACGAGACCGATTTCGTCCGTCCGGGCACGATGCTGTCGTGCGAAGTCTATCAGACCGAGCGCACCTGGACCCGGCTCGACCTGCTCGACTGGGGAATCGCCGAAAAGGCGTTCGGCATCCCGGCACGACGCCGCGAATACAGCCACCCCGCGCCGCACGAACCTTCGCCCTATAAACGGCAACTTCGCGAGGCACTGGTGGTCGGCGTCGTCGCCCTGCTCGCCTTGTTCGTCGTCTCGGGCATAGGCGGCCGCGAGCAGGTGATCGGCCAGACCACGACCGACGCGGTGCTCGATGGCCCCGAAAAGACCGTGGTGATCCGGGGGCTCGATCTGCCCTCCGCGCGATCGCGGGTCGTCGTCGATGCCGATGCCGGTGCTATCGACAATGCCTGGGTCGACCTGGACTATTCGCTGACCGACGAGAAGACGCAGGACAGTGTCGACAGCTACGGTCTGGCCGAACATTATTCGGGCAGCGACAGCGACGGGTCCTGGACCGAAGGCGACCCGCGCCCCGAGGTCAGCCTGTCGAGCATTCCCGGGGGCAAATACGATCTGGTCGTCACCCTGTCCGCGCATCGCTGGAACGGCGGTTCGGGCAGCAGCAGCTTTTCCATGCCGACCGGTTTCGCCGGCGGCAGCGTGTTTGGACAGGATAGCGGCCAGACCATTCCGGTCACGGTCACGGTCAAGCGCGGCGGCGTGTTCGGCGGCAATATCGTGCTCGCCTTCCTGTTGATCGCGATCTGGCCGCTGATCGTGTTGTTCAAGCAATTCGGGTTCGAAAAGCGTCGCATGGCCCCGGTGAGCGGCAGTGGCGGCAGCGACGACGACAGCGGGGGAGACGACGACTGATGAGCCGGCATATTCTGGTTTACGGGCTCTATTGTCTGGGCATCGTCATGCTAACGACGATGGCGGCCCGCGACGGCTATTCGCCCTTTGCCACCGGCGGCGCGCGCGGCCCGATGATGTTCGGCTCCTACGGCCCCACTCACAAATAACGAAAGGATCGGACGATGATCTCCATCCCCATTCTCGTCACCACCCTGGTCTACACCGCCATCGGCCTGGTGATTTTCATTGGCGGCTTCTGGCTGTGGGACAGGATCAGTCCGGTCGACATGTGGGGCGAGATCTGCCGCGAAAAGAACGTCGCGCTGGCGATCTTCACGGGCTCGATCGCGATTTCCGTCGCGATGATTATCGCCGCTGCGATCCACGGTTGAACGGCTGGGTTGAAACCTCCCAGTCGATCAAAGCACTTCGTCACCCCGGACTTGTTCCGGGGTCCAACCCTCCACAAGGGAATTCAGCCGTTGTTGCACTTTGGATGCCGGAACAAGTCCGGCATGACGGCTAGGCCCGTATGACTGAACAACAGGGCGGCGTCGCCCGCCCTTCCCGCACCGGCGCGCTGCTGCTGGCCTCCGCGTTCGTGGTCGCGACCTGCGGGCTGATCTACGAACTGCTCGCCGGTACCTTGGCGAGCTACCTGCTCGGCGACAGCGTCACTCAATTCTCGGTCATCATCGGCATCTATCTGTTCGCGATGGGCATGGGCTCGTGGTGCTCGCGCTATGTCCGCAAGAACGAACTCGTGACTTTCGTTCGGGTCGAAGTGCTGATCGCCGCGATCGGCGGCTGTTCGGCGGCGCTCCTCTTCCTGCTGTTCGACCGCGTCCAGGATTTCCGCCTGCCGCTTTATGGCCTGGTGCTGGCGATCGGCTTCCTGGTCGGGCTCGAAATCCCGCTCCTCATGCGCATCCTCAAGGATCGGCTCGAGTTCAGCGACCTGGTCTCGAAAGTGCTGACCTTCGACTATGTCGGCGCGCTCGCCGCTTCCTTGCTGTTTCCGCTGCTGCTCGTCCCGCATCTCGGGCTGATCCGCACCGGCTTCCTGTTCGGCCTGTTCAACGTCGGCGTTGCGATCGCGGTGATCCTGATGCTGCCGCAGCGCCGCCGGATGACGATCGAATTGCTCGTCGCGATCCTAGTCACGATCGTGCTCGCCGCCGGCTTCGTCGCGTCGGAGAAGATCGAGCGCACCGCCGAGGTCGCCGCCTATGGCGACCCGATCATCTATGCCGATGCCACGCCGTACCAGCGCATCGTCATCACCAAGCGCGCCAACGATTTGCGGCTGTTCCTCAACGGCAATCTGCAATTCTCGTCCCGCGACGAATATCGCTATCACGAGGCGCTGGTGCATCCGGTGCTGAGCCGTGTTGCCAACCCGCACAACGTCCTGGTGCTCGGCGGCGGCGACGGCCTGGCGGTGCGCGAGATCCTCAAATATCCGGGCGTACAGTCGGTCACTCTGGTCGATCTCGACCCCGCGATGACCACTTTGTTCCGCAAGAGCTCGATGCTCGTCGCGCTTAACCACGGGTCTTTGCTGTCGCCCAAGGTCCATGTCATCACCGCCGATGCCTTCAGCTGGTTGCGGACCAACCGGCAGCGGTTCGACGCGGTGCTGGTCGACTTTCCCGACCCGACCAATTTCGCGATCGGCAAGCTCTACACGGTAAGTTTCTATCGCGAGCTCGCGCGTGCGCTCAATCCCGGAGCGGTGCTCAGCGTCCAGAGCACGTCGCCGCTGGTCGCGCCCAAGGCCTATTGGACCGTCGCGACCACGCTGGAGGCGGCCGGGCTGACGACGCGCGGCTATCACGTCTATGTGCCGAGCTTTGGCGAATGGGGGTTCGTCCTCGCCTCGAACGGGCCGATCGGCGCGCCCGGCGCCCTGCCGGCGGGGCTGCGGTTCCTGACGCCACGGGTCGACACCCTCGCCTTCTTCTTCCCGCCCGACATGGCGCGACGTCCGACCCCGGTGAACCGGCTCGATAACCAGGCACTGGTCCGCGAGTTCGATGCCGAATGGTCGGTGTTCGAGGGCTGATGGTCTGGTCGCGCCGCAATGTCATCGCCGGGTCGGTCGCCGGCGCCGCGGCGATAGGCGCGGGCGCGATTGCGCTTGCCCCGCACGACGAGACGATCCCGGGCACGCTGGGCGGCGCCGATTTCCGGCGCGGACACCGGCTGCGTGGCGGCAAGTTCCCCGCGCCAAGCGAGACGGTGCGGACCCAGGTCGCGATCGTCGGCGGCGGCGTCGCGGGGCTCGCTGCGGCCTGGACGCTGGCGGATGCCGGGGTACGGGATTTCCGCCTGCTCGAACTAGAGGATCGCACCGGCGGCAATGCGCGAAGCGAGCGCAACAATGTCTCTGCCTACCCGCTCGGCGCGCATTATCTGCCGCTGCCCAATGCCGAGGCGAAGGGCGTCATTCATCTGCTCGAACAACTCGGCATCATCACCGGCTGGCAGGACGGCAAGCCGGTCTACGATCCCTATCAGCTGGTGTCCGATCCCGAGGAACGGCTGCTCTATCTCGGCAAATGGCAGGAAGGTTTGGTCCCCCAGAAGGGCCTGAGCGAATCAGACGTCCATGACCTCAAAGCCTTTTTCGCGGCGATGAAGGCATTCGAGGTCCGACGGGACGCGCAGGGACGCCCCGCTTTCGCGATCCCGATGGAATTGAGTTCGCGCGATCCCGATCTGCTCGCGCTCGACCGACTGAGCTTCACCCAATGGCTCGACCAGCAAGGGTGGACGTCGCCCATATTGCGCGCGCACGTCCGCTACGCCTGCCGCGACGATTACGGTACCGAGCCCGACCAGGTTTCGGCCTGGGCCGGGGTCCATTATTTCGCCAGCCGCCGGGGACATGCCGCCAACGCCGACCCCGACACGATGCTGACCTGGCCCGAGGGCAACGGCCATCTCGTCGGGCGGATGGCGGCGCGCCTCAAGGATCATCTCGATTGCGGCCGGATCATCCATCGCGTCGCGCGTGAAGGGAAAGGCGCCGTCGTCGATGCGCTCGACGTCGCCAGCGGCCGCGGCGTGCGGATAGAGGCCGAGGCCGTGGTGCTCGCCACGCCGCATTTCGTGAGCGCGCGCCTGACCAGCGACGCGCCCTCGGCGAGCGGGTTCGACTATGCGCCCTGGGTGGTCGCCGCGGTTACCGTCGACCAGATGCCGGCGGGCCCGGGCTTCGAGGTCGCTTGGGACAATGTGTCGTGGACCAGCCGCTCACTGGGCTATGTCGTCGATACTCACCAGTCGCTCGATCGCGTGCCGCGCGCGACAGTGCTAAGCTGGTATTTGCCCCTGTCCGACATGGCCCCCGCCGATGCGCGCCGCGACCTGATCGAACGCCCGCTCGACTATTGGCAGGACATGGTGCGCGACGACCTGCTCCGCACCAATCCCGACCTCAAGGGCGCGATCAGGCGGATCGACGTCTGGCGCTGGGGCCATGCCATGATCCGCCCCGTCCCCGGCTATTTCTGGGACGGCCGCCGCGAGGCCGCCGCAGCCCCGCGCCCACCTTTGTTCTTCGCGCATTCCGACCTGAGCGGCCTGTCGCTGTTCGAGGAAGCGCAATATCGCGGCATCCGCGCCGCCGAGGACGCGATGACGCATCTCGGCATTTCCCATCGTTCGGTGCTGGCGTAGGGCTGACTCGAGTGGAAGATCAGGAACCCAAAGATACCCCTCCACCACCCGGTGCGATTGGCTGTATTTTCTTTGCAACCATGTCGCCAATATTCTTCATAGTTGCTCATTTTTATGGATCGGAGCGGGCCTACCTAATTTGTATTCTACTCGGGATGTTCGCGGTGATCGTTTATAAACGCAGAGATATAATCGGCGAAGACTATTTCATCGCGATCGTGCCGCCGCTTTTTCTTGCGCAATTTGTCTTGGCGCTATGGTGCCCCTTACCTCAAGTGACCTTTTATAAGACGCTGGGTATACTATTCGCCCTCGCGGTGCTTTTTCTTGATTTTGCGATCATCCGACTGTCCGAGCGACTGCTCGGCAGAAGAAAGAACCAGCCTTGATTGCTGCTAGCGCCATCGCGCACAGGACGCGCTATCTCGCCATTCCCTATCGCCCGACGCTAGCGTAGGACTGGGCCGTGGACTTCAGTGGGACCCACCTTCTTGCCGACCTGTTCGACTGCGATCATCTCGACGATGAGGCGCGGATCGAAGCGGCATTGCGCGCGGCGGTGAGCGCGGCGAATGCGACCTTGCTCGACCTCAAAGTCCATGGTTTCGGCATCGGCCAGGGCGTGACTGGGGTCGCCTTGCTCGCCGAATCGCACATCTCGATCCATTCCTGGCCCGAGCGGGGCTATGCCGCGGTCGACATGTTCCTGTGCGGACAGCGCCATGATCTTGACGCCGCGCTGGCGGCAATGGCCAGCATGCTAGACGCCCGACGGATCGAGCAACGCCGCTTTGCGCGCGGCTTCAGCCTGGAGGCCATCGCCGAATGACCGGCACGCCCTTACCGCCCAAGCGCCAGTCCGCCATCCGGCTGACCCTGATCGTCCTGCTCGGCCTGCTCGGTCTGTGGGTCATCCACGCCTTCCTGCCTGCCGTGGTGTGGGCCGTGGTCATCGCGGTCGCAGTCGATCCGCTCGTCCAGCGCGCCGAGCACCGGTTTCCGCGTCCCAACGTCGTCGCGGCGGCCTTCACGTTGGGCTTTGCGGTGATCGTGCTCGCGCCGATCGCGATCGGTATCGCGCAGGCCGCGCGAGAGGCGCACGATGTCGCCGCCTGGGTAAGCGATGCGCGGCTGCACGGCGTGCCGCCTCCGGTCTGGCTCGTCAATCTGCCGTTCAGCGCCGAGGCGATCGGCTGGTGGCAGACAAACCTGGCCCCGCCCGAAGCCGCCAACCATCATTTCGAGGTGCTGAGCCACACCCTGCTCGGCGCGCAGGCGCGGCTGCTCGGCTTCGGGCTGGTTCATCGCGCGGTGGTGTTCGGCTTCACGCTGATCGCCTTGTTCTTCCTGATCCGCGACCGCGATGCGCTGGCAGCGCAATTCCGGACCGCCAGCGCCAAACTGCTTGGGCCGCAAGGCGAGCGGATCGGACAGCAGGCGCTCGCCTCTGTCCGCGGGACGATCGACGGGCTGGTGCTCGTCGGGCTCGGCTTCGGCGTGGTCATGACGCTGGTGTACGTCTTCCTCGGCGTGCCGCACCCCATCCTGCTCGGCGCGGTCACCGCGATCGCCGCGATGATCCCGTTCGGTGCACCAGTCGCATTCGGGATCGCCGCCTTGCTGTTGCTCGGTCAGGGATCGCCCGGCGGCGCGGTCGCGGTCGTCGTGATCGGCTTCGCCGCCGAATTCGTCGCCGGCCATTTCGTCCGCCCCGCCTTGATCGGCAGCGCGACGCGGCTGCCGTTCTTCTGGGCATTGGTCGGCATTCTCGGCGGCGTCGAGACGCTCGGACTGCTGGGGTTGTTCGTCGGCCCCGCGACGATGGCGGTGCTGGTGATGCTGTGGCGCGAACTCGTCGAGGGCGATCCGACGCCAATTGCCTGACGTCTATGCCTGACCGTTAGCGTCACGATTGCCCCGAACGGATCGCAACCCTAGATGAGCGGCAAATCCCCCGCCCTCAGGAGTCCCCCAATGACCTATTCCGCCAAGCTCGGCCTCTATATCGACGGCGAGTGGCTGACCGGGGACGGCCGCGACGTTCATTCGGTGCTCAACCCCGCGACTGGCGCGGGCCAGGCCGATCTGCCGCTGGCCACCGCCGCCGATCTCGATCGTGCGCTCGCCGCCGCGCAAAAGGGATTCGAGGCATGGCGCGCGGTCGCCCCCGAACAGCGCGCCGCCGTGCTCAACAGGACCGCCGCCCTGGTTCGTGAGCGCGCCGACGCGATCGCCCGCATCGCGACGATGGAGGAAGGCAAGCCGGTCGCCGAGGCCAAGGGCGAAGTCATGGCGGCCGCGGCGATGCTCGAATTCCATGCCGGCGAAGCGGTGCGCGTCTATGGCCGCGTGCTGATGCGCGCGCCGGGCATGCGTTCGATGGTGCTGCACCACCCGGTCGGCCCGGTCGCCGCCTTCTGCGCATGGAATTTCCCGGCCTTGAACGTCGTCCGCAAGATCGCGCCAGCGATCGCCGCGGGCTGCTCGATCATCCTCAAGCCGAGCGAGGAGACCCCCGGCTCGGCGGTCGAGATCATGCGCTGCTTCCAGGATGCCGGTCTGCCCGGCAATGTCGCGCAGATCGTGTTCGGCGTGCCCGACATGATCTCGCGCCACCTGCTTGCCTCGCCGGTCACGCGCAAGCTGAGCTTCACCGGCTCGGTGCCGGTCGGCAAGCATCTGATGAAGCTCGCCTCGGACAGCGTCATGCGGATGACGATGGAATTGGGCGGGCACTCCCCCGTGCTGGTGTTCGACGATTGCGACCTCGAGAAGACGCTCGACACTCTCGTCGCGCACAAGTTCAGGAATGCCGGCCAGGTCTGCGTCGCGCCGACCCGCTTCCATGTCCAGGACGGCATTTACGAGAAGTTCGTCCAGGGCTTCGCCGAGCGCACCAGGAAGATGCAGATCGGCAGCGGCCTCGACGCCGCCAACCAGATGGGTCCGCTCGCCAATCCGCGCCGCCCCGACATGATCGCGGCGATGGTCGAGGATGCGCGATCGATCGGCGCACGCGTGCTGGCCGGCGGCGAGCGCCAGGATAAGGACGGCGGCTTCTTCTTCCAGCCGACGGTGATCGCCGACGTGCCGCTCGAGGCCAAGGCGATGAACGACGAGCCGTTCGGACCGCTCGCGCTGATCCGCCAGTTCTCCACGGTCGAGGACGCGATTGCCGAAGCCAACCGCCTGCCCTTCGGCCTTGCCGCTTATTGCTTCACTGAGAGCGGCCGGCGCCAGAATCTGCTCGCCGAGACGGTCGAGGCGGGGATGGTCGCGATCAACCAGGTCCGCATGACCTGGCCCGACGCCCCGTTCGGCGGGATGAAGGAATCGGGCTTCGGCTCTGAGGACGGACCGGAGGGGATCATGGCGCACCTCACCACCAAGGCGGTGCACATCGCATGAGTGAGCGTACCGCAGCCCGCATCCTGGTCGACCAGTTGATCGCGCAAGGCGTCGATCGCGCAACCTGCGTGCCCGGCGAAAGCTATCTGTCGGTGCTCGACGCGCTGATCGGCAGCGGGATCGATCTGCTGACCTGCCGCGCCGAGGGTGGCGCGGCGATGATGGCGGAAGCGTACGGCAAGCTCACCGGCCGCCCCGGCATCTGTTTCGTCACGCGTGGACCAGGCGCGACCAACGCATCGCCCGGCCTGCATATCGCGATGCAGGATTCGACTCCGTTGATCCTGTTCGTCGGCCAGATCGAGCGCGGCATGCGCGACCGCGAGGCATTCCAGGAACTCGACTATCGCGCCACGTTCGGCGCGCTGGCGAAATGGGTGGTCGAGATCGACGATGCCGCGCGTATCCCCGAGATCATCGCCCGGGCTTTCCGCATCGCCATGCAAGGACGCCCTGGTCCGGTGGTGATCGCGTTGCCGGAAGACATGCTCGACAAGGTCGCCGAGGTTGCCGATGCGCCGCGCGTCGATCCGGTCGAGACCGCCCCTGCCCCTGCCGATATCGACCGGCTCGGCGAGTTGCTCGCGAGCGCAAACAACCCCGTCGCGATCGTCGGCGGCTCGCGCTGGACGCCGGAAGCGCGCGACGCGATGGTCGACTTCGCGCATCGCTTCGACCTGCCCGTCGCCGCGCAATTCCGCCGCGCGCCGCTCTTTCCCGCGACCGACGATCATTTCATCGGCGACCTCGGCCTCGCGCCCAATCCCAAGCTGATCGAGCGCGTCAAAGCCGCTGATCTGATCCTGCTGATCGGCGGGCGGATGTCGGAAATCGCCTCGCAATCCTATACGCTGCTGGGGATCCCGGCCTCGGGCCAGCAACTCGTCCACGTCCATCCCGACCCGCTCGAACTCGGTCGCGTGTATCAGCCCACGCTGGCGATCAACGCGACCCCGCCGGCCTTCCTCGCCGCGCTCGACGCACTTGAGGCGAACCCGAGTTGGAGCGCCAATCGCGCGGCGGCGCGCGCCGATTACCTCACCTGGTCCGACACCCCGCAGCCGGTCCCCGGCGATTTCCAGTATGGCGATGTCATGGCCTGGCTGCGCGACCGCCTGCCGCCCGACGCGACGATCTGCAACGGCGCGGGCAATTTCGCGAGTTGGATCCATCGCTATTACCGCTTCCGCGATTTCGGCACCCAGCTCGCACCGACCAGCGGATCGATGGGCTATGGCCTGCCCGCCGGCGTGATGGCCAAGCGGCAAAAGCCCGACAGCATCGCGCTGACCATCGCCGGCGATGGCGACTTCCTGATGAACGGCCAGGAATTCGCCACCGCCGTCCATCACGGCATCCCGCTGATCGTCGTACTGATCGACAACGGCATTTACGGCACGATCCGCATGCACCAGGAAAAAACTTTTCCCGGACGCATCTCGGCGACCGATCTCACCAATCCCGACTTCGCCGCATTGGCGCGTGCCTATGGCGGCCATGGCGAGACGGTGACCACCACCGCGGAATTCGCCCCCGCCTTCGAACGCGCGCTCGCCAGCGGCAAGCCAGCGATCCTGCACTGCCATCTCGACAGTCAGGCGATCACGCCGACCGCGACGCTGGATGGACTCAGGGCCGCGGCGGAGAAGAAAGGCTAGCGAAGGTGTGGCCGCACAGCCGACTGGGTCGTCCGGACGTCATCCGGGCGTGTGACACACCGCCTCGACATTGAGGCCATCGGGATCGATGACGAACGCGGCATAATAATTCGGATGATAATGCGGCCGAAGTCCGGGGGCGCCATTGTCCTTGCCGCCGGCGCCCAGCGCCGCGGCGTAAAAGGCATCGACCTGGGATCGCGAAGCCGCTGAAAAGGCAATATGCATGCCGGTGCCGCGAGGACCATCATCGCCGAGCCAAAAGAACGGTTTGCCGTCCTTGCCGTAGCCGATGCCATGATAGCCACCGCTCTGTTCCGACAACACTTCCATGATCATGCCGAAATCCAGCGCCGCCAACGCCGCGTCGTAAAAGCGCTTAGACGCGTCGAAATCGCTCGCCCCGATGCCGATATGGTCGATCATCCAACCCTCCTCGCCGATATCGAGCCAAGCGAACGCGCGGCCCGTCGCGTTCCCATTCATGAACGATGCAGCGCAACCTTGGCTGTGCGTATTTCACCGGATCTGAATCGGCTCACCGGGCGAACTGCCGGCTGTGCCCCGCGCCGCAAAATGCCGGCGTCGAGACACATCATCGAATTTCGGAACAGAGGCCCGCGCCGGCATCGGTCGCTCGGTCGTTGCTGTGAAGGGTGGAGCGGGTAGCGGGAATCGAACCCGCGTATTCAGCTTGGAAGGCTGCTGCACTACCATTGTGCTATACCCGCATCCGGTTGGAAACACTCGTTAAAGTGAATCCCGGCGCTTGCCGACCAACAGGCGTTCCGTTGGAATTCCAACGAAGGTCCGATTGGCGGCGCGGCGCACCGGTTAGCGCGGCGATCGGCGAGGCGCAAGGGTCAGGCGTCCTGGACTGTGCTGGGGAGCGCCGGTCGTCCAAACTTAACCGATCATTCACCAAACCCTCGCACTAAGCGGCAATGGACTACGAGGGACGCTCTGCCTTTGCCACCGGCGTGGCGCTTCATGCGCGAGATGATTTCGCGACCGCCGGGCGGGGGATCCGTCCCGCCACGCTGGCAGGTGCGCTGGTTTCGCTCCTGCTGATCGATCAGGTCCTGCTCTGGTATTTCCTCGGCCTGGCCTCACCCCTGATCATCGTCGCGGCATTGTTTGTATTGCCCGTCGCGTTCTGGCCGCTGACGCGGCGCACTGACGTGGCAGGCGCGACATTGCCGTGGAAGCTCCTGGGCATTTGCTTCGCCGTATCGCTGGTCGTCTATATATTGGGCGGCGAAGGGCGGCTGTTCTACGCCAATATGGACTGGCAAGTGCGCGGCGCGGTGCTGCGCGATCTCGTAAATTATCCCTGGCCCGTCGTCTATGACGGTGTCGATCCGAAGATCCTGCGCCTGCCGCTGGGCATGTATTTGATACCGGCCTGGATCGGCAAACACTTTGGCTTCGCCGCCGCCGAAGTGGCGGAGCTGTTGCAAAACACCTTGCTGTTGACGGCGGTGCTGGCACTCGGTGCGACCCTGTTTACCGGCACGCGCGCGCGCCTGATCGCGCTCGGCGTTTTCCTTGGTTTCAGCGGCATGGACGTTATCGGCGCGCTTCTCACCGGCCAGCCGATCTACGGGCATATCGACCAATGGAGCATCTACCAGTTCTCGTCCCACATAACCCAGGCGTTCTGGGTTCCGCAGCACGCTCTGGCAGGCTGGATCGGGGCTTTGTGCTATCTGCTGTGGCGCGACAAGAAGGCGCCGGCCTCACTGCTGTTCTGCGTCGCGCCGTTGTCGGCACTGATGTCGCCGCTTGCCTTTATCGGCCTGCTGCCCTTTGCCGCCCATGCTGCGGTGAGCATCATTATGCGACGCGAATTGCGTGGCCAGGATATCGCGCTGCCCGCCCTGGGCGTGCTGATCTCGCTCCCCTCGCTGGTATATCTCACGTCCGCGGCCGACACTGTCGGCGCGCGGTTCGAGGCACCCTGGATTCTGCAATACCTGCTCATCGAGCTTCTTGAAATCGTTCCCTTCCTCGTCGGAATCAAACTCGCAGCGAGAAACGATCGATTTGGCTGGGTGACCTTCGCGATTGTCGCGATCGTCTTGGTGCTCGCGCCGCTAGGCAAGATCGGCGAGGGTATCGATTTCGTGATGCGCGTCTCGCTACCCGCGCTGGCAATCCTTTCGATGCTGGTCGCGGACCTCCTGACCAAGCCAGCCGACGTTCTCGCGCGACATGGCCGCCAGATCGTCCTCGGCACTTTCCTGGTCGGCCTGGCAACACCGGCCACGGAGATCGGCCGCGCACTCTTTTTCCCCCGGTCGCCTGCTCCTCTTTGCAGCTATCTCGGCGTGGTCCCGGGCGGCGCTACGGCCTATGTGGCGCCCCTCTCCCGCATGCCTGCCTGGATCAGGCCAGATGCGCCGACATTGGTCCGGCCTCGCGACCCCCAGCAATGCTGGGACGGACCCTGGCCAAAACCGGTCACCTAAGCCCGAGAAGCAAACTGGGTGCTTTTCGGATTATCAGAGCGCCATCAGGCGTTTCCTCAATCCCGGACATCCTTCACGGCTTGCTTACCATTCCGCGCGTATCCCCGCGCGCATGTATCACGACCCAGCATTGGGCACGGCCGCCAAGGCTGATCCGCGCCCCAAGTCCGCGGTTTCGACCGGCACCGGCATATCCGGGCTGGCCGGGCTGTTCACCTGGATCGCGATCGCGCGCTGGTTCGGGATGGATGGGCCCTATGCCGCGCTGATCAACGTCGCCGCCACCGCGCTGCCGATGGTGCTGTGGTCGGTGTTCGTCGACAAGGTTCACCGCAATCCGTCGACCGGGATCGACTGGGCCAACCCCAAACCGTGGCGCGAGACGCTCGACGTCTCGATCACCAAGCTCGCCGGGCTGTGGCTGACCTGGGCGGGGATCGCCTGCCTCTACGCAGTCGGGCGATTCTATTGGGAAGGCAATTTCCAGTTCTCAATGTGGTGCTTCATGTGGGCGGCACCGGCTCTGTTCGTGCTGTCGATCCCCTACACGCTCTGGCTCGATCGCCGCATGGTCGAGCCCAAGGACGGCTGTTGGGCGCTCGGCGCCTGGATGATGGGGCTCAAGGAACCGATCGACAAGGAAGCGATCTGGAACCACCTCAAGAGCTGGGGAGTGAAGATGTTCTTCACTGCCTTCATGCTGGCGATCGTGCCTCCGGGATTCGGCGATTTCGTCCGCGGCGATTTCAGCCGGGTGTTCGCCAGCCCGGTGGCGTTGGCCAATTGGCTGATCACCTTCATGTTCCTGGTCGACGTCGCGTTCGCCACCGCCGGCTATCTACTCGCGCTGCGCCCGCTCGATTCGCACATCCGCACAGCCAATCCCTATGCCGCGGGCTGGATGGCGGCACTGATCTGCTACCCGCCGTTCGTGCTGATGGGCGATAACGGCCCGCTCGATTATCATCCGGGTACTTATGGCGAAGCCGGCTGGTCGACCTGGTTTGCCGATTATCCGGTGCTGCTTGTCGCGATCGGCACCACGCTGGTCCTGCTCACCGCGATCTACGCCTGGGCGACGGTCACCTTCGGCATCCGCTTCTCCAACCTCACGCATCGCGGCATCCTGACCAACGGCCCCTACGCCTTTTCGCGCCACCCCGCCTATCTCTCCAAAAACCTGTTCTGGCTGATCGCGACCGTGCCGTTCCTCACCACCGGCAGCTGGCTCGACGCGGTGCGATCGACCGCGATCATGGCCATCGTTGCCGGCATCTATTACTGGCGCGCGCGGACCGAGGAGCGGCATCTGCGCGCCGACCCGGCTTACGAGGAATATTATCAGTGGATGGAGCGCAACGGGCTGGTGCCGCGCTTTTTCCAGTGGATCAGCGGCAAGTCGACGGCGGTCACGCCAGACACAGCATGAGGCCGATCGCGCCGACCATCGCCACCGCACTCGCCGCTAGCGCGCGATGCAGATGGGGACCGTCCGGACAGAGCCGGGCATAATCGCGCCAGGCCAGGATCGCCGGACGCCAGAGCGATCGCGAGCGTCGGTCGATCGCCCGGACCGCGATCGTCATCCGCCCGCTTTCCAGGGTCGCGACCGCTAGTCCGGTAATCACCGCGACAAGACAGATGACCGCGGCAACCGACCGCGGTCCGACCATCAGAAGCTCATCTCGTCATAGATTTTCGAGATGTCGCCGCTCCACTCGCCATTATAGCGGTCGAGCAACATCTGCGCCGGCACCTTGCCCGACCGCACCACTTCACGCAGCGGATCGAGGAACCCGGTCTCGTTGGTCCCGCCGGCGTCGGTCCGTTCACGTGCGGTCAGCCCGGCATGCGCGATGTCGAGCACTTCCCCGGCGATATCCCGGAGCTTGCCGCCGCCTGGCAACGGCGCGTCGAGCGCCAACGCCGGCACCGAATTCCGTAGATCTTCGCGCTCGGCCATGTCCCAATGTCGGACCAGGTCCCATGCCGCGTCGAGCGCGCCCTGATCGTAGAGCAGACCGACCCAGAAAGCCGGCAGCGCGCAGATTCGTCCCCATGGGCCGCCATCGGCGCCGCGCATTTCCAGGAAAGTCTTGAGCCGCACTTCGGGGAAAGCTGTCGAAAGGTGATCCGACCAATCCTCGATCGTCGGCTTCTCGCCCGGCAGGATAGCGAGCTTGCCGTCGAGAAAGTCGCGGAAGCTCAACCCGGCGGCGTCGAGATACTGACCGTCGCGGTAAACGAAGTACATCGGCACATCGAGCGCATAGTCGGCATAGCGTTCGTAGCCGAACCCATCCTCGAACACGAAGGGCAGCATGCCGGTGCGCGCGGGATCGGTGTCCGACCAGATATGGCTGCGATACGACAGCATGCCGTTGGGCTTGCCTTCGGTGAACGGCGAGTTGGCGAACAACGCGGTCGCCAGCGGCTGAAGCGCGAGGCCGACACGGAACTTCTTCACCATGTCGGCTTCGGACGCATAATCCAGATTGACCTGAATCGTGCAGGTCCGGAGCATCATGTCGAGCCCCAAGCTGCCGACGCGGGGCATATGGCGCAGCATGATCGCGTACCGGCCCTTGGGCATGATCGGCAGATCCTGTCGCGCTTTGTCGGGCCACATCCCCATGCCGAGGAAACCCAGCCCCAGCCGATCGCCGATCGTCTTGACTTGCTGCAGGTGCCGGCCGGTTTCGGCGCAGGTCTCATGCAAATTTTCGAGCGGCGCGCCCGACAGTTCGAATTGCCCCGCCGGCTCGAGGCTGACCGATCCATCCGCGCCGGTCAGCGCGATGATCTTGCCATTCTCCTCGACCGGCCGCCAGCCGAACTCGGTCAGGCCGTTGAGCAGATCGCGGATGCCGCCGGGTTCGTCCCAGGACGGCGCGCGATGATCGGCAGTGCGATAGACGAATTTCTCATGCTCGGTGCCGATCCGCCAGCGCTCGGCCGGCTTCTCTCCCCCTGCGAAAAAATCGATCAGCTGCTGGCGGTCTTCGATGACCGCTGCGTTCGTGTCCGTAACGGTCTTCGTCGTCATGGCGCGCATGTAGCGATGACCAAACGGTTCCGCTAGCCATCCTTCTCAAGCCCCTCCCCTTCAGGGGAGGGGTTGGGGTGGGGCAGTGCGGCAGGCGACACTCTCTGCGAGACATCCCCCACCCCTAACCCCTCCCCTGAAGGGGAGGGGCTTTTTTGTCTCACCAATCTCCCGCGGCAGACATCCAGATCGTCACCGCCGCCGCCGCCGCGGTCTCCGCGCGGAGGATACGCGGACCTAGTCCGATCCCGACCGCCTGAGGAAGCGCGCGGATCGCCTCGCGTTCGGCCTCGTCGAACCCGCCCTCGGGCCCGATCAGGATCGCCGCTGGCCCTTGATGTGCCGCCATTGCTTCGGCAGCGGGCGCGCCACCCATTTCATCGGCGAAAAACAGCGCGCGACCGGCGGGCCAGGCTCGTAGCAATGCGTCGAGCTTCACCGCATCGGCCAATTGCGGCAGCGCGGTGCGGTCGCATTGTTCGGCCGCCTCGATCATGTGCGTGCGCAGGCGATCGAGCTTCGGCCGCTCCACCACTGATCGACGCGTAACAACTGGTACCAGACGAGCAACCCCCAGTTCGCACGCCTTCTCCGCCATCCAGTCGATGCGTCCTTTCTTCAACGGCGCCGCGCACAGCCATAAGTCAGGCACCGGTTCGCGAACGCGCAGATGGTCTGTCACGTCCAGGATGATATCGCGGCGATTGACCGTGTTCGCCACGCCAAGCCATTCTCCGGTGACATCATCGAACAGTTTGACCGGATCACCGGCCTTCGTCCGCATCACCGAAATCAGATAATGCGCCGCCGGTCCCTCGATGCGCAGGGCTCCTGGGGCAATCGCATCCTCGATGAACAAGCGCGGCGTCGAGCGGGGGGGCCAAGCGGGAGTTGCTGCCATCCGCGTCGCTTAGCGAGTTCGACCGGGCGGAGCCAGTCTCCCCTCCCGCTTTCGGGAGGGGCCGAGGGAGGGTCTGTTTTGAGAGCGCCGCCTCAGGACACGCCCTCCCCTAACCCCTCCCGCCCGCGGGAGGGGAACCTTGGTCACGGCCTCGGCTTGCGCCGCATCATCCGCCAGCCGACCACCAACGCCGCGATCCCGAACGCGCCGCCGACCAGCGCGAGCCCCGCCGCCTGGGCGATGCCCCAGAACAGCGTCTCTGCGAACCGGGCAATGGCGACGGACAGATGGACCATGAACTGGCCCCTAACGGGCGAACCGGCCTAGCGTATCCGCTTCCAATGCCGCGTCTGGCAGCCGAAGCCGAATAAGGTACAGCCGCTGGCGGTGATGCTGTCGGAATCAGTCAGTTCGATTCGCCCCGAAATCGTCTGGTCGAGCGCGGGCACGTAGACCTTGCCCTTCCATTCATTGGGACCGGTCTGACGGAATTCTCGGAACACTTGCGTGCCGATCAAGGTCCGGCCGCGCGACGCGATGTCCGCCTTGGTCTTGTCATCGGCCCAGATCACGGTGCCGCACATCGCATCGCCGCAGCGCCCGGCGCGGACGTGCATCGTGTTGTTCATATTGGTCCAGGTACCCGCCCAGGTCGCGCCGGCGCGCGCCGGATCGGGTTCGGGACCGGCCTGGGCAGACGCCGCAACGACGGTCAGCGTCAGCGCGGCGCAGGCCAGAAGTCGGGGCATGATCGTCGACATCGCAAACTCCAAAAACGCACTCCCCCACCCCTTCGGCCTAGAAATAGAAATTGTCCGCCGTGGGGCAAGGCGTGGCGCTGGTGCGGCAATTCGCACGCGGCTAGTGAATGAGTGATGACTGCCGAACCCGAGTCCGAGATCGTCCCAGACACCCAATATCGCGGGTTGGTCGGGCGATTGCCGCCCTATCCGCGCGCGCTGGCGCTGCTGGCGCGATTCGATCGGCCGATCGGTTGGCAATTGCTGTTCTGGCCCGGCGCCTGGGCGATCGCGCTGGCGCACGGCGCGATAGACCGCTGGGATCTCATCCTGTGGATCGCGCTCGGCGCGATCGCCATGCGAGGTGCCGGCTGCGTCTATAACGACATCGTCGACCGCGATCTCGATCGCCAGGTCGAGCGCACGCGAAGCCGCCCGCTCGCCTCGGGCGCGGTGTCGCTCAAGGCGGCGTGGATCTGGCTGGTGTTCCTGTGTCTGATCGGCCTGGTCGTCCTGCTCCAGCTCCACCGTTATGCCGCCATCGTCGCGCTGGTCAGCCTGGCACCCGTCGCTGCCTATCCCTTCATGAAGCGCATCACCTGGTGGCCGCAGGCGTGGCTGGGCATCGTCTTTTCCTGGGCGGCGTTGGTCGGGTGGAGCGAAATCGCCGGGTCGCTGATGATGCCGGGGCCGTTACTCTATCTGGGGTCGATCTTCTGGGTCATCGGCTACGACACGATCTACGCGCTCCAGGATATCGAGGACGATACGCTTGTCGGCGTCCGCTCCTCGGCGCGTGCGCTGGGTAGCCGGGTCAGATCGGGCGTCGGGACCTTCTATGCGCTCGCGGTCGCCTGCTGGGCGCTGGCGCTGTGGGAATTGCGGCCCGACCCGCTGGTGCTCGTCGCGCTCGCCCCGGCCGCGCTCCATTTCGCCTGGCAAGTCGCGACGCTCGATCCCGCCGACGGCGCCAACGCGCTCCGTCGCTTCCGCTCGAACCGATTCGCTGGGCTGTTGGTGTTCCTCGCCTGCTTCGTCGTCGGACAGACGAGTTTTTGAGCGCATGACCGAAGTCGAAGAAATCCAGCGGTCCTTGTGCGCACGCCATGGCGTCGCACCGATGGCGCCGGAGGAAACTTTCAAGATTGGCATCACCCGAGGTGCCTTAAACGGCGAGCGGCCGTTGAACGGGCTCCGCCATCCACCCGATGATGGCACTACAGGCTGGTTCGTCTGGTCGGGAACCGAGCTCTCAGATGACCCGAATTTCTTCAAACCCTTCCACCTGTATCATCTGCACGAAATGTGTCCGGCAATACTGCCTTATCTCGCGCTGCCATCGGGCTGGCGCTTCCTAATTGCGGACGATCACGAGGACGTTTGGTTCGACGCCGCATTGTTGACGACTTAGTCCCAGCGACAGGAAGCCTGTTCCCTTTGACCCAGGGCTTTGCGCTTCCTAAGTGCCGGTCATGTTGACTCCCGACACCGCGCGCGATCGCGCTCTCGATATCGTTACTCGCGCACGCAAAGCCGGCGCCGATGCTGCCGACGCCGTGCTCGGCGCCTCGGCCAGCGTGGACGTATCGGTGCGACTGGGCGAGCTCGAGGATGTCGGTCGTTCCGAAGAGGAGCAATTGGGCCTGCGCGTGTTCGTCGGGCAGCGGTCGGCCTCGGTTTCCACCTCCGATCTGTCGTCGGCCGCGATGGACGCGCTGGTCGAGCGCGCGGTGGCAATGGCGCGCGAGGCGCCCGAGGACAAATGGGCCGGCCTCGCGCCCGAGGATCGGCTGATGACGGGGCCGATTCCCGATCTCGATCTGCAGGACGCAGACGATCCCGCGCCCGCCACGCTCAAGCAAACCGCACTCGCCGCGGAGGATGCCGCCCGCGCGGTGCCCGGCGTCACCAACAGTGAGGGCGGTGGCGCTTCGGCCTCGCGCGTCGCCTGGGCGCTCGCCACCAGCCATGGCTTCGCCGGGGCCTATGCCACGACCGGTCACTCGGTGTCGGCCAGCGTGCTGGCGGGCAGCGGCGGCGCGATGCAGCGCGATTACGGACACCGCTCGGCGCGGCACCGCGCGCACCTTCCCTCGCCCGAGGCGATTGGCCGTGAAGCAGGGGAACGCGCGGTCGCTCGGCTCAACCCGGGCAAGGTCACCAGTGGTCCGATGCCGGTGCTGTTCGATCCACGCGTCGGCGCCTCGCTGATCGGCCACCTGACCGGCGCCATTTCGGGCGCGGCGATCGCGCGCGGTACCAGTTTCCTGCTCGGCAAATTGGGCGAGCAGATCTTCGCGGCCGGGATCGACATCGTCGACGATCCGCTTCGCCCGCACGGGCTGCGCTCGCGGCCATTCGATGGCGAAGGGCTGGCAGTCTCGGCGACCAGCCTGATCCGCGACGGTATCCTCACGACCTGGCTGCTCGATTCGGCCTCGGCGCGGCAGCTGGGACTTGAGCCCACCGGCCATGCCGCGCGCGGCGGCGCCGGGGCTCCGGGGGTCAGTACGAGCAACACCTATCTCGCCGCGGGACAGACCAGCCGGGGCGACCTTATCGCCGGGGTGAAGCGCGGCGTCTACGTCACCGAGTTGATCGGCCAGGGCGTCAACGGCGTCACCGGCGATTACAGTCGCGGCGCGGCGGGTTTCCTGATCGAGGACGGCGTGCTCACCACGCCGGTCGACGAATTCACCATTGCCGGCAATCTGAAGGACATGTTCCTTCAGCTGACCGCTGCCGACGATCTCGAATTCCGTTATGCGACCAATGTCCCCACCCTGCGGATCGATGGAATGACGGTCGCGGGTGGCTGAGCTGATCGACGACATCGCCGAAGTCGCGGCGGAGGCGAGCGCCTATGCGCTGGCGCGCTGGCGGACCGACTTCGCGCGCTGGGAAAAGGCGCCGGGCAACCCGGTCTGTCAGGTCGATATCGACGTCAACAATCTGCTCCGCGAGCGACTGAGTGCGCTCGCCCCCGATGCCGGCTGGCTGTCCGAGGAAACGGTCGATGACGCGGTGCGCCTCAACCATCGCCGCTGCTGGGTGGTCGACCCGATCGACGGCACGCGCGACTATATTCGCGGGCGCGAAGGCTGGGCGGTGTCGATCGCGCTAGTCGATGGCGAACAGCCGGTGGCGGCAGTCCTCGATGCCCCGGCACTGGGCGAAGTCTGGCGGGCCGAAACGGGCAAGGGCGCGACGCTCAACGGCAAGCCGATCGCGCACAGCGGCCGCTCGGTATTCATCGGCGCGCGAACGCCGACCGATGCCTTGCCCAGCGTCGATGCCGATCTGGTCGCGGTGACCAAGCCCAATTCGATCGCGCTGCGCATCGCGATGGTCGCATCGGGCCAGGCCGACCTGCTCGCGACGATTCGCTGGGGCAATGAATGGGATATCGCCGCGGCCGTGCTCATCGCGCGCGAAGCGGGCTGCGCGGTCAGCGATGCGGTCGGGCGCAAATTGCGCTTCAATACCCCGCGTGCGGAAGCGTTCGGCGTGCTGGCGACCGCTCCGGGCATTCACCTCGCGGCGATCGCGCGGTTGCACGAACGCGCGGTGGCGGGTTTGGGCAAGCCGCGCTGAGGCGCAGTGCTCCTGCGAAAGCAGGAGCCCAGAGAAGCAAGGGGAATCGCTCGTTACCCTGGGCTCCTGCTTTCGCAGGAGCACGGTGTTCCTTTGAGCGGTATCAGCCCTCCAGCTGGCGGATCAGGCTCCGCACCGCGCCGTCGATCTCGTGATCGCTGCCGCGCAATTCCTCGATACGGCGCACCGCATGGATCACGGTCGAATGATCGCGGCCGCCGAACTTGCGTCCGATCTCGGGCAGCGAGCGCGTGGTCAGGCGCTTGGCGAGATACATCGCGATCTGGCGCGGGCGCGCGACCACCACGGCGCGGCGCGCCGAGACGAGGTCGACCGGCTTGAGGTCGTAATGCGCCGACACCGCGCGCTGGATCTCGTCGATCGTGATTCGCTTGGTGCCGCCGCGCAGCACGTCGCCCAGCGTCGCCTGGGCGAACTCCAGATTGATTTCCTCGCCGGTCAGCTGGGCATAAGCGACCAGGCGATTGAGCGCGCCTTCGACTTCGCGCAGGCTGCCGGTGACCTTGTGCGCGAGCAATTCGAGCACATCCTGAGGCACCTTGACCTCGGGCAGTTCGCCAAGGCGATGATCGAGCAGCGCGCGGCGCAAGGTCGCGTCGGGCATCTTGATGTCGGCGACCAAGCCCATCGCCAGCCGCGAGACGATCCGCGCCTCGACATCGTCGAGTCCCTGGGGGTGACGGTCGGCGGTGATGACCAAGCGCTTGCCCGCCGCGGTCAGCTCGTTGATCGTGTGGAAGAATTCGTCCTGGGTCGGTTTCTTGCCCGAGATGAAGTGCAAATCGTCGATCATCAGCAGATCGGCGCCGCGCAACCGGGTCTTGAAGGCATGCGTATCGTTGGCGCGAATCGCCGCGACGAATTCGAACATGAACCGCTCGGCCGACATCAGGATCACGCGCGCGTCGGGAACCGCCGCGAGATAGGCATGGCCGATCGCGTGCATCAGATGAGTCTTGCCGAGACCGGTGCCCGAATGAAGGAACAACGGGCTGAACCGCGGGACGCCCGGCTCGGCCAGCGCCTTGGCAGCGTTGAAGGCGACCCGGTTCGACGGATCGACCACGAAGCGGTCGAACGTCAGGCGTGGGTCGAGCGTGGGGCGCTCGGCGGCTTCGACCGGAGCGGCAGGCGATTCGGCCGGCTGTTCGGTGGCGATGCGCAACACCGCCGGCGCGGACGCCTGACGCACTTCGATCGACACGGTGCGAATCGCCGGGATGGCGGCGCGGAATTCCTGGACCAGTCGGTCCTGATAATGGTTGCGGACCCAATTGGCGGTGAAGGCCGACGGCAGCGTCAGGCGCACATTGGTCTCGTCGTCGCTATCGTCGAGTTCGATCGGCTTGAGCCATTGCTCGAACAGCCGCGCACCAGCCGATTCCCTCAGATTCTTACGGATTCTCGCCCAGGCATTGAGTACTTCCCCGGGCACGACACCTTCCCTTGCTACCGAAACTGCCACCCGCAACAACCCCTTCCCCACCGGCCCACGCCCCCGCAACGGGCCCGATTCGTTAGACAGACGCCTCCCCCCAGCCGGAATTGCCATCCGCCTGAACGCGAGTACTGCTATGATTCGGCGAGCGCCTGATGGGCGCTGCGAGGATTGATTATGAAGCTCGAAGCCCATCGATCAACCCCGTCGATGACAGAAATATTAAAATAAAAACGTTGACTCGCCCTGAGCCGCAGAAATCCGGGATTCTCGAAATAACCCACTGAATCCGGGCGAATTTCGCGTTACGTTTCTGTGAACTATTTGCGAATCGCTAGGTTTTCCCATGGTTACGGGATTCATTCGAATATCGGGTATGGCGATCGCTGCAGAGCAGCATGGCGGCAGCGCCGGACAGCAAAAAGCCCGCCGGTGAGTTTCTCACCGACGGGCGCCATCCCCGCTATCAAATCGGGTATCTTTAGAGCGAGGCGAGTCGCTTGGTCAGACGCGAGAACTTGCGGCTGGCGGTGTTCTTGTGGAGCACGCCCTTGGCGACGCCACGCTGCAGCTCGGGCTGCACGGCGGCCAGCGCAACGGTGGCGGCTTCCTTGTCGCCGGCGGCCAGCGCCGACTCGACCTTCTTGACGAAGGTGCGGATGCGGCCGACGCGGTTGCCGTTGATTTCGGCGCGACGATCGTTGCGACGGATACGCTTTTTCGCTTGCGGCGTGTTCGCCATGAAAGTCCTCTGAATTTCGCAAAAATGGGACGGGCACGACCTATAGCCGCGCTCGGGAGCGGTGGCCCTTAGCGAGATGGGGGGATTCGGTCAACCTTTGGTGGGCGCGCCCGCGTTCGCGCGATCATTTCTGGCAGGCAGGACACCAGAAGGTCGACCGTCCGCCCTCGACATAGCGATGCACGATGCCGCCGCAACCGCAGGGCTCGCCTTCGCGGCCATAGACCGCGAATTGCTTGGAGAAATAGCCGAGCTCGCCGTCCGGCCGGGCGAAATCGCGCAGGCTCGATCCACCCGCGGCGATCGCCGAGTCGAGCACTGCCCGGACCTCGATCACCAGTCGCTCAAGCCGTGGCAGGCTGATCCGTCCCGCTTCACGCTTGGGAGAAATGCGCGCGGCGTAGAGCGCCTCGCAGACATAGATGTTGCCCAGGCCCGCCACGATCCGCTGGTCGAGCAGCATCTGTTTGATGGACGCGAACCGATTCTTGAGCGCAGCCTTGAGATACGGCGCGGTGAAATCCGGACCGAGCGGTTCGGGCCCCAGTGCCTTGAACGCCGGAAAATCGGCCAGCCCCTCCGTCGACACCAGGTCGACCGAACCGAAGCGCCGCGGATCGTTGAGCACGACGCGACGCCCTTCCTGGGTATCGATCACCAGATGATCATGCGGCAGCAGCTCGTGCGGATCGACTCGCCAGCGCCCCGACATGCCGAGATGGAAGATCATCGTGTCGCCGCGATCGGTTTCGATCAGTCCATATTTGGCGCGCCGCCCCAGCCCGGTCACCGTCGCCCCGGTCATCCGCTGCGCGAGATCGGGCGGGAACGGCCGGCGCAGATCGCCGCGCCGCGTAACGACATGCGTCAGCCGCTGGTCCTTGAGCACGGGCTCAAGCCCGCGGACGGTGGTTTCGACTTCGGGGAGTTCAGGCATCGCCTTCTCATATCGTCATTCCAGCGAAAGCGGGAATGAGGAAGATAAAGGCGGGGACAAGGGCGGGGATGACGGCGCCTGATTGCCTCGCTACAGCCCGCGCATGACCGATACAGTCTCCTTCGGCTACGAAGATGTCAGCCCCGAGGAAAAGACCCGCCGCGTCGGCGGAGTCTTCGCCAGCGTCGCCGCCAAATATGACGTGATGAACGACGCCATGTCGGGTGGGCTGCACCGTGTTTGGAAGGACGTGTTTGTCCGCAGGGTGAAGCCGCGTGCGGGAGAGGCGATCCTCGACATGGCGGGCGGCACCGGCGACATCGCCTTCCGCATGGAGAAATCGGGCGCTGCGATCACCGTCGCCGATATCAACCCGGCGATGCTCGAGGTCGGGATCGAGCGCGCCGCCAAGCGCGGCATCGACGGTCTGGTGTGGAGCGAAGCCAATGCCGAGACGCTGCAATGGCCCGACCGCTTCTTTGACGCCTATACGATCGCGTTCGGCATCCGGAACGTCACCGACATCCCCAAAGCGCTGCGGGAAGCGCATCGCGTACTCAAGCGCGGCGGCCGCTTCTTCTGCCTCGAATTCTCGACCACCTTGTGGCCGGGTTTCGGCGATGTCTATGACGCCTATTCGCACCATGTCGTGCCCAAGGTCGGCCAGGCGATCGCCGGCGATGCCGAAAGCTATCGCTATCTGATCGAGTCGATCCGTCGCTTTCCCAGCATGGAGCGATTCAAGGAAATGATCGGCGAGGCCGGCTTCGTCCAGACCAAGGTCGAACCGATGCTCGGCGGACTGGTCGCGATCCATAGCGGCTGGAAGATTTGATGGGGCGACACACATCTCCCCTCCCGCCTGCGGGAGGGGTCGGGGGAGGGCATGTCGCCTTCTTACCCGCCGCGTTTGGGAACATGCCCTCCCCTAACCCCTCCCGCGAACGGGAGGGGGACTTAGAGTGACCGCCCCCGCCGTCCATCTCTGGCGCCTGCTCAAATGGGGCCGCATCCTCGCGCGTCACGGCGCGCTCAAGGGGATCGAGCGCGACCCCAATACCCCGGTCAAGGTGCGGCGACTGGTCCGGATCGCCCGCTTCGGCGCGCGCGTGCCCGCCGTGCCGCGCTATGCCGACGCGTTCCAGGCGATCGGTCCGGCCGCGATCAAGCTCGGCCAGACGCTGGCGACCCGTCCCGATCTGGTCGGCGAGGAAGCCGCGCACGACCTGATGCGCTTGCAGGACGCGCTGCCGCCGCTCCCTTATGCGACGATCAAGGCCGCGATCGAACGCGGGCTGGGCCGTCCGGTCGACGACGTGTTCGCCTCGATCGACGAGACGCCGGTCGGCGCCGCCTCGATCGCGCAGGTCCATCGCGCGGTCACGCCAGATGGCCGCCATGTCGCGGTCAAGGTGCTGCGTCCCGGCGTCGAGGAAGAGTTCGCACGCGCGATCGACACCTATCAATGGGCCGCTGCACAAGCCGAAGGGCTGGGCGGCGAACTCGCGCGGTTGCGCCCGCGCCTGGTCATCGAGACGTTCAAGCGCTGGACCTTGCGCGAACTGGACTTGCGGCGCGAGGCGGCGTCGGCCTCCGAACTCGCCGAGTCGATGCGCGCCGAGCCCGATTACCAGGTCCCGGCGATCGACTGGCAGCGCACGACCGGCACGGTGCTGACGCTCGAATGGATCGACGGGATCAAGCTGACCAACCGCGAGGCGCTGATCGCCGCCGGGCACGATCCCAGCAAACTCGCCGGCATTCTGGTCAACGCCTTTCTGCGCCAGGCGATCTCGGAAGGGTTCTTCCACGCCGACATGCATCAGGGGAATTTATTCGCGACTCCCGAAGGGCATATCGCCGCGATCGATTTCGGCATCATGGGGCGGATCGACCGGCGCGCGCGGGTCTGGCTGGCGGAAATCCTCTACGGGCTGATCACCGGCAATTATCAGCGCGTCGCGGAAATCCATTTCGAGGCGGGATACGTCCCACCGCATCACAATGTCGGCGAATTCGCTACCGCCTTGCGCGCGGTCGGCGAGCCGATGCGCGGACTGCCGGTCAAGGACATGTCAGTCGGCATGATGCTCGACGGGCTGTTCCGCATCACGCGTGATTTCGACATGCAGACCCAGCCGCATTTGCTGCTGCTGCAGAAGACGATGGTGATGGTCGAGGGCGTTGCCACCAGCCTCGATCCCGAGATCAACATGTGGGACACCGCGGCGCCGTTCATCCGCGAATGGATCCGGACCGAATTGGGGCCCGAGGCAGCGATCGGCGACCGCTTGATCACCGATCTGCGCACGCTGATGCGGCTACCCGAGCTGATCCGCAATATCGAGGCGCGCTTCCCCTCGCCCGGCGGAGCCCCGCCGTCCCCGCCGTTGCGCGAGATCGAGGTCGTGCGGCTTGGCGGCGGCTGGCGCTATCTCGCGGTCGCGGTGCTGAGTGCCGCGGCGGCGGTCGCCGTGACCTGGTGGTTCCTACGGTGAGCGAGCGCCTCCATCAAAAGCCCCTCCCCTTCAGGGGAGGGGTTGGGGTGGGGCCGCGCGGCAAGCGGTATCTCTGCGAGGCACCCCCCACCCCCAACCCCTCCCCTGAAGGGGAGGGGCTATGAGCGAAGGCCTCTGGCTGGCCGCACCCTCGCGCTTCGCCGGACTGTCGAAGGGCAAGGCGAGGCTCGCGCTCGCCGGGCTCGTCCTGCTGCTGCTTGCGACGCTGACCGCGCTTACCGTGCCCAGCCCGCCGCCAGTCAGCGGCGATACGGCCAAGCGCGGCGACGACCAGGCCGACATCGTCCTCTACGAAGCGATTGTCGACGGCGTGCGCCATGGCGGCAATTATTACGATGTCGCAGCGCAAGAGCTACGGCGCGGCGATTATCCGTTGCGCCCGTTCATCACTTTCCGTCTGCCGACGCTCGCCATGGTCCAGGCGCTGATGCCGCATTGGGCAGTGATCGGTCTGCTCTGGGCGCTCGCCGCGGGCGTCATGATCGCCTGGTTCAACCGCTTGCGCCCCGCCTTCGCGCGCCCGCCGCCATTGTTCATCGCGATGGTGCTGCTGGCGGGCGGGATGGGCGCGTTCATCCAGGCCGACCTCGCCGCATTCCACGAAGTCTGGGCCGGGCTGCTGATCGCGCTCAGCCTGGCGGTGCGCCGTCCTGGCCATTGGGTCGCCGCCGCCGGCATCGGCGCCGTCGCGTTGCTGATCCGCGAGACCAGCGCGCTCTATGTCGGGATCATGGTCGTCCTCGCCTGGCTCGAAGGCGATCGCCGCGAGGCGCTGGGATGGGCTGGCGGGCTGGTGCTGCTCGCGGTCGCGGTCGCCGCGCATGCTTATGCCGTCGCGCAGGTGGTAACGCCGGTCGATCCCGCCTCGCCCGGCTGGGCCGGCATGCTCGGTTTCGGCTTCTTCGTCGAGGCACTGACCTTGTCGACCGCGCTACGCCTCGCGCCGATGTGGCTGGCAGCCCTGTTGATGGGGTTCACCTTGTTCGGCTGGGCGGCGTGGCGCGACCTCACCGGGATCCGCGCGCTGGCGACCTTCACTGCATATGCCGCGCTGATCGGCCTGTTCGGGCGGGTCGACACCTTCTATTGGGGACTGATGGTGGCGCCCGCGATCCTGATCGGCCTGGCCTTCGCGCCGGACGGCGTCCGCGACCTGGTCGCCGCTGCCTTTCCCAAGCGCCGCAAGATCACCGTCACGAGGCTCACTCCATGAAGCGCATCCTGTTGATCGTCGGTGGCGGCATCGCGGCGTATAAAGCGTCCGAATTGATCCGGCTGGCGAAGAAAGCCGGGATCGGCGTCAAATGCGTTCTGACCGCGGGCGGCCAGCATTTCGTCACCCCGATGACGCTCGCCGCTCTGTCCGAGGAACAGGTCTATACGACCCTGTGGGACCTCAAGGACGAGACCGAGATGGGCCATATCCAGCTCAGCCGCGAGGCCGATCTGATCGTCGTCGCGCCCGCGACCGCTGATCTGATGGCCAAGATGGCGGCCGGCATCGCCGACGACCTCGCCACCACCCTGCTGCTCGCGACCGACAAGCCTGTGCTCGCGGCGCCAGCGATGAATGTGCGGATGTGGCAGCATCCGGCGACCGTGCGCAATGTCGCGACCCTGCGCGGCGACGGCGTCACCGTGATGGAGCCCGACGAAGGCCCAATGGCCTGCGGCGAATTCGGTCCCGGCCGTCTGCCCGAGCCGCCGGCAATATTGGCGGCGATCCAGGACAAGCTCGCCGGCTGAATGCTGACGGGCAAGCACATCGTCGTCACCGCCGGCCCGACGCACGAGCCGATCGACCCGGTGCGCTACATCGCCAACCGATCGTCAGGTAAGCAGGGATTCGCGATCGCCGGCGCGCTGGCGGCGCTCGGCGCGCGGGTGACCTTGGTCGCGGGACCAGTAACCTTGTCCACACCGCCGGGGGTCGACCGCATCGATGTCGAAACCGCGCTTGAGATGAATGCCGCGGTCAACGCCGCCCTCCCTGCCGATGTCGCGGTGATGGTCGCCGCGGTCGCAGATTGGCGGGTCGACCCATCCGCGCAGAAGATCAAGAAAGGCGCGAACGGTCCGCCGACCCTCCACTTGGTCGAAAACCCCGACATCCTCGCGACGCTTGCCCACAGCCCGCGCCGCCCTCGCCTAGTCATCGGCTTTGCCGCGGAAACCGAGCACGTGATCGAGCACGCCCGCGCCAAGCTAGCCAGGAAAGGCGCTGATTGGATCGTCGCCAACGACGTCTCGGGTGACGTGATGGGGGGCGATGCCAACACCGTCCACATCGTCTCGGCCGACGGTGTCGAGAGCTGGGACAAGTTACCAAAAGGCGACGTCGCTACGCGGCTCGCGGATCGGATCGCGGCGGCGCTGGGTTAGAGCTTTAGCGCCATGAACACCGTCCCATCCGGCGTCGGCGCGTAATAGGGCGCGATCCGCTCGAATCCGAGCCCTTCGTAAAGCGCGATCGCACTCGTCATCGACGGCAAGGTGTCGAGCCGGAGCTCACGATAACCGCGATCGCGCGCCGCCGCGATGATCGCCTCAGCCAGCGCACGGCCCAGCCCCAAGCCGCGCGCTTCCGGCTTCAGGAACAGCCGCTTCATCTCGCAAACATCCTCATCGAGCGGCCGCAACGCGATGCAGCCGAGCGGCGCGCCGGCATTGTCGCACGCAAGCAGCAACGCTCCCTTGGGCTCAGCATATTTGCCGGGCAATCCGGCGAGCTCGGCGGCGAAATCCTGATAGCCGAGATCGACCGGCAGCGAAGCCGCATAGCCTTGAAACAAGTCCGAAACGGACTGCACGTCCTCCGCAGTAATGGCGACATCTATCTGGAAACGTTCGGTCATGAGCTCATTGTGGCGTCACCTGCGCAATGCTTGCAACTCCCCTTTCCCCATCGCCGCCGAGGCTCCTACAACACGGACCAGAATCTTGATTCGGCCGCTCCGAATCGAGGAGGCCGTCGCAAAGGTGACCCTGATTAGATGACTTCGCCCATTCGTATCGCCGTCAAGCGCTTGCCCCATGGCAGCGATCTGCCTCTTCCCGCTTATGCCACCGCCGGCGCCGTCGGGATGGACGTGGTCGCGGCCGAGTCCTTGACGCTCGCACCCGGCGCCCGCCACGCGGTCGCGACCGGCTTCGCGATCGCCATTCCCGAAGGCTATGAGGTTCAGGTTCGCCCGCGGTCGGGCCTCGCGCTCAAGTACGGCGTCACTTGCCTCAACACCCCCGGCACGATCGACCATGATTATCGCGGCGAAGTGAAAGTGATCCTCGCCAATCTGGGCGATCAGCCATTCGATATCGGGCGCGGCGACCGCATCGCCCAACTCGTTCCGGCCCCGGTTCAACGCGCGACGCTGGACGAAGTGGTTGATCTGGACGAAACTGATCGAGGTAGTGGCGGTTTCGGCTCCACTGGTCGATAATCGGCGAATGATGTTCGGACTCTTCCTGCTCTTCCAGGCGGCTGTTGCCACAGTCGTCCCGACGACTGTCCCCACCGATTGGTCGAAACTGCCCGACCTCCGGCTGACGACGACGCCCGATTATGCGGCGATCATGTCCAAGTTCGTTCACGACGAGATCGCCGCGGGCCGGTGTGCCGCGCCCGCCCCGGTCGAGGGCAAAACCACTATCAAGGTCGACATGGTCGTGCTCGTCTCGTCGGCCAATGGCGAGGCGATCAAGATCGTGCCCAGGGCAATCAACTGCCCGACCGTCGAGCAATTCGCCGCAGGCGTCATCCAGAAGGCAGCGCGCGGCAACATCGCCGGCCCGCCGCCCGCCGCCGATAGCTGGTACCATACCGGCGTGACCCTTACATGGGGGCCGTGAGCCTCTCGACGACCATCCTTTCCGATACCGATCTCTCGCGGTTCGCCCGGCATATCGTCTTGAAAGAAATCGGCGGCGCCGGGCAGCTGGCCTTGCGCCGCGCTCATGTCGTGGTGGTCGGTGCCGGCGGGATCGGATCGCCGGCGCTGCACTATCTCGCCGGGGCCGGGATCGGACGGATCACGATCGTCGATGACGATGCGGTCGATCTCTCCAATCTCCAACGCCAGACGCTATTCGGCACCGCCGATATCGGCACGGCCAAGACGGATGCCGCCGCCGCCGCGCTCGCCAGACTGGATTCCGACGTGGCGATCGATCGCCGCCGCGTGCGGATCGACCCGGACAATGTCCGCGAAATCCTGGCCGGGACCGATGTCGTGCTCGACGGCACCGATAATTTCGCGACGCGCCTGACAGTCGCCGACGCCGCGCTGGCGCTGCAGATCCCGCTCGTCTCGGCCGCGGTCAGCCAGTTCGAGGGTCAGCTCGGCGTCTATCGCGGCTGGGAACAAGACAAGCCCTGTTATCGCTGCTTCGTCGGCCACGACCCCGAACGCGAGGGCGTGAGCTGCGCCGATGTCGGCGTGCTCGGCGCAATGGCGGGCGTGATGGGCAGCCTTGCCGCGCTCGAAGTGATCCGCGCGATCGTGCCGTTCGGCGACGACACCGCCGGCACCTTGCTGCTTGCCGATGGCCTGTCGCTGCGCTTCCGCACGATCCGCCTGCCCAAGGATCCGGGCTGCCCGGGCTGCGCTGGGGCTGCGTAACCTAAAGCGTGTCGATGAACTTCCGCACCGCCGGACCGATTTCCGGGCGATCGAGCGCCAGCGCGATGTTCGCCTGGATATAGCCTGCCTTGTCGCCGCAATCGAAGCGGCGCCCGCCGAATTTATAGGCATGGAAAGGCTGGCCGCCGATCATCTGCGCCATCGCGTCGGTCAGCTGGATCTCGCCGCCGGCGCCTTTACCCTGCGTCTCCAGGACCCGCATCACCTCGGGCTGCAATATGTAGCGGCCAGGGATCATCAGGTTCGACGGTGCGGTGCCGAGCTTGGGCTTTTCGACCAATGCAGTCACTTCGACCAGATTGCCGTCTTGCCGCCCCGGCGAGATGATGCCGTAGCGATCGGTCTCCTCTGACGGGACTTCGTACCCGCAAACCAGATTGCCGCCGACGCGATTATAGGCGTCGACCATCTGCTTCATGCAGCCAGGCTGGCCGACCATCAGCTCGTCGGCGAGGAAGATCGCAAACGGCTCGTCGCCGACAATGTCGCGCGCGCACCACACGGCATGCCCCAGCCCCATCGGCTCCTGCTGGCGCACATAGGCGACCGCACCCGGCTTCAGGCGCGTCTGATGGAGAATCTCCAGCGATTTGCCGCGATGCGCCATCGTCGTCTCGAGCTCGTAGGCGATGTCGAAATGATCCTCGATCGCCGACTTGCCGCGGCCGGTGACGAAGATCATCTGTTCGATCCCCGCTTCCAGCGCTTCATCGACCGCATATTGGATCAGCGGGCGATCGACGATCGGCAGCATCTCCTTGGGAAGCGCCTTGGTCGCGGGCAGGAATCGGGTACCGAGCCCCCCGACGGGGAATACGGCCTTGCGCAGCGGCTTGATCGACATTCAATTCTCCTGGCGGGCGCGCATAGGGCTCCGCGCCGACCGCGAAAAGCCCCGATCGACGATCCGGCGCGCCGCACGGGCGATCCGGGCGGCCGGACTGGTCAACAGATAGAGTGGTCGCGCGGCACGCGGCAACGGTAGCGCCAAGGCGTCCGCCGTCGATACCCAGCTGCTCCAGGCGGCATCGGCGAGGTAGGCGGGGCTCGATTTGAGCAATAACGCCGATACATGACCAACCGCCATGTAACGCCGCGGCACCATATGCTGTTCGGCCAGTTCGTCCGCGCCGCGCATCAGCGTGTCGGATAGAGCGCCGAGCCAGCGGACGCGACGCGATCGGCCGACATCGTCGGGCACGGCCGTCCCGAACAAGCGGTTCGCCTGTAATAGGGCGAGATCCATTGCCCGCATCACGCCGTCGCGTTTCGCCCGGACGCGCAATGCTGCCAATGCTGCTTCATCCCGTGCCTCCAGCAACGCGTTGAAATCGGCCAGCCATTTGAGCCGCGACCAGCCGTGCCGCGCCCCGTGGACGGCAAGATAGATCATCAAAGCCTCGTCGCCGAGCGTTGGCAGCCGATGGTTGCCGACCGTCACGATCCGCAGGTCACGTGTCAGATCGGGCTCGGCGAGCAGTCCCTTGACCGAGGTCATGCGCCAATGAAGGTCGAGCATCGCCTTGTTGCCTGGCCGCACCAAGGTGCATTCCTTGACCATGTCGATCAGCACCGACAACCGCTTGCGATCGAGCGGCACGGCCGGATCGGTAATGCGATAGCCGGTGGATTCGAGCAGTTCGATCGTAGTAGCAACATGGTTGGGATCGACCAGTAAATCGTTATCGAGTGTCTGCTTCACCGCCTGATCGCCATAGGCCAGCTCGGACAGCGTGGCGCCTTTCAGAAACGCTGCGGGAATATCGGCATCCGCCAGCATCTTGGCGATCCGCGCGGCCTCGTCGAGCAGCAACAGGTTGCGCGCGATCTGGCGGCGATGCGCCGCGACAAGCCCGGGTGGAACGGCGATCGCCGCCGCTTCCAGCCCGATCCGCGCGAACCCCTGCACGCGGTGGCGCTGCGCCAGCTTTACGAAACGGCGCCAGTCGATCGCGGTCTGGCTAGCCTTGCGGATCGCGGTCGCGTCAATCGGCCAGCGACAGCATGCCGCGAGCAGCAGGAATTCGGCGGAGGCTCCGCCGCCGCTCACGTCGCAAGGAACCAGCGGTGACCGGCCTCGATCCCGACCGCGGTCAGCGTCCCGCTGGCATAGGCACCGGTATCGATGCCGATGCGGTTGTGTCTTTCCTCGACCGCCGGGCTGATCGAATGGCCATGAACGACGATCGTCCCATGGCTGCCCTCGAAGTCGAGAAAGCGGTCGCGGATCCAGCGCAGATCCTCCGACTTCTGGCGATCGAGCGGCACACCCGGCCGGAGCCCGGCATGGACGAAGCAATAGCCCCCGACCACCAGGGTATCGGTCATGCGGTTGAGGAACATGGCGTGCGCGTCCGGCACGCGCTTGGCGAAGTCCTCGCACAGTGACAGCGTATCGCCCGATTCGATCAGCGCCTGGGAAACGCCATAGCTCGCCATCGTCTCGGCGCCGCCGATCCGCGTCCAGAACCGTGCCGCCTCGAGATTGCCCCCGAGCGTCAGCAGGAACACTTCCTCGTGATTGCCCTTCAGGAACACCGGCCGCCGCGTGCCCCAATCGCGCGATAACAGATGGTCGATCACCTGCTTCGATTGCGGTCCGCGATCGACCAGGTCGCCGAGCAGGATGATCCGCGTCTCCGCCGCACCGCGTTCCGCATCGTCGCGATCGATCGCATCGAGCAGTTGCGTCAACAAATCGAGCCGGCCGTGCACGTCGCCGACCGCGTAGAGCCTCTCGCCCGGCGGCACGTGCGCGCCGTTGGACGCGGCCCCCTCGCCACCTGCGCCGCCGCCGCCGCCGCCGCCGAACAGATTCTTCAACCGCCGTGCGATCATCACGCGTATCGCTCGGTAAAACAGATAACCCGCATATCCATCCCTGCAGATAGGCACCGCGCTTGCTTGCGATCAAGCAAGCATTGGCAAACCGGCCTATCGACTGTTTACCGCGCGCTCATCCCCCTATAGCGGTGCGACCGAGCGAAACGGCCGAATTCTCGAAGGGGCAATAGTGCGGCAATTCTACGAATTATGCCTTGGCCGCCCGCAACAGGCCCGCAAATGACCCTGCCCGTTCCTACCCGGCCCGTCCGGATGATGATCGCCAGCGAATTCATTCACGGCTCGACCGCACGCGGGCTGGTCGGCGGGTTCCGCGCGCTCGGCTGGGATGTCGCCGAGGTCGATCTACTCCATTTCGTCGTGCGCGGCCGCGGCCGGCTGGCGCGCGGCGCGGCGCGGCTACTGTGGAAGAACTCAATCGCCGAATATAATGCCGAGATCCTGCGGGTCGCCGAACTCAACAAGATCGAGCTCCTTCTGACGATCAAGGGCGTCAACATCGCACGCTCAACGGTCGAGCGCTTGCGCGCGAACGGTACACGCGTGGTCGTCTTCTATCCCGACGTATTGTTCGATCACGCCGGCGTCGACGAGGCGGTGCTTGCCGCGACCGACCTCATCGTCACGACCAAGAGCTATCATGCGCCTTATCTCGACAAACTGGTCGGGCCGGCGCGGCATGCCTTCGTCCATCACGGCTATTGTCCCAGCGCGCATTCGCGCCGCCACGCGGCGGGTGCGATCCCCTATCGCTGGGATATCGGCTTCATCGGCAATGCCTCGCCGCACAAGGCCGCGCATCTGACCGCGGTAGCGCATGCCTTTCCCGATCAACGTTTCATCGTCATCGGCAACGGCTGGACCGATCTCGCCAAGGGAACGCCGCTGGCTCCCTTCGTCCTCGGCGCACCGCTCACCGGCGATTATTTCGCCCGCGCGATCGAGGAAACGCGGATCAACCTCGCGATCCACCATGGCGAAGTCGGACCGGACAAATGGCAGGACCTGACCTCGACCAGGACATTCGAGATTCCCGCCGCCGGCGGATTCATGCTCCATGTCGATAATGACGAGACGCGGGCGCTCTACGAGCCGGGACGCGAGATCGATGTGTTCACCGGCGACGAGCAGTTGATCGAGCGGATCGGATATTATCTCGCGAACGAGGTCGAGCGCGCGACCATTGCGGAAGCCGGTCATGCCCGGTGCGTGCCGGCTTATTCGCTGGAAGCGCGGGCCGGAGAGATCGCAGCGACATTGCGGAGGCGGGGCCTGCTCGAAGAAGCTCGTTGACCGGCGGCGAGGCTCGCACCCCGCTGCTGCCGGGCCTGCAATATTATCGCGCGATGGCGGCCGTGCTGGTGGTGTTCTTTCACGCCGCCGGGGTGTTCGGCCCAACCGGTTACTACCCGGCCAGAAGCTGGGAGACGGTGTTTCTGTTCGGCCATAGCGGGGTCGAATTGTTCTTCGTCCTGTCGGGTTTCATCATCTGTCAGGTCCATTGGGATCGGCTGGGTCGCCCCGGCGAGTTGGCCTCGTACGTCCGCAAGCGACTGGTGCGGATCTATCCGCCGGTGTTCCTCATCGTGCTGACCTGGGCGGCGGTCCGCGCCGCTGCGCATACGCCGCTTTCCCGCATGGAATGGCTCAATTCGCTGACCTTGTTCCCGTTCACCTTCGAGTTCGCGCCGCCCGTGGTCTGGACCCTGGCCTTCGAAATGGCCTTTTACGTTTCGTTCCTGATCGCGTTCTTCAATCGGCGGCTGTTCCTGGTCGTCTTGGCCCTATGGGGCGTGAGCGGTTACGTGCTGTGCGAATTCACTGCAATCGGGCACCAGGGCAAGATCAACACATTGTTCGGCTCTGCTTATGTCTTCTTGTTCGGGTTCGGCGCGCTTGTGTTCCTGGTCAGCCGCCGCCTGGGACCGATCGCACGCGGTCGAGCGATCGCCTTGGCGGTCATCGCGCTGACAATCTTCGTCATATCGGCTTGGCTTGACGTCCAAACACAATTGTCGGGTCTGCAAGGCGTGCAGCTGGAGATCGCGGAGCGCCGGCTGACCCCGCTGTTCGGCATCGCCGGCGGGATCTGGATTCTGGTGATCGCCAACAGCGGGTTCACGCTGCGTGGGACGGCGCATCGGATATTGTTCTTCTTGGGTAATGCCTCGTACGCCATCTATCTGTGGCATCTCTTGGCGCAACGCATCCTTTCCTACGCACTCGGGCGCGCCGGATTGGCCGGCATCGGCGTTCGGCCTGCCGCGATCCTGTTACTAGTAACTGCGGGAATCGCGTTAGGCTCGATCGTCTACGCATTGGTTGAACGGCCTATGCTGGCGCGGCTAAATGCGTGGTTCGCGGCGCGCGGCATATAGCGGCGGGCCGCCGCCGCCCTCGCTGCGCCGCCTCGCCGGCTGACTTAGCGCATTGACCCGTTCCGACCGAACTGCCTAGGACGACACAAGCACAACGCCCTTTAGCGGATACGAACCTTCATGTTGGCAAAGTTGCTCGGAGATTTCAGGGGTATCGCCCGCGTTGCCGGCATCGGCACCGCGCTCCGCTGGATGATCTGCGTGGCCCTGACGCTGCCGACGGCGCTGAAGACCCGCAACCTTCTGGCCGCCGACCGGTTGATGGGCAATGGCCCATTCCGCGTCCACCACGCGATCGGCGATGCGCTGCTGACCGGCGAAAGCGCGTTTAGCGGCCTGCGCGAAATATGGGTCCGCGACGTTTATGCTGGGGGCAATTTCCTTCGCGTGCCCGATCATGGCACCGTTGTCGATCTCGGCGCCAATATGGGCAATTTCTCGGCCCAGGCGCTTGCAGCCAATGCGACTGCGCGATTGATTGCGATCGAGCCAAGCGCGCCGCTCGGCGCCAAATGGGTGGCGACGATGGCGGCCAACGGCTTTCAGGATCGCGCCCAATTGTGTCGGGCCTTTATCGGCATCTTCACCGATAAACAGCGCCGCGATTTCGAAAACGACCCCGCTTATGGCGACGCGCCTACGATCAACGAAGACGAATTCCTACGGCGATACGCAATCGATCATATCGACTTCCTCAAATGCGATATCGAAGGTAGCGAGTTTTTCATGACCGAGCGCAACAGCAGATTGCTCGATATCGCCGATCGCGTCGCCATCGAGCTTCACGATTTCGGTGGCGATCCGCAGCACTTCCTCGACACGCTCAAGGCAAAAGGCTTCGTCGACCTCCAGGTCGATTGGTACGGCCGCGAATGCATCGCGCGCGCCGCGCGCGCAGCGCCACTCCGGATGGCAGCCTGATCATGGCGACCCTCGCCATCTCGAGACATCCGTCCGAGGCCGAGCGCCTCCAACCCAGATCGTCGATGATCCACGATCTGGAGCCGACGTATCGCGAGATTCTGTTTTCCGCGCTTGTCGCTTTGTGGTTCGCGATCGGCACAGGCGCGCTCCCTGGATCCGAAGATTGGATCAATACGATCGGGCTTACCGCCTTTTCGATCGTGCTGGCCTGGGCCGGCTATCGCCAAATGAAACTCAACGTCGCGTCGCTTTGGACGCCGATTATGTGGTACCGGGTAGCACTGTTGAGCTATTACGGGATTGGTTCGCTGGTGCCAATCTGGACCAACGCCGATACACAGGAGCTTATGAAGGGCTTCTACAGCTACTTCCCTTACGAAATTGTTAAGCTTAACTTGCTTATTACGACGTTCAACTTGGTATTCATTGCAACTATTAAGCTATTATTCATAGCGATCAGTAACAGATCCATAAGTAAATCCTTCCTCGACAGGAAGTTTATTAGTCCTTCAAATTTCAGTATGATCGCTTTCGGGTCATTGTGTCTGGTCGTCGGCTCTGCCGTCAACTATCTGATCATTTTTCCGCAAGTCGTCGGGTGGATAAAACTTAGCTTTTTCAGCACACTGGCAAATCTATCCGTTCTCTCGTGGCTCGGATACTTCATGGTGATATTTTGGGGGCTAGAGAACAAGCGGCGCGAATTCATCATCTGGCCGATCACCCTTGCACTCGGAGAGTGCGTGATCGGGTTCTTTGCGATGAGCAAGTCAGTCATGCTCATGCCGCTGGTCATGGTCGGTATTGCGTTCATCTATCATCGCCGCAGCCTATTTCGCATCTCGCTTTTTGCCGGCTGCTTTGTGACTTTATTTATGTTTCTTGCGCCGATCATCACACACGTCAGAGATATGAACGGAAAATATTATGATAGCGCCGTTACGGCTAAAGATATTCCGGGTTTGTATCTCTCATATTTCACCACTGGCCGCGAAAGCGATCAATATGCCGACGTCGAAACCGGCTGGATGCGGCTGAGTTTCGTCAACGCCGGCACTTTCGTGATCAATCAATACGACCATGGCATGCCCGGAAACTCCTACAAGTACTTGTTTATCGTCTGGATTCCGCGAATAATATTTCCTGATAAACCCATCATTACGGATGTCGGGAGAGAATTGTCCTATGCTGCCAACGGCAACTATAACTCATCCTCCAGCGCTGGCCTTGCAGCTGAGGCATATTGGAATGGTGGTTGGCTATATACGGCCGGTGTTGCGATATTCCTGGCGCTGATCTTTGGCCTGTGGACGATCTATTCTTACGAGGTCATCCAGCGTAAAGCCTGGCACCTGTTTTTTATCGTCTTGATCGGGATGAGAATGGCCCTACGCGTCGACGGTGCTTTCGTCTCCGACATCGTAGGACCGATTGCGCTGGTGGTCCTGGCGCACATTGCCCTGGAGTTGATGAACCGATTCCTCCCGCAGGCGCTGGCCAGCGTGATGCGTCGACCTTCCGCACAGCGTTAAGACCGAACCATGTGCGGCTTGGCCGGTTTCTTTGCCCATGCCGCACACGGCGCGCCCATCGGCCGTGCCACGCTGACCGCGATGCGCGACCGAATGGCGCCTCGCGGTCCCGACGGAGTAGGCCTTTGGATTGCGCCCGATGGCCGCGCCGGCTTCGGCCATCGTCGGCTGTCGATCATCGATCTCAGCGAAACCGGCGCGCAACCGATGCCGACGCCCGATGGCCGGTACACGATCGCCTACAATGGCGAGATCTATAACTACCGCGCGCTCCGCACCGAATTGATCGAGCAGGGCACGGTGTTTGCCGGTGATTCCGACACCGAGGTCGTGCTCCACCTTTACGCCCGATACGGTGCGGGCATGTTGGGAAAGCTGCGTGGGATGTTCGCGCTGGCGATCTGGGATGCCCAGGCCCGAACGATGTTCCTGGCACGCGACCCGCTCGGCATCAAACCGCTTTATTACGCCGATCGCGGCGGAACGCTGCGGTTCGCGTCGCAGGTCAAGGCGCTGCTGGTCGATCCCGCGATCTCCCGCGACCCTTCCCCAGCGGGCTTGGCGGGTTTTCACCTGACCGGGTCGATCCCCGAGCCGTTCACCGCCTATCGTGCGGTCCGCGCGCTGCCTGCCGGACATTGGCTGACCTGCACGGAGGACGGGCTCGACGCGCCCGCGCGCTACACCAATGTTGCGGCGACGCTTGCCGACGCCCGTGGGCGGTTCGTCAGCGATAGCGATGTCCGGGCGGCACTGCGCGACAGCGTTCGCCATCATCTCGTCGCCGATGTCGAAGTCGGCGCCTTTCTGTCCGGCGGGGTCGATTCAGGCGCGCTGATCGGGCTGATGCGCGACTGCGGCCAGCAACGCATTCGCGCCTGCACGCTTACCTATCGCGAGTTCGCCGGCACCGCCGATGACGAAATGCCCGGCGCGATCAACATGGCGCGACGCTACGGCGTCGACCACCATGTCCGATCCGTCGCCGCCGCCGAGTTCGCCGAGGATTTGGATGCGATCTTCGATGCGATGGATCAGCCGAGCGTCGACGGCATCAACACCTGGTTCGTCAGCAAGGCCTGCCGCGAGATGGGACTGAAAGTCGCCTTGTCCGGTCTGGGTGGCGACGAGCTGCTGGCGGGCTATTCGACGTTCCGATCGGTCCCTCGAATGTTCCACCGCGCGGGGCCGCTGACCAAGATTCCCGGAGCGGCAAAGGCCGCCAGGATGATGATCCGCGCCTTCGCGCCGCGACTCGCTCGCCGCAACCCAAAGGCGCTGGGCGTGCTCGACCATGCAGGGACCTGGGCGGGCGCCTATCTGTTGCGCCGCGCGGTGCTGCTTCCCTTCGAACTCGACGACGCGATGGACCCGGCCATGGCGCGCGAGGGCCTGGCCGAACTCGACCTGCTCGGCCTGTTCGCCGACAGCCTGCAGCCCGATCCGGGCTCGGACAATGGCCGGGTCGGTGCGCTCGAAACGTGCAATTACATGCGCAATCAATTGCTGCGCGACACCGATTGGGCGAGCATGGCGCATTCGGTCGAAATCCGCGTGCCGCTGGTCGACTTTGCATTGTTTGAGGCAATTGCCCCGCGCATCGCTTCGCTCAAGCCGGGCGAAGGCAAGATCCTGCTCGCCGACGCGCCCGTCATTCCGGTTCCGGCCGACGTCGTCGCGCGTCCCAAGACCGGCTTCGGCATCCCGGTGGGCGACTGGCTACGCGGCGACGTCGAACATCGTGAGGACCGCCGTACCTCGCGCCGCTGGGCGCACGTGGTCGAAGCTCGCTACGCGGGATCGGTCGACGCGCTTCCGACCGCTTGAATGGTGGCGCTCGTGGCCGCGAACAGCTAGGCGATTGGCCTGTGAGGATCCTCGCGCTCTCCCATTATTACCCACCCGAGGTGAACGCGCCCGCATCGCGCCTGTCCGAACATGCGCGCATCTGGCGTGAGGCAGGGCATGAGGTGACCGTCGTCACCTGCGCGCCCAATCACCCGGCGGGTCAGCTCTATCCAGGGTATCGCAATCGCCTGTGGCAGGAAGAGACGATCGACAGCATCCGCGTGATCCGGCTGTGGACCTATCTTGCCGCGAACGAAGGCTTCCTGCCGCGGATCGCCAATTACCTCAGCTATCTGTTCTCGCTATTGTTCTGGATGTGGCGCTTGCCGCGCGCCGACATGGTAATGTCGACCAGTCCGCAATTCTTCTGCGGCCTCGCCGGCTGGTTCCTCAAGCGGCGCAAGCGACCCTGGGTGCTCGAGATCCGCGACCTGTGGCCCGAAAGCATCGTCACCGTCGGGGCGATGAAGCGCGGCGCCGCGATCCGCGCGATCGAAAAGGTCGAGGCCTTCGCCTATCGCAAGGCGGATCTGGTCGTCTCGGTGACCGATGGCTTCGTCCCGCACATCCGCGCACGCCGGCCCAAGGGTCCGATCGCGGTGATCAAGAACGGCGTGGATTTGTCGCACTTCGCCAGCGATCCCGCCGCCGCCGACGCGTTCCGCGCGGAGCACGGCCTGACCGGCAAGTTCGTCGCGTCCTATGTCGGCACCCATGGCATGGCGCATGGACTGCAAGCGGTGATCGCGGCGGCCGAACGACTGCGCGACCGCGATGACATCGCCTTCCTGATGGTCGGCGGTGGCGCCGAGCGCGAAACGATCAAGGCGATGCGCGACGCAAAGGGCCTGACCAACATCGTCATGCTCGGCCAATTGCCCAAGGCGGCGATGCCCGCCGTGTGGGGAGCAAGCGATGCCGCGCTCGTGCTGCTCAAGCGCGTCGACACGTTCAAGACCGTGATCCCGTCCAAGATGTTCGAAGCGATGGCGCTCGGCGTGCCGATGGTCATGGGCGTCGAGGGCGAGGCCAAGGCGCTGATGGACGCAGCCGATGCCGGCATCGCGATCACCCCCGAGGACGATGCCGAACTCGCGGCGGCGATCCTGCGTCTAGCCGACGACCGCGCGCTCGGTCGCGGGATCGGCGCTTCGGCCCAGGCCTTCGTCCGCGCGCAGTTCGACCGCGAGAAACTCGCGCACGCCTATCTCGCCGAATTCGAAACGCTCCGCCGATGAAGCTCGCGCGCAGTCTTGCCTTTGCGCGCCACGTCCCGCCGCGCCAGATCGCCGCGCGCTTCTGGCTCGAGGCGAAACGTCGCTGGTCGCTGCGGGCGCCGCCGCGCCTGCAAACGCTCGCTTATCCTGCCGCCATGGCGCCACAGCCGATATTCCCGCCCCGCACCGGCATGATCGAGCGCCTCCCCACCGGCTGGCGCTTCACCTTTGTCGGCCGCTCCGTCGACACCGGCGAGACGATCGACTGGCAGGCCGATCCCGACCAGCTCTGGCGCATGAACCTCCATTACATGGAGTATCTGGAAGAACTCGACCGCGACACCGGCATCGCGCTGATCCGCCAATGGATCGCGGGCAATCCGCCCTGGCGGCCCGGCTATTGGCGCGACAGCTGGAACAGCTATGCGCTGTCGTTGCGCGTCGTGGTGTGGATGCAACGGCTGGCTGCCTGGGACGTCGACCTCGCCGATCCCGACATCCGCCGCATCGTCGCCAGCCTGGCCGTGCAACTCGACTTTCTGCTGAAGAATCTCGAGCGCGATCTTGGCGGCAACCACCTGATCAAGAATATCAAGGCGCTCGCTTGGGGCGGCGCGTTCTTCGCCGGCCCGTTCGGCCAAAAACTGCGCGACCGCGCGATCCGGCTGCTGGCGCGCGAAATCCCGCGCCAGATCCTGCCGGACGGGATGCATTACGAGCGCTCATCCTCTTACCATGCCCAGGTCTTCGCCGACCTGATCGAAACACGCCTGGCGCTCGGCGACATGGCGCTCGACCTGGTGCTCGATCGCATGGCGCAGGTCGCCGCGATGCTCACCCATCCCGATGGCGGCCCGGCGGTGTTCAACGATGCCGGCCTGACCATGGCCTATGCTCCTGACGATTGTCTCGCCGCGTTCGCGCGCGTCACTGGCCGAGCCATTCCGCAGCGCGACGGCGCGTTCGGCTTTCGCGATGCCGGCTATTTCGGACTCCACGCGCCAGGCTTCGCACTGATCGCCGACATGGGGCGGATCGGCCCCGACAGCCTGCCCGCGCATGCGCATGGCGATATCGGATCGATCGAACTGTCGATCGGCGGCGAGCGCCTGGTGGTCGATCAGGGCGTTTACGAATATGTCGCCGGCGATCGCCGCCAGGCCTCGCGGAGCGCGCATCATCACAATTGCCTGGCGATCCACGACGCCGAACCTGCCGATTTCTACGGCGCGTTCCGCTGCGGCCGTCGCCCGCGGGTCGGCGTCGTGCAGTTCGTTGGTGGCGATGGCGGCGTGCTGCTTCGTGGCCATCATGACGGCTATCGTCGCCTCAAGGGCAAGCCGATCGTCGCTCGCCGTATCGAGGCGAGCGCCGACGGCATCACGATCCACGACCGGATCGACGGCAAGACTTGGCACCAGGCGACGTCGCGACTGCTGCTTCACCCCGAGTGCCGCGCCGAACTGCATGGCGACCTCGCCATCTTGCATCGCGGCGAAGTGTCGATCGCAGTCCGGGGCTCTGCGCCGCTCTATGTCGAGCCCGCGGTCTGGTGGCCGGACATGGGCGTCGAGGTTGCGACACGGCGCCTCTGCTTGACACTCCCGCCCGGTTGCTTTGAAGCCACACTTGAATTCGGCGCTGTGGTGCCGGCCGGATCGGAGTTTGCGTGAAACAGGTCGAACAGAATTACCGCAGCGGCGTGCTCCGCTTGATCGACGCGCCCGTGCCGCGCGCGGGCGGCGGGCGCAATCTGGTCGCGACGCGCGTGTCGCTGATCAGCGCGGGCACCGAGAAGCAGATCATCGACCTCGCGCGGTCCAGCCTGGCGGGCAAGGCGATGGCGCGGCCCGATCTCGTCAGGAAGACGCTGCAGAAGGTCCGCAACGAAGGCCTGCTGCCGACGGTGCAGAAGGTATTCGCCAAGCTCGATACGCCGATCCCGCTCGGCTATTCGCTCGCCGGCATGGTGGTCGAGGCGGCCAGCGATGCCGGTGGTTATACCGTGGGCGACCGCATCGCCTGCGCCGGCGCCGCCGTCGCCAACCACGCCGAATATAATGCCGTCCCCAAGAACCTGTCGGTACGCATCCCGGCGGGGGTCGATGACGAGGCGGCGAGCTTCGTCACGATCGGCGCGATAGCGCTGCAGGGGGTGCGCGTCGCCAACCCGACGCTCGGCGAGCGCGTCGTCGTCATGGGTCTGGGTCTGATCGGCCAGCTCACCGTGCAGTTGCTCAAGGCCAATGGCTGTCGCGTGCTGGGGTTCGATCCCAATCCGGCGCGTGCCAAGCTCGCGCTCGAGATGGGCGCCGATGTCGCGGTCAGCGAAGCGTTGGACGACGCAGTCCGCGGATTCACCGACGGCTATGGCGCCGATGCGGTGATCGTCACCGCATCGAGCAAATCCTCCGCGCCGCCCAACCAGGCCGCCGAGATCAGCCGGATGAAGGGCCGCGTCGTCATGGTCGGGCTGACCGGCATGGAGATCGACCGCGAGCCTTATTACAAGCGCGAGCTCGATCTGCGCCTGTCGATGTCCTACGGCCCCGGCCGCCACGACCCGGCCTATGAACTCGAAGGCCATGATTATCCCCTCGCCTATGTCCGCTGGACCGAGCAGCGCAACATGCAGGCGTTCCTCGAACTGGTCGCCGAGGGCCGCGTCACGCCGCTCAAGCTGGTCACGCACCGCTTCCCGATCGAGCAAGCCGAGGCCGCCTACAAATTGATGGACGGCGACGAACCATATCTCGCCATCCTGCTGACCTACGCCGACACGCCGACCCCGATCGAACGCTCGATCCCGGTCGCGGGCAAGAAGGGTTCCATCGCCGCCGGTCGCGGCACCGGCTTCATCGGCTTCGGCAATTACGCCAAGTCGGTGTTGCTCCCCGCGCTGAAGAAAGCGGGCAACGAGCGGCTGACGACGGTCGTCACCTCGACCGGCCTGTCGGCACACGACGCCGCCGAGCGCCAGGGCTTCGCGCAGGCCGCGACCGACCCGCAGGCGGTACTGGGCGACGCCAGCACCGATTGCGTGTTCGTTGCCACCCGCCACGACAGTCACGCCCGGCTGACGGTCGAGGCGCTCAAGGCCGGCAAGCATGTCTTCGTCGAAAAGCCGCTGGCGCTGACCCTCGATCAACTCGCCGAGGTTCAGGCGGCCGCGACCGGCGCTCCAGGCGTGCTGACAGTCGGCTTCAACCGCCGGTTCGCGCCGATGATGGTCGAGGCCAAGGCGGCCCTCGCCAACCGCGGCGGACCGATCGCGATGCATTACCGGATCAATGCCGGGCATGTGCCGGGCGACAGCTGGCTGCACGGCAATGAAGGTGGCGGCCGCATCGCCGGTGAGGCCTGCCATTTCGTCGACGCACTCACGTTCCTCGCCGGCGGCCCGCCGGTCGCAATCGAGTCGTTCAGTCCCGACGGCGTGAGCGACACCGTCTCCGCGGTGCTGCGCTTCGCAGACGGCTCGACCGGCACCATCCTCTATTCCTCGCTCGGCGACTCCTCGCTGCCCAAGGAATATCTGGAAGTATTCGCCAGCGGGCTCGTCATCCGGCTCGATGATTTCCGCAAACTCCACATCACCCGCGGGGGCAAGACGACAACCAAGTCGGCCTCGGCGCAGGACAAAGGTCAGACCGGGCTGGTCAAGGCATTCTACGCCGCGGCGCGCGACGGTGCCCCGCCGCCGATTCCACTCGAGGAGCTGATCGCGGTCAGCGCTGCGACCCTGGACATGGCCGGGTCGGACTGAGACCCGCGTGACAGCACCTTCGCTCACCGCTGTGATCCTCTCGTTCAACGAAGAGGTGCATATCGGCCGCTGCCTCGACCGCATCGCGCCACTGGTCGAGCGGATCATCGTGGTCGACAGCTTCTCGACCGATCGCACGGTCGAGATTGCCCGCGACAAGGGCGCGGAGGTGCACCAACACGCCTTCACCAACCAGGCGGCGCAGCTGCAATGGGCGCTCGATACGATCCCGATCGCCAGCGCCTGGATCATCCGCGTCGATTGCGACGAATATCTCGAGCCGGCGCTGATCGAGGAAATTCGGACAAAGCTCCCTGCCCTGCCGGACGAGGTCACCGCGCTCGACGTCAAATTGAAGGTGCTGTTCAAGGGGAAGTTCATCCGCTGGGGCGGCTATTACCGCACCTGGCTGACCCGGCTGTGGCGCCCCGATGCCGGGCGGATGGAGCAGCGCTGGATGGACGAGCGGCTGCTGATCACGCGCGGCCGTGCCGAGCGATTGACCGGCGGCGACCTAGTCGACGCCAGCCTCAAGGACATCGGCTGGTGGACCGACAAGCATAACGGCTACGCCACGCGCCAGATGATCGACTTCATCGCACGCGAGCACGGCCTGATCGACGAGGAAGACGACCAGCTTACCGCCTCGGCCAAGAAGCGCCGCGGGCTGCGCAAGCTCTATGGCGGCGCCCCGCTCTATCTGCGCGCCGTGCTCTATTTCATCCGGCGCTATTTCCTGCTGCTCGGTTTCCTCGATGGCCGGCTCGGCTTCGTCTGGCATTTCCTCCACGGCTTCTGGTTCTTCGTGTTGATGGACGCGAAGATCGACGAGGCGCGGACCTGGATCGCGGCCAATTCGGTCGAGGAATTTCCGCGCTATCTCGCCGACCGCTACGGCATCGCCGAGACGGGAATCGCATGGCGGCGGTGAAGCCCAAGGTCATCATCCTGATCGGCGCGTTCTGGCCTGGGCACGAATCGGCTGGGCCGAACCTCAGCGTCAAAGCGATGTGCGAGAGCCTGTCGGACCAAGTGGAGTTCTTCCTGGTCGCGCGCGACCGCCCGTTCGGCGCCGCCGAGCCGATGGTGGCCAGCGACGCGTGGCGCGATCTCGGCTGGGCGAAGATCCATTATCTGACCGTCGGATCGCGCGGAGCCGAAGGGCTCGCCGACCTGCTCCGCGACACGCCGCACGACCTGTTGTTCGTCAACGGCTTCTTCGACCGCGAATTCACCATCCCGGCGATGCTCGCGCGTCGCTTCGGCAAGGCACCACGTACGCCCGTGGTGATCTCGCCGCGCGGCGAATTCTCTTCGGGCGCGCTCGGCCTCAAGAATGCGCGCAAGGGCCTGTACATGGCCTTGGTCCGCCTTCTGGGACTGGCGAAACAGGTCACCTTCCACGTCACCAGCGAGGAAGAGGAAGCGGATACCCGCAAGCTTTTCCCGAACAACCGGATCGAGCGGATCACCAATGTTCGCCCGCTCTTCCCGCTGCCGCCCTATCAGCCCGGCAACCTGTTCCGCCTCGCCTTTCTCGGCCGCATCTCGCCGGTAAAGGGCCTCGACGTCGCGCTCGAAGCACTGGCACTCGTCACCGAGCGGATCGACTTCACCATCTACGGCCCGATCAGTGACCCCGTACATTGGGCACGTTGTGAGGAGCTGATCGCCGCGCTGCCTGCCAACGTCACCGCGCATCGCGACGGCGAGCTGACCAACGACGCGGTCCCCGCTGCGATGGCTGCGCAGGACCTGATGTTCATGCCGTCGCGCTCGGAGAATTTCGGGCACGCGATCTTCGAGGCATTGTGCGCCGGCACCCCGGTGCTGATCGGCGACCGCACGCCATGGCAGGATCTCGAAACGGCCAAGGCCGGGTTCGATATCCCGCTGCCCAACCCGGCAGCACTCGCCGCCGCGATCGATCGTCTCGCCGCGATGAGCCCTGCAGATTATACTCAGTGGCGCGCCGGCGCGCGCGCGATGGCGGAGCGTTTCGTCGCCAGCTCGACCGCGCGCGTCGACATGACACGGCTGTTCCTTTCCTTGACCGGTCGGAGTGCTTCACCCATGGGCGAGCGCGCATGACCAGCCTCGCCACTCACGCCAAGCGCTTCATCGGCCCGCTGCTCGCCAATCGCTGGACCGGGATCGTCGCCGGGCGCGTGCTCGGCGACCGCATCCCGCATCGCGGACTGATCATCGACACGTCGAGCCCGGTGGTGACGCCGAAGATCAAGGCGGCGTTGCTGCTCCAGGGCTATGAGTCCGGCGAATATCGTTTCGTCCGCCGCTATGTGCCGACCGACTGCGACGTGATCGAGCTCGGTGGCAGCCTGGGCGTGATCAGCTGCACGATCCGCCGCCGCATCGACCCCGCGCGCCGCCAGTTCATCGTCGAGGCCGATCCGCGGCTCGCCAAGGCGCTGCGCCGCAACCTCGCGATCAATCATTGCGACGCCAATGTCGAGGTGATCGAGGCAGCGATCAGCTACGATCCCGGCGACACCGTGTCGTTCGCGCTGGGCGAAAGCTCGGTCAGTGGCCGCGTCGCCGCCGACGCCGGGTCGCTGCCGACGATCGAGGTTCCGGCCTGCACGCTCGGCCAGTTGATCGAGCGCCATAACCTCACGGACTTCGCGTTGGTCAGCGATATCGAGGGCGTCGAATGGCGCATCCTCAAGAACGACCTCGACGCGCTCGCCAAGGCGCGAATGATCGTGATGGAGACGCACGACAGCCCGGGCAACGGCAGCTACGAGGATCTGATCGCCGCGCTCCAGGCGACCGGCCGTTTCGAGTTGCTCGACCGCCACGGCCCCGTCGTGGTGCTCAAGCCCAAAGCGGCCTGAGTCCGCTCATGCCCACGCGCCTGGCAATCGTCGTCACCCACCCGATCCAGCATTTCGTTCCCTTCTATCGCGCGCTCGCCGCCGACCCGGAGATCGATCTCCACGTCCTCTATGGCGCCCCGATCGGGATAAAGTCATATTTCGACAAGGAGATGCAGTCCCTGATCAGCTGGAACATGGACATGCTCGGTGGCTATAGCCACGAGTTCCTCGGTGAGGTGCCGGCCAACGGCCAGTCGAGCGTCCGCGAGCCCAGCTCGCCCGAGATCGCCGCGCGGCTGAAGGCGTTCGGCCCCGATGTCGTGCTGGTCTACGGCCATGCCCAGGCCAATGTCTATCGCGCGATCTGGTGGTGCCGCCGCAACAAGGTGCCGCTGATGACGATCGGCGACAGCGAGTTGCTGCGCGAGCGCACTACCACTACGCGGATGGCCAAGGAGATCGTCGTCCGCCAGATCTTCCGCCGCTATTCGGCGTTCCTCTCGGTCGGCGATCGCAACGCCGATTTCTATGCTTATTACGGTGCCCCGCGCGACCGCATCTTCCGCTGCCCCTTCACGATCGACGAAGCGACCTATCGCGCAGCCAAGGCCAACCGGGCGGCGCTCAGGGCCGAGGCGCGCCATACCTATGACATTGCCGACGACGCCATCGTCGCCCTGTTCGTCGGCAAGCTTTCCAGCCGCAAGCGTCCGGTCGACCTGATCGAGGCACTGGCGCAGACCAAAGGCCGCAAGGTCACCGCGCTGTTCGCCGGCAATGGCGAGCAGATGGACCCGGCCAAGGCGCGCGCCGTGGAAACCGGGGTCGACGCGCGCTTCGCCGGCTTCGTCAATGTCGACAAGCTGCCCGCACTCTACGCCGCCGCCGATATGCTGGTGCATCCGTCGCAAGCCGATCCGCACCCGCTGATCTGCTCCGAAAGCGCCTGCATCGGGCTTCCCATGCTGCTCAGCGACCGGGTTGGCGCCGCCGGCCCCACCGACATCGCGCGGCCCGGCGAGAATGCGCTGATCTTCCCCTGCGCCGACACCGCAGCGCTTGCTGGCCTGATCGACGAACTGTCGGGCGACGATGCCCGCCGCGCCGCGATGGGCGCGCGCTCGCTCGAGATTTTCGACGAGCTCGACATCAAGGCGAGCGTCGTCGGCGTCCATCGCGGCATCGAAACCGCGCTGGCACGACCACGATGAACGCCGTCCGCAAGCTGCTCAGCCCGAGCTATTGGCTGAGCGACAGCCCGATCGCGGCGTGGCTGCGCGGTGCCGGCTGGCTGTTCACCTCGTCGCTGATCGAGCGCGCCGCCGCGTTGGTCCAGACGGTGATGATCGCGCGCGCGATCGGCATCGACAATTACGGGCGCTATGCGCTCCTATTCTCGACGATCAGTCTGCTGACCCCGCTGGTCGGGCTGCAATTGCCCTATGCGATCATCTATTTCGTCTCGCGCTATCAGGCACGCGAGCCCGAGCGCGCTGGCGCAGTCGTATTGCTGGGACGCCGGCTGACCGCCGCGACGACCGGCCTGATGCTGGCGGTCGCCCTGCTGTTTGCCAGCCCGTTGTCCGCTTGGCTGTTCGCGGCACCGGGCTATGCCTGGCCGCTGATCCTGGGCGCGATCCTGTTGATGGCCTCGATCCAGGCGGGGCTCAACGACACCCTGCTCCAGGCGAGTGAGCGCTTCCGCACCCTGGCGATCGCGCGCCTCTCGACCGCCATTATCGGCGTGCTCGTGCTGGTCGTCGTCGCAAAGCTGACACCCGGCCTCACGCCAGTGATGATCGTGCTCGCCGGCAGCGCCGTGCTGCGCTGGCTGGCGGTCGCGATCCCCGCGCGATCGGTCAGCAACCGGCTCGTCGCGCACAGCAATTTCCGCGAAGCCATTCGCCAGGGATCGGTTATCCTGCAATTCTCGCTGCCGAGCGGGATGCTCGCGTTCGCGCAGGGCATCGCCATGTGGATCGGCAATTATTACCTCACCCGCAGCCCCTATGGCCTGCGCGACCTGGCGGTGATCAATACCGGGCTGCAATGGCGCTCGCCGATCCTGGTGGTGATGGCGTCGCTGGCCAGCGCGCTGCTGCCAATGCTCGGCCGCTATATCGGCCAGGACGACCATAGCCAGACGCAGCGGCTGCAACGCTACAACATGATCCTCAACGTCGGCATCGCGCTCGTCTTCTCGATCCTGGTCATTCTGTTTTCGAGCTTCATCCTGAAGCTCTATGGCCGCGACTTTCACGGCCAGACCTTCCTATTCGGGCTGTTCCTGATCGTCCTGGTGCCGACCGTCTATTGCAACGTCCACCAGCAATATCTGGTCGCGACCGGACGGATGTGGGCGCAGTTCCTGCTGTTCATTCCCTATACGCTGATCATCGTCGGCGGCACGATGTGGTTCGCGCCCGGTCTGCGTGGGGTTGCTCTGGGCTATATTCAGCTACTCGCCTGGGTGGTAACGGCCGTCCTCATCACGCTCGTCGTCTCGATCCAGGCGGCGGCCGATCGCAAAAACCAGGAATCGACCCAGTCATGAGTGCCCAGGACCAGTTCCGATCGTTGAACGCGGCGCGCTTTTGCGAAAGCACAGGCTTCGCCGCGGTCGATATCGGCGCGCGCGGCGGGCTCGACGCGGCGATGCTGCCGCTCGCCTGGGCGACTGAGATGATCGGGTTCGAGCCCGAGCCGGCCGAGGCCGCCGCGCTGCAGGGCGGCGATCCCAAGCCGTGGAAAGTCCGGCGCGTGATCGCCGCAGCGGTCGGCGGGGTCGACGGCACCGCAACGCTGCACATTCCGCCCTCACCGGAAAGCGCTTCGCTCCTCCCGCACAATCAAGAGATGGTCGAATGGTTCGGGGTGTCCGAACAGCACAGCATCGACCGCTCGATTTCGGTCGAGACGCGCACGCTCGACGGCCTGCTCGCCGAGGGCACGCTGCCGACCGCCGATTATATCAAGATCGACGTCGAGGGTGCCGAAGGCGCGATCCTCGAACACGCGACGCGCTATCTCGAGACCACGCTGGCGCTGCGCGTCGAAGTGTCGTTCCTGGAACAGCGCACCGGGCAACCGCTCGGTTGGGACGTCGCCAAGCTGTTGACCGATCGCGGGTTCCTGATCCTCGATCTGATCGCGGTCCAGCGCTGGCGCGCCAAACGGCTTGCCGGCCATCCCTATCGGACCAAGGCCGACCTTCCTTATTCCAAGCCGGTGCTGGCGCAGGGCGACCTGATCGCGGTGCGCGACTTCCGCCGGGTAAACAACGCGACCCAGGCCGCCAAATTGGTGATCCTCACCGCCGCGCTCGGCTATGTCGATTTTGCCGCGACGATCCTTCGCCATCACCAGACGGCGATTACCGGCCTGGGGCTGGACCTGGCGGCCGATCTCAGGTCATTGTCGGGATCGCTTGGCGGCGCCGCACCTGCCGAGGCGATCCGCGCCAATCTGCGCGACCTCGTGCCGCTCGGCCGCTCGCTGCTCGGCGGGCTGCCCGCGCGATAGGAGACGAAGCATGTGCGGTATCCTGGGGCTGGTGTCGAAGGACCCGATCGATCGCGGGCGCGCGCATGCCGCGCTCGATCTGATCGCGCATCGCGGCCCCGACGGCGACAGCAGCTGGCACGATTCTGCCGACAATATCTGGTTCGGCCATCGCCGCCTCTCGATCATCGACCTCAGCCATGCCGGCGACCAGCCGATGCATTCGCTCGACGGCCGCTTCGTCCTGATCTTCAACGGCGAGATCTACAATTATGTCGAGCTGCGCAACGAGCTGATCGCCGCCGGCGCGACCTTCCAGTCGGCAAGCGACAGCGAAGTCATCATCGAAGGCTATCGCGCCTGGGGCGTCGGCGTGCTGTCGAAGCTCAACGGCATGTTCGCGCTCGCGCTCTACGATCGCGGCCAGCGGATGATGCTGTGCGCGCGTGACCGTTATGGCGAAAAGCCGTTCCTCTACACGATGCGCGACCGCTTCTTCGCCTTTGGATCCGAGTACAAGGCGCTGCTCGCGTTGCCGGGCGTGCCGCACGATCACGACGAACTGCGCGTCGTTACCGAAACCTGCCAACCAGGATCGAGCGCCGACCGCCAGCGCCAGACCGTCTTCACCGCGATCGAGCAATTGCTCCCCGGCGAGGCGATGGTGGTCAATTGCGCCACGCTGGAGCGCAAGACCTGGCGCTATTTCGACATCGACCTGACGCGCGAGCGCAAATTCGCGAATCCGAAGGACGCGATGGCCGAGTTCCGCGACCTGTTCGTCGATTCGGTGCGCATCCGCATGCGCTCCGATGTCGAGGTCGGATCGTGCCTGTCGGGCGGACTCGATTCATCGGCGATCGTCGGCGCGGTGCGGCATCTGCTTGGGCCTGACGCGGTCTATCACACCTTCACCGGCCGTTTCCCCGGCACCCCAGCCGACGAATGGCATTTCGCCGAGATGGTGGTGAACGCCTCGGGCGTGGTCAGCCATATCGTCGAGCCGACGGTCGACCGCTTCATCACCGACCTGCCCAACTTTATGTGGCACAACGAGTTGCCGGTCGGATCGTCGAGCCAGTTCGCGCAATGGTGCGTGTTCCATCTCGCCAAGGAGCACAACGTCACCGTGCTGCTCGACGGCCAGGGCGCCGACGAGCTGATGGGCGGGTATGAGCAATATTTCGCTTTCTACATCCGTTCGCTCAAGGCGCGCGGTGAGACCACACGGCTGGCGCGCGAACTGCCCGAGATCGAACGCCGCTATCCCGCCGCGCAGATGGACCGAGCGATGCGAATGAAATCCGCCGTGCCGCAGCGGCTGCGCCATGCGTTGGCACACATGCTCAACCGCGGCTCGGACATCCGCTTCGGCCTCAAGCCCGGCTATAGCGAAGCGGTGTCCGAACAACGCGGGCGCACCGACCATGGCAGCGGCGACCCACTACGCGACGCGCTGTACGAGGACAGTTTCGAGCGCTTCCTGACCACCCTCCTGCGCTATGGCGACCGCAATTCGATGGCGCATTCGCGCGAGGTGCGCCTGCCCTTCTGCGACCATCGCCTATCCGAATTCGTCCTGTCGCTGCCGCCCGAGCTGATCATGGGCGACGTCCAGACCAAGCGCCCGATCCGCGAGGGACTGCGCGAATTCCTGCCCGAGGCGATCGCCATGCGCTGGAACAAGCAGGGTTTCCGCCCGCCGCAGGATCTGTGGTTCACCTCGCCCGCTTTCCTCGAGCTGATGCAGGACACGCTGACCTCGACCTCGTTCCGCCAGTCCGACATCTGGGACCAGAAATGGTGGCTCAAGGTGCTCGACCGCATTCGCGCGGGCGACCTCGGGCTCGGCTGGAATCTATGGCAGCCGTTCATCCACGAAATGTGGAAACTGCATTTCCTCAAACCCGCGACGCAGGGCATCGAGCCGAAGCGCCTCGCCGCCTGACCCCGGCCGCGCGATGGACATCCTGCTGATCAACGGGACGCACCCCGCGGCGCCGCATATTTCGGGCGTGCGCGCGGGACGCTTCGCCAGCGAACTCGCGCGGATGGGCCATCGCTGCGTGCTGATCTGCCCGCCAATGCCCGGTATGGCGGCGCGAGACCCGGCCTCGATTGCCACGCACGACTGGTCGCGGCCGCTGATCATCGAAGCCGACGATCCGCCGCCAGCCGGCGGCAACGCAGTCGCGACGTTCGCCAATCTGCTCCGCTATGGCGGTCGCCGCACTGGCTTCCAGCGCAACGTCGTCGCCAGAGGCCACGCGCTCGCCACCGATTTCCGGCCGCAGGTCGGCTGGGCGACGTTCGGATCGCTCGAAGCGGTGACCGCGCTGCGCACGCTCGCGCGCGAGCAGGGCTTTCCCTGGATCTTCGACGACAAGGACAATCCGGAGATCTACGTCCCGCGCCCCGCGCGCCTGCCGCTGGCCTGGCGACTGCGCAGTTATGCTGCGCTCCAGGCCAATTCGGTGCTCCATGCCGATGCCGCGCGGGCATGGCTCGGGGACACTGCCGAGGTGATCTACAGCGGCGTCGATAGCTGCTTCTTCGAGCCCCATCCCGCACCCGAGCCGGCCCGGCGATATGTGACGCTGGTCGGCAGCCTTTATCATCGCGACCTGGTCGACGCGATCGTCACCGCGCTCGGCGATTTCAACGCCGCCAGCGGCCAACCTCCGGTCAGCATCGTCCATCTCGGCAAGCAGGGCGACTGGCTGGCGAACGACCGGGGCGTGCCGATCGAGATCCCCGGCTATGTCTCGCCCGACGAGATGGCGCGGCTGTGCCAGCACGCGCTCGCCAATATCTACGTGTTCCTCGGCCGCACCTTTCACCACAAGCTCTTCGAACTGCTCGCCTGCCGCCGGCCGGTGATCGCTTATGGCGGCGAGCTGCGCGAGAGCATCGCCGAGGCGGACCGGCTGCACGCCCCGCTGGCCTTGCCGACCACGCCTGCCACACTCATCGCAGCGCTGACGAGTGCAGAGCATTTCACCCCAGACCCCAATATGCCCGAACGCTTCTTCACCTGGCCCGAACAGGCTGCCATGGTCGAGGCCGCGATGAGGAGATTGATCGGATGACCGACGCCGCCGTGCCGACCACGCAGGAACGCGTGATCGACCAATATTTCGAGACGACCTCATCGCGCACCGCCTTTACCGAGGAGATGAAGGCCAATGCCGTGGCGACGCTCGGCCGCCTGCTCGGCGATTGGGGCGCGCAACCGGGCGAGGTGATGGTCGATCTCGGCTCGGGGATGGGCGAGGGCTGCCTGTTCGCGCTATCGCGCGGCGCCGCTAGCGCGACCGGCATCAATCTGTCGGGCAGCGAAAATGCGCTGGCGCGCGAGCGCGTGCCGGGCGCCTCCTTCCTCGACACCGATCTCGTATCGGGCCTCAAGGGTCTGGCCGACAACAGTGTCGACCGCATCATGGCGCTCAACATCCTCGAACATATCGACAAGCAGACGCTGGCCACCGTGCTTGAAGAAGCGGCGCGCGTGCTAAAACCGACCGGCTATCTCGTCGCGATGACGCCCAACGCCGGATCGCCGTTCGGGTCGATGACACGCTATTGGGACATCACCCACGAGATCGCCTTCACGCCCTCGGCTTTCCGCCAGATCGGCTTGTTGTGCGGCTTCAAGCGCTTCGATTTCCGCGAATGCGGCCCGCGCCCACACGGGCTGGTCAGTACGATCCGCTATGTCCTGTGGCAGATGATCCGGCTGAGCATCAAATTCCGCCTGCTCGTCGAAATGGCCTCGACCAAAGGCGGCATCTACACCGCCGACATGCTCACGCGGATGGCGAAGCAATAGCCTCGGCGACCAGCCGCTTCACCAGTTCCTCGCCGGCAACACTAGCGCGCCAGCCAATCAGTTCAGCGGCATGGGACGGATCGGCGTGCTGCTCGGCGATATCGGCAGGACGGCGCAGGCCGGGCACGTTCGTCACATGATCGCGCCAGTCGAGACCGATCGCCGCGAAGGCGGCGGCGACGAAATCCTCCAACCGCATGCTCGTTCCGGTGGCCAGAATCAGATCTTCGGGCGTCTCGCGCTGGAGCATCGCCCACATCGCCGCGACGTAATCGGGCGCCCAGCCCCAGTCGCGCACCACGCCGAGATCGCCAAGCTCGAGCGGCGCGCGATCGCCTGCGGCGAAACGGTGGATCGCCGCCATCAACTTGCCGATGACGAAGCTGTCGGGCCGGAGTGGCGATTCGTGCGGGAACAGGAACGCCGAACAGGCTCGCTGCCGATAGGCGACGCGATTGGCCTCGATCAGCAGATGCGCGCTGCATTTGGCGACGGCATAGGGGCTGCGCGGGCGAAAGCGCGATTTCTCGGTCGCCGGCTCGACCGTCTCGCCGAAGCAATCGCCCGAAGCGGCGTTGAGCAACACGGCGCCCGGCGCCTCGTGCCGCGCTGCTTCCAGGACGTTGAGTAACCCGAGTGCCGCGCCCGCGAACGTCGCCTCAGGCTCGGCGAACGACCGTCCGACCGAGCTTTGTCCCGCGAGATAATAGATTTCATCCGGCGCCGCCGCGGCGATAACCTCCGTGACCCGGGCGCTGTCGGACGGATCGGCCCGGTGGAGTTCGACCTTGTCGGCGATCCCCAGTCGCACAAGATTGTCTGGCACCGCGGCGCCTCGGCTGGTCCCGTGCACGCGATAATCCTTGTCGAGCAGCAACCGCGCCAGATACGCGCCGTCCTGCCCGCCGACTCCCCAGATCAGCGCCGACCGCGCGGTCATGCCCGCGTCATCAGCGCGCCGGTCATCGCCGCGAGCCGCTGGGCGAAAGCCGGGAAAGCGAAATAGTGGAGCCCTTCGGGAATGGCGCGCGGCCGGTCGAGGCAGGCGATCACCGCATCGACCACCGCCTGCTGATCGAGCGGATCGACGATCGGTCCGAGCAATCCGTCGCGCATCGCCTCGCGCGTACCGTCGCGCGTACTGCCAATAGACGGGATGCCACAGGCCATGGCCTCGAGCAGGACGAACCCGAACCCTTCGCCGCGACTGGGCATGACATAGACGTCGGCCAGCCGGTAATGATCGGCCTTCTCCGCTTCCGCCACCATGCCGGTGAAGACGACATGGCCGGTCAGACCCATATCGCGCACCCTTTCCTCCAGCCGCGCACGATCATTGCCGTCGCCGGCGATCACGTAGCTGACGTCCGGCCGCCGTTCGATGATGGTGGGGAGCGCGTCGAGCACGGCGTCGAATCCCTTGTAGCGCTCGCTGCCTGCCAATCGACCGAAGGTCATCAGCACCTTGCGTCCCCGGAGCCCGTAGCGCGCCTCGAGATCGGGGTTCTTCGGCCCCAGCGCGAACTCATCGAGATGGATCGCGTTGGGCATCAATGTCGTCGCCGCGTCGGAATACGGCGCCCAGGAGCGGAAACGGTCGAGCGTCACCTGGCTGATCGACATGACATGCTCGGCGGAGCGCGCCAGTCGCCGCGACAAGGCCCGCGTGCTCGGTTCCCAGGCGTCGATGCCATAGATAGCGAGAACAAGCGGCTTTCCGAGCAACGTCGCAACCGCGCGCGCCAGCGGCAACAGATTGAGATGCGCGCAATAGACCAGATCATAGCGCCCGCGCCGCATCGCCCGCATCACCGCCCGGACATAGGCGCCGAATCCGCCCAGCGCGGACAGGTCGAAATCGAGCTTGGCGGGCAAATCGCCGGCCAGCGGCAATTTCGCGACGCGCGGCAGCGCCACCACCTGATCGATCGTCGGGTCGAGGCACATCGCCTCGATCACGTCGCGATTGTAGAGCGCGATGCCGCCATGCCCGCCCCACGCATCGGTCAACAGCATCAACACCCGCCGCCCGCGCGGCGCGGCCGTCATCAGGCACCGCCTCGGTTGCTCTGCCCCGCGGCCTGACGCAGGTCCGCCTCGACCATTTCGGTGATCAGCGCGTCGATCGAGGTGGTCGGAGCCCAGCCGAGCACGCGCTTGGCCTTCGATGCGTCGCCAATCAACAGGTCCACCTCCGTCGGCCGGAAATAGCGCGGGTCGATCCGCACCAATATACGACCACTTTCGGTACAACGCCCGATCTCGTCGATCCCTTCGCCTTCCCAGGCGATGGTGATGCCGGCCACCGCGAAGGAGCGTTCGACGAAGCTGCGCACGCTGTGGGTTTCCCCGGTGGCGAGCACGTAATCGTCGCCTTCCGGCTGCTGCAGGATGCGCCACATGCCCTCGACATAGTCGCGGGCATGACCCCAGTCGCGCTGGGCATCGAGATTGCCCAGGTACAGCGTATCCTGATGGCCGTGACGGATCGCCGCCACCGCACGGGTGATCTTGCGCGTGACGAAGGTCTCGCCACGCAACGGGCTCTCATGGTTGAACAAGATGCCGTTCGAGGCATGCATGCCGTACGCTTCGCGATAATTGACCGTGATCCAATAGCCATAGAGCTTGGCCACCGCATACGGACTGCGTGGATAGAAAGGCGTGTTCTCGGTCTGCGGCACCTCGCGCACCTTGCCGAACAGTTCCGAGGTCGATGCCTGATAGAAGCGCGTCTTGTCGGTCAGCCCGGCCACCCTGATCGCCTCGAGCACGCGCGCCACGCCAACGCCGTCGGCGTTGGCAGTATATTCGGGTGTCTCGAAGCTCACCGCGACATGGCTCTGCGCGGCCAGGTTGTAGACTTCGTCGGGTTGGATTTCGGCGATGACCCGGCCGATATTGGTCGCGTCGGTCATGTCCGAATAGTGCAGGAACAGCCGCACGCCCTCGACATGGGGGTCGTCGTAGAGATGGTCGATCCGCGATGTGTTGAACGACGAGGCGCGGCGGCGCAGGCCGTGAACCTCATATCCCTTGGCGAGCAGGAGCTCCGCCAGATACGCGCCGTCCTGGCCGGTGATCCCGGTGATGACCGCCTTCTTGCCGTTCAACTCCTGGCCCCTCTTCTACGCCGACGCCGCCGACGGACGGGTCGGGAGCCCGGGTAACCAGCGCACGGTCAAAAGCAACCCCCAGGCGGGCGCGGCATCAAGCTTGGCAGCGTGCGTAGCAGTCGCTAGGGCCTCGGTTTCGCGGGCATCGCCGCGGCAACGACAGACCGACCGAGCCGGAGGAAGTTTGCCCAATCCGTTCAGCACCAACCGGCCGCAGACGCTGTACGCGGCGCTCGCGCTGCTCGGCGTCGCTGTCCTGTTCGGCGGAGCGACGCGCTACGAGGTCGGGACGACGATCCTGCCCCGCCTCGCGGCGCTGGCGGCGATCGTCTATCTGTTCTGGCCGCGCAATCGCTCGCCGCTCCACGTCGAACGGGGCGCGTTATTCTTCTGGGCGGCACTATTCGCATTGCCGCTGGTCCAGCTCATCCCGCTTCCATGGTCGGTCTGGACTGCCCTTCCCGGCCGCGGGCTTGCGCAACAGGTCTATACCGCGCTGGGCGATCGACCGTGGCTGCCGATCAGCCTGTCGCCCAGCCGGACACTCGACTTCCTGCTCGCGCTGGTCGTGCCGCTGGCCGCCTGGCTGCTCGGCAAGCATCTGGATTATACGGGCCGTGTCGTGGTGTTGCGTGCGATGCTGCTGCTGGCGCTCGCCAGCGCGGCCCTCGGGCTCGTCCAGCTGACGTTAGGGGCCGGCAGCCCGGTCTATTTTTATCACGTGACCAACGACGATTCGAGTGTGGGCTTCTTTTCAAACGCCAACCATCTAGCCCTTTTCCTGGCCGGCGCGATCGTCATCGCGCTTGCCTGGCTGGCCGACGCCATGACGGTGAGCGGCCGCATCCCGGCGCCGGCGGCGGTCGCCTGCGGACTGGCAATCGGCGTGCTGTTGTTCGGTATCGCCGGAACGAGTTCGCGCGCGGGCGCGATCTTTTCCGTGGTCGGCCTACTCGGGGGCTTGGCCATGCTCCCCCTCGAACGGATCGGCTTGAAGCGCAGCTACGTGCTCGGCGGCTCCGCCGTCGTGACGCTGGCGCTCGCCGCCGGTCTGGGGTTGGTACTTAGCGGCCGCGTCCTGTCGGATCGCTTTCAGATCGATGACGGCACGCAGGAACGGATCGGCCTGTTGCCGAAGTTTGCCCATGTCGCGCACGATTTCTTTCCGTTCGGTTCCGGGCTCGGCAGCTTCGAGCCGGTCTACAAGAGCTACGAACGGGCCAACGAGCTGAGCTTCGGCTACTGGAACCAGGCGCATCAGGATTATTTGCAGGTCGCGATCGAAGGCGGCCTGGTCGGCATGCTGTTGATCCTGGCGTTCCTCATCTGGTTCGTGATCCGCGTCGTGCGCATCTGGTATCGCGGCGACGATTCCTCGCGCATGCGGCGCCAACAGGCGACGGCGGCGCTGTTCATGACGATGATCATGGCGCACGGCATGGGCGATTATCCGATGCGGACGGGAACGATCGCCTGCATATTCGGTTTTCTCGTCGCGTTCCTGACCGTCCCGGAGGAAGCCGGGGCGAGCCGTTCGAGATCGCGCCGCGATTTGGGCGAGGACGCTTTTGGGGTATATGGGCAAAATCAGGATGTGGTACCCGTCAGGGCAATCGACCGCGGACTCGCGGCGCAGGGAGGCGAACATTACTCGTAAGCTTATCGTAGCGTGCGCGCTCGCGTCTGGCCTGAGCGCATGCTCAGGGGCCAATTACAAGCCGGATGTGGCAACTGCGGCCACTCCCCAGACGACGCTGCCCGTGCCGTCGGTCGAGGACATGACGCGCGACCAGGCCGATTACCGTATCGGTCCGCTCGACAAGCTGACCGTCACGGTGTTCGGCGTGCCGGATTTGACGACCAACGGCCAGGTCGACGGCGCGGGCAATCTCGCCATGCCGCTGATCGGTCAGGTCAAGGCGATCGGCGAGACGCCCAATTCATTATCGGCCAAGATCGCGGCCGCGCTCGACCAGCGGTACGTCCGCAACCCGCAGGTATCGGTCAGCGTGACCGAAGCGGTGAGCGCGATGGTCACCGTCGAAGGCAGCGTGATAAAACCCGGCCAATATGCGGTCGTCGGCCGCACGACCCTGCTGCGCATGCTAGCGGCTGCCGGTGGTCCGTCCGACTATGCGCGGTTGAGCGAGGCGGTCGTGTTCCGTACCGTCAACGGGCAGAAGATGGTCGCCCGGTTCAACATCAAGGACATCCGAGGCGCGCGCACGGTCGATCCCGAAATCTACGGCAATGACGTGGTCGTGATCGGCAATAACGCTGGGCGTCAGCTGTTCAAGGACATCATCTCCGTCGCGCCGGTCCTCGGCATCTTCTATCAGATCGCAAGATAAGGCTTTCCCTTGGCAACCAATACCCTTCCGCTCGATCTCGGCGGCCCCGCGGCGGACCGCGGCCCCGATTCGCGGCTGGCGCTCGAACATTTCCTGCAGCAGCAGGACACCGAAAGCCCGCTGACCCAATATCTTCAGATACTTGTTCGGCAGCGCTGGATCGTCCTGGCAATCATCGTCGCGGGCGTGCTGGCGGCAGTGTTCGTCAACGCGACAACGGTAAAACTGTATCGCTCGACCGGGTCGATGGAGATCGCGCGCGAAGCGGCGCGGGTAGTCACCACCGACGATGCCCAACCTCGCCAGGCGGCGGCTGCCCAGGAATTCTATCAGACGCAATATGGCCTGCTGCGTAGCCGCGCGCTGGCCGAACAGACCGTCGCATCGCTGCGTCTCGCCGACAATCCGACCTTCCTCTACGGTTATACCGGCAAGAAAGCACCCGACAACGCCCTCGCCGGCGATCGTAAACGTCGCGAATTGACCGCCGCACGGCTGCTGATGGGACATTTGACGGTCGAACCGGTCCGCGGGTCGAGCCTGGTCCAGCTCAGCTTCGACAGTCCAGACCCAGCGCTGTCGGCGACCATCGTCAATTCGATCGCCAAGAACTTCATCGCGTCCAATCTCAATCGCCGGTTCCAGGCGACGGCTTATGCGCGTCAATTCCTGCAGCAGCAGATCGAAAACACGCGTCAAAAGCTCGAGGCGTCCGAACGCGCGCTGGTCGCTTATGCCGGCCAGCAGCGGATCATCAATTACGAGAACGGTACATCGGGCAAGGACCAGGATGCATCGAACGGCGCGTCGGTCGAATCGACCGACCTGCGCGCGCTCAACGACGCGCTCAACGCTGCCAGGATCGACCGTGCGCAAGCCGAATCGCACTACCAGCAGGCAGCCCGCAGCGGGGGTCTGAACGCGCCCGAGAGCTTGCAGGACAGTACCGTCGTCTCGCTGCGCAGCCAGCGCTCGCAGTTGCAGGCTGAATATCAGCGTCTGTCGGCGCAATTCCGATCAGACTATCCGCAGATGGTAGCCCTTCGCCAGCAGATTAGCGAACTCGACAAGCAGCTCGGCAAACAGGGTGCGGTAGTGCTCGATTCGCTCCGCTCGGCATACCAGGCGGCGGCGCAGCGCCAGTCCGAACTTCAGGGACAGGTAGACAAACTCAAGAACAATGTGATCGATCTGCGCGGCCGTACCGTCCAGTACAACACGCTGCAGCGCGACGCCGACACCAATCGCGCGCTCTATGACGCGCTGCTCCAGCGTTACAAGGAGATCGGCATCGCCGGCGGCGTCGGGACCAACAACGTGTCGGTGGTCGACACCGCGCTCCCGTCGGGCAGCCCGGTGACTCCGCGCACCTCGATGAACCTACTGCTCGGCCTGTTGCTGGGCGCGCTGGTTGGTGGCGCGGTCGCGTTCATCCTCGAACAGCTCGACGAGTCGATCATCGCGCCGCACGATCTCGAGCGGAAACTGGGTGTGCCGCTGTTGGGTAGCGTACCGCGCGTGCCCGATTCGGATGTCTCGATCGACCTGCTCGAGGACAGCAAGACGCCACTCGCCGAAGCCTATCTATCACTCCAGACCGCGCTCCGCCTCACCACCAGCAAGGGTGCGCCACGGGTGCTGTTCGTGACGAGTTCGCGGCCATCCGAAGGCAAGTCGACCACGGCGATGGCGGTGGCACGCAACTTCGCGTCGCTCGGCAAGAAGACGATCCTGATCGACGCCGATTTGCGCAACCCGTCTGTGCACAAAATGATGGGGTTCGCCAATACGGGCGGCCTTACCAACATCCTTGCCGGCGCGACCGACATCGACACCTATATCCGCAAAGGCCCGGTCGATCGTCTGTGGATCATGAGCTCGGGGCCGATTCCGCCCAACCCGGCTGAATTGCTGGCCGGTTCCAACTTGTCGCAGACCTTCGAGCGGCTGCTTAATGAGGGTTATGAGCATGTCGTGGTCGACGGCCCTCCGGTGCTCGGCCTGGCCGACGCGCCGCTGATCGCAAGCTATGCCGAAGCGACGATGTTCGTGATCGCCGCGCGCAACACCCATACGCGGACCGCACGCGTATCGCTGCGTCGCCTCGCCGATGTCCATGCCAATATCCTCGGCGCGGTGCTGACCAAGTTCGACGCCAAGAAGATCGGTTACGATTACGGCTATAATTACGATTATGGCGACAAGCGGATCGGCTTCATGAAGCGCGTGACCGGCTGAGCCCCGAGGCGGGCGCGTAATGGCAATGATCGCCCTGCGCCGCGGCACGCTGGCCGTTCGGGTCGTCGTGCTGGCGCTCGCGCTCGTTGTCGGGTTCTTCACGCTGCGATCGGGCCTGGCGTTCCTGCTCGCCACGCCGGCGACCGCCCAACTCGCGCTCCGCATCGATCCGACCAACACCAACGCGCTCAGCATGGATGCCAATGAACGGCTGAAGACCGTCGAACTCGGTGCGCCGGCAGCCAAGCTCGCGGCCGACAGCAAGCGGATTCTCGAACATTCGCCCTATGAGGTCGTCGCGCTCCGCAACATCGGCATCATCGCCGCGTCGGACGACGACGAGAAACGCGCGGCGAAGCTGCTCGATATCGCCGCACGGCTGTCGCTGCGCGATTATCTGACCCACGCCTGGCTGCTCGATTATCGGTTCCGCACGAATCAGGTCGCGCCAGCCGTGACCGAAGCGGATATCCTGCTCCGCCAGGACGACCAGAACTGGCCGGTCATCCTTCCGGCGCTGATCGCGCTGACCCGCGATCCCAGGATCATCGATCCGTTGGCGCGCGTGCTCGCCACACAGCCCTATTGGCGCAGCACGTTCCTCACCCGGCTCGGCAGCGACAATCCCTATCCCGATGCGACCCTGGCGCTGCTAACCCGGCTGAAGGCGATCGGTTCACCGGCAGGCAAGGAAGAGCTCGACCCCTATTTCATCAAGATGGCCGATCGCCTGTCGCCGACCCAGCTGTTCGCGCAATGGGTCGCGCTGCTGCCGCCCAGCGCGCGATCGGCCGGAAAGGGTCTTTTGCGCGAAGGGGACTTTACCGGGCTCGATGCGTCGCCGCCGTTCGGGTGGCGCCTCTACCCTGCCGACGGCGTCTACGCCGAGCGGAATGCCGGCCCGGCAGGCATGGGCAGCGCGCTGTATGTGTCCTATTCGGGCGAGCACGAGACGGTCTTCGCCAACCAGGAACTGGTGTTGCCGGCCGGTCACTATCGATTCGCGGGCCGCGTTTATGCCGAGGACGCGATCGACGGGGGTGTCTTCCGCTGGTCGATCGTCTGCATGACCAAGGGCGCAACCGGGGTGCTCGCTACCGCGCCGATCAATCCAATGCCCGGCCAGCTCGGCCGTTACGCGGTCGAGTTCGATGTGCCGCCGAGATGCGATCAGCAACAACTGGCGCTGACGGGAACCGCACGCGACACGACATTCGACACGCTCGCGCTCTATGTCGATGGGCTCGATATCACGCGGCTACACTGAATATCCGTTCGCCCTCGGGCGAACGCCCAATCGATCAAGCGCGCGCCGCGACCATCGCGAACATCGTCTTGCGATAGCGCGGACCGCCGGCCAGGCGGTTGACGAAGCGCGGCAAGGGCGGGTCGGCATAATAGACCGTCTCCAGCACAGTGAGGCCGAGCTGCCGCAGGATCTCGCGCACCTCGGTCGAGGCCGGCACATGGCGGACGTGGCGATAGTAACGCGGCCGCCCGGTCAGTCGCCAGGCAAGCGCTTCGAATCGACGATAGCGCGACCGTCCATTGGGCAATGACAAGATCAGCCGGCCGCCCGGGCGGAGCAAGGCCGCCAATCGAGCGATCTCCGTCGCGAGGTCGGGAAGATATTCGAGTACGCTGGAACATAGCGCCAGATCGTATCGCCCGGCCCGATCGGAGAGTGTTTCGAACAGCGCCACGTCGAACGAAACGTTCTCGATACCACGTTCGTCGGCACCGGCGCGCGCCAGGTCGATCATCCGTTCGGCACCATCGATGCCATCGACATGCGCGGCGATCCCGGCCGCCTCGAACGACAAGGTGCCCGCCCCGCATCCCGCGTCGATCACCTGGTCGCCCGGCCGGGCATAACGCTCGATCAGCATGCGCCAAGCGCGCAAACGATCGCGGAATCCGCGCGACCGGACATATCCGTCGCGAAATGCGGGCGCGATCGAATCGTGCCAGCTGATGGCGGTTTCGGATCCGTCGGCCACTGTCGCTCCCCTGGCAATCGCCCTGGTTCATCGGGCATGTGTCGGTGTCGGCCTAGCGCGGCCAACTCTCGGATGCACCAAGCGATGCGGCCATCAGCGCATTAAAAAACCCGGCTCGACGCACCGCCGTCCGGGTAATTCAGCACAAATAAGAAGGGCGCGAAGTCCGGAAACTCCGCGCCCTGCAATATCCGGTTAGAAACCGATCACGGGCTCTTCGGCTTCGAGCTACCCGAGGTGGCGGCAACGATGCCGCCGATGATGGCAATCACCGCGAGGACTGCGACGATGGTGCCGCTGCCGTTCAGATGATTAGCGTCCTTGGCATCGGCGCCAGCGCGCACGGTGCTGACCTTGGCCATGACCGTACCCTTGGCGGGCGCAGCCTGAGCCAGCGCCGGGGTCGCCGCGAGCGCCACCGACGCGAGCGCCGCAACAGCGGACTTAAACAGCACCATTAGCAAACTCCCTTGGTTATCTGTTCCAATTTCTCAACGCGCTTGCCACACAAACGCGCC